>JAEHJW020005053.1_pt1 | contig 46711 bp, 70 predicted proteins | sample 9271431 | NCBI WGS metagenome assembly JAEHJW02
GTTGCCGCGAGTCCCATCTTGGCCGGTCGGAGTGGCCCACAATCCAGACCCGGTATCGGAGGTGCGGGGCATCGACGCCACAAGCCGGAATAACAAGCGGGACCGCCCCGTACCCCAACGCTTCAAGATCGTCGAGGAGCGAGAAGAGGAGCAGCACTTCTTCTCGTGTAAGTATTCTTCGGAGACGGTCGAAATCCTCTGTTCGTTCAAGGTTTCGACTCTCCACTTTAAGAACGCGAGGCCGGACCCCCATGCGGACGAGGCCATCAACGTTTTCACCAACAACCCAAGTGGGCCGGACATCGGAAACGACTCGGAGCATTTCCGGCCAGAGGTAGCGGTCATCCTCCGTGCCGCATCGCTTCCCGGCAACTGAGAACGGCTGGCACGGGAACCCTCCGGAAATAATGTCTGCTGTCCCAACGTCGGCCCCCTTCAGGTTGCGTATGTCCCCATAGATCGGCACTCCGGGGAAATTCTTTTCAAGCACTTTGCAACAGTACGGGTCCGTCTCGCAGAACGCCGCGGTCAGGATTCTTCCCGTCCAGCGTGCGGCGAGGGAGAAGCCGCCGATGCCGCTGAACAGGTCGAGCAACTTCACCGCAACTCCTCCAGCGTTCTCCCCGCGGTATCCGTCCCTCGCGTCACGCCCTCACCCGGCGGCGGCGCATTTAAATACGATTCGAATTTCTCGCCGTTGAAGAGGGTCTGCGGGCGGAGATATTCCTCCATCTTCGGATCGCCCTTCCACTTCGCGCATTGGTGGTCGATCACCTTCTTGAAGTCCTCCAATCCGAATCCGTCCTTCCACCTGGCCGCTATGTGCCCCTTCGTCGTGCGCGATGCGGACGAGAAATTCTTCCCCGACTTGGCGTTGAGGTAGTCGATGATCTCCTTCACCGGCAGGATGTCTTCGAGCGACTGGCCCTTGGGCTTCTTCGGCGTTGCGGCCGCGGCCAAGTCCCCGGCGGTCTTCTCCTCTGCCACCGATGCCTTCAATCCTCGCGTCTTCGCCCATCGCCGGAGGGCCTTGTCGCGGGCGACGGCGGATCGCTCCTCGGCGAAGTAAATCCACGGTTGATGCTCACGCCATTGGTGAATCGCAAGTTCCCCGGTACCGTCCAACTTGTCGAGCCACGCCTCGTCGATCAGCGTCGAGACGAACACGCCGGGGTCGCCCTTCCATCCGGCGACCTCTTCGATGTCGTCGTTCGTCATCCCTTTCAGGACGCCCTTCGTGAAGTAGTGCGCGGCGTGGAACCACAGGCGGAACAGGCAGGCGAACCCGTGATCGCCGATGAGCCGGATGAGCCTGCGCGTCTTCCCCTTGCCGGTGATGCCGGCGTCTACGCGGATATCAACTGTGGGCATTCAGGTGCGCTCCAAGGGAAAGAAATGCCCCTCGATCTCAACTTGGGCGTGCGGGCCTTCGCCGAGGGCCAACCTGGCGGTTGGCTTTGATCGAGGGGCAACCGGGAATGCTATTATAATTTTCGTCCTCCGCACAGGACTGCTCCTATTGGAACTCTATCGTATGCGATGCGATGAGGATGTCAAGGCGAATCATCATAAAAGGTATCCCATCTCCTGCATAAACTGGATGGGATTCTTATTGTTCTTCTTTGTATTACAAGTAGGGCAAGCAAGTTGAACATTTTTATCCTCATGTTTCCCGGCAGGCTCACCCCTCTTCGGTATGAGTGGAACGATATGGTCAAGATGAAAACCCGTCTTCCGAAGGTCGGCCTTGCAGATCGCGCACTTTCCCTTCTGTCGTTTCCAGAGGATCTGGATGATGTCCTTGGAGAGAGTGCCCCCGTTGTATTTTTTACGAGCACGGCGATTTTGATTGTGAACCTTGCGTATCTCTGGGTTGGCTTTTCGCCAAGCAGCATAATATTGTTTCACGCGAGAGGGATTAGCCTCTCGCCATGCCTTACTTTTTATGTTATCCACTTCTTTGTTGCGTGCGTGCCTCTCCTTGGATTTCTTACTGATTGCCTCTCTGTTTGTTATCCCGTATTCTCGAACCCTTTCCTTTATTCTCTCTTTGTTTAATTGGTAATAACGCTTTTTTTGTTGTGGGTTTTCTCTGTCCCATGCCGCTGACTGTGCACGGTGTTTTTCCTTATGGCTTTCGTAATACTCTCTCCTGTATTTTTTTAACTTATCTCTATTTGCTTCTCGCCAAGCGGCCTTGTACGCCCGCAATTTCTCTGGGTCCTTGAAGGCCATTATCTTCCGCTCACGCGAAGTCTTTTTTCGCACCACGCCTTCACGCCGGGAAGGGAAAACTCCGACTTCAGCGCCCCAAGTAACTTCCCTACCTCGATGGAAACTTGTACCGATCCGATGGTTTTTTCTTCATCTTGGTCTTTTATTGAGAACGCAATTTTGCCTTCAACTGCGGCCCGGAGAAGTTCATTCGGATTGGTGATTTTATAGATCCACGTATCAATGAAATTACTCCCCGTCAACTCCTCCTTCACCGTCGGCAACGACACCTGCGGGACCTGAATCGGTGCGGTGAGAACCTGCTCCGCGAGTGCCGCGTGTCCCTGCTGTTCGAGTGCCGCGGCGCGTTCGACCTGCCGCGTCTCGGCCTTCTTCCGTTCCTCCTCCTGCGCCTGGCGTTCGCGCTCACGGCGGATGTCCTCCTGGACGGCGTTGTACCCCTCCATCTCGCGTTTGATGATTCCCTTCGCTTCGGTGACGGGTTTGAGCGCGTCGGCCTTGGCTTGCGTGGCGGCCTTGTGCGCGGCGTTCGCGGCCTTGCAAATCGGATCGAACGTCGTGGCGATTTTCTTCTCCAGTTGATGACAGCACAGGAATAAATTGTTCGCCTTGGCGAGCGTGTCCGAATCTTCCACCTTGAGGGCGCGGGCCTGATCGGGAAGCGTAAGGGCTTCATCGGCCGCTTGGTTGGCGACTTCGATCTGCTGCTCCGTTGCGGTTTCTCCGAGGACAAGTTTGCGGGTCATTTAATTGCTCCTGTAGAGGATGTTGACTAGGCAAGGAAAGGTGTCCGTCTCGATGGAGTACGCTCGCACGACACGGACTTGGACGCCCTTCCGTTCCGCGAGGGCAGAGAAATCCACGCCCTTCGGTTCGCAGAGTTTTACATCAATGCTGTTCGAGATATTGTGTGTTTCTCGGTCCCAATGAAGTTGGAAATCCTTCAGGCTCGGAGCGATGAACTCTTCATAAAACTCGGGTGAATCCTTCATCAAGTCTGCGGACGTAAAATAGATGTACTTCTTCATGATGACAACCTTGCGTCCGTAACTGTACGAATCGGATAGATTGGCGCAAAGGTCGTCCAAGTAAAGCCGCGCAATGTCTTTTGCTTCGATCGTCGTAGGCATCGTCGTCTCCCTATTCGTTCGCCTGATTGTGTGCCGTCTTCCACCGATTTACTCTCAACGCCGCCAGGAAAATGCCGTTGTTTCTGAACATCTCCTCCGCGCTCACCGGTTCGACTTTCGCTTGCGCCCCGTCGCTTTGCAGGTAGACCACCATGCCTTCAGGGAAGATGTTCTCGAAGCCGACCACCCTGATCGACGATGACGAGTTTTCGGGTCATTGGTCAGTTCACCGCCAACTTGAACGGCGACACGATGATGCGCGGTTCGATGTATACGGGCTTCACGGATTTACTGTTAGGATCTTTCATGAGTACCCATGTGCCTTCGGCAGAGGCAGGGGAGTATAATCCGTTCGGATCGGCTTGCGGCAGAACAACGTCGGCGTTTTGCTTCTTTACATCGTAGGCGAATGTAACCTTTTGCGGATTCGTGTACTGCGTTGCGGCGGGGATTCCGTATCCCACCGATTCGCCGACGAACACCAGCTTGCCCGTCATCTCGGCAACGATATAGGTGTATGTAGTCAACCCCTCTTGGTCCCGCATTTCGATGATGTCTTTCAGGATCTTACGCTCGCGGAAATTCTTGATCGCGGGCATACCGCTTTGCGCTGTTCCTTCCTTCAGGATGCGTTCCTGCTGTTCGCGCTGGATGTCATCGCTTGATTCTTTCCAATTGCATCCCCCGATCACCATCAGAACCACGAACGCTACGACCAATATCTTCTTCATGGTTTTCTCCTTAATACTTCGTAGTGGAAGTGCGTTCGTGTCGAAGATCGGCAATAAAAGTGCGAAGGTCGGACGGCATCTCGGCTTCAGGGAAATCAGCCGCACGATGGAGGATGATCGAAGCCATCGCGTCCCGCTGTGATGGCGTGGCCTTCGCATACTCCATCTGCATGTTCTGGAGTTCCTGAATCACTCCGCGCCGGTATGAGTACGTTTCCTCGAACACCTTCCGGCGGACCGCCTCCTGCTTTGGAGCGAAGAACTTGTACATGAAAAACTCGTTGCCCTGAATCGCCCACCCGAGTGCGAAAATCAGGATAAGGGCACCAAAACAAACACCGATAATCTTCATCGCATCTTTCATCGTCGTCCCCCCTATTCGTTCGCCTGATTGTGCGCCGTCTTCCATCTCCTGCACCTTAACGCTGCGTAAAATACGGACAGGTTCTCGTGCATCTCCAACGCGCTCACCGGCTCGGCCTTGGCGCGGGTTCCGTCCGACTGCAAGTAGACGACAAGCCCCTCGGGGAAGATGGCCTCGAAGCCGACGACGGAGCATTGTACGAGGTCGCCGTAGGCGGCGATCTGCACGGTGTCCCCGGCCCTCTTCGCGCCCGTCTTCAAATCCGCGAGCACGAAGCGATTCCCGATCCTCCCCGGCAGGTCGGGCGTACCAGAATATCGCCACGAGGGATGCCACATGGCTTGCTCGATGAGAGGTAACAACGGCTCGAATCCGACTGCCTTTTTGAAGGACTTGTAGCTCTCCAGATACGGCGCGATCCCCTCGCTCAACGTCCCCTCGTCCAGCGTCCCGTGCTCGAACCACGCGATCGCCTGGTGGACCCACGTGCCGACCTGCATCTTGAAATCGGCGTCGGCGTTGCGAGGGCCGTAGGTCTGGATGCCCTCGGCCTTCAAGATACCCGTGACCGATGAAAGGATCTCGCCGGTCTTGAGGCGATACGTGTGCGTCTCGTCGTCGAAGATGAGATCGGCGTGGTGCGGGGCGAAGATGATCTGTTCGGGGAGGGCGATCATTCGTCGAACATCCCCCGTGCCGCCATCTTTTCGTTCTCTTCCATGATCTGTGCCTTAACGATATGTCGCGCCATGGCGAACGCCTGCACGGGTGAATCGTCCTCGTTGAGCGCAATCGTCACGCCACCTTTCGCGTGGCTGAAGTTGCCCAAGTTCACTAATCTTTCGTAGCGGATTTCAGTTATCTTCATTTCTTCCCCTTTCGCTTCTCCATCACCACGTCACCGAGTAATTCAGCGCCGCCGCCGAGGTCCAGTAGACGACCATCTGCCACTCGGACCATCCCTTCGTCGCGTACACTATGGCCGCGGCGATGCTCAGTCCGATCATGATCGTTGGGAACAGTTTCGTCATGGGAGTAAAAGCCCCCGCCGGTTTGCCACGCCCCACCACAGGGCTATCCGAACCATCTCCTTTCGGGATTTCCGACGGGGGCGAGCGGATGTCATGCGGCCTCGCCGCCTTCCTCTGCGAGAAGCCTGTCGATCTCAGCGGCAAGTAGCGCCCCCGCTATGACGAGGCTGCGAAGCCTTCCGTGCTTACGCCTGTTATCCCACTCGGGAGCAAAGGGCCACGCATCCTCCCCGTATTCCGCGACATGTACCCCTTCGATCCCGTTCACTGCGTAGCACGCCGCGGCGAGGGCCAGTTCGTTGTCCGTGTGGCATCGGTCGTGCTCGGGGTCGAAACCCTCTTCGGTGATCTGACGGTCGCGCTCGGCGACGATCATCTGGGCGCCGGTCATGGCTTCGGCTCCTTCTCCTTCTTCCATGCGGCCCACGCCTCCGTGTTGAGCCAGCCCGACGCCAAGGTCGCCTCGGAAAGCGACACTTCCCGGTAGCACCGCTCGAACACTTCCTTGGGCGACCAGGAAACGTAGCCGTCCTCGTAGCGGACATGGTAGCCGGGGCGGTCGGGATGGTCCATGATGATGTTGGGCGAATTATGCTTTTCCGACAGGAACTCCATTTCCGTCATCGGCTCCGCTGCGATGATCTTCGTCCCGATGTAAATCTTCTCGGTCATGTCGCCCTCGCCTCCTTCACGTGGGACTCCACGTATTTTATCAAGTCGTCCACCGTCTTTACCTTCTCCGCATCGTCGTCATCGTAGATGTCGATGGCGAATTCGTCCTCCACTTCCATCGCGAGTTCCACGATGTCCAAGGAGTCAAGGCCGATGTCTTCCATGAGCGTATTCTCGCGGTGAATGTCGGCCACCGATCGGTCGGACTGCCGTGCGACCAGATGGATGATGGTTTCTTCCGTGTTCATTTCTTTGCACCCGCGGCGGCGATGTTCTTCACGAGGGCTTCGATCAGCGTGGACGCCTCGCGTTTGGTGAGGTCCTTGATCGACGCGATATTCTCGGCCTTGGCGAGAATGACGCTCGCGTACTCATGCTTTTCGTCGTCCGTCGTCAGGCCGAGTTCCTTCAGGCAGATGGCGATCTTCTTCACCTGCGGCTCCGTGGCGAGTTCTCCTGTTTCGGTGCCGGCGGCGGCGGGCTGTGCTGCTGCGGCTCCTGCCGTGGCGCCGTTGCCGGTAGACTGTGCGGTGCTCTGCGCGGGCTTCTGCGCGCCCGGTTGCACCTGCGTCGGGGCGCGGAATCCCTGCATCCCCTCGGGGACGGGAATGACGGGTGCTTTGCCCATCTCGTAGGTCGGCAGAGCCTCCTCGTCCCTCGCGAATTCCTCGGGGAGATAGAGCCTGCCGAGATCATCGGGATATGCGTCACGGTGGGCCTGCGCGATCGGGACTTTCCGGATCATCGTTCCCGGGCGCTCCCTCCACGTCTTCGTGACATCTCCGTTCGACTTCCGGCCGACGTATTCGTTGAACGCAACCTCGATCCGGTACGGAGTGCTGCGATCCTTCCGGTACACCTCACACCAGCCGCCGAGGATCTGCTCCCCCTCGACGTAGAACGCGCCCTCGCGGTACGTAATCTTCTTGTCGCCGTCGAGCACGATGATCCCGGCCTTGAAGCCGTTGTAGGTCGGGTTCTTCTCGGCCCGCTTGATGAACACCTGGTAGGCGACCACCATCGAAGCCGGATCGTTCTGTCCGTACTTGATGAGGAACGCCTCCTTCATGAACGGGTTCAACTGTTGCGATTTGCAGAGTTCCAGGAAGAAGTAAATCTCCTGCTCGTTCGCGTTCTGGTTGATGTACTTCTTCACGATCTCCGGCGTGAGATTCGGAACGTACCTCGTGACATCCGTGACCTGCGGCTTTACGACTTCTCCGGCCATCTTCTCCTCCTCCTTCGTCAGTTGGTTGTCGTCCCTGCGATTCGCAAGCGGGGCTTCCACTCGCCGCAATGCTCGTTCTGTTTCGGTTGAGGGAAATAGGTGGCTACGACGCCGCGGATATCGACCACGGAAACCGATGGGGGATACCGGTAGCATTTCCCTATCGCCTCGGTGCCGACCACCCTGATCTCATAGTGGTGACAGTTTCCGCAAATCATCACGGGGGCCTTGGGGGCGGGGGCATCAGGCATCTTCACGCCGCCTTTCTTCGCGATTCAATGAGGTTTTTGATCGTCTTGCGGAGCAGGGCGCTCAGCGTCACGAACCCGTCATCCGCCGCTATTCGATAGAGCGCAGACTTCTCCTTCGCGGTCACTCCGCGGATCGCCAGCACTCCCGGCTTGACCTTCATTCCTCGTCTCACGGTGCCTCCTCCTTCTTTGCTACAGGTTCCCGCCGATGCCGAGCGGGGGATCGTCGTCAGGCGGATCTTGCTTGCGGCCCCAATGCTCGTTGAGTACGAGGACGATGAAGATGACCGCAATCGCGAACAGTTCGATCATGCCGTCGGTTTCCTCGATGACTTTAGGGCCATCAATGCGCTCGTAAAAAACCATCTCGCACGGGAAACCATCGAGTTTTCCTTCGCCCGTTTTTCGATATCCTTCATGGCGCGTAACTGGATCGGGCGGCGCGACAGGTCGCCACGGTTGAACCATGCGAGGTCGAGTTTCATGTCGCCTTACCTCGCTATCATTTTGTAGAATGCGGCGGCTTCGGGGGACATTAATACTGGAACCGCCCATAGTGTTAACACGAAGAATCCCGCAATGACCATGATCCCCAGGACGACAAGTGAAGACATAGCGGGTCCTTCGGCGTCAGCTTTGCTTATTTTATCCCATTGGGTTGCCACGCCGTAAAATACTCCGATGGACAGTGCCGTAATAATGGCATAACCCAATGCGAACCCGAGGGCTTTGCCGTGCTGATACGCCACCAGTTTCGGCCACAGATATTGCGCCGTGGTCCCCATCTTCTCCGCGATCGCGTCGATGCGTTTGAGCACTTCCTGCGTCACCACGTTGTCCATCACTTGGCCTCCTTTGGGTATGCGGTCACTCCGTAAATCCGGATCAGCCCTGCCTTGAAAAGTATCTGCGCCGACAGGTCCTCTTTCTTCGACAGATAGTACCCCTTCGGGCACCGGTTGATCCTGGCGAGCAGGGCGTGTTGCGCCGGGGAGAGGTTGCTACTCATGTCCGTTCTGCCTCCTTAGAACTCTACAGGAGTGAGTTTCGTGTGCCACTCCACCGTGTCCCCGTCGTCCGATACCAGCCGGCCGTTGTGTTTGTCGTCCACGTGAATCCTTTCGAGCGCGTTCGACACGATGCCGCGAACCGCGTCGATGTGTAGGCATTCCACGGTTATCGTGACCGTCACTTTGTTAGCTTTCATCTTTTCCCCCTTCGAGACTCTTTAGCGTGGCGGGAGACTTCTCATCTATTTCGTTGAGAATCCCCTTCATTTCACATATGGCCGGGAACTCATAGGTCCTGTTCGGCGCATCCCTTACTTTGCGAACTGCCTCCCTCAACTCCCCTAACTTGGTGTTCTGATTGCGGAGGCGGTACAGTTCGGCGGCGGCCCAACGTACCGATTCCATCCACACCTGTTGAGTATGTGCGCTGTAGTCGGGATGGAATACTTCGTTTCTGCCGCACCCGCTACCGCAATTTCCACAGCATTCCTTCGCAAGTCTTTCGAAGTTCTCTTGTGGCGTATAGGATGAACCAACATCGAGTATTCGTTGCTTACAATAATGGCAGTCCATCACTTCTCCCTCTTCCTCTTGCGGGGGCACCGGCCTCGGTTGCGTGCGATAGGCTATCCCGAGTCCATGACACCGACCGTTTATTGGCCGGCGCCCCCTTGCGGTTATTCACTAATCATGTGCGGCAACGACATGAACACCGCGAACGCCATGTAATATGCGGCCTCAGCGAACTCCTTCCGGAAGAAACCGTAATAATAACCGCATACGAACAACCCAAAACCGACCACCCTGCAACCGATTCGCAGGTAATAATGGAACCGCTCCATCATCCCCTCCCGTGAACGTGGTCGCTGTGCGTGTGTCTTGCATGGTGCCCGGGTTCGTGGCCCTCCACCGTCAGCGGGCCGATCTTCGCCGCGAGCAGGTTCAACTCGGCGAGGATTTCCTTCTCCGACCCCTGCATTTTCCGCGCATCGGTTTTCAGGCTTCCATCGGGTAAAATGGTCACGATAAGAGTCGATGGCATCACACCCTCCGGTTGACTAACGTGAACTGATTGTTCTTTTCATCAAACGACTGGATCGCGTACCCTCGGGACTTGGCCCAATTCTTCACGCCGATCTTGGAATACTCCATCATGATCTCCGTGAGGCCCTGGGTGCCGCGGGCGACCGTGTACTGGCCCCCGTACCCGCGATCGAACGTGATGTTCTTCCCGCTCCGGTAGCCGCGAATCGCGTTGTCGTTTTCGCTGCGCTCGACCGTGTAGCCGAGTTCCATGAGCGCGGCCTCAAGGTGCTCGGCGTCGGTGAGGGTGGTGGTGATCCTGCTCGTGCAAGGCACGGTTATATCCTCCCTTCGGGTATATGCCGCCATGCGCGTCCATTCATTATTCTCCAAACCAAGCAACCAGAAACCCCAAACTGTTCCCCTATCTCTCTTTGGCTGAATTTTCTGGATCTGAATAGTGAGCGTATTATTGGTATGTCATTGGCGGTAAGTTTTGACATTCCGTTCTTTTCACCGAGTGCCACCACGTTTCTTTTCTTGGAGAACATATCATCCATATTGTCCTTTCGCGTTCCGAGAAACAGGTGGTCAGGCCGAGTGCAATCCCTCACGTCGCAACGATGGAGGGCGCATAACCCTTCAGGGATCGGGCCATAATGGATTTCCCACGACAGCCTGTGCGCCTTGATCTGGCCCTTGTGCCCCACCGAAATCAATCCGTATCCCTTCGTGCATTTCGTACCGGTCCATGACCAGCATCCGTCCTCCGATTTCTGCACGAAAGACCAGAACCTTTCGGTAAGGCTCCCCTTACTGCGGCCCATTATATTTTCACCTCCACCTGATCGTATTTTCGCCACACTTGAAGGCATCTCCGGCAAACGATGGTCGTGTCGAAGAAGAGGAGCGCGTGTCCCTTGAACCAGCAGATAATTCGCCGCATCACGCCTCCCCTCCCGGCTCCGCCGTGATCTTCCGCCGGCCCATGCCCGTGAGGGCTTCTTCCGCCGCACGAACCGCATCGTCCGCCGACTCCTTGATCGCCTTCTCGATGTCGGTCAAGGACGCCTCCGCGATGCCCACGGTCTTGCGCGAATTGCCCTCGGCCGCCGTGAGGATTCCCCGCAAGATTCCGACCTGCTGCCGCAGAACCTCGTCGCCCATCACGTTCATCGATTCGACGCGGCCCATGACCTCGACCGCCGACTCGATCATCTTCTCGGGGATCACGCCGCCGCGAGCGACGACTTTGGTGATCTTGCCGACCTTCTCCATGAACTCCTCGCGCAGTTCCGTGACCATCGACTTCACGATCGACCGCACGGCTTCCGTCTCGGCGGCGACACCCTCTGCACTCGCCGCATCCTTGGGCGCGGAAATGGCGTAGACGGCCCAGGACAGACGGAACTTCTCCTTGGCGGCTTCCGGGGCGGGGTACTCGCTTTGAAGACGCTGGAGGGCCGCCTGCGCCGCCTCCGGGGTATGCGCGGCGTCGAGAAGTGCCTTCTCCAAGACCGGAAGTTGAACCGCCTTGGTCGCCTCGTAGTTCGCAACGAAAATGGCGACCGCGCCGTCGAATCCCTCGCGGATCTTCTTGAGTTTGCCGATCAGAAGGGGGAGTTTGTCCGAGGGGACGTACCGGGCACCTCTCACGAACGGGAAGGGTAACGAATGCCATTCGACCGTGCGCTTCGCGTCCCGCACGATGTCCATGATCTCGTCGAACGACTCCTTGGGGAAAAGACGGTGCGAGCCGAGACTGAGCGCCCGCTGGACTTCCTTGCTGTCCTCGATCCCGAAATCCTGGCATTGAATCTTGGTGCGCCCCGACCACAATCCGATGTCCAAGTCCACGACCGATCCCGAAAGAAAAAGGTCGCTCCAACCGGGGGCTTTGCTGTTCTCTGTCATGGCTTCCCTCCGCACAGGGGTTGATGATGTGTTTGGCAGAATGTTAGCACAATGACATACAGCGTTGTCAAGCGTTATTTCTCCTCGTCCAGAATTATTTTCCGGCGTCCCGTTTCCGTCAATTCCCGCTGCGCTTCCTCGGTGGTTTTCTCGGGGGCCTTGGGTTTGCGCGGCTTCGGTTCCGGCGCGGCTTGAGGGCCGAAAGGAACGGCGTACGATAGGAACGGGAACGAGGACGCGCCGTATTGTCCGATGTTCTGCATCCCTAGGGCCATCTGTTGTCGCCGTACTGCGTCGTTCTGTTGCGCGGCCATCGCACGGGAACGCTCCGCTTGTATCTGTGCCGATTGCCGCATCAACGCATCGTACTTCGACGCTTCCTCTCCCTGCTCCTCGACCTTGCGCTTCTCTTCGATTGCGCGGCGAAGTTTATCCTGGGCCTCGCGCTCGGTGTCCTGCGTCATCACGATATTCGCCGGCGCGGTATCGGGGAACGCCTCGTCGATGGCGATACCCCATTTCTTCTTGTTGGTCGTATCTGCCATTGCTTTAGTTATTTCCCCGTCAAGCAACTCGGTGAAATATTTCAACGGGTTTTCTATGAGCGTATTCGCCATGCTACCCGCCGATTACCCTCTGGCCGACGTTCACGGTCTTGTCCTTGACGGTGGATGCGAACCTCGCCCGCGTCGATGCCCACTCGCGGATCGCCTTGATCTTCTCGCCCGCCGTGACTGACAGCGGCGTGGTGGCGACCGCGGCGTCCATCAGGTCCGCCATGGTGATGTCCCGGCCCTCGTCGAAAGCGTTGAACATGGCTTCTTCGACCACGTTCTCGATTTCGGATCCGGTGAATTCCGCCGTGGACAGAACGGGAACGGATGATGCCGTCATCGCATCGGCGAGTGCATCCCGCTTCCGCTTCTTCAGGTGAATTTTGAAGATGGCCGTCCGCTCGTCCTCGTTCGGAAGATCGACGGCGAAGATTTCATCGAACCGACCCTTGCGGAGCAGTTCGGGGGGAAGTCCCGAAACGTCGTTGGCCGATGCAACCAGGAACACGGGGCGCCGCCTCTCCTGCATCCACGTCAGCACGGTCCCGAACACACGTTTTGTCACGCCTGAATCACCCGAACCTTGGCCGCTGGATCCTGCAAGTCCTTTTTCTATCTCGTCTGTGAACAACACGCACGGCGACATCGCCTCGGCCAATTTCAACGCCTCGCGTGTACGGGCCTCGCTCTCTCCGACAAGACTGTTGAACAGGGCGCCGATGTCGAGCTTCACCGTGGGCACTCCAAGCGCGGTCCCGATGGCTTTCGCGGTCAGACTCTTCCCTGTACCGGGGCATCCCACGATGAGCACGCCTTTCGGACTCGGCAGTCCATACTCTTCCGCTTCCTTGGTGAACGCCCGCTTGCGCTTCGTGATCCATCCCTTGAGCACGTCCAGCCCCCCGATGGCGTCCAGTCCGCGGGGGTCCGGGTCCACGATCTCCAGCAGTCCCGATTTCTTCACGCCGGCGACCTTCTCCCGGTAGATGATCTCGGGGCAGAACTTCCCGGATTCGACGATGGACAGCGCGAGCGCGTTCTCGGCCTCCGTAGTTGAGAGTCCCGAGAGTGCGCGGAGTACGTCCTCGGCGCCCCCGTTGAACTTCTTCCCTGCCGACTTGGCGATCGACTCGGCGATGCTTGTCAAATCGGCCTTGGAGGGGAGCGCATAGTCCGTCACGACGATCAGTTTCTCCAGCGTCGGATGCGGCCGGAACGACGGCCCGACGATGATGATGCACGAGCCTTCCGTCGGCGCCCACGTGAGCAGGTCGCGCAACGCTCGCGGCAGGATCGGGTCCCGGTCGAACGGGAAATTGGCGAGGTCGCAGAACATGTACACCGTGTTCGGGAGACGCTGCGCCATCGCGGGGACCGGATCCTCGGTGTTCGCGATGGCTTTCGTGCCCGGGAATACGTTCTTCATCCCCTCCGTCGCGGTCCATTGGACGAGGGCTTTCCCGGCTTCCTTCGCGGCGGCCAGAACGTCGGTGCCGATGCGCTTCTCCTCGGCGGTCTGAACAGCAACCCCCGGAAATGCTGCTTTGAAATAATTCTTTAATCTGGCTTTCATTATGGTGCCCTCCGCACAGGGATGATAATTGTATAACGTTTTGTCTTACACGTTGTCAAGCCCTGATTTCTACCCTCACCGCGTACTAACAGTCGCGGTTGCCTCGTCCGCGAGACTCCCACCCCGGAATAAGCGCCTCGATGCCCTGTCTCTTCACCGCACGGAACCACTTTTCGTCTATGACCACCATCTTTTCGCTCGGGAAGTATTTCTCCATTCGCTTCAACCGCGTTATGCTTTTAGGGTCCATCCAGCCCTTCACCTCATGCCATTCATGCTTTCCGCTTGGGTAGGTTACTTTAAAATCTGGAGTGTACGCCCGTGTTCCTCTTTTTATGGATTCAAACACGAACGTGTGAACCTCATATTCCCACTTCACGATCTCTTTATTTCTTATTAACCAGTTCAAGAAGCGGGCATAGTTTGCCTCCCATGATGATCGAAAATATATGTCCCCAAGGTCGGCCCTTCGTCCTCCAGCGCACCGCGTGTAACCATTTCTCGCCTGTCCGCTCAGCACTCGCTTCATCATGTTGTCTGATAACCTCTGCCGGTTCTCCGGACTATTGAATTTTGAGTTAGGATCTGCCCATGCCTTGCGGGTCGCCTCCTTCATCTTCCTGGTGTTCTCTTCTGTGTGCTTCATCCCCAACGCTCCGCGAGGATGGCCATTTTCTTTTTGAGATTTTTTTACCCATCTGGATATTTGTTCTGATAATTCTTTTGACCCGCGATGCCCATACTTCGGTTCACTTTTCAGCACACGGACTCTTTTCCTTCTTATATCCGTCAACCCTAATTCCCGCGCTTTTCGACATACGTTTGCCTTATCCCGGCCAAACTTCTCTGCAAGCCGATCAAGCCTAATCTCCGGATTGAGTGTCGCGTCCCTGTATGCCGCCTTCAATGCCTCGACATCATCGTCGGTCCACGGCCTTATTTTACTTGCCATACCGAGCGTCCAAAACCTTGACCGCACTTGTCCTTCCGTCAACCCCATGATGTCCGCTATTTGTTGGCGGGTATGAGTGGCATACATGGAGGCAATCTTCGCGTCCTGTTGGGGTGTCCATTTCATCGCGTTGTCAGTATCCACAAATAGATTGTCATTGTCAATAGTTATTTCTTCGCTTCGCTCTCCGTGCGGATCGGAAGGGTGACGGTGAGGACCATCACGCAGCCCCTTTCTCTTGGCTTGCGTTCGGGCACACGAACAGCCCGCTTCCGCGGTAGACGAGTTCCGCTCCGCACAGGCAAATCGCGTTCGCGTCCTGGCTCTCGATGTGTTGCTGTCGCTTCATGTACTCCTCTCCGATGTCGGGCGCGTCCAGCGGAAGCTCGTACCAGCCGTACCCGCATCGCGGACAGTCCCGGCGCATGAGGGGGCGCGACTGCTTGCCCTCCGAGTAGAAATGGAGCGCGTCCTGGAGTTCCGTTTTCGCGTTCGTGGCGCCGCACTTGGCGCACGCTCTGTTGACGGCGTAGCGGTTCATCTCGTCCTCCTTTCCTGTTCCGGAAACAGGATGTGGTAGTGGATATGTTTTTCGTCGGACTGGTGCGACTCCCCGAGGGCCAGCAGGTCGGCCAAGTCCCTCCCGCTGTCGCCTCCGTCGCTCTCCTTGCGGAGCAGAATCTCGCGCTTGTACAGCGGCGGCTTGCTCCGGAACACTTCCAGGATCATTCGGTCGGGCATGTGTCGCACGGTTTAGCCCTCCTGTATCTTTTTGTTTACCCTTGACGGATCGCCAACTACCACAAAGCGGGTGCTGTTCCGTAGTATTATCTCGGAAAATATAAGAAACAATTCAGTCTCCGACGTGGTGGATTCAATGATTTTAGATACCTTCCTCTCATATTGACGTACCGCTGCGATTGCGACCGGGTTGATGTAAAGCGGTGTCGTTTCATAGGAGCTTGCCCCAGTGAATACAACCTCCTCAAGCCGAATGCTTGTCATTTTTGATTTCCCCTTTCTCGGGTACGCTCACCGGCTTGATTACGGCTTTCATGGCGTAGGCGCCGGATGAGAGCAGGTGCATCGCGGCTGATGCCATGAAGTCGAACAGTTCCCCGCGGGGCTTGTCCTCGCCGGGGTAGAAAATGCCGTATTTGGTGACGAAACGAGGGGGCATCACTCGGCTCCTTTCCTTGCGGTGATATGTTGCCATCGCTTCCCCTTGCAGATGTCGGACACGTGCTGGTGTGTGACCTCGAACCATCGCGCAACCTCGCAGACGCCCGATCCTTGCTTGAGCACGAAACGTCGGATGGAGCGCACGTCATCTTCGGTCAACCGTGCGCGGGGGTGCAGCGTCCCAGGGTGGCCGAACTTGCTCACTTTTCTTCTCCTTTCGCCTCGATGTATTTTCTGTTGCTCATCCTCACGGCTTCGGCCCAAGAGGTATCGCGGCCGCGCATCGCTTTACAATGTTCGCAAATCTGTTCCACCGTGCATCGGCATTGAGTCGGTCGGATGCTCTGGAACGAAACGAGTTTTTCAACGGTTTTCATGTCGCCACTCCATCCAAGCATGGATACATCCGAGTATTGCCCCTAAAACCATCGACGCCAAGAGCACCGATAGTATGGCGTGGAACCCCCAAAATACCCATATGGCGAGGAATACTACCCACCACATTTTATTTACCTCCGCTTTCTTTCGTCCCACTCGCTTTCCTCTTTGGTTGCGGGGCGCTCCCCGCGCCCGAGTTCCCACACGCGGCCATACGTCATCACCGGCTCCCCTGCGGCGTTGAGCATGAAGCCCTTTTCTTCTATCGCTTCGCGTTCCTCCAAGCGAACCGCGTGAACCAACATGAACGTCCAGGCGAGGAACACGGCGAGGGCCAGGAGCACGAGTAAGGCGCGGGAATGGAAGGTCATGGTTGATCGTCTCCTTTCTGCCACGGCGTCCCGTCGCCCATCAGGGCGGTGCGATAATCGGGCTTGCGGATCACTTGGATGTAGTCGTGTAGGTCGTCATATTCCGTGCCGTCGTCAAGGCATCCCTCACATTGGAGGTAATCTTGCGCGTATCGCCGGTACTGGTCAACGGTAATGCCGAGCATCTTCGCGGCTTCGCTGATGGTCATTTTTTCTCTCCTTTCGGCTTGCTCTTTTCTATTGGTAAACGCTCCGCCACAATTTCACGCCGCGGCGGATTCTCCAAGGGAAATTCACGGCAACCCGGGCACAGGTCGCGGAGGATGCCATCGGAAAGTTCCCCACAAACGGCGCAATAATCGGGCGCGTCGGTGCTCACTTGGTGGCCCCTTTCTCGGCGACATAATGTTGATATGCGATGCGGTCAAGTTCGGCGAGGTTAAACCCTCGCTCGTCGCACAGGTGCCGGATGTCGGCGAGCGCGTCGGCCACGTCCTCGGCGACAAGTCGCGTCGGGTGGTTCTGGTACGTTGCGCGGAGCATGGTCCGGGCCTTGTTCGCTCGTTTCGTGTTCGGCTTGTACGCTCCTGCGTGTCGCCTCCATTCCTCGCGGATGTGCTCGCGGGTGCGTTCGCCCGGTGCCGTGAAGGTCCAGCGGCCGCATAAGCACACAGCTTGCGCGTCGTGCGTCGATAATATACGGAGCTTGCAGGGCATGATCTTCCCCTTTCCCCGCGTGTCCATGCGCGGCCCGGTTGGGTGTCAGAATTTTTCCCCGGCTTCCGCCTTCGCGTTGTCGTCCCATCCTTCGGGGTAAATGAACCGCGGCCGGTAGGTGCGAATGTCGCGGAGTATCGCGTCAAAGTATCGCGGGTTCTCCGTCCTTGCGCGTTCGATTTCCTTGAGCGCGGCTTTCGTGTTGGGCCTCATCCCGGCCTGGATGTAGACTCGCAGCCATCCGGCGTAATTCGGCTCAGGGAGCATCTGCAAGGCGCACGCGGCGCAGTTGTCCGGATCGCGTCGGCGGCCGTGCTGGTAGGAGTGCTTGAAGTATTCCCGTTGTGCGGTCTGTGAATAGTTGCGGGCTAGGTCGTGCGGGTATTCCTTGGCCGCGTCTGCGAGTGCGCGAATCTCGGCGCGGAGTGCTTTGATTTCTTTCATGGCGTTTATCCCTCCGCTTTCAGGATGGCGTCCTGAATTTTCACGATGACATTTTCGTCCGGCCTTGCGATGTCGGTTAAATCTTCTTCCTCGATGTCGGCTTGGTTCTCATGCAGGCGGATCAATTCTGCGGCGGCGTCCTTCAATGCCTCGATCAATTCCGCCTTCCCGTTCTCCTTCTTCGTCGGTTGGCCGATGATGCCGGAGGCGATTTCTTCGCGGATTCCGGCGCCGTTTCCGGGGTGCTGCCGCTGCTCGACGGTAAACCGATCCTCTCCCGTCGCGTCATCGTGTACCACGTCCACGCGGACCATTCCGGACCAGCTCATCGCCTTCGTGACCATTCCGCTATTCTTGGTGCCAAGCCTTGTCGCCGATCCTCTCGAACCGCTTACTTCGCCGAGATAATGGGCCATGATAAAACCGTCCTTTCTCCGCTTGCGCGGGGTGGGTGCTGTGTTGGCTACTTTGCATCCTCGAACATAGCCAGGAGCGCGAACAAAAGACCGATGAAGATCAGGACGGCTTGGGCGTTGTACATTTCAGTCCACCATGAGGATGAGGTTGTCGGCGTGGACGAGAATTTTGTCGATGAAGGTCATCCCGCCGATGTTCTCGAATTCCCCTTTGATCCCGTTCTCAAATTCCACCAGGATATAGCGCGTGCCTTTCAGGTCCACGAATGCGACGATGGAACCATACGAGCGGATTGTTTCGCGTTTCTTCGTCCGGTCGGCCATGAAATCTTCATGCGTTTTCGGCCACGGTCCGGCCTCGCAGTCAATGGCGACGCGGTGCCCGATCTTGAGTCCATTGTTCTTCATCTGATTTCCCTCCCGCACGAGGTTATGGTGAGGCGTGCTACTGCTGTTTTTCTATGTAGTCGTTATACTTCTTCATGTACTCGTGGTGCAGCCGGTGATGAGTCAGGCACAACCAGCGCACGTCGTAGGGTTTCATGTAGTCGTCATGGTGTGCCACGGCTCGACCGGCTCCGCAAATCTCGCACAGTTGCTGAACCATTCCGCCGGATCGGACCGCCTCATTTATCGCTCGATGCGCGGCGGATTCAGGCGTGGTCGGCACCGGTTCATAAACCACAGTTTGGTATCCGATGGCTTTACTCATTTTCGGTGTTCGCCTCCGTCGCGCCATTCGCCGTCGGTTCTCCTTCGGTCTTTTTCTTCTCCCATCTCCTTTCGGAGTTCTCACGGGCAATCTGCGATTTGCACGCGCCTAATGCTTTCTGCCGAAAGAATCCCGCAAGGGTTAATCCCTCATCCTCTGCCACTCTGCCGATAATGGATTTCTCCCATGGCGTTAAAGTGATTATCACCCGTTCCTCTCGTTTCGCCATTTTTCATTCCCCCCTCCAATGTTAAAATCTAACATATTCTAATGCTAATTTCATGCCATAATCTCACTATAATAATATCAATAAGTTACGCGGGAATTAATCATTCATCCACAGTCAAAATGGCACTATAATGTCATAAAGGCACGCCAAAATGACACCTGTTTATGATAACGTCAAAATGGCACACCATCGGATCGCCGCGGCCGGTCCCAATAGGGGGATTTGCATCTCGGGCAGACCCTCGGCGCGGCATCGCCTCGGCCGGTCCATTCGTGCTCGCATCGCTGGCAGGTCATCATCGGGCGCCGTGCTCGTCCTGGTGCCTGGTGCGCGTGCTCCTGGTATCGCCGTCGCCAGTCCTTTGGGCGGTAGTCAATCCCGGTGCCCTTGGTGCATGAGGGACACAAGGGTTGAATGTTCTCGATGGCGTCCGATCCTCCCGCGGAAATGATCCGGATGCGGTCCTTCTCAAGCGTGGTGCCCACGGCGCCGCATCTCGCGCACGCCTCCGAAAATGAAGATTTGAGCGTTTCCCATTCCCCGCGGGTGTGCGTACCGCGTCGGCGAGCTTCCGACATTCGGCGGGATCGGGCAAGGGATTTACTAAGTGGTGCGGACTCGTCAATCTCTCGATTTACCATCTGATAATCTCCTTTCCGATAGATAGGTTATACTGCGGTTATACGGATAGCAGGCACGACAGCACGCATTCAATAGGCATTTATATACTATGTCCGTATCACTGTCAATAGCCGAATGCCTGCTGAATCTACTGCAAGCGGATAAAATCAGGTGCCAGGAATCCTCGCGGACCGAAGCGGGTAAAATGTTGTATATGATTAGTGAGAAAAACGAGTGTCAATATATGAAACGATAATGCTACGTTATGCTGAGGTTAAGTAATGCCTGCTGTGATGCCTGCTCCTTTCCATGCTCCTTCTCCTTTCCTTATCCTTTAAAGTCTCTTGTCGGGCAAACAGCGCCCGACGATGTGCCTTGAATCGAGCGGGACGAAAAAAAGACTTGACAAGCGGAGCGAGAAGGATACCATCCCAAACATGAGCGGAACGGCGGAAATGATCCCCCAGGCCGAGCAATACCCCGCGAATCCCATCCCTGAACGGCGAACCGACAACCGACCACCTACAGGCGGAGGGCGGAAGCCGTGGTGGCAAGATGCGGTTACGAGGGAAAAGTATAATATATTCAAAATGCTGCGCGCAGAAGGATACTCGACCACTAAATCGGCCGAGGCAATCGGATACGCTCCGAGTTACGGCGAGGTCATAGACGGGAAAATCAAAGAGTTCGAGGCACGGAAGGCGGATTCCGGCACATCGGTCGGCTTCCTCACGGAGAAAAGAATCAATCGGGCGGCCGGTGTCGTAGATAAATTAATGCGCGGTGTAACCTTCGGAGAAATAAAGGAAATTAAAGATTCCACAGTCCTTCGGGCGGCCGAAACGGTACTGGATCGGTCGCATCCGAAGCGGTCCGAATCCGAATCCGGACCGTCCGTGTCCTTCGTCACCATCAACCTGGGATTCCTCGCATCTCAGGCTACCGATCCGGTGTCGGTGGATATTACGCCGACGGCCGCGCCTCCCGATCTTGGCGTGCTCGGGGATGGCATATGACCACAAGATATGGTTTATCCACAAGGCGGACGGGTTGAGCGGGATTATCCAATCTGTTATTCCTCTTTATAATCAGGCCGGTATAATTCTACGTTCGGTAATGTATATTAGCGCAAATCCAATAAGTAAAGCGGAGGGGGTGATACCCTCGGCCTCGGTCCGGTCCGGCTTGGGGTTCGTGCCGAGGTCTGCCGGTTCGGGATCGTCCGGGGATGGGGGGGGCGGCCCGGATCGAGGGAGAAAATAATTATGAGTAAGTCCCCTTCCTGGGCGCGTGAAATTTTCCTGAATCCCCCTCTTGACAATGTAAAATATATTTTGTATACTCCTCCAAAACACGTGGAGGGGCATACGATGTCGAAGGTTTTTTCTCCAAGGAAATTTAATATTCCCGATGACGAATTGATAAGGATGTACAGCGTTGATCTGGCTCCTGTACAGGAAATCGCAGCGGCTCATGGCGTGACTCGGCAGACCGTGTGGCATCGCGTCAAGCGACTTGGCTTGACATCGTACAAGAGAAAAACTCAGCGCATAAAATGCGAGAATTGTGGAGAGATGTACGACCGGTGGCCATCTCAGGGCCAGGGGAAGTTCTGTTCGCGTGAGTGTTATTTCGAGGCGACCTCGTTGTACGGAGATTGCAGCAAGGCGGGCCAGCGGCAGGGCCGGAAGGTCGCAGGGGCCGTAGAGGGCGAGATCGTGCATCATATCGACGGGAACACGTTCAACAATGTGCCGGGGAACTTGGTGGTATTCCGGTCCCACGCGCAGCATTGCAGTTTTCACAAGAGCGGGGCCGCGGCATGGTTGAAGGACCAGGTGGCGCGGAGGAAGGTCGTGTTGACCGAGGTGACGCGCTGGCCGGATGGGGAGAAGTGGTGATGGGTGCCGTCGTTTCTCTTTCGCAACGCCGTGAGGAGAAGATTCCTCGCAACGCCGGATGGGCGAAGTGCATCGGCTGTGGTCATCGGTGGATGGCGGTGTCGCCGACGGTCGAGGGTCCGCAGCCGTGGATGGGGTGCCCGTCGTGCTCGGCAGAGAAGGGGATCTTTGTCGCGCCGTGTCTGCCCGAGGACGGCGTGGAAATCTGGCGATGCGCGTGCGGAAGCGAGTTCTTCGTGATCCTGCGTGGGACGTTCATGTGTGCGAACTGTGGCGTGCATCAGAAATTCGAGGCGATGGCCTGATGGCGCATCTGCCCACCTTCGAGTCCCTGTTCCCGCTGTCCGACGACGTGGCGGGGCTGATCTCGGGGCGGGAGATGCCGTCGTGCGGGTGCCTGGTGGTGCATGTGCCGCACGGGTTTCTTTCCGCGAAGCCGTGCGATTTCGATCCCGAGAGGATGCCGGAACTGCCGACGGAGGGGACGCATTGATCTCCATCGCCGGCGTGGATTTCGAGAAGAAGCCCGGCATCGCGTACAAGTGGGACTACGAGACGCAGCTGAACAACGCGAAGAAGGGCCTGACCGTTCCCGGCGCGAAGCCGATCGATCCGAAACAGGCGGAGTTGGCGACCCTGCGGGCACTGATTCTGGACGATCTGTGGTTCGTGGTGTACTTCGTGATGGGTGTGAAGATTGCGAACCACTCGTTCTGGGTAAACGTGTGCCGTGAGGTGGAGACTGGGCCGAAGGACTTCACGCTCGATGTCTGGTCGCGTGAACACGGAAAAAGCACCACAATCACCAAGGCCGAGACGATCCAGTACGCGCTGAAGAACCCCGAATCATCCACGGGGATCTTCTCCGCGGTCAGGCCGCTGGCAAAGAAGTTTCTGTTCGAGATCAAGGAGACGTTCCAGTCATCGAAGCTGCTCCAGGCGTGCTTTCCTGACATCGTGTGGCAAAACTGCGAGCGGGACGCGCCGTTGTGGTCGCTCGATGAGGGCCTGTTCCTCAAGCGCAAGACGAACATGGCCGAACCTACGATCTCCGCGTGGGGCCTCACGGAAGGAATGCCGACCGGGTTGCATCTTGACCGGCGCATCTACGATGACATCGTGAACAAGGACATCGCCGAGTCGGTCGAGGTCATGGAGAAGGTTAAGGAGAAATACGATCTCTCGCAATATCTCGGCAAGGACGGCGGTACGCATCGCGTCATCGGCACGTTTTACCACCACAACGATCCGTTGGTCTACATCCGAGGGAAAAAGAATCTCGATGGAAGCCCGAAGTACCTGCTGCGCCTGAAACCCGCCACAAAGGACGGGACGGCGAACGGCGTGCCGGTGCTGCTGTCGCAGAAGGCCCTCGACGACAAGAAGGGCGATGCGGGATTCAACACGCAGATGCTTTGCAACCCGACACCGCAGAGCGATCAGAAGTTGAACTTCGAATTCATGAACCGGATCTCGCGGTCGTTCATCCCCAAGGGCCGGTTCCGCATGATGCTCATCGACCAGGCCGGGGACGCGGCAAGCAACAAGACCGGCCCGGGAGACTCATGGGCGATCGCGATCATCGGCATCGAACCGCGGAAGGACGACATTGGGCAGTCCAAGCGGTTTCTGGAAGACCTGTGGGTACAGCCGGCGAACGAGTCCGAGGCGATCGAACAGGCCATCCGCATGTTCACCCGCGGCGGCATCATCCACAAGCTCGGCGTGGAGCAGGTAGGCCAGGTGACGACGCACCTCCACATCGCGGCGGCCCTGAAGGCCCGCGGCCGACACGTGGAGTTCTCCGACTCGCCGTGGACCGTGGGCAAGATGCTCCGACCCGCCGGGCGGAACAAGAAGAAATTCATCGAAGGTGCCCTTTCGTGGCCGCTGAACAATGGGAAGTGGCATTACGCCGAAGACATCCCGAACGCCTATCTCGACCGGCTGCGGATGGAGATGGTCAACTTCCCGGTATGGCACGACGACGCCCTAAACGTGATGTCCTACTCCGAGGACGTAATAAAAGATTGCAATCTGGAATTTTATGATGTAGAGAATATCCCCAGAAGTGTGGGAGAGGTGATGGACTCTATGCCCGAAGCACGGTATCTGGCGTAAATGGACCGGGATAAGAAAGAGAAGCCCGCCCCCGAAACTCCGAAGGAGAAAATCCTTCGTCTCGCCAACAAAAGACTCGCCAGATGCGTCGATGCCGAAAACGAGAATCGATCGAACTCGATCGAGGATCTTCGCTTTGCGAACGGAGATCAATGGGATGACAAGGAAGTAAAACTCCGCAAGCGCCGCAATCGTCCGTACCTCCAGATCAACCTTCTCCCGAAGTACATCGACCAGATCGTCGGCGAGGAACGCCTCAACCGTCCCCGCGTGAAGATCCGCCCGGTGGACTCCATGGCGACCGTTCCGCTGGCGCGGATCCGCGAGGGGATCGTCCGGAACATAGAGTATCTTTCACGCGCCGAGCAGATATACGATCAGGCGTTCGAGATGGCCGTGACGTGCGGCTACGGCGCGTGGCGCATCCTCACCCAGTACACCGAAGAGAATCCCTTTATTCAAGAGATTTACCTCGAAGCGATCAAGAATCCGTTCCTCGTCTACATGGACCCCGACTGCAAGGACGACACGTTTGCCGATGCGAAGTTCGGGTTCGTGCTCCAGCGTATGCTGCGCGAGGAGTTCGACGAACGGTGGCCGAACGCGCAGTACCCGTCCGATTCGCTGAAGCTCGGCCTCGGCATGAGCAGCGAGTTGTGGTTCGACCAGAACACGGTGACGGTCGCGGAATACTTCGTGCGCGAGACGGAAAAGAAGAAGATGGCGCAACTCTCCGACGGCACGGTCCTTCCGCTCGACGAGGCACAGGAGAAGATTGCCGATTGGGAAGCGCAAGCGAAGAAGGTCAGGGCGGCGATTGCCGCCAGGACTGCGGCGACAGGACCTTCGCCCCTGTCGCCAGCAGCCGCCGCAGGTTCCCCGGCGCCTATCGGCCCGGCCTCGTCCACCGCGGCCGAACCTCAGTCGGGTCTGGAGCCTCAAGGGGCCATTGCCGGGGGAGAGACGGTCCCTTCTCCTCCCGTCCCCCCGGCGCCCCCGGCGGACGCCATAGTGGAGATGACGCTCGGACCGAAACCGAAGATCGCAAAGACCAAGGACACGGAGATCACGAAGATCCGGCGGTACATCATCAACGGTGCGGACGTGATCGAAGGTATGGACGGCGACGAAAAATATTTTCCGGGGAAGTACATCCCGATCATCCTGTGCCTGGGCAAAGAGCGCAATATCGAAGGCAAGCGGTACGTCCGCGGCATGATCCGGGACGCCAAGGATCCGATGCGGCTGGTGAACTACTGGACGACATCGCTCGCCGAAACGGTCGCCCTCGCTCCGAAGGCCCCGTGGCTCGGCACGGCGGCGATGTTCAAGGGGTACGAGAACGACTACGCGACGGCGCACGAGGAGAACTTCCCGTACCTGAAGTACAACATCGACCCGATGAATCCGCAGGGGTATCCGACGCGGAACCACGCCGGCGACCCGCCCCTCGCGCTATTCTCGCAACTGCAAATCGCGCATCAAAACCTGAAAGACGTGATCGGCCAGTACGCGGCCGACATGGGCGACAATGGGCCGGAGCGAAGCGGACCGGCGATCATCGCACGGCAGACGCCCGGAGACGTTGGCACGTTTGCGTTCCTGGACAACCTCTCGCGCAGCATCGCGCATTCTGGCCGCATCATCAACGAGATGATCCCCGAGGTGTACGACACTGAGCGCGACGTGCGGCTCCGCAACGTGGACGAAACCGAGACGTTCGTGCCGATCAACACGACGGCGGGGAATGCCCTCAAAAACATTCGCAAGAACCCAAGCCGGTACTTCGGCCTGAGTCCGGAGAAGTTGGCCGAGGAGATGCGCCAAAAGGGATCGGAGGCGCGGTTCAACGACATCACGATCGGCAAGTACGACGTGATCGTGTCGGTCGGGCCTTCGTACACCACGCAGCGGCAGGAGGCGTCCCAGAACCTCTTCACGCTCATCAATTCCATGCCCGACAAGATGGGGATCGCCGCCGACATCCTCGTGGAGAACATGGACTTCCCCGGAGCCGATCGCCTCGCTGCGCGGCTTCGCAAGGGCATCCCGCCGGCGCTTCTCGAACAGAGGCCGGGGGATCCGCCGCCACAACCGCAACCGCCGCCGTTGCCCGTGCTCGTGCAGATGAAGAAGTTGGAGTTGGAGGACAAGAAAATCACCGTGCAGATCGAGCGGCAGAAGGTCGAGCAGATCAAGGCGGTGAAAGAGTTGGCCGATGCCCAGGGGGAAGTTCGCAACGTCGTCATCGGCATTATGAAAGAGATCATGGCACCCGCTCACCCGGCCGACATGCGCGGCTCGCAGATGACACAATAGGGGGAACCGATGGAACTCGTCGACCTGAAATCGCCGAAGAAGTCGAAAGAGGAAATCGCGAAGGGGATGATGCCGACCTCGGTGGAGCAGGATCAATACCCGTGGGGCACGAAGATCGACCTGAACGAGGAGTCCCTGGCGAAACTCGGCGACCTGTTCGATGACGCCGTGGTCGGTGAGGAAGCGAACGTAACGGCTAAGGCCAAGATCGTGTCCAAGCGGGCGAACGACACCGTGGGCGGGGACGGCAAGAAGAAGAAAAACCGCTCGCTCGAACTGCAAATCACGAAGATCCACGTGCAATGCAAGGGCGCCTACGACAAGGGGACAATGGATGACTTTGTGAAGGCCAGGACGAAAAAATAGGAGGGGACGATGCAGGCAACGTATCCGTCTATGGACGCATTCGTGGCGAAGGAATTCCCGGACGAAGAGGCGGCGAAAGCGGCGGCGAAACTCGAACTGGCTCGCGGTGCGGCCACGGCCATTGCGGGTAAGTTGCCGCAAAAGGGCGATCGCTTCACGCTCAACGGATTCGTCTACGAGGTAAAGGAAATTCGGGCACGCGGACGGCTGTTCTTGAAACTTCTCGGAACGAACTGAAACGGAGGGGACGGATGACACCGGAAGAGATCGCGGCGCAGGAAGCAGCAAAGGCGGCGGCACCGCCCGCAACGGACGAACCGAAGCCCACCGAAGAGGCCCCGCCGGAGACTCCGGCACCGGAACCGAAACCCACAGAAGAGGCACCTCCCGCCCCGCCCGCGGCCCCTGCCCCCGAGCCTTCCGAGGGTGCCGAGGCGCGGATCCGCAAACTCATCGGCGAACGAGAGGATGCACGGCGCGAAGCGGCGTACCTGCGTGGACTGGCAGAGGGCCGTCAACCGAAGCCGGATTCCGCCCCCGCCCCGCTGAAGATCGAGGACTACCTGCCGACCGAGCAGGAGTTCGCCGCCGTCGGACTCACGGCGGAGAAGTTCCAGGAGATCGGCCGGTCCTACGATGACCTCCTCATGGCTAAGTCGGCTTTCGCGATCGAGAAGCGCAACGCCGTGTTGACGAAGCGAGCCGATGAGGACCGCGCCAGGGCGTCGGTAGCGAAGTCAGAAGAAGCATTCATGGGCCGGATACGCGCCGCCGCGGAGACGGACCCCGACCTGCCGCTGATCGTGAACGCGACCAATCCCGCCGACCCGCATTTCGTGCCGATCAGCAACGCGATGGCCGAGGTGATCCGCGAGTCCGAAGTCAGCCCGAAGATCCTGCGGCACCTCGCGAACAACAAGGCCGAGGCGACGAGGATCTACGCGCTCTCTCCGCTGGCCGCGGCGCGTGAACTCGGACGCATCGAAGCGAAGATCATGGCGACCCCGGTGCCGGAGCCTCCGAAGCGCGTCTCGCAAGCCCCGGAGCCGATCAAATCGCTTACTCCCACGGGGGTCACGGAAATAGACCTTGACAAAATTCCGATTGATGATTTTATGAAGAAAAGAAACGCGCAGCAGTTCGGCGCGGCAAGGAGTTGATCGGTACACCGCACGGCTTCCGTAAGCACGACGTAAGCGGAGTTCGTCGCCCGCACGGAAGCGCGACTCAGGCACGTGACGCCTGCCTCCTGTCACTTCGGGACTCAGGGACCCGGCGAGTAGCAAAGCAGTTGCCGCAAAACACTCGTTGAAGGAGGCAAGCAGATGGCGAACACCCTCTTGACCCCGACCGCCTTGACCCGCGAGGCGCTTCGGGTTCTGCACAACAACCTGGCATTCACCCGAGGAGTCAACCGGCAATACTCGAAAGAGTTTGCCGTCTCCGGCGCGAAGATCGGGCAGACGATCAACATCCGCAAGCCGAATCGGTACTTCGTCCGTACCGGCGCGGCCCTCAACGTCCAGAACACGACCGAGGCGTACACCGCCCTGTCGCTCTCGACCCAATGGGGCGTGGACGTGTCCTTCTCCTCGGCCGACCTGACCCTCACCCTCGACGACTTCTCGAAGCGGATCCTCACGCCGGCGATGGCGCGGATCGCCTCGAAGATCGACGAGACGGGCCTGGCGCTCTACACCGACATCTACAACATCGTCGGGACCTTCGGGACCACGCCGGGTTCGGCCTCCGGCGGCACGGGCCTCCTGAAGTACACCGTCCCGGGCGTGTACCTCAACGCCGGGATGCTCCTCGACCACAACGCCTGTCCGCGGGACGGGAATCGCCGGGCCATCCTCGGGCCGGCGGCGAACGCCTCCTCGGTGGAGGGGCTTTCCGGCCTCTACAACCCGCAGGGCGTCATCGCCACGCAGTTCAAGAAGGGCCTCATGGGGAGCGCCCTCGACTTCGAGTTCGCCATGGACCAGAACGTCGCCGCGCACACCAACGGCACCCGGGCGATCTCGGGTGAGATCACCGTCCAGGCGACGTGGACCTCCGGGTCGAACATCGCCATGACCGGCGGCACGGCAACCATCAAGAAGGGCGATGTCCTCACCATCGCCAATGTCTACATGGTCAACCCGGAGAACGGCCAGTCCACCGGCGTTCTTCAGCCCTTCGTCGTGACCGCCGACACTACCATGAGCGGCACCACGAACGTCCCCGTCTCTCCGACCCCGAAACTCGCGTCTGCGACCGTGGCCGACGGGAACATCAACCGCGTGCCGACCGCCTCCGATGCGGTGGTCTGGTTCGGCGCCACGGCCTCCGCCGGTCCGCAGAACATGGCGTACCATCAGGATGCCTTCACCCTCGGCACCGCCGACCTCGAACTGCCCAAGGGCGTCGATTTCGCGGCCCGGGAGAACTATGACGGCATCTCCATGAGGATCGTGCGGGCGTATGATGTCAATTCGGACCAGTTCCCTTGCCGAATTGATGTCCTTGGAGGCTGGGCTACCTTGAGGCCGGAATTGGCCTGTAGAATCACGGGGTAGCAAGAAAACTAACGTGGCCTACTTCGGCAAAAAAGAGTTGACATCCTCGCCCCTTTGTGGTGTTAATGATGACATGTCATTATCCCACAAGGAGGCCGGGATGGATCTCTATTTGGACCCGAAGGTGTGCTGCGTGAAGATGTGCTTCAAGGAATCCATCGCTCTGGGATTGTGCGTAAACCACTGGAGACGGAACAAGTTGTACGGTTCTCCTGTGGCGGCAAAGATGCATTCTGGGATGTTCCGTGGACTTCCCGCGGAACAGAGGTTCCAGATGCAATTCAAGAAGACCGAAACCTGTTGGGTCTGGACCTCGAACCGTGACCGATACGGATATGGTCGTTTCCATGGAGCAGTAGACGGTGTGCTTACGAAGTTTGCTCACCGGTACTCCTACATGCTCCACAGGGGACCGATACCCAACGGGATGCTCGTCTGCCACTCCTGCGACAACCCGCCCTGCGTGAACCCCGACCACCTTTTCCTCGGGAGCGAGGAAGACAACATGCGCGACAAGATCGCGAAGGGTCGCCATGTTCATCCCTTCGGGCAGGATGCTCCCCGCGCCGTTCTCACCGAGGAGCAGGTCCGCGACATCCTCATCGACCCCCGCCCCCACACGGCGATCGCCGCCGACTATGGGGTGAAGGGTTCCACGATCGGGAGCATCAAGCAGCGCATCTCCTGGTCGCACATCACCGATGTTGAGCCGGTCCATGCGGTTCGGGTGAGTGCCCACAAAGGGGTCAGCGACAAGATCACCCCCGAGATCGTGGTCGGGATCCGCGCAAGCAATGAATCGTACAGCGCGCTCGCGCAGCGGTACGGCGTGAGCATCAGTTCCATTTGCGACATCCGAAAGAAACGATCTTGGGCACACGTAAACAGCCCTCAAGAAGGAGGATGACTCATGACCGCACCGAACAGCGAAAGCGGAAGCATGAAGCAGCAAGGGTTCAACAACAATCCCGATGGCGTGGTGATCGGGAGTGCCAGCACGGATGTCGTCGGCTTCTTCGGCGCGACTCCGGTGGCGCAGCAGACCGGGAACACGACCGTCACGACCACGGGCATGAACACCGGCACGTCGGGGTTGTACTCGACCACGACGCTGAACGACGCCTTCATCACGGCGGTCGCCAACATCCAGACGGCCCTGAAGAACCTCGGGCTCACCACGTAGTCGTAGCGCGTGGAGTCCAAGGCATCGCAGACAACCGACCGGGGGAGGGCGTACAAATACCCTCCCCCGGTACTTCAAACAAGAGGAGGTCGAATTGGTCGAAGGAATGAAGTTGGTCATCGCCACCCCTTTTTACAATATGTCCGGGTGGAGTCCTTACATCAAGTCCCTCGCCGTAACCATGCACTTTCTGGCGAAACACACCCCCATCGAAGCGCAGTTCTGGTCGCTCAACGGAGATTCCTACGTGGAGCGGGCGAGGAACACGATTGCGAACCGATTCATGGAGACGGACAACACGCACCTGATGTTTATCGACAGCGACATGGAATGGGACATAGAAGGGTTTACGAAACTGATCGCATCGGACGTGGACGTTGTGGGGGCCGGATACCCCTGCAAGAATCTATGGGATTTCTACGGGTGTATTTTGCACACCAACGAGGACGAACTGAAGACCCCGAAGGTTGACCCGAAAACGGGCCTCATCAGCGCGTGGGGAGTGCCAACGGGGTTCATGAAGATCCGGCGTCAGGTGTTCGAGAAGTTGGCGGCGGCACAACCGGACAACTTCTACCTCATGAAGAGAAAGGACAGCGACGAGCCGGATAAGTGCTACAACTTCTTTGGCCGGATACCGCCTCTTGGAGAAGACATCTCGTTCTGCCGGCGATGGGTTGAAATCGGCGGCGAGTTGTGGGTGCAACCGGAAGTGCGGATCATCCACTACGGAATGAAAGGTTGGGAAGGGCACTACGGAGATTTCCTGCGAGCCTGTCCGGGCGGGAGCAATGATCCGGCCAGGACGCGGGACAACCAACTTCCGGCGGCGGCGAAATGAAAGTCTGCCTCATCTACTGCGGCATCGGCGTGGCGGGTTTCTGCGCCAACCGTCTCCCGGGGGACAGGGAGGGTAGTTGGATCGGCCACGGCATCGCGTCGATCGGAGCGAGTACGAAGGCCGCTGGTCATGACGTGACGCTGATCGACCTGCGACAACTCGGCTCCGCGGAGGAAATGACGGAGAGAATCGCCTCTTGCGATGCCGACGTGTTCGGCATGTCGGTGTCTCCCGTCGATGCGGTCATCGCGCCGATGATCGCCAAGATCGTGAAGCACTTTCACCCTGAATCGAAGGTCATCGTCGGCGGCATTCATCCGACGATCTTCCCGAGCCAGTACGACATTCCAGAAATCGACACTGTGGTCATCGGTGAGGGGGAAATGACGTTCCCCGACCTCGTGTGCCTGCACGAATTCGGGAACGATCTGCCGAAGGTCATCCGCGGCGAGAAGCCCGACTTGAACCGCATCCCGTGGGCCGATCGGGAACTGTTCGACTACCGGCGGGAGATGGACTGTTTCTTCGCTCCGGGACAAGCCCTGCCGTCGATCACGATGCTGGCGGGGAGAGGGTGTCCGCACAAGTGCAGTTTTTGTCAGCCAGCGGAGAACGCCGTATTCGGCAAGCCGTACCGGATGCGGAGCCCCGAGAACGTCGTGGCGGAGCTTCGTCATCTCAAGGCGAAGTACGATTTCAAGAGCATCACGTTCTGGGACGATACGTTCACGCTGAAGAAGAAGTGGGTCATGGAATTCTGTGACCTGTACGAGCGCGAGAAGTTCGGCGCGACGATCGCGGCGTGCTCCCGGGCCGACATCATCTGCCGGAACGAGGATATGGTGGAGCGGTTGGCGAGCGTGGGATGCGATTGGTTCGTGATCGGCATGGAGAGCGGCAGTCAGCGTGTGCTCGATTTCTTGAAGAAGGGCACGACGGTCGAGCAGAACATCGAGGCGGCGAGGATCTGCCGGAAACACGGGGTCAAGATATTCGCGACGTTCATGTTCGGACTGCCGACGGAGACGAAGGCGGAGGCCCTTTCCACGGCGATCATGATCGACAAGATCGCGCCCGAGCATCCGAGCGCGTTCTACTTCATGCCGATCAAGGGGACGGAGATTTATTCGTTCTGCCGGGACAATGGCCTGATCCTGGAGGGCGCCGGGGACAAGACGATATCCCGTACCTCGGTGTTTGAGCCGACCCTCCGCGGCGTGGACTACACGTTCCTCGATCGTCTGCGGTCGAAAGGGGGGTTCGAGGCGAGGGAGAAGTTGCGCGAGGGGGCGGCGTTGCTGCAAACCGTGATGAACAACTATCAGCCTGCAAAGGAGGCATGACCATGAAGGGAATGAGCAAGGGCGGTTCGATGGGCGGTGCGAAGATGAAGCCGATGATGGGGAGCACGGGCATCAAGAGCGGCGGAGCGTCGGTGCCAAATCCCAAGCCGGTGCAGGGCCAGAACGGCTACGGGTTCGCGAGCGAGTGCAAGACGAAGATGCCGATGGGCGGCGGCAAGGCCACCGGCAAGATGGGCAAGATGTAGCGTCATGCCGATCCCTGGCGCGAAGTACCGCTACAAGAAGGGCACGGATGTACGACTGGCGTTCAAGGACGGGGAGGTCAAAGAGGCGAAGAACATGAAGACGGGGGCTGTCCACACGCCATCAGAATTCTCCGCCGACCGGAAGAAGAAGGACAAGAAACCCGAGGCGATAAAGCGGTTCATGAATCGTCGGAACAAAAAAGAGAGGAGAATGTAATGCCCGAAGAGACTTTTCCGAAAAAGTTGTACCACGAAAACTACGGGGTTATCGAGGCCGACAGCCAAGAGACGATGGAACTCGCCCTGTCCCGCGGATTCAAGCGCGTTCCACCGGCCTTGAACACCATCCCGAAACTCAAGGCTCGGATCGCCGAGGTCGAGAAGGAACTGGCGGAACTGAAGCAGAACCTCGCGGCGAAGATTCACGAAACCGAAGTCGCCATGAAGGCGACGGAAATCCTCGAAAAGATGAGGGAGGAAACGGCCGCGAAGGACGCCGAAGCGCAGAGGCAGGCCGAGGAACAGGCGGCGAAGGAAGAGGCCGAAGCGGAAGAGAAGGCGACGGCGGAGGCCAAGGCAAAGGCCGAGGCGGAAGTCGGAGCGATCGGATCGACTCCTGCGGCACCCAAGGGCGTCGAGTTCGGCGAAAAAGGGAAGAAGAAGTAGGCCATGGTTCTAACGGTCTACGACCTGATCCGCCTGTCGCTACTGGAGATAGGTGCCATCGCCAAGTCCGAGGCGTTGGACGCCGACGAGTCGGCTGACGCCCTGAAGATCCTGAACATGCTCTTGGATGAGTGGTCCGCGGAAAGCACGATGGTGGTCGGGACGGTTATGGAGAGTCAGATCCTCACGGCGGTGGATGGAACCTACACGATCGGAGCGTCCGGGGCGGACATTACCTCGGCCAAACCGACCGCGATCACCGAAGCGTTCATCCGGGACTCTGACAACAATGATTCCGTTGTGCGGGTGGTGACGTTGGGGGAATGGAATTCCTACGGAGACAAGACCACCTCGGGCCGGCCTGAGTCGCTTTATTACGATCCGGGGGCGACACAGCAGGCGGCGCACAAGGGAACGATCAATCTTTACCCTGTTCCCGACAGTTCGACCACGTATACGCTCTTCTTTGGGGGTCAGAAGCCCCTAACGGAGTTCACGGCGGTCGCCAACACGGTTACGCTCGCTCCGGCGTACCTGAGGGCATTACGGTTGAATTTGGCGGTGGATCTTTGGCCGGGGTACTTCTCCGAGAAAGGCGCCCCGGTTCCCGATGCCATCAAGCGCGAAGCGCAACGGGCGCGGGCCGTAATCGAGGCGATGAATTCCAAGCCGGTGATCGCTGGAATAGAGATCCCGAGTCGTATCGGCGGATTCAACATCAACCTAGGGGAATAGACGGGTGAAGATACCGTTCGTCGGTGGCACCTACAACGCGGTTTCCGGTGCCATTGATGCCTCCCGGGCCATCAATTTCTACCCCGAAGTATCCCAGGAAGATTCCAAGAGCGTCGTCTCCATGATCGGGACCCCAGGGACGGTGCTTTGGGCCACAGTCGGGACGGGTGTGATCCGCGGCCAGCACGTTTTCAACTCCGTCATGTTCATCGTGTCGGGGAACAAGTTGTATTCCGTGACCACGGCGGGAGTAAGTACCGAATTGGGTACGCTTCAGACCTCGACCGGCCCTATTTCCATGAAAAACAACGGGATTGCATCGGCCGGCATCGGCGGGAATCAGTTGATCGTGGTGGACGGTACCGCTGGATACCTCTACAACGTGGCGACCGCGGCGTTTTCGACCATTTCAGGGGGCGGATTTCCCGCCAATCCGGTCATGGCGGCGTACATGGACGGGTACTTCATCGTGTTCGGGTCGGGGAAAATGGCCTATGCTGTCAGTAACTTGTACGATGGTTCCACGTGGAACGCTCTCGCGACGGCTTCGATCATCGCCTCGCCTGATGCCATCGTTTCGGTGATCTCCGCGCACAATCAGTTGTGGTTCCTGAAGAGTGAGACATCGGAAGTCTGGTACAACGCAGGTACTCCGACCTCACAGGGGTCGCCGTTCTCGCGAATCGCCGGTTCCGTCATCGAATTCGGCAACGCCGCCGCCTTCTCGGTGGCCCACGGCGCCGGGGCGGTGTTCTTCCTCGGGAGCATCCGCGAAAATCAGGGGAGCAAATTCGTTGGCGTGGTGAAATTGGCGGGCAACGTGCCGCAGGTCATATCCCCGCCTGCGATCAACTATCAGATCGGCCAATTTGCGACGATTTCGGACGCGATCGCGTACATGTACTCGGATTCCGGGCATCAGTTCTACGTCCTCACGTTCCCGACCGCGAATGCGACCCTCGTGTACGATGCCACGACGAATTTCTGGCACGAGCGGTCCACGTACATCGGCGGAGCGTCATCGGTGCGCCGACACACGAGCAATTGCTATGCAAATTTTGCCGGGAAGCACCTGGTCGGCGACTATCGGGCGAACGGGAAGATTTACGAGATGTCCGCGGCCACTTACGACGACGCCGGGTACGCCCTCACGTCGATCCGGCAGGCGCAGCACTTCGCCGACAAGAACGATGGTCGGCTGCTGTCGTATCACCGCCTGCATATCGACATCGAATCCGGTGTTGGGACGCAAACAGGGCAGGGAGTTGACCCGCAGGCGGGTCTTTCGTGGTCGGATGATGGCGCGAAAACGTGGTCGAACGAATACTACAAGTCTATGGGCAAGATCGGAGAGTACAAGAAGCGGATGTCGTGGAAGCGCCTCGGGGCGTCCCGCGACCGCATCTTCAAACTCACGATTTCCGACCCGGTGAAGCGCGTGATTGTCGGCGCGTTCGCGGACATCACATGAGAACCCCGGCCCCCATCAGGACGCCGATCGGCACGGCCGGCCCGAACGGGGTAATCGTCGTTTCCCCGGCGTGGCAGGAGTGGTTCCAACGATTGTCGGATTACTACGAAACCGTATCGAAACTGATAGACCCAGGTGCGTCCAACTTCGGCCAGTCGGCCCCGGATAATCCGACCGAAGGGTTGCTCGCCTACGCGGACGGGGTGAATTGGGACCCAGGGGGTCTGGCGTCGGGTGCGGGCATCTATTTCTATACGAACGGAGCGTGGCAACTGTTCGACATCGGGGGAGCGTTGCTGTTCGCTCCGATCGCCAAGGGCGTGACGAACGGGGATTCGCATGATCATTCCGGTGGCGACGGCGCGCAGATCGACCATGTGAACGTGGCGAACAAGGGGACCAATACCCACGCGCAAGTTGACTCGCACCTCGGGGCGGCGTCACCTCACTCGGGGCATGAAGTCATCACGGCGAAGGATGCGGTTTCGGGATACGCAGGACTCTCAGCGGCGAGTCGGATGACGAAGGGCGTTGACACTACGGACGACCTGATAGTTGACCTTGCGATGAAGGGGTTAGTGCTCAAGGATACACAGGGAACGCCGCATTACTGGCGCTTGACGATAAGCAATTTGGGCGCACTCGTGATAACCGATCTTGGTACTTCGAAGCCATAGGAGGAACAAAATGAAGCGACCTATCTTGTTGATTCTGGCTCTTGCTCTGATGGTCACCCCGATCTACGTCCACGCGGACCCGTCATCGTTCTCCGTGATGGGGTCGCCGTACTCGAAGACGTATACGCTGATTGACAACACGGCAATCACGATCAAGTCGGCGTGGTTGGCCGCCGGCGGCACGTGGGGCCTGACGGGGGGCGGGAGTACGATACCGCCCAAGGCGGTGACGCTTCAGGCGGAGACGAACGGTATGCGCGTGGGGTTCGGCGGGGACACGCCTACCGTGGACAACGTGGGCATCGTCATAACGGCAGGATCTACCGGCAGGTGGGCGTCAGGGGATGCGGCGGAAACGGGCAAGATTTGCCCGTCTACGGCAGGGTTGATGCCCAAGGTCCACATGATCCTGGAGTATTGATGAATCTGGCACTCATCCTGCCGAAGTACGGCGTGAGCATCCACGACGCTTGCTACGCGCCCCTCGGCGTCCTCTACGTCTCCGCGATGGCGAAGAAGTTGGGGCATGAGGTGGATTTCTTCAACCTGAATCTGTACGAATTCAAGGGCATCGCGTTCAAGAATTACGATGCCGTTCTGTTCACGGGGGGAGAGGAATTCGTGGAGTTCAACAAGGCCATGTCCGAGCAGGCGCGAGCGCAGGGCGTGAAGACCGTACTTGGCGGCGCACTCGCGACGTTCAAGCCGCAGGAGATGTCGGCCATCTTCGATTCCGTGGTGGTAGGCGAGGGCGAGGGGGCATTGGCCGACGCGCTCGCGGGGACGGGTATCTTCCAGGGCAAGCAACTTCCGTGGTCCGAGATCCCGTGGCCCGATTATTCCGGCTTTGGCATCGACGAGTACCACAAGCGACATTCGGTTCGGTATATGGGCGTGATGACTTCTCGCGGGTGCCCGTTCCGGTGCTCGTTCTGCGTCCAGACGTGCGCGTACCGTGAGCGTCCCTTGGCCGATGTGTTCGCCGAGATAGACCATTATCGCGAGAAGTACGCGATCACGTCGTTGGTGGTCTGCGACAACACGCTGAACGTGAAGAAGCCGCGCTTCATGGAATTCTGCGATGACATGGAGTCGCGTGGGTTGAAGTGGTCCGCGGCGATTCGGACGGATCGCTTTGATGAGCAAATGGCGGTTGCGGCGAAGAAATCAGGGTGCGATTATTTCGTCGTCGGCGTGGAGTCGTTCGTTCAACGGCGCCTCGACATGATGGGTAAGAAGACGTTCGTGGCCGACAACGTGAGGACGCTCGACCTGCTCCATAAGCACGGAATCAAGTATCACGGGAATCTACTGCTTGGATTCGAGGGCGAGACGGTGATCGACATCATGGCCGAGTTCATGGCGGCTCCAAAGAAGTACAACGTGTTCCCGTCGCTCCTGCAACCGTTCGTCGGAATCAAGGCGAAGCCGGGAATCTTCGGCAAGGACCGGGAAGTGCTGTCGCAGGCGTTCCATGAATTTGCGGAAGGGAGAGGGATGAACTGCTATCCCGATGCCGTATGCTGACGCGATCCATCTGCCCGGTCTGCTACAAGATCATCGAGGCCGATGTTGCCCTCGGGCACGTCGTCCACATGATAAAAATATGCCCGGAACACGGGTGCTTCGTTGGCATGGTCGAGCGCGACCCCGAGTGGTATCTGTGGTGCCTTCAGCAGAAGCGCAAGACGCTCTACGACGGGTACATGATCGACGTGACCTCGCGGTGCAACCTTCGGTGCAAATACTGCTACCACCCACGCAACGGAGAAGATCGCCCCAAGGAAGACATCATCGAAGAGGCCGCCGACCGCGCCTACGATGCCCCGTTCATCCTCACCGGCGGCGAACCTACGCTTCATCCCGACCTGCCGGAAATCGTGCGGCGATTGAGCGTCATGGGCGAGACGTGGCTGCTCACGAACGGGGTGAAGTTGCTCGAAGATGACCTGTTCGGACGGTTGTGCGATGCCGGACTCTGCAAGGACAATCTCGCGCAAATCGCCCTGTCGTTCCACAAGGAAAGCGGCGGCAAGGATCGCCAAGTCCTCGAACTGGCCCGCGATCATGGCGTGAAGATCGGGTCGTCCTTTTGGGTCATAGACGACGTGGCTCAGATCGACGAGGCGATCGAGGCGTACCGCGAGTTCAAGGACGTTCTCTGCTCCATGCGGATCAAGGCGGCTTCTCCCCTGTGGGACACGAAAGAAACAGTTGGCAAAATCTTCGTTTCGGATATGCTCAAGTACATGAAAAAGTTCGGGGCAATCCTTGACGCCAAGCAAAACAACAAGATCAGTTACGCCAATGTGACCGTGGACGATCTGGACATAAAGTTGGTGTCTTGGTACGACAAGAGCAACGTGAACTTGGACGACATCAACTGCCCGCCCTACTACCGCGCAAACGACGGCACAGTGAACAATCTGCTCACGACGGGACTCATCAATGAGGGGTTGGCGCGATGATCCGCAAAGCCCTCTCGACGGAATGTGCCTCCATCGCCGCCTTCATGAAGCGGTTCGAAGAAGATTCTAAGTTGATCCGCGTGGACGTGGATTACACGGCGCGGATGCACGCCGAGGCGATCGAGCGCGGGACTGGCGTGATCTTCCTTCTGTGCGACGACGCGACGGGGGAGATGCAGGGGGGGCTTGGCGGCATCTTCGGCCCGAGCATGATCTCGGACGAAAAGATCGCCGTGGAGACGTTCTGGTACGTCGCCCCGGAGCATCGCGGAAAGGGCCTGAAGTTGATGATCGCCTTCGAAGAATGGGCGAAGCGACAGGGATGCCAGAAGGTCGCGATGGTGCATCTTTCCGACTCACATCCCGAAGAATTGGCGCAGTTGTACGTTCGCCGCGGGTACAAACTGGTCGAGACGCACTTCATGAGGGAGGCATAACATGTCCGTCGTCAGCGGGATCATGCAGTCGAACGCCACGGAGAGTGCCGCCGATACTGCGGCGCAATCTGCCACCGACGCCGCCGCACAGCAGTACAAGATGTTCCAGGAGCAGCAGGCGGCGATGGAGCCGTGGAGGGCGTCCGGAGCGAACGCGCTGAACCGACTGAACGCCATGATGGGTCTGCCGCAATATCAGGTGCCCGTGGCGAACGCGCTTGGTCCCGGAAGTGGAGCTCCTCCGGTCGCCCCGGTTATGCCCAATTTCAATGATATGTACATAGTGGGCGAAGGCGATACGGGACGTTATCTAAACCCGAATTTCGACATGGGCGGCGACATCGAAAAATACAATCAGGACCTCGCCAAGTATTACCAGGACCTAGCCAAGTACAACGCAACGCCGCAACCATCCAACGCGCCGGCGGCGACTCAACCCGGCCCGCAGGATTGGCGATTCCTGATGGACCCAGGCTACGAGTTCCGCAAGCAGGAGGGGATCAATGCTCTTGCCGCGGCGGGTGCGGCTTCGGGGAATTACGGCTCCGGGAACATGGGCGTGGCGTTGCAGGATTTCGGGCAGAATCTCGCGTCCCAGGAGTTCCAGAACGTGTACAACCGACTGGCCGGCATCTCCGGCACGGGGCAGGTGCAGAGCCAGGCCATGGGGAACCTCGGGGTGAACACCGGCAACGTCATGGCGAACTACTTGAATCAGGCGGGCCAGAACATCGCGCAAGGGCAGGTCGCCGGAGCGAATGCGATGGCCGGTGGAGTGCGCGATCTGGAAAAGGGAATCGCGTCGTACTACATGTACGGGAAAGGCGGCGGCGTAAACACCGGCCCCAATTCCGCCTTCTACGACCAATCGTACAACGACATGTGGGGTTACTAACATGGTCGATTATCGAATGATCGCCGAGACACCGTACATCAGCATTCCCGAGATCGGGAACGCGCTCATGCAACGTCAGGCGATGCAGAACAACCCGCTCCAGCAGATGCGGCAGGCGGAAGCGTTGCAGACGCAGAAATACGCGAACCGGATCGCGTTCATGGAGGAGCAGAAGAGGATCGAAGACGAGAAGATCCAGCGGGCGGCTCGCGAGACGGCGATGAACATAGGCATTCCCGCACCACAGGTGGACGCTATGGCGGCGGGAGCACGTGCCCCTGTCAACGCCCTGTTCGGGATGACTTCGGCCCCCACGGCGGCTCCTACGCCGCAGGGATGGCGTCCTCCGATGGCGATGCCGCCGGAAGGTGCCGCGCCCGCTCCGGCCCCGGCTCCTGCCCCGGCCGATCCTGCATTTGTACCCTACACGCCGGAGGGGTGGGGGGAGCGTGAGGCGAAGATGCAACATGCGGCCCTATTGCGGTCCATGTCCAAGGAGCAACAGGACCGGCTGAAGGAGAAAGTGGATTTCATAAAGAAGGTCAGCGAAGTAATGGGGCCGGAAGTCGGCGCTAAGATGTGGAACGACGACGAAACGCTGGCAAGGTTGGGAGGGAAGCACTCCGTTGCAGGGACAGGGGATTCAAGGGACGTTCTTGATTCCAGCGGGAAACTAATCGGTCGTTCGGTGAGGACGCCTGACGGGAAGTGGAGTTTCCACGAGGCGAAGAAGGAAGGATTAACTTCAGAGCCGGGCAAGTTGATGGAGGACAGGGATAAGGTAATTGCGGCCAAAGTGAAGGCTGGCGTAAAGCCGGAGGATGCACTCAACGATCCCGACGTGCAGGTACTCGACAAGAAAATAAAGGAAGGAAAGAGTGCCTATCCGATCGGCCATGTGCAGGCGTTCCAGGAAGGCCGGAACATGGTCTACAAGGAGTACAAAGGCGACGGGAAATGGGAGGTCCGCAAGGATCTCGGAGGGGGACCGAAAGACCTTCCTCCGCAGGTCGCCGACGACTTCAAGGTGTGGGACAAGGAAACGAAGTTGTGGCACTTCGAGAACTTCAAGAACACGGGAGTCAAGCCTGATTTCGGATGGGGCAAGGACGCCGGAAGAAGCCGCGCTCAGTTCCAGAGGGAGTACGCCGACTGGAACATCGGCAAGGGCGTTACGGGGGCCGAAGCGGGAGCCGTCGGTGCGGAGTACAAGGCGAAGTCCATGTCCGTCCGCAACCAGGAGAAGATCCGCGGCATGATGGGCGGATTCGTGCGGAACATGGACAAGCAGATCGTCCGCGTAGACGACCTCTTCGGAAAGATCGTACAGCGTGTCGGCGTTCGCGCCATGGACTACCCGCTCCGGGAGATCAAAACGAGGGCGATCGGATCCGGGAACGAAGCAATCATCGAGGCGTACCTCCTTGAGATCAGCAACGAGATCGGGAAACTCTCGACCGGCTCGGCGGCGTCGATTCAGGAACTCTCGAAAGAGGCGCAGGTCAAGTGGGCCAAGATCCACGATCCGAACCTGTCGCCCCGGGAGATCAAGAAGATCCTCACCGAGACGCGGCACATGGGGCAACTCCGGCTCGACTCTTCCGACGAGGAGATCAAGAAGACGCTCAACGACATGAAGAACATCGACAAGAACGTCCCGGTCGGCAAGGAAGCGAAGGGTGAGGGCAAGGTCGAGCCTCGCAAGCCCGGCGAATCCGTCGCCGACTATCTCCGGAGGACGAAGAAGTAATGACCGCCGAAGACCTGAGAGCCGCTGGATTCTCCGATGCGGAGGCGTCTCAGTACGATCAACTTCAGAAGGCGGGATTCTCTCAGGACGAGATCATCAGTCATTTCGACAAGACGAAGAACGCCCCTCTTTCTACCCCCTCAAGGGAGCGGAAATCGTGGGGCAGTCTGCCGATCGACGTGGCACGGAACTTCAAGGAGGCCGCAGTCGGGACGGTACAGGATGCCGGCCGGAAGGTAGATGTCGTCACGGGTGGTTTCAATGAGGGACTGGCGAACCTCCTCGGGATGCCGGTGGATGCGATCAATTCGGCACTGTCCACGCTCGGGGTAGACATCAAAGAACCCGTCGGTGGAGCGAAGTGGCTCAAAGAAAACATCATGCCGAAGCCCGCGGCACCTCCATCCAATCTGACGGAGCGCATCGTCGGCGGCGTGGCCGAAATGGCCCCGGGAATGCTCATTCCAGCCGCCGGTGCCGAAGCGTTCCTGGCGCGGAAGGCCGGAGCCATACCGAACATCCTACGAGTCATCAAGGAAACCGCACCCATGATCGCGGGGTCCGGTGCGGGGTCTGGAGTCGCACGGACGGTAGCTCCCGACTCCCCGGGACTTGACATTGCCGCACAACTCGTAGGTGGCGGCCTGACTGCCGCTGGCCCTGCCCTGTACCAGAAGGGCCGTCAGGCATTCCAAGCCGCCCAACGCGGCGCCCCGACGCTCACCGAGGCACAGTTGCGGAACCGCGCCGGCCAAGTCCTGAACGAGTCCGCAAGTCCATCGCCCGTCTACGATCAGAACGCCGCCGAAGCGGCCAAGGTCGCGAAGGAGATTCCCGGGTATGAGGCGACCATCGCCGAACAGACCGGAGATCCCGGCCTCATCAAACTCCAGCGTACCCTCGAAGCGGGTCGCGGAGATGCCGCCGACCTGATGGCCCAGAAGAAGGCCGCGAATACCTACGCCGTAAAGGATTACCTCGCGAACGAGTTCAAGGGGGACGAGACGATCGACGAGGTGATCGACGCCCTGAAAAAGAAGAAGGGCAACACCGAGAAAACCATCGATTTCATGCAGGCGGAAGCTGACAAGGCACGGGAGGCGTTACCGGCCGCAGGGAAGCAGGAATCCGGTCAAGCGGCGGTTGCCACGATCGAGGGGGCGCGGATACCGCAGGCGGAGCAGAAAAACGCTTTGTACGCCGCCGTGGGCAATCCTCCGGTGAAGACCTCTGCGACGAGAGAGGCCGTAAAGGCACTCGAAGCGGAGTTCACTCCCGGCGAGGAAGCCGTGTACCCGTCTGGGATCGTAGCGAAGATCAAGAAGGTGCTGAAGGGCAAGGTCACGGACGCCGAACTCCCCGCCGGCGAGGCTCCCCCAGTCGATCCGAAGGTCGCCGACCGCGCCGAACGTCTCGCGAAGAAGGGCCTCGAAACGGCGTTCTCGCGGTATCAGAAAAGCAAGATAAAGATGACGCCAGACATCGAGGAGCAGTTGAAAGCGACTCAGCAGAGGAACCTCTACAAACTATTCTCCAAGGATAGAGGTACCCCGTGGGATAAGGTGGCGCAGGAATTGGCCGGCGAAGGCGAGATCGCGGGCTTCGTCGCTAGCGACAAGATGGACCCAACCACGTTCGTCGAGTGGCTTCAGAGCAATCCCGTCCTCGGGGCTTCCAGGGACGTATATGCCGACAGACTGGCGAAGGCGACCTCGCGGGTCAGCGCGGCTATGTCGGATATCGGAGAGCGCGGGTTCCAGGAACTTCACTCGCTCCGCAAGGACATCGGTCGGCAGATATCGGACTCCGTGACGGGGGCGAATCCGAACCTTCCGATGGCGCGGCGACTGTACTCGCTGAAGAACGCGATCGACGCCGACATCGAGGCCGCGCTCGGCGGCGACAACGCCTACCAGGTGGCGCGGGAATTCGCCCGAGACTACTACCTGAAGTTCCGGTCCGGGGCGGTCGGCAAGGTGCTCCAGAAGGGGCAGCAGGCGAGCGGTCGCGCCGTGCCGGATGCACAGATCCCCGGCAAACTGTTCACGCTCGACGGGGCCGACGACTTCATCCGCGCCGTGGGGCAGGAGAACGCATCCACAGTCATGCGGCAGTACGCCGCGGAAAATCTCGCCGATTCAGGTGCCGTGAACAAGTTGACCGGCGAGATCAACACGAAGCAGTTCTCGAATTGGGTGTATCGCAACCGCCGAGCGTTGGAGAAGTTCGGTATCAATGGCGATTTCGAGAGCGTCCGGGACGCCTACGTCCTGCTCGACGATCTCAAGTTGCAGCAGGCAGAATTCGGCAAGTCCGTCGCTGAGAAGTTGCTGAATGCCGACCCGGACAAGGCGATCAAGGCTGCGATGACGGGTGCCGAGGGCGTGAGCGGCAAAAACACCGGCGAGATCATGCGGCGGCTGATGGGGCAACTGAAGGACTCCGGGGGAGTGGTAGACAAGGAGGCTCTGACGGGGCTGAAAAATGCCTTCAAGGATTTCCTTGTATCCGAGGCTGAAACGACGGCGAAAACCATCGCCGGCGATCAAGTCATCAGCCCCGCCGGTATCCTCAAGGCCCTGAAGAAGTACGAACCGGCGATGCGGGTTCTGTACAACGACGAACCGCGGAAGATCGACGCGCTCCTGAACGTCCAGAAGGCGATCGAGATCCAGGCACGGTCGGCGAAGTCGCCGATCGGCGGCGGGAGTGATACGTTCGAGAAGGCGGCGATCGCTCAAGGCATAGTCGGCAGGTTGCTCGATCATGTCCCAGGCATCAGTTATACTGCGAAACTCGCCCGTGCCGGCCTCAAGGCGATCAGCAACTTAAACGAGATCGAACTGAACAAACTCCTTGCCCGTGCCATGTACGACCCCGAATTGGCCCAAACTCTCATGATGGCGGCACGGCAACAGGCCCCGAAAGAAGTGGCGCGGCGCATCAACAACCAACTCGTGATCCTGGGGCTTGGAGTGACCGCGAACGCACCGTCAACAGACAATAAGACTCCCACGGAGGTCCCCGGCCCATGACGTTCCGCAAATCCAAGTTCTGGTCGCTCCTGCTCGCGCATCTATTCTTCCTCGCCGCGCTCGGTATTCATCCCGTCGTCATGCCTCCGACCGCCGATGCCGCGACTCAGAGCATCTTGCCGTATCCGCGGTTCAAGGCGTTCGTGACCGGAACGAGTGATCCGTTGGCCGGCGGGAAACTCTACACGTACTTGCCGGGAACGACGACTCCCACGAACACGTACACGACGAGCGCGGGGACCGTTGCGAACGCAAACCCCGTGGTACTCGACGCGAACGGCGAAGCCGACGTGTGGTTTACGGGTACGATCAAGCTCGTACTGACGGACTCCGACAACGTGACGGTCTGGACGAAGGATAACGTCGGCGCGGTCGGATCTTACGGCTCCCTCACCGGCGACTCCACCGGCAACATCAGCGGTTTCGACAATGTGACCAACACGGGATATGGCGGCACGTTGCGATCGGGTGATTTCATCACGAAGGGGCCGTGGGTGGACGTAAGGGCAAAGGGGGCGGTCTGCGACAACACGACAGATGACAGTGCAGCTTTCGCTTTGGCAACGACGGAAGCACTCACGACAGGGAAAGAGCTTCGGATCCCGTCTGGATGGTGCTATTTGGCATCCCAGTGGGTTCTCTCCTCGGACAATACAGCCCACATGAAACCGCTGAAAATCGTAGGCGGCGGTGCGGATTCCATCGGTGCGGGTCTGAGCTATGCGCCGTCCGGCGGGACGGTCCTGCGGATGACCTACGGTTCGGGGCCGAAAGTATCCACGAAATCCGTCGGCCTGGTCGAGTTCACCGGGATCAACTTCTATAACAGCGGAACGGACAACCAGGCATTCATTTACACGGAAGGCACCACGATTCACGCGCACAACAATGCCTTTTGGGGAGGCAGCAACAAGAACGACGGTTTCCATTTCGGAGGCGACAACGTAGCGACCGCCTTTCAAGGCTACGGCACCGTCATCCGGGACAACTATTTTCAGAAAATCAGCCGGGCCGCTTATCTTAGAAAATACGCGAACGCGGTTGTCTTCTCCCATAACAATATCTGGAACGGTTCTGGCGGAACATCTGCCATTGAAATTGACGGTAAGACCCCCGATTCCGCAACAGGAAACGTGTTCGAAGGAAATCTCATCGAGATGATCAATTATACCAATGGTTTCAAATTGACCAACGCCAACAATAACTATTTTGCCGGTAACAGCTTCTTTGATGGTAATTCGTCGACGTGGCCTTATTACTTGGACAGCACATCAACCTACAATATGTTCATCGAGGGATTCATCAGTTCCGGAACAACGAATTTCGTTTATGAACCGACTGCAGGAAAGAACACGATTCACCGGAACGCCCAGGGCCAGGCGTCCAGCCTGGGCGAAACCTACCTGAACGTCTACAACGGGCTCGGGATCCGTTTCTTTAACGGCTACGGGCCAGGAGTTTTCCTTGGTGACAATACGAGCACATGGAGAAAGACGGAGCAGGTCTACAATTCCGGTTCGCAACGTCGATGGAAACCGAATTTCTATTCAGACAACGGCGCGGCAAGTTACAGCCCGTTCGAGATATACACATACCCGGATGCGTCTTGGGTAAATACGACCGTTGATCTTTATTCCGATTATACATTCAGGATAAGGGCCGCATTGCAGGGAGAATCGTGGGCCGACACTTGGTACATAAGAAATTCAGCCGGAAATACCATCTGGTCATATTTTAATGATGCCGGATTAACTATTTACACAGGATCCTTAAACACGATGACCGGCGGCAGTACAACAATATCTACCGGGGTCGGCTCAGTGAAAATGTCCACCGCGAACGCCGCCACCAACACGGTCTGGATACCGATGCGGTACAACGGGAACACCTATTACGTCCCCGGCTTCACGACGAACGCACCATGACCCACCCGCCCGGCAAGGAGGGTAGATGCGCCTGATCCGCGACTTACAGGACTCCGTTCGCACCTTCGGCGCG
>JAEHJW020008546.1_pt2 | contig 46665 bp, 66 predicted proteins | sample 9271431 | NCBI WGS metagenome assembly JAEHJW02
TAGTGAAGAATAGAGCAGAAAGACTGCTTATCTTAGATTTGGTCTTTAGCTATAGAACGAGATTGTGACATGGCCATTGGCGCCATCGGTTCCGTATCCGCCTTGGCCGCCGTATCCTGGCTGGTCGACTACATGCGTGGCCGTCGCAATAACGTAGCTAGTGCCTCCTTCTCCGCCAGAACCAACATCTACCCCTCCATTGCCTCCTTGACCACCGACATAACCAGATCCGCCTCCTCCGCCTCCCCAGCCCTGGCCTCCGGACGCGCCTCCTCCGTAACCGCCAGTTGTACTAAATAAGAAGGCTTGTCCGCCCGCCCCAAACGGAGTGCCGTCGTAGCCTGCCGGATAGTCTCCGGCCCCGCCTCCTCCTCCATATCCAGAGCCACCTGACAATCCGTCCCCACCATACGCAGGAGGAGTAGGAGTTAAAGAGCCATTACCGCCATTGAGTTGGGATGGGCCTTGCGTGCCATCATTTGCACCACCGCCACCTCCACCAGCGATAATTAGAGCAGTCGACTGAGACGGACTGCCACTAAATACCCCTGTTAGTCCTGCCCCAGAACCGGAGTCGGTACCTGCGCCGATGCCTCCTCCGCCAACTAAGACCACTAAAGATTGCCCTGCAGAAACAGGTATTCGAGCACTGATTAAGTCTCCAGATCCGCCATAAGTGGTTAGATTATTGCCTCCACCTCCGCCGGCCCCGGATGCGGTTACAGCTATATATTGAGTGCCGATAGGCGCAGTTATATTCTGGAGACCACCACTATATGCGAAAGTAGCGGTGCTAATCAAAGAAGACGAGGGTTGGGCGACACCAGAGTTATCGTATGTTGATAGCCACCCATTATCGTCGGTTACGATACGGAAATAAGATACCGATGTACTACTGGCAGGCGTGGTGTAGTCGGTTTGAGAACCTGCAACTGTTGCTATTGTACTCCATGATCCGGCTAGTCCGGTACTGCTCCTTTGTATCTGAAAATACTGAGCTAAAGCATTCCCGTTATAGTCCGTGCCAGTTGGTGCAGTCCAGGTCAAGTCATAGTTAGACCCAGATGTGGTCACTTTGAGATTGGTGGGAGGAGGTATAGCTCCTTCGCTACTAATGCTTTGTGTAGTGGGTATGGAGGACATCCAACCCGAGTATCCCATCGATGCTAGCGCCAGGATTGCTAGAGAGCTTCCTCCGATTAATAGATAGCTCTTTTTGAACCTCATCCCGTCAGTATAGACAAACTAACGCGAAACTTTGAAAACAAATGCACAACTATGTACTCAAGTATCTGAGCTGTTTGCCCGATTATCTCTGTGAGCGGATACCACGGAGGAAGATTATCCATGAAGCGGTCAATTAGACAGAGTCATATCGTTAAGGTGCTGAGCGGCACGGTGCTTGGCGCTAGCGCAGTACTGGCGACTGCCTACCTGCCGGCAACAGCCACGGCAAGTTATCATACGAGTGCAAAAACACAAGGCGTAGCTCAATACGCAGCTCCACCTGCACTAGCTTCTACAACATCTACATACAACGTCATTGGCAACACCAACGGAGCCGTTGCTGCGGCTGCTAATCCGACCGGTGTTGGCTATTGGACGGTCACTAAAGATGGAACTGTCACAGCGCATGGAGGCGCTAAATTTTATGGCGATACCTATACCGATGGCATTACTGGCCTGGGCGGAACGCGTCCTCTAAATGCACCGATCGTCGGTATTGCGGCTACGTCTAATGGGCAAGGCTACTGGTTAGTCGCGGCTGATGGCGGCGTGTTCGACTTTGGTAACGCCCAATTCCATGGATCGACGTACACCTATGGAATCACCGGCTTGACTGGATCTCATCCTCTCAACGCTCCGGTAGTCGGAATCGTTGGCGATCCGAGTGGCGGAGGCTACTGGTTAGTCGCGGCTGATGGCGGTGTGTTCGACTTTGGTAACGCCCAATTCCACGGATCAGTATACTCCTACGGCATCACTGGTCTTACTGGATCGCGCCCTCTTAATGCGCCTATCGTAGGTGCAGTGGCAGCCCCCAATGGCGATGGCTACTACCTGGTTGGTGCAGATGGTGGCGTATTTGATTTCGGCTCAGCTAAGTTTTCTGGCTCCACTTATGATTTGGGATATACAGGGCTGAGCGGTTCACATCCATTGCCAGGCCCTATCACCGATATTATGCCTAACCCCAATGGTCCTGGATATTATGTAGTCTGCAAGACGGGTCATGTTATCCCTATCGGTGGAGCTCCATCTTTTGGTAACGGCAACGTCGGAACAGCGGTAGCAATTATCCCGACAGTCCCAACAGAGCCTACGACGAGCACTACTCCACCGAGCACTACAAAGACCTATACTCCTCCACCTACGACCGTTTCTACTCCACCTCCGAGCACGGTCTCTACTCCTCCACCAAATACTATCTCGACTCCTCCTCCGAGCACGACATTGATTAGCTTGGGTAACACGAGCCTATCGGTATCTAACAATGCAGTTAGCGAGCAGCTCACCGCAAGTGGAGGAACCGCTCCTTATACCTATACCTCTAGCGATTTGCCGAGTGGCTTGACGCTTAGCAGTAGCGGCGCTCTGACAGGTACACTGACTGCGACTGCCACTCAGACCTATACCTTTACCGTCAATGTGAAAGACAGCGCTGGGAATACAGGATCGGGTACTGTAACCGTGGTAGATACGGTTACACCGACCGTGTCTGCCTCTCCTCTCTCTCTTGGTAATACAAGCCTTGCAGTAACCAATAATGCGGTTAACGCTCAGTTTTCTGCAAGTGGAGGAACCGCTCCTTATACTTATACGTCTAGCGATTTGCCGAGTGGCTTGACGCTTAGCAGTAGCGGCGCTCTGACAGGTACACTGACTGCGACTGCCACTCAGACCTATACCTTTACCGTCAATGTGGCGGATAGTGCCGGAGATACCGGATCGGGTACGGTATCACTGGTAGATACTGTATCTGCCGCATCTCCTCTCACTATATCGACTACTCCTGTGAGCACGGTCGCTAATGTCAATGCGTCTCTGCAAGCTTCTGGCGGATCTGGTGGCAACACATGGACTGCTACAGGACTACCAACGGGGCTTACGCTCTCTTCTGCTGGCGTGCTGAGCGGAGTGCTCAACGGAGGCGTGTCGGCTACGACATATACGTTTAGCGCAACGGTCACAGACTCGAACGGTACTAGCGCCACCCAATCTATTACGATTGATTATCAGCCGACTCAGTTGAGTCAGTCCAGTGTTAGCTTCACTACGGGTCTGTCAGGCAGCACAACGCTGATTGCTAAGTCGGCAGGTACATACACGTACGCGTTAGCTAGCGGATCCACGCTACCGTCTGGTTTATCGCTCTCTACTAGCGGTGTTGTGAGTGGTACTCCTGCTTCCTCTGATGTCAGCACATCAGTGAATGTAGATATTTATCTAGATGGAGATTTGGTTGGGGTCGCTCCGCTGTCCGTGTCGATTACTGCCGCTAGCGCGGTGCCGGTGTATTCGGCATCTACATCGAACTGGGCTGGCGTTGCAGATACCGGATCTGGCATTACGCAGATGTCTGGATCGTTTACGGTTCCTACCCTATCCTCGACGCAGTCTTCAACTTGCCAGTCTGATAACATCGGCGGCATGGGTCAATGCACAATGGCCGAATGGGTTGGTGTTGACGGATTCGGTACCGGATACCTGATCCAAGCGGGAGTGAACGTCACTCCTACGTGGACATCTTCGACCTCCGCCATGACTGAGACGGTAAGTCCGTGGTACGAGGTCATCACTCCTACCAATCCGGCTCCTGAGACCATGTTCTCTGCACCTGCTGTGGCCTGGAAGGCGGGAGATACGGTATCGGTATCCTTGCAAAGGGTGGCTAATGGCACATGGACTATAGTGCTGACGGATACCACGAATGGTGAATCCTATACAGAGAGCAATATCGCTTTCACTGCCTCGGCTGCGTCGCCTGAGAGCGCCGAGTGGATCGGTGAAACCACGATGTTTGGCTCAGGATCAACATATCAGTACTCTTTGCTTCCGGCTATAGCTAGCGGCGGTCAGTTTACGAGTCGCACCCTTACGATGGGAACTCTGTCTGACAGCTACGCGATTACTCGGAGTTGCACGTCGTCTGGAAGTATGACTTGTGATACCCCCAGTACCGATGTGACCGTTCCTACTAACTACGGCAGCTACTACAGCTTGGAGCCATTCGGCTTTACCTGGTAACTTTCTACTCCCATACCCCTCCTCAAAAAGCAGTTCGTATTAACGGGCTGCTTTTTGGGTTTTGCGGGCAATACCGGCTAGCAGAAGTCCGGTTCCTACTAACGCCACGGGAACAACAGGCGGAACTGCATCTCGGCGTATAGGGGTTCCGGTTCCGGTAACGATCGAGATTCCATGCTTGACTGGATGCTCAACACTGACTGGCGCGACTACCTTAACGGGAGCCGGTGTCTTCTGCACAACTTTCGCGGGCGGTGTCACGATTTGCTTTACAGGAGGAGTCACGACCTGCTTGACAGGAGGCGTAACTGTCTTTTTCACCGGAGGAGTAACTGGATTCACCGGAGCAGGAATATATGTAAAGTTACCAGCAACGACATCTCCGTCCGCTGCATGTACCGTGACACTAACCGGCCCAGCTGTATGCGCTGGATCAGTCACGACAATCTGAGAGGAAGTATCCGACACAATAGTGGACGGCTCGCTACCGAAATCGACAACGCCGGCTCCATTGAGGTTGCTGCCGGTGATGGTAACTGTAGTGCCCCCTGCTACTGGCCCGTACTCCGGAGTCAAAGATGTGACCGTAGGAGTAGGAAGAGCTGGAGGTGGAGTAACAACTACTGGTGCCGCATAATCAAAAGACTCAAGAGGGAAGGACATAGGAACGAAGTTCGCAGTCGCACCTCTAGGAGCAGTGACGCTTGGTCGCCAGGCGTAACAGCCGTACTTGGTACCTAGAGACACGCCAGCCGTCGTGAATATGTCTTCCTGGATGTTGTGGAAGTGAAGTAATGCCATATCCTGGGTGATAGCGTTCTGTCCCTGCATAATCTGCGGAGTTTGAGTGGGCGCAGATACATAAGCACTTATGGTTGTCGGGCAGGATGATCCATTAGCTGAAACAGGACCGTACAAGGTATCTTGAATCACAGCTTCATTCGGCGGTGAAGTTTGAAGAGACATCGCGCGTATCGCGTCTGGTCCCGCAAAGCCTATATTGAACGACAAGTCAGGCGCCGCTAAAAACGTATCGTTGGTCGTTCCGTTAGAGAGGGTGTACTGACTCTGCTCTGGGGTCGGATTGACGCCGTTGACATCATACACCAGCCCCAAATCGGAGTTAGTATACAGAGGTGGAGCACTCAAGCTCGCCTGAGTAGAGCCTAGATCTGGGTATAGATTGACCGACAAGCTATGTAGCTCTCCTGGTACAAAGCCTTGTGGGGCGGTAGCGGACGAAGACGGGAAGATCTCTGAACTCCCATTTTTTAGAACCGATAGTTGATTGGTCTCTATTGGTTCGGTCTGTGCTGCTGTGGTTGATGCGTCGCAAACCTTATTTGCCTGGAGATATTGCGCCAGCGTACAGCTAGTGACTTGATAGCTCATCAGGGCTGGTTCGGAGTAATTGCTCGGAATAGTTACGCCGTAAGTATATCCTCCTGATTTCGCCTGCTCCAGTAGAGTTGGTTGATAGTTGGAGCTGGCCATGTTCAAAAACGGAGCATAAGCCGATGCTGATGAAGCTCCTCCTAATACTCCTTCTGCAGCCGAGACGCTGACACATTCATTTGGGGAACTTGGATCGGTGATATGTACGTACAATGGCGCGATGCCAGTGCCATTATTGGGCTGAAGGGGTTCCACTACCGCGTATTGACCTGGAGTGACAGAATTCACTATCAAGCCTGAATCACCATTAGTGGTAATGATCGCCGGTTGCGGTTGCGAAGTCGTAGCAGTAAAGGCAGCGGCACTGCACCCTCCAGATGTAACTTCATCTACAGAGATATAAACCGGTGAGCCAGGTAGAGTAGGAGTGACCGTTGCTGTTAGTCCTGGCCCTCCTACCCATCCATACGACAGAGAAGGATATTGCGAGTTAGCCATAGTTACCGTTATTACGGAAGCAACTGTGGTAGATGAGTTTACTAGTTGGGTAGCAGGGGCGGCTAAAAAGGCCGCGGCAGAGAGAACCATGAGTGGGCGTACTAGCTTCATGGATAGAGTATAGAAAATAATTAAAGTATTTTTCAGAATATGCCGAAAATACTCAATCCATTAAAATGGCATAAACCGCATAGTTAGCGAGTGATCAATAGCTCTTTCTTGCTTACGGACTGTCTAGTGCGCATGTTTATCTCGGATACATTGAATCCATGACCGGCAGCCAGCTCTCTGATACTATCCGCATCGTCGTATGTAATTAGGAAATCACCCTGTATTTGTGCGGCGACGGAGAATACTAGCGCATGATCTACTGCGTAATGCGTGTACAGTCGTCTACCGGACGTGACGTATGGTGGGTCAATAAAGAATGCAGTATTAGAGGAGCTGGCTAAAGTCTGCGTCACTCGCAGTCCATCTCCGTTGATGACCGTGATTCTGTCGCGCAGCTCGTAAATTGCGCCAATACGCTTGTTAAGCGTACTTGGATACCAACGCGATGCGACGCCTTTGTCGTTATCGCCTCTCTTGAGCGGAGATGAACCGGCGGCTATTATTCCTCCATAGTAGGTACGATTCTTAACGATCGTCTGAAACGCCATATCTCTAGTGCTCGCCGGAGCAACGGACATGAGTTCAGATACCGTGTCGACGGAAGGATGGAACTCGTCTATTTGCTGCATCAGCCACTCGCAGTCAGATCCTAGAATCGTTTGCCAAACAGATGCAACTTGCTGGTCAAGCTCTACCATGATCGCTTGGTCGACAAGATTTTCGGCTACCGCCGTTAGAGTTACTATACCTCCGCCGGCAAATGGCTCCACTAGGAGTTCAGGTCGTGATAGCCTCAACCCTAGCCACTCGCGGATCTGTGGCACTAACCAGGTCTTACCGCCTGGATAGCGAAACGGGCTGCGCTGCGGGACCGACGCGACATTAACAGACAAAGACGCCACACATAGACGAGAGCTCGCCGACGGTTAACATGTGGTCACGTCCAAGAGTTTTGCTCAAAATATGTAAGCTAATATCGATGCCTTGTTGGCCATAAGCGCTGCTGATGAAATGAGGCGCAACAAATACGCGCAAATTGCGATCAAAGGCATCCATGGCGATCTTCGCGATAGAAGCATCGGCCTCTACCCCTGCAATTAAGAGAGTGTCGATACCGGCTTCGGTTAAGTGGTTCCAATAGGCGTCCGGCATACCGTAGGTATTTCTAGGAAAGGTTCTAGCCGCTCGCTCTCCGTATGGCTGCACTATACCTGTGCTCTTTTCATCTCTGAAGTCCTTCCACCACCCAAGGTTGCTACGGAATGGACTCTGCTCGTCGTTCTCAAAGCGAGAAACCGAAACCAAATTCCATAGATTACGCGCGCTCAGCCATTCGGCCAGCTTATAGAGGGTGACCGGAGTTCCCGGATAGCGTTTAGACCATCCGATTTGAGGGTCTACCACCAAAATCTCTAATTTGGGCACTCCTTCGCCTTCTTTCGTCTGATTTGGCGAATCCTAGTCGAGAGTTTAGCTTCGCTGACTACGGCATTAGTATGCAGCAATCTCAGAACAAACTCTCGGATCGATCCACTGATATCTACTTTGTAGACCTCGGCAGGGTTATCTATCGAATCCACTCGCACTAACACGGCATAGGGCGCCATCGGATAGATCGAGCCGTCAATCAGAGTAGCCGTAGACTGGCTCTCGTGCTCAGCGGACTCATCCTCCTGTAGTTCTTTGGCAAGTTCCACGGCATCTTCGATTTCTCCAGCTACAAGTAGGCGTGTAATTTCGTCTTGGGTGTCTTGTTTTTGTTGCCTTGATAGTATCTCTGGATGAGAGACGGTGATATCTCCGTCTTCGCATAGAATGCGCGACGCCAGAGAGTAGGTCGATACTTGAATGGCATAGTCGGCTCTGCTCGTGACTTTTCTAGATGTCTTCCAGTCAACAATGACAACTTCATCATTGAGTAACAAGATCATGTCTGCGGCACCTGCGATCTCTTCTCCATGATGATTAACGATGATGACGGGTTCGATAGCGATAATATGGCTGGCTTCAAACCCTAACCTATCGACAGTTGTCTCCCAGGTAACCTTCGCTCTTTCTATGAGGTCGTCTTCTAGACCCTTGCAAGCCGTTTTAACAAACGTGGCAGGCCATAAAACGGAGTTCACCTCGACGGCATTGCGTGCAACGAGCTCTAGGATGCCGTGTATCTTTGTGCCCACTCCGCCTGCTTGACGCATGTAGTCGCCCTCTACGGATGCTATCTGCATGGCTACCTTCGCGCCCATATCCGCCACGAAATCCTCGACGCCATCGTTAGTGGGCTTCATGCGAGGAATGCTTCGAAAGTGCTCTTTGATTGCATCGGCAAAGAAGACCGAAGGTGAGAGAGGTCTAATCACATCAAGCAGATCCTCTATTTCGTCGCGTAAGTCTTCTGGATACTGATCGATTACCCTGGCGATACGCCTGCGTTGCGTGCGTTCTCGCTTCCAGACGCTCTTCATCATTGAAGCCATGAGCATGCCAGAGGCAGAGCCGGCTACCGCTGAACCCCAACTCACAGGAGATGAAAGCTTGGCATCTACCTCTAATGGAATTAAATCTACATCAGCACGAGGTAGCGCATCAAAATTAAGGAGCCGAGCCGAATACGATCCTTTGAAATAGTAGATATCTATATTTTCTGATAACGCCTGTACGGCGCTGTGGAATCTGGTAAAGCGCTTCTCGTGCGAACCACGAGAGATCACATAAGCGTTGCTGTCTCTGCGAATCGTGTACTTACCTATGTCGAACTCTTCCGGCCTTTGCATACTCGCCTTTCGCGGTAGTTACTATATATCTATCGGAGGGTTCTTAGCTAATCGGCGAATAATGGATGGATTCTCTTAACTGCTCCCAGCCAACAAAGTTTCCTACATGACTAGTTAACGACGGCTTGGCAACATGTTCAAATGGAGATAGATGAGGAGGGCTGGCATTAATGAGCTTCTCGTAGCGTCGAATATCCGCCTCTCGATCAATCTTATCTCCAAAGGAGTGATACGAAACGGCGGCACACCGGGCGACTGAGAGTTGCATCCGCACAGAGACAGGAAGATCCATCTCATCCGCCTGAATGTATGGCATATGCCATTCGTCTGTTGATATCCTACGCGGATGAGACTCAACCATCTCCTTCTTGACTGCTTTCGCGACCGCTTCCATTTCGGGTTGAGCTAGAGGCGAACAGCGCTGCGAGAAAAAGTTTACCCATCCGCTTTCCGTCGATGTAGCTACCACGTCCTGCCACAGAAAAGGCTCGATAAGGCGATTTACAATTGACTTATGCACCCCAAGGCTAGCGAGTTTTGTTGCCTGCTCAAGAGAGGCATCTCGTGCTTCTAGCCAGATTTCTTCGGCTTTACCCGCTTGATCGATGGCCTTGCCGCCTTGCATGCCCGATTGCTCCGAAGCCCATAGAATAGGTATGAACGGATCGTTTGTTACCGCCTCTGCTTGGCGTGCAAACGGGCGTGCTCGTGAGCTAGCCGAGTTGCGGCTAAACGCTCGATGAGTATTGAACTCTGCCAAGATTATGCGGGGCATACATATCTCAACGGTGGTCAGGCGCTCTGACCTACCATTTAACGGCAGTGAATCTAAAATAATCTTCGCGCTAATCAAAGCTGCTCTCCTTACTGTTCCTATATAACATTCGGTACCTATAGCCCTTAACTTGATTAATATACCGCAAAACATCGAGTTCCTGAAAGTTACAGAAAAAGTTACGGTTGATCCGCCATGCTGCCGATATATAAAGAAGAAGGCCATTGGACTGAGGAGTAAAGATGCCAGCTAACGAACTGTTCCCTGCCCATGAGGAGACACTTAGAAATTCAGCTATCGATCCTAACATGGTTAGGAGGTGGGGGATCTACAGTGTCCGAACACCTGGCGATCTTCCAGATGGTGCCGTAGAGCTTGGCTCGCATACGCCCGGACTATTATTTTCGCTGCCTGACCCAAACTGTCAGATCACATATCAGATCAGGGCCGATAACCCACCTGAGCACCAGGGCAAGTATCGCTTCCCAAGCGGTCAAGGTAACATACTGGTTTGCTGGCCACCTATGCAGCAGCCTCTCTCTTCCGGCGACTATGACACGGTAGTTCTAGTAGAAGGGACAAAGCAATGCTTGGCGCTCACCTGCCTTGCGCCGACGAAGACACTGGTGCTAGGTATATCGGGGTGCTTTGGCTGGAAGAACGCTTCCGAACCAGACGAAGCAGTAGAGGGACTCAGCGAAGTAACAGCAGGCAAGACTGTCTATGTCATTTTTGATGCCGACATCCGCACTAATAAGATGGTCAACGAGGCTGCGGTAGGACTCAATGAATACCTGATGTCGGAAGCCAACGCCAAAGAGGTGCGTTGGATCACTCTCAGCGACCCAACCGCAAAAGAAGGTTTGGACGACTACCTAGCAAAAGTACCAGAAGATCGCAGGCTAAAAGCCTATCGTGAATTGATACGCCGATCCGTCAAGAATGTTCCGGCTCTGTCAAAGCCAGGAGAACGCCATACATCTCTCCAGGGGTTCACTCCAAATGAAGAACTCATGGCATTCACGAAACTTATCTCTGCCAAGGATGGTGCCGTTATCGGAGAAGAGATATTCTTTAACGCCCTGGTAAGAATATCCGAGTCGATGACTGTTGTCAATGATCTTATCCGTCAAGCCGACGGTTCGCCAAAGCATCTCGGTGTGCGCGTCACCTTAGAGGTCCGCTCTCAGGTACTAGGAGACGAGAGTTCCTATATCACAATTCCTTACGACGAACTGCGCGATTTCGAAGCCTGGGTACAGCGTTTACCTAGAGGTGCAGCAGCCAGTATCCTGATGCCTGCGCCAGGCAAACCAACCAGCGATCTCGTTAACACCATCAAGATGTATAGAGCTGATGAGCGTAATGTTGTCACCGGCTATGCGCGACTCGGCTGGACTATACACCAGGAGCAGCCATACTATCTGTACTCTGGAGGCGCGATAGGACCTAACGGGAATACTGACGCGGTACGCGGAGTCCTAGAGGGTCCTGCCTCTAAAGTGCGCTTTAGAGATCTAATGGAGATAGCCCCTACTCTCGTAGAGTCGGTACGGGCTTCTTTCTCTCCTATTAGGTTTTTGCATAAGCCAGCTCTTTGGAAGACTCTCGTTGGAGCTAATGCTTTTGTGACGGCCGGTTTCGAGCCTAAAGGTATGCTCTTCTTCTTTGGAGAACCAGGTAGCGGTAAGACGCACCTTGCCCAGGGCGCTACATCCTTCTATTCTCCCGATTATGCACCAGAGCATGAGATTATGGCTTCGCTAGAGGGAACTGATAACGCTATCACTTCGCTGACAGTAGGGTTCCACAATGCTTTCTTGTTGTTTGACGACGCTCATCCAGTTAAGAATCAGAACAAGCGCGAAAAGCAATACGACATGATAGATAGCCTGTCTCGTATTGCTTACTCAGGAGGAAGCGTAGGTAAGATGCGCGGACGCTGGGATTCTCGCACACAATCAATGAAGCAGGCAGAGGTCTCGTCCGATCGTCCGTTCATTATGATCACCGCTGAGTTCCAGCCTTACGGAGAAGATGCCCGTTCACAGCTAGAGCGCATGTTCTTGGTTAGGATCAGAGAGGCCGACACCTTTTACTCGTTAGAAGAAGCGAATGGAGAGATCTATCCGGGTTTTGATCGCCCAATGAAAGGAGCGCAAGCCTTAGAGTCTCTTGGTGAGCGCGGTATTCTAAACGACGCAATGGCAGGATATATCCAATGGATCGCTAACCAAATGCTGGAGTATGCCGATTCTCCAGAGACGGCATTGACCGACTGGAAGGACAAGCGACTCAACGAATTAGCGGCGGCAATCTCGACCGACTTTCCAGAAGACGGTACTCGTCTGCGCGAGAATGTACGTACATATCTCGTTGGTTGGATTATGTGGCTCAGTTATGCTACCGATATCGGAGCCATCACTGGCGAAGAAGCAATGATATATCTAGAGAGCTATCGAGTTGAGTTGCGCCAGATGATTGAAGAGTATAAGAAATCTGCTCTTGATAAGACTACTTATGGATTCCAGCAGATTATCGATAGCATTGTCGCGAGAGAAGCTGCCGGTGAATTGGTTATTGCACGCTCATGGAAGCAGGACGAGGACTCCGATCGCCGCAGTATATCTGCTAAGCCAAACGCGATCACTGTAGGGAGCTATGTTAGAGCTAGAGGTTCGCGTGGCGACGGCGTGGCGATCATCCTGCCTCTTCTGGCATCTTCGTTACGTCAGGACGCGACCTTGCTAGCGCAGATGCTAGACCGAAATGGAGTTGAGAAGGGATATGTCTTCAACCTAAACAACAAGAAGGTGAGAGGATGGTTTATTCCTAAGAGCCTATGGATAGGCGAAGAAACATCTTCCGGTGACAATGAGATGTCAGACGAGTCAACCCTTTAACTTTAATGTCTGGCTTTGATCTGACAGCTATTTTTGCGCGCCCTCCCAACCCTGACTCCGTACTGCATCAAAGAGGCAGCACGACTAAAGAGGTAAATAGGGAGGAACCAAGCGATGATCAACAACATGAGACAACCACGGAGAGCGCCGAGGAAGAACCATATGAGGTTGAATGGCCTCTATTCGTACAGAAGGCACTCAAAGGCTTATCGGAACGAACTAGAGCAAAAAAGCCAGTCTTCCTAGCTAGCGCGACTCTCCAGATCGGGAGCGGCAGTCTCGTAAAAGTAGATGAAGCGAAGCTTGGTTATGACGGCAGTCTATGGATGCTAAGCAATGGAGCTGTCAGGCTATCTGTGACTTCATGGTGGCTACCAAACTTAAGCGACGAATACATCGAACTCGATCCGATGAGCTGGCTAGTGCTGCAATTCGTGACTAAAACCGTCTACAGCATCAACAAACGGACACCAACATCGAGAGAGAGATTGATAGTGTTGGCGCTCGATAAGGCGAAGCGTCCGTCCGTCATTGTAGACGTTCATCCAACTCAAAACATAGATGCAAGCGCGGTCTATATCTCAAATTTATTAAATATAGAAATATCTACAGATGACCTGTTCAGCGGTAACAAGATCTACTTGGAGTGACAGGAAAGCTCGCAAAAAGTTAAACTTGCGTTACTTTGTGCCGTTAATACTCATCATGGATGCACCGAGCATACCAGATATAGGAGATATTAACCACGATGACAGGCTTACTCCTGGCATTAACGCTAATGAGCCCGAACCCTCTGGTCGTGCCGACAACGATGTCAACTACCACGACACTAACAGAGGTTTCGCCTCTACTGGCTGCCAACAGCCTCTTAGCGTTAATGCCAGTTCAACCAGCGGTTTCGTCTACATCCGCACAGATCCTACCGGCACCGAAGTCAGTAGCTGCGCCAGCGGTTCCGTCCACGTCCGCACTAACTGTACCGGCACCGAAGTCAATGGCGATATCGGTAGTCAACACGATTACGTTTGCTACGCTGCCAGCCCCTTGGGGGTGCATAGCGCACTACGAGTCGACGGATAACTTGACTGCGGTCAACCCATATAGCGGAACCGAAGGTGCGTTTCAGTTTGACCCTGCCACCTGGACAGAATTCGCCCCAGCTGGGTTCCCCTCAAGTCCACTGAATGCCAATTTAGGGCAGCAACTTACTGTCGCCGAGATCATTCTCTCTCATCGTGGATGGGGTCAATGGCAAACGGCACCGCTATGCGGTCAGTAGCTCTGTCTCAACTAAAGGATTAGAGAAGGAGGAATTATGACTCTCAGTACAAGGGCTAGATATTTCGAGGTTATAGAGCATCGAGAGGAGGACGAGTACGTTGTTCACTGTCTGCGGTGTCAACAGACCTTCCTGCCAACTAGCAGTCATCAGGCTGCCGTTGCTCTAGGAGACCAGCATATCGTTAGCAATCACTTAGAGTCCATGCTTGCGTCTATTGATGGCATGGATATCGACTAAAGAGAAGCGAGGCGTAATCGATGGACTGCTTTGTAGAAGATGACCTTTTGAGTCAAATCAATGAAAGTAGCGTAGACTCTATTCGCAGGATGCTGGCGACTTATAGCTCCGACGACATGCCCGTTACGCCGTCTCGCGATGCAGCTATACAGGTCATGGTCGAAACCGCCACCATCGATTCGTATAATGATGTTGCCTCTCAAATATGTGCAGCTATGTACACTAAGGCGCGTGAACTTGGATCTTTGTTGTCTTATGTCGTCTACGACGCCGCAATTGGCTTCGCGCTCAACGAACTCATGGCGATCTACGCCGTCGATCTGCTAGTACCAGAAGACTACTCTAATTTGCATAACCCATGGTCGTTCCAAGTATCGGAGGCTCGCGACTCCGGTGCTTTAATCACGATATAGAATTCAAGTGATGGGACTATTTAATAAACATCGTCCTCAGATCAATTCTAATCAACAGCAATTAGATCACGTTGCAGCCGCGATAGTCTCCGCGCAAATCAACGGAGAGCTAGGCTCATCGGACGTGAAGAACATCCATCATGGTGATGGCCAACTCACCTTCAATATTGGCTTCTCGGCAAAAGCAACCGTTTCCGTTAACAACGATCAACTCAGCATCTCAGTGGAGTTGCCGTCCTCTGTCATGGATGTACCTGCAGTTAGCGCTAGAGATATCATCTCTCTCATTAAAACCGCTGTATATCTACTAGAAGGCAGCTAACCAACTAGAGCGCTATCGAGACTGCCCATGTCTTGAACTCACTACCGCCAGCGAGCGGTGACTATGTCATACCTTCGTTCTACAATGTGAGTATGGACATTCGAATATGTATGTGATCGACCGACACAACAACATTCATGATCATCGAGGCCGGTTCACCGGCAAGCAGCCAAAACCACGAGGAGGGTCCAAATCACTCCTGGGACGTGCTAGTTATCCAAAACTCGTTGTATTAGATAGCTCCGCACTTATGGCCATTGACGCCATTCGTTCGGTAGGAGGCCACCCGATGCTTGTCGGCGGTTGTGTGCGTGATCCGCTCATCGACTCCGGCCTGGTCTCCAAAGACATCGATATCGAGGTATACGGTGTATCCGATGTAGATCAGTTATCTGAAGCTCTGCGTTCAGTCGGCAGAGTGGATGAGGTCGGACGAAGCTTTGGCGTGCTAAAAGTACAGGTTGGTGATCGAGACTTCGACGTGTCGCTTCCGCGTCGAGACTCCAAGACCGGAGACGGTCACAGAGGATTCGACATCCAGCCGGATGCCGATCTATCTGAGAAAGAAGCGACGGGAAGACGAGATTTTACGATCAACGCATTGATGTGGGACCCAAACACCGAAGAGATTGTCGACTGCTGGGGCGGTTTGGAAGATGTCGAGAACGGCATTCTTCGCCACACGACTGACGCTTTTTCAGAAGACCCGCTTAGAGTTCTGCGAGGAGTCCAGTTTGCTGCTCGATTTGGGTTCCACCTAGCCCCAGAGACCGCAGAGCTGTGCAGATCTTTGGTAGATGCCTACAGTGAGCTACCCAAAGAGCGCATATGGGGAGAATTCGAGAAGATCGGGACGAAGGGGACGAACATTACCTCTTGCCTGACAGCCCTGCAAGAGTCGGGTTGGGATCGCCACTTTCCTCGGCTTACAGCTCTTTATGGCGTGGAGCAAGATCCTGCACATCATCCAGAAGGCGACGTGATAGTTCACACCGGACTGGCCGCAGACGTAGCGGCGCGTATGGCCGACGAAGCGCACTTAACCGGCGAAGATCGCTTCGTAGCGGTAATGGCGGCGCTCACTCATGATTTTGGTAAGGCGGAGCATACGCAGCATGTAGAGCAGCCAGACGGCTCCATAAAGATCACGTCGCACGGACACGCCGAAGGAGGTGTGGAGCCCGCCGTGGAGTTTTTAGAGAGTATAGGAACGCCAAAACGGATAATCGAGCGCATAGCGCCGATCATTCGAGAGCACATGTGTACGTCATCTGGAGACCCCACCCCCGCTGCGGTACGCAGACTCGCACGCAGGCTGGTTCCTGCAACGCTTGAAGAATGGTCGTTGGTTGTTGGTGCAGATCGCGGAGGACGAGGTTCCGACAACTACAAGAACCCAGCTACAAAGTGGCTGGCAGTAGCAGCAAACATAGGAGTAGAGAAGCGACCTGTCAAGGGGCTTCTTACCGGCAATCATCTCATTGCAGCCGGTATGAGTCCAGGCCCTGAGTTTAAGGCAATTCTTGCTGACTCGCTATCCGCTCAAGACAACGGTGAGTTCAGCGACGAGGCAGGCGCGATCGAGTGGTTCTACAACCTAGCCTTTGTCCGTAGGGAGTCCGAGCGCTTGGAATGATCAGGCTATAGGATTCAGTGATGCCGGTTATGCTCAACTAAACTATATGGCAGCAAATGCCGATAGTTGATAGAGCTCTTAACAGAGCGCTCAGTCACGAGGAGGAAGATGTCGTGAACATAATAAGTATCGTAATCGTTATACTCGTGACGGTGATCTCCGCTCATATCTTTTTCAAGGTGGTGGTCACACGTTATCGAAAAATGTCATTGATATCTCATATCGGCAAATGCGTGCTACTAGCACTAGGTAACGCCGACGGATGGGACGAGATGCTTGTAGAGATGCTTGGCGACTTCAGGACCGACAAGCGCATGCAGACGAACACGCTTGATGATTTCACATATCTAACCGAAGGAATACACAATCTTCACGAAAACATTCAAGATAAGTCCGGAAACATAATTATTACCATCGCTCTAGATGACTCTCGCACCTCGGCTAACAAAGCTATACTCGAAATTTTCGAGGTCTTAACGTATGATCCCGACACGATTGTGGATCGCACAGAAGCGCTAGAATCTAGGATTCTACCGAGCATAAAAGAGTTAATGGACATAAAATGGGGAACTGCTGTTGCGTGACGATAACTAAGCGAGAAACATATCTGGAGTTCTTAACGGTCACCTAGACGAGTGGACAGATTGAAGACGTTCGACTAAATAATAGGTCAGGAGGCATCACAAATGGTTATAGATATCAATGGCAGCTCGCACGACCCGAAGGGTAGATATGCGACGCAGCCACCAAAGGCTAACGGCTCTAAGCTTCAGTTCGATGCCCCTGAGGCTGCACCGCATACGCTCGGAACACACGAAGACCTGCTCGGTATTTTAGAAAACGAACGAGTAAATGCAGCACGTAAGTGCGCCGAATATGAGAGCGATGCGTATTTCAAAGGACTACACGATGCCTACGAGGACTCCATAGCTAGAGTTCAAGACTCCGGCTGGATTCCTTTACCTCCAGACGAGGATATTCTCTACGAGCCGATGACCCCTGACCAGATCAAGTCTGAACTTGATCCAGACGGATTCGTCACCGGCAGAATCTTGATAGACATGGACCATGTAGCGGGCTTAGATTTAGATAGCTTTTACGATCTGATCTCAGAGCGACTAGTCGGGTCGGACTTGGGGATGGATATCTCCTATAAGGTCGTCGGTGTTAGTGACGGGTCGGTAGTGGTTCAGGTGTCCCTCGATCCGTCAGCTGTTCTCGACTATGCAGAATAGATATAGATCTAGCGACATAGGAGGAATCCAAAACGATTATAGATATCAAGATGCTTGGCGCAATAGAGCAAATCAATGCCGCTATAGAGAATGAGGCAACCCGATAAGATATATTGAAGTAGAAAGGCTTAAACTATGTCAGAACAGACGGCAAACCGGCCAATCAAAGGTAATAAGTTCGACTTCAAGCTGCTACCACAAGAAGAGACGGTCGAGTTCTACAACAAACTCCAGAAAAGACAGAAACATCTGACTCACCAAAGAGACCTGTAATACAGTAGCTGAGCAAAGCAATCATAACATGCTGTTCGGGCAGAGATCTATAGAGCGCTAAGAGCTATCTGCCAGCAGTCACGCATAGAACTTTATTTAATAGATATGAATGCCGATTACAATATACATATGCGCTACCGCCTTACACACGTTCGTGGTCTATCCGAACAGGGCAGCGCGCAGGTGGCGAACCAAGACCGTTGGGGGCACGTAGATGATGCCGTATGGGTAATTGACGGCGCGACGAACTTAGACAAAATATCTGTGTCTCCATGCGGCGATGACGGTGAGTGGATCGCCTCGGCGCTTAACGATTTCTTGCTGGGCGTCAAGTGGTCTGATTATGCGTCCATCGCTGATGTTGTACGCGAAGCGATAATCGCGCTTCGACGACAGTATATGACCTGGCTAGATCTGGCGGCGAATAAGCCGAGCACTCGTCCATCTGCGGCAATAGCGATCGTGCGAAGAGTAGGCAATTCAGGGTTGGAGTACTTCGTGCTAGGGGACTGCTCAATTACGATTCTCGACCCAATAGCTAAAACAGATCAGTACTTTACTAACGAGGATATCATGGCTCTAGATGCAGCGGCCATTTCGGAGCTAGCAGGACTCATGAAGTCTGGTCTGTCGTTCTCCGAAGCCCGTCAAGGAATATCAGATACTCTGACGAAGAACCGTAATCTTATGAATACTCCTGGCGGCTATTGGGTCGTTAGCCTTGATCCAGAAGTTCCAAAACACGCCACTCAAGGAAAGATAGAGAACGTCAGACGACTAGAGATCATGTTGGCATCAGATGGATTCTCAAGATTCTGGGACCTGTTCAAGATTAGCGAACAAGGATGGGAGTCTTATGCTGCGGCGAAGACTGACGGACTGCATCGCACTCTTGATCGATTGCGAAAAACAGAGCGAGCCGATGCAGATATGAATCAATACCCACGCTTTAAGATCTCAGATGATGCGTCGGTAGCGATCTGTAGGTTCGGACAATGAGTAATTTCATATCTCTCTACTCTGGTGCTGGAGGTATGGATCTCGGGTTTGCTCGCGCCGGCTTTATTCCTAAGTGGGCGAATGAGATCGATCCATTGGCTGTCAAGACCTATGACGAATTCTTCGACGGTCATTCGGCAACATGCGGCGATCTGCTCGGTCAACTCTGGCAACTTGACGGGGTCAGCGCCGACTTAGTCATCGGCGGCCCTCCCTGCCAGGGGTTTTCGGTAGCGGGGCGAATGGATCCGTCCGACCCTCGCAGTTTGCACGTTCGTCACTTCCTCCAGGTGGTCGAGAAGGTTAGGCCACGGGCGTTCGTCATGGAGAACGTGAAGGCACTGGCGGTCAACGATCGTTGGGAAGAGACCCGTAATTGGCTAAGGGCACGAGCTGATGAGCTCGGATACGACACACGTTTATATTTGCTGAATGCCAGTCATTTCGATGTACCTCAGGCAAGAGAGCGGATGTTCTTGGTTGGTCTAGCCACCGGCTTGCGACATGTGGCACCACCCCCCGTAACGGTACAGTCACCGCCAACGGTGCGCTCGATACTTGCTACGCTGCCAGCAGTTGGGTCGGCAGGCAATGTAGGTATCTGTCCGGCTAAGGTCAGCCTAGCTAGGCGCCCTGTGTTACGCCGATCTCCATACGCTGGACTGCTTCTAAATGGTCAAGGGCGTGTCTTAGATCTTGATGCACCTGCCCTTACTCTACCGGCAACCATGGGAGGCAACCGCACCCCAGTAATCGATCAACGAGCGCTTGACACTGGACAGCCGAATTGGATTCTGGGATACCATCAACATTTGATGAACGGTGGAGCACCAATGAGTACAGCGCCTGCCTTCTTGCGGCGTTTAACCGTTGAAGAGGCGGCCGCGTTACAGACCTTTCCTAACAACTCCATTTGGCACGGTTCACAGAGCGCTGTATTTCGACAGATCGGGAATGCGGTTCCTCCTAATCTCGCTTATCATGTCGCTGTGGCCATTAGAACTTCGTTAGATAATGCATAATCGTCAACTCTGATGCTAAATGAGCCGATATATAGAGAGAAGAAAGGGAGTGAATGTGACAGAGACCAGTAAACGCGAGATAGAACGACACTTGCGCGTGACTCACTTCGACAGCAACCCTCCACACGCCAAGAGCATCCGCTGTACCTGTGGAGATAGCGAATTCAGCAGCATATCGGATTGGACTGCACACAAAGCCGCTGCATTTGAGCTGATGTCGCAGACATTACACGGCGAAGAGGAACAATGAGTGACCCCCAAATAGTAGACACAGAGTTATCGTTCGCTGACAGGATGGAGTTTCAGCTCGGCAAGCACGGCGTTCGCGCCTTACATGCTGGTCATGCAGGTGCAGAGCAGGTATGTGGACGCTGCGCCTCAGAGATAGCTCTGTATCTGGATTCTCAATTAATGGCAACACATGAACTCCGCCTCGAAAACGAGAAACTACGCGACAGCGTGGCGCTGCTGGCAGAGACGCAGAAAAGACTCGACGTGGCTCTAGCGCAGCTTGCGCATTTAGAGTCGGAATACTCGGCACTCAAGACGATCATGGAAGTCGTTGTCGACGACGTGCTATCGGGTTACAAAACGAGTTAAGGCTTAAGTGCGTTAACTTGTCTCTCGCTGATGCCGATATATAGAGAAAGAGAAGGAGCGCAATCAATGTCCGACATCGCTACCCGCCACATACAGGTGCATCGCACAGGAATGCAGCCGGTCACAGCCGACATTGAGTGCTCGTGCGGACTCGTCTTCAAGAGTCGCTTACGGTACGAGGCACATTGCAAGTCTCCGTGCGCGGAGTACATGAAAGATCAGTTCGGCGACCTGACAGCACTTGCCATCCATGTTGAGCACGCCGACCTGGAACCAGAGAAGGTATGTGGGTACTGTGCGTTCGCGTTGGTTCAGAACGGGCTGCAACAACTTCACGATTACCGGAACTCGTTGATCAATACACAGCGATCTCTTGCTGTGGCACAAGCGCGAATTGCAGAGCTAGAAGAACAGTGCAAGAAATAATTAGCGACAACTACTGCCTACGTTGCGATACGACAATCAAAATTGGTGAGTGGTACTGCGATGCCTGCTGGCCGATCTTCGAAGCAGCTCGCGATGAGCACAGGCTGACTCGTAAGGAGAATGAGTTGGACGAGGACGAGTTTACCGCTGAAGAGCTAGCCGCTATCAAGAGTTTGCAGAGACTAGCGCGTAAGTGGCCGAAGACTCTAATACTGCTCAGTATGGATGGAGGTCTATATGTAATCCGCACCGCAGACCTGGGCACTGTAGAAACGTCGCCCGATGGAGCGCCAGACGTTCCTATAGTCCAGATCGACGGCATCCCCAACGACGGCGGAGGTTGGTGATGACTCAGTGCGTCCGCATGAAAGCAATCACTCTACAGCAGCCCTGGGCGTCTCTCGTGGCCGCTGGCGCTACGAACATCGTGACGCGCACTTGGCAGACCAAGTATCGTGGCCGGTTAGCGATTCACGTCAGGATGTCACCGACTCGCGGGCATAGAGGATTGTGGGTATTTGATGGATAAAAAGAATAGAACGGAAACAGTCTCCGGCAGAGAAGTCAGAAAACGACTCGGCGGGCTGAGCCTAGAAGAGCTTGAAGACGCGGTGGCGGCAAGGCTGCTTATCAGGCTCCCCGATCAGCGTTTCGATGCAGAAAGCGTGGCCTACGCCGAAGCGTGCGGAGAGGACTGGCATAAGTCGCTCCACGCCGAGAGAAGACTTAACGCTACCGATGCGGCAAAGCGACTCGGCGTGCCTGTGGCAAGGTTTCGCAGTGCTGTCAAAGCTGGCCAAATCGAACCCGTCAGCAGCGCGTCATGGAAATACGGTACTATTTGGTTCTACCGTGGAGCCGATATCGATGCGTTGGCCGGTTGGTTGACCCTAGATGCAGCAGAGAGGCATGTGTCAGCAGTATCGAAGCGACCGGAGGCCGCTCGCAAGGCGGTAGAGACGAGACGGCGTAACGCCGAAGTCGCCAAGGCCGCGAGGCAGGCGATCTCGGACGCCGCTCCTGGCGATGACGCTGGACCAGTCGTGGTAGCGATCTATGTGACCGCGATGTTCACCGGACTGGGGTTCCGGCGCGGGCCTCTTGGCGACCTAAGCCAAATTAGGCAGGTTAAGGAGCTGGCGCAGGAGTTCGCCAATGCACGCTTTTCCAATACAGAGAAGACAAATATGTATCTCGATTGGCGAGACCGTGGTCTTGAGGCGCGAAACGAGATGGTCCGGGCGCGAGATCTCAACTACTCAATGGGACTCGCCCCTGGCACGCTCCCCCACCTATACGGCTGGACAACCCGACCAGAAGCGGAGCTATGGGTCAAAGAGAATCCAGACAAGATCGAGCAGGCATGGGAACGAGAAAGAGACAGGCAGCTTGTAGAAGCCGCCAACCGTGTCATCGAGGCCGAGAGGAATAGAGCACACAATGAATCAGCAATCCTAGAGACTCGTGCATTTCTGGCTGCTCATGTACCAAGTGACGATGCCCATCCCACGGTTCGGCTAAATTTTGCGGTTTCTGTGATTACGGCTCTCGGAGGCAGCGTCGAGTGGGTTGCTGCGGACCGTGAGCTTGAAAGAGACGAGGTTGCGTTTCAGATACAAGAGATGTTCAGCCATTTGCCAAAGCAGATCCGCAGAAAAGAGATGGTGATTTTGCAAGCCTTGGCACAAGACGCGAAGAAAGCTTTGATCGTGTTCGACTCCCCGCGACGCTATCGCTCCCAACGTATTGAAGCGCTCGAACCGCTTGGACTCTTGCACTACGACCATTGGGTCGTCCGAGACGAGGTGAAGGCCATCTTGAAAGATCAGCCCGAACTGGTCGCAAAGTGGCAGGCTCAAGACACGGCAGAAGCTCAACGAGTCGCTGCGCGAAACGCACGCCGCCAGAACAAGAAGCGAGCGCGAAGAGAAGGTTGGGCCAAGGCCCTGAACATATCTGTCGATCTTGTGCCGGACTCGCTCGGCAACCCAACAGAACGCGCCATCAGGAATATACAAAAATATCCTCCGCGCTGGCTAAAGGCCATACGGAACGCGCAGAGTTAAACTAGCGCTGCTCGCGTCCGATAATATAGATATGAGCGCAAAGCATATTCTCTATAAGACTACCTCAATGGGCACCAGCGGAACTTTTAGCGCCAAGATACGCATTGCGAACTTGACAGACGGCGGTGCCAAGGAGTACAAGCACCCCAGTCAGCGTACTCTCACTCGTCTTCTCGAAAATCACAAGATGGTTGTCGCTGCCGTAGCGCATGTGCCAGTTGAAGCTGTTGAGCTGCTCGCTTCCGGTGATAGCGGCCACTACTTCTTAGTCACCGTGGAGGACGAATCGTGAGCGGTTCGCGAGCCGGACAAGCTCGCTTGGCACGAGGTACCGGCTACATGTGTGGAGACGGAGAATGCCACGGAAGATGCGCCAACTGCGGTAAATACATAGAGCGCTTTGCTTGGCAGAAAGGATGGGTGCACGAAAACACCGGACAGCCAGCCTGTGCATATTTATCGAAGCTACAAGAGAAGGAAAGTGAGGAAGTATAATGCAACTGCTAGAGACCAAGATAACGGTTGACAAGAATGGCTGGCGACACGCTCGATTTAGCACCAATTCGCGGGCGACTTATGGAAGCCGCGAGTGGGTGGTGAGCTGGAGAGCGGTCGGACATACCTGCGGCGAAAAGACAACGGATGTACCCCCAGTATGGGAGGATGGCAGCTACGGCGAACTGCACTCTTTTGTGACCAATCACACTCCTGACAGTCATTGCTATGGGCGCACTCAAGTCGTCATTAGAGAGTCTTTCGCATGAGAGATCAGAAGCGCTGGGCCTACGAGGTGGCGACATGAGCGGTTCGCGAGCTAACAAAGCTACTCTCGCACGAGGCACAAGATATCGTGGCGCTTATGGCGAGAGGTATGGATTGTGCTCCAAGTGCGGCAAACGGGTCAACCGTCTGGCATGGGAGGACAAGTGGTTACACGACGTGACCAGAAGCGAGATGTGTGATCCGAGAGATATCGAGGTAAAGGGGAGACAAAGTGAGTGATCAGAAGTACGGACCACAGACCGCAGAGATTGAGGCGGTGATCGCCAAGATCGCGACCCTTACCGATGAGCAAGTCCAAGCGTTAGAAGCCGCCTGGTACGCCGCCTGGGACGATGCCTGGAATGCCGCCCTGGACTCCGCTCTGGATGCTATTTGGAACGCCTCCCTGAATGACGCCTTGGACGCCACTTGGGAAGACGCCTTGGACTCCTCTTGGAACGCCGCCCGGTATGCAATTCTCGCTCTTCTGATCCAGGACCGGATCGCCCCCGAACAGTTTGATACCCTCTACGGGCCATGGGCATCAGTGATGGAGACAAAGTGAGCAGAGAACAACACAAACCTCCAACCGCAGAAGCCGATACGAGGCGAGAGCTGTGGCTCGAAGCACTGGATGACGCTGGAATCGCGTCGCAAGATACAGAAGCCGTGTGGAACGCGATACAAGAAGCAGTGGACAACGAGCTACTGGATCTTTTGGTCGGAGACTTCAGCACGCAGGGCCAGTTGATGGCGCTTTATCGGACTTGGGAACTGGCGATGGATAGCCAGAGCAACAAAGCACCTCAGCCGCCAGCAGAGCCAACAAATGATGAGACCGTCTCTAGCTTACGGCAAGAAATAGCCTTTCGCGATGCCACGATACAAGGAGGCGTTGCCGCCATTGCTATTAAGAACGAGCAGTTGCATGCAGCAAAACGGAAGATTCGCCGCTGGAAGAAAAAGGCAAAGAGAGCAAAGGCGGAGCTAGACAAGTTCCAGCCATGCGAGGATTCAAGCGGTTGCTGGGACGATTCGGGCCGGTTGGACTGCGAAGATGGTTGGCTGTATGTCGATGGGAGCGAGTGTGGCGAGGTCGTTCGTAAGGTCTACCATAAGGAGGGGGAATGATGGGACGTGCTGTTTACACAGGTTGGTGGGGAAGACAAACGTTCGCCCACTGCAACGACATCAACGGTATCAATATGTGCAAAGCTCGTTATCGTGGTCAACGCATTCCTGGCCCTGACCAGCACAGCTACGGATGGACTCGCCAAGACGTGCTCGGGCGCGGATGGAAACTATGCCCGTCATGCAATCGGCGCGAAAATCGAGAAGCAATCGAAAGCATTGAACTAGCGATCGATGAGCAACGAATTACTCACAAGATCGGTGAATAATAGACAATCTAACGCGCCTCAAACTGGAGGCGTCAGAGGTCTTGGCCTCATTCGCTCATGAACCCAGCCCATCAGAATTTTCCAGGTCTTTTGGCCTGAGAATCAACGGCGTCGGAGAGAAGATTAGGTGAGAGGACGCATGATGCAAAGCCAACGATGGACGGCGCGGATGTCACTAATGATATCGAAGGAAAACAGGTCATAGACAATGGGCAAGATCATTTACATGGGGTGGGTCAAGCGTAGGACTCTTGCTCATTTCACTCGTGCTGACGGTTCATCTCTGTGTTCGAAAAAGAAGTACGAGCAGTATACCTGGACACTTGACGACGACTTCTACAGAATCGGTTATACGAAGCAGCAGATTATAGATCAAGGCTGGACGCTGTGCCAGTCATGCGATTCATACGAGCACCGCGAGGAAGTTGCACGGATCGAACGAGAGATGGAGGAGAGATCGATGCGTAGAAAAGAAACCGATGGATAAAACCAAGCTAAACACGTATATAGACACGATTATTCGTTTAGAGCACGAAGCTCACGATGCCTCAACCATAAAGCTACAACTCGCAGATATGACGCTATCTGACTTAGCCGACGAGTTGGCCGATCTACAGGATCTAGTAATTGCTCTTGCCCATCGCGTCCGAGCTTTAGAAGGAGAGCTTGGCTAGGCGCTCCATTTCTTTTGCTGCTTCGTACGGAGTGAAGCCGGCATCCTTCCACTGTCTGGCATCTTCGGGTGTGCCGACACCGACCTGGTGCCAGTCGCGAGCGATTTCAGGCGCATAGAATCCATTGTCTCTCCATCTTTTGGTCATGGATGAGTCCGTACCAAAGCTCTTCCAAAGCTTCGCTTCTTCTGCGTTATAGACTGCGGCACGGCACCATTCGCCTGCCTCTCTTGACGTGAACTTGGCTTCCCTCCAGTGTTGGAGATGCTGTAACCGGCACTCCTGCCGCAAGCCACTCTAGCGCATCTGAGACAGATCGAAAGCCTCCATCTGCTCGCCATGTTACGACCATTCTCGGAGTGAAACCACTATCGCGCCACTCTGCGGCGTGAGATGCAGACTCATATACAGCCGAGTGTTCCCAAGCCCAGGCATCTTCGGGGGTGAACCCCGCATCACGCCATTCTTGAGCTCGCGATAACAGGAAAAGAGAATCGTAGTACCATCGAGACGCCTCCGTTGACGTGAACCCGGCATCATTCCATTTAGATGCATCATATGGCTTGAACCCAGCGTCATTCCATTGTCGAGCTTCTTCAGTGGTGAACTGAAAGAAACGCCATGCCTCAACGCGCTCGTCACTTAGATCATCGAAGTTGACTGCTCCTTTTGGAAGTGGTGGCTTCTCAGTAAACTGTCCTGTCGTTGCGTTATGTAGGTTTCCGTTGATGTCTTCGTTTGGCATGTTGTTCTCCGCGTTATCTATATTGAGATATTAAAGAATTTCTAGAAGCGGAACGAGCTCTCGTAGATGCAGCGCGTAGCTGATTCTCGTAATCATTCTTTAGCTCGATGCCGTACTTGCTTTTCAATGTTGCCACCACCACCTCTGGTGCCGTGCCAGCGTTGTACAGGTTGTACTCTTCTTCTAGATACTCGTTAGCTCTATCTGGCGTAAAACCAGCGTCGCGAAAGAAGGCTGCGGTTCCTGGGCGCGTGATAGGACACCATTTTGTTGCCGTATCCGGAGTGAAGTCCTCTCTACTCCACAATTTTGCATCTTCTGGAGAAAATAGACCTCTGCTTCCCCAGTCGTAGGCGATCTCTGGGACATAAAACCCATTCTCTCTCCATTCTTTTGCCTCAAGGGGATCTATGGCTACTCGCTTCCATAGTTCTGCCTCTGCCGACGTAGGCACACCAATTGCGCACCACGCTCCGGCTTCTTCCGGGGTAGCTAACGATTGTATCCAGTCTTCTACCGCCGACACCGACACTCCAGCAGCCATCCATTCGCGTGCATCCTCTGACCACCTAAAACCAGCATCGTGCCATTCTTCGGCCGCTCGGGGATTGAAACCGTTTTCTTTCCATTCGTCGGCATAGGGTTCTAAGTAGCCTTCTTCGGTTGACAGCGAACCGAATCCGTGTCGTTCCCAGTCCGCCGCCTCCGTTGACGTGAACCCAGCCTCGCGCCACTTCTGGGCTTTAGGAAGCTCGAAGCCGGCATCATAGTGCCACTGCGAAGCGTCATGCGCTTCGAAGCCGGCGTCGTTCCATTCCTTGGCTTCATCGTCGCTGAACCCAAAATAGAGCCATTCCTGAGCGGAAGTCTCGCTTAGATCATCAAAGCTTATGGATCCCTTTGGAAGTGGTGGTTTTTCGGTAAACCGCCCGGTTGTTGCGCTGTGTAGATTTCCATGTACATCTGCAGTGGTCATTTGTTTGCTCCTAATTTCTTGGATGTCGAGCGACTGACTTGTCACTCGTTGATTGATACTGAGTCCACTCATATTCGGCTGCGTCGCAGAAGATCTCTTCTTTGCATTTGAGTATAGTCATACATCTGCCATCGACACTTCTGATACTTCCCGCCCTGTCGTCCACAATACCTCCTCACTCTGTATTTAGTCGAGTTAGTTCACGGTCACGATTTGCGAGCTGTACTCCTGATAACTAGAGTCGTATGGGGTCACACATGTCGCGACGTACTGCGAGAAGTTAGGAGCCGATGCACTTGTAGGGTAGTCGGCGCACGAGGGGTGGTAATAATAAAAGCCTGACGATATAGTTAAGATCACGAATTTAACACCAGCAAAAGATGTTGTCGGCAAAATGGATGGATCATGGAGATACAGAGTTGTGGTACGGCTAGGGCAATCTGCTCCATAGGTCTGACCGTAGTAATCCACTTGGCAATATGGCCAGAACTGTAATATGCCGTTAGTAGGAGGCTGCGGATAATTAGGATCTGTGTATACGGCGTAGGGCGGACTGGGATTCGGGAGATACTCGTAGGAAGCCGGTGCCGCCATGCCGATAAATCCATACAAAGGATTATTGCTCGTAACTGGTTGACCGTTCTGAAAGGCGCCAGCTGTGCCTCCTCCAGACCAGATAAGATCGCTTTCTCCAGATACGGGTTCGGCTACATAGCCGGCGTTATTGGGGTATTCGCAGATGTAAGTAGGCCCAGAAAGCTTGGTGGAATTGGCATACTGAGGATTGCCGGTATTCGGGTTGATGCAGTAGTTAGGTGGCGGATTATAGATCTGTTCGGTTATCACTGCTGGAGGAGATTTTTGAATTGGGCCGCCAGCATTGCTGCCAACATAAGTTGATACCCATCCGTGGTTATAGGTCACGATGCGAAAATATGCATCGGACGTGCTGACTGGAGCGGTGTATGTCGCTTGCGTACCCGGCACGACGGCTAGAGTTGTCCATGATCCGCTAGTTCCGGTGCTGCTAGCTTGCACTTCGAAGTATTGAGCAATAGCCTTGCCGTTATAGTCCGTGCCGCTTGGTGGTATCCAGCTCAATAGGTAGCTGCTGCCCTGTGTAGTGACAGTTAAGTTGCTGGCGGGAGGAATAGCAGTGACGGTAGACGTGCTCTGCGGCGAGTCAATGCTAGATGACCAGGCTGAATAGCCTACCGCAGAGACGGCGAGCAACGCAATGTACCCCAGCAGAGGTATATGACGGCTGATCTTCACTCTGTGAAGTTTAGTTCAAATACTTGCTAATCGGCAGAAGCCGAAGATCGTTGGTTTAAGAACTCATCGCAGTGACCGATAGTATACACAAGGAGACTTAATGAGCGAGTACGAAGGCAAAAAGTTACAGATGTATGGTGATGGAGGCGAAGGCAAGCCGTTCAAGATGACTGTACGCGGACGCATGTATAGCTCATATATGAGCGACATGGGTGAAATAGTTCACCTATCGTGCTTCCCTGCCCCATTCTGCGTAACCGTGTGGGATGTCACTGAAATCTCTGAAATCCCTCTACTGACACCGGTAGAAGACAAGAAACTCGGCTCATGCTTAGGCAAGTGGGTACGTATCACTCAGATGAGTTTCGTCGATGCAGACGAAGACGGCGAGCCAACCTGGACATGGGAGGTCGAAGGGCGCGTTAGCGAGCAGCGCGAAGTAGACGGCAATACGGTCATCCAGCTAGAGCATATATCTGGCGACATCAAGCTATCGGAATGGTCAATAGAGGAGGTATCATGCGAGCGGATCTAGACGCAGCACATGAAGTATATCACAACAGTTATTTGCAGTACCAGGAGGACTCCGATGCAGCCGAAAGTCAGTATCATAAAGAGCTAGAGGCCATAAATAAAGAGCGCGAGCGCAACCACCCAAGTAGCGAGCCGACCGCGAGCAGCACACCGATGATCGAGAGCAGCGATATCACCGGACCCATGCCGGATGCGGCGCTGACGGTGGACCAAAAGCTCGTCCAGTCAGTGGTGAGTGTTGCTATTATCATTTTCCCTCCTTGGGCTATTTATCCCCCGGCTTTTGACCACCGGGAAAACGTGCGTAACGCACTCGCTCGATCTCGGTTATAGGGATCAACGGACGTCCTGCGACCTTGATCGTTTTTATTTTTCCACGCTCGATCCGCGAGCGGACAGCGGCGGGATTGAGGTTGAGTTGCTTGCTCGCAGTGGAGACGTCAGCGTATTTTTTGAGCACCGATCTCAGCTCCGCGCTCGCGAGGAAGGCGGGTGCGAGTGGTGCTGTTTTGCCCGCGCGTAGGCGTTTGACTTCGGCGCGGGGGATGAGCACAACGTTGCCAACTTTGACATACACAACCTTTCGACGCTCGACATGAAAATAGAATCGCCCGGGTGGTAAGCCGGTTTCTTTTGCCGCCTCCGCGACGGTTACAAATTTCGCCAATGCCTTTTGCAGCTCGTGATCTTGTGTGGGTTCGTGCGTCACTATCCCGCCGATCTGGTCTGCGGACAAGTGACAGTGCCACGAATAAAACTGCATTCCTGGCCGACGATGTACAAGACGCGGAGCGGGGTCGGCGAGCGGTAGCTTGCGGTGACGGAAGTGACTCCACTGTGCGGCGCAGAGCTGTTGCTTAACACCTGTGTGTGACCCGCCTGCGTCACTGATACCGCACTGCTTTCGTTGTATGAGTAGTGGATGATCCAACTCTTTGTGATGTAAAACTGGATCGGTTGCTTCTGAAATGCGACGCTTTGAAAACTCGTTCCTGATGGTGTGAAGGTACAGATCCGGTGTCCCTGGAAGAATGACTGGTATGCGGGCAGATTACCTTGGTAGTTGGGAATCTGACTTGGCGGGACCAGTGCATTGTTGTGATAGTTACACGACTGGCTTGGGCCGACCGGGGTATTCGAGCCGTACAACACCATCTGCACCGTGGCCGGACCAGGAACGACGCTATAGGTCAATCCACTTGCACCCACGTTGACCGCCCCACTGATCTTTTTGCCGATTGCTACATGACAACTTGTGCCGGTGGAGCCTTGGAATGAGATCGTTGGTGCTGCCGTGCTTGAGTAGGCGTACTCGACCGGCAGGTTCAACAACCACTTGGCCGACGGGAGCACATTTACGCCGGTGATACTGACCTTGGAAGCCTGGACACCGGGGTTAAAACTCGCCTCGCATGACTTGGTGACACCTGCGACGTTGATGAGTGTTGCAGGGTTGCCGGGGATGCTGGAAGGAACAGACCCCCACCCGGAAGCCTTTGTGGTGAAGATCACGGAGCAGTTAGAAGGCCCTGCGACGGCTGCCATGCACTGCACTTGGTGATGCTGTGGTGCGGTTGTGTTGCAAGAGGCATAAGCGGCAAGAGCGGCCAACACACGCGATACTTCGTTTGGCGGCACACCACCACTGTAGTTAACTGTCAGCGTGCCCTTAACAACCGATGTGCTCGCGCCAGGGACCCATGTCCGACAGACAGCGGTACTACCACCGCCACCGTGCGTGTGGGTGGGGTTAGCCGGTGGCGTCTTACATGTATAGCCACTCGTGCCGACCGTCACGCTGCTACCCGTGGCGCTGGCGCTGGTCGAGCCGGGCGTGCAGTGCGAGCCGGGTCCTACACCATTGCTTGCTAGCTGCCAATTGACAACAGACAAGCAAAACCACATCATGATCACTAGGCCAACGATTCGCTTCACCACCTAAGCCTCCTTATGAGAAGTTCGCACAAGTAGTAGTCGGTTCTGATCCAACTCCGCTTGTAAACGTGCTTGAGTTGGGGAGGATCACGCCGGTGTTTCCATAATCCGCAAAGTAGATATTGGTCGGGGAAACACCGAATGCGCTGCTCGGCACGGCATACCCACCTTTAGTGCTATAAACCGACTCGAACTCATGCGGCACACAGATACCTAACGTTGTGTTCTGTGGTTGGCCAGCCGTATTCGCCATCTGTTTTGCAGTGAGCTGACCGACTGGGGCTTCGGCAACTGTCGCTTCGCTTGGCACGGCTGCAATCATCGAATGGTGGCCGAGGGCCACGGCGCTCTTGTTGAGAGCTGTGAGAAGCGCCTGCGAGACGGTCGCCTGCCCGAAGGTCTGGTAGTTAAAACCATTGGCCGTGGTGGGCCAAGTCGGCTGATAGTTCGAGCTTGCCACAAGCAGTTCCATCGCGTCCATCGCCGCGATCTTCGCGTCCCTCACTCGCTTGCGGTCTACGCCGCTGGTATACGGGCCAACAAAGATGTAGCGTCCAAACGTGTTGGATTTCACCCAGTACTTCTTATTGATGATCTGTTTGGCGAATGACTTGTCGATCTTCATAAGCGCTGCAATCGACGGCGTGGGCGTGTTGCCGTATGGCAGTGTGACTTTTGCCGAGCTAGGCGTAGTGCCAGTCCCGCTGGTATTGTTCGCACTCGACGACCCGCACGCGGCCAGGATTACACCCGCCGCCAGTACCGCACCTGCTGTCTTAAAAATTGTCTTCATGGCGTAAAACCTCCTACATACATTATATCGACCTTTTCGCTCGAACAGTTAAGCGTTTGTTATACTTTTCTTGCAGTTTATCAGGATTTCTTATTTTTACGGCTTGTGCCCTCTCTTGCAAGATATTGCGGGAGATGTAGCTGTAGTGAGCCGCCTTCTCAGCCTTGCGAGCCGGATGCTCGGCCATTGCGGTTCTGGCCTTTTTGACGCTATAGTGCGCCGCGAGCGCACCTACTGCCACTGGCGCTCCGAGAGGTAGCATCACTGCTGCCGCCGCGCCATAGCCAGCGGCGCGAGCTATTGCCTTGCCAGGATTGGCCTTAGCTCTAGCCCACGCAAGCTGCGCTCTCTCGCCAGTGGTGCTAGCCAAGCGTTGCGGGAGCGGCCCGGCCTGCTGGCGTGCCCACTTTTTTGCATCCTGCATGGATGCACGAGGTGCGGAGGTAACACCCCGTGATCCTTGCAGGTGTGGTGGGGGTGGTGGTTGCCATTTGCTGCTGCTCTTCTGCTGACGTGCTGCCTTGCGCTGGTTTGCCGCCTTTTGCGCTCCTTCAAGGCGCATCTGCGAGGGCGTGCGGTATGGCACACCGTTGATCATGACCGGCTTTTGAGCCGGGCGATTGAGGCTCCATCTTTGCGATGGGTTGTTGTCATTGCGGAATTTGTCGAGCGCAGCGGTTGCCATAGCTGCGGTCGCAGCGGGTCGGCTAGCTGCCGATCTTTGCGCCCACTCTCGCTCGATATCCACGAGCTGAGTATAGAACTCGTCGTTTTTCCCCGCCTTGGCGGAGTGAAGGTCTGCATTAGGCACGGCTGACGGCCTTGCTGGTCTGTTGGTTAAGCATAGAATTCTTAACCTATATTATCGGTGGCAATACTCTCTAGTTGCTCTTTAGCTGCTTTCGCAACTGTCTGGTCTTTGTCTCTGGCTAACTCTTTTAGCTCATCGATCGTTATATTTGGACTATGCACGACGTAGCTTCTCATGGCAGGGTCGGCAGAACACAGGGCGAGTTCGATGAGCCGCTTCGGGGCGTTGCGATGAGTTACAGCAAGCTCTCGGATCACCTCGTCAGACGCGGACATGGCTAGATAGGTGACTGTGCTGCCAGATGGCCCAGCTCCTGGGTTGCGCAGCACGGCTCTTTTGATATCGATATTCATGCAACGAGCTAAGCGGTCTAGTGTCGATCGCCTGGCATCAGGACGATAAGCGATCTGCGCTTTGCCGGCTAGATCTAAGCCGTCTGCTAGCACGTCCAGTGTTCCTGGAGACGCATGTGGTGTCATCACCATATCGCGCCGGATGACTAATGGTAGGTCTGGTTTGCGAGCCAGCAGAGCTAAGCTCCTGGGTGTCATTGCAGACAACCAATCAAAATACTCTTCTGTTCCCTCCATGAAACCAATCATTGCTCATCCTCCAATAGATCTGTGTGTATTCCAATTCGTCATCTTGCGGTACTAGCTACTTCTGCGTCTGGATCGTTCATGACTTCGATACCTTCTGAATGATCTTTTGACCGTCCTGGACGTAAGGCGTAGCTTTATGCACCACTGCCGGAGACAACCATTGTGATACGTCCGGCCAAAAGTGGATGACGAGAAAGGCAACTATGGCAACAAAAATTATGAACTTGAGCAAGCGGAACATATATCAGTCTTTCTGTGCTTACTGGACTAGTACTGTAGCGGGCAGGATTATCCCTCGATAGAACTCTACGAACTCTTCATGCGTCTGCACTGTATAAGTAATATCGCTAGCGTCGAATCCGTCATAGTGCTGATCGAGCAAAACAGGGTACTCTATCACAGCCTGAGCGTCTTTGACATGAATCGGTAGGTCGTCTAACAGGGCCTGAGCACCAATCTCTTGTAAGACTGGTGCTTTGCTAGGATGTGTGTCTGGAGATCCAATACAGATGATTCGATCGGCAGGGATGAGACCACGAAGCGATTCGCACCGCTCCTCATAAGATGAAGTATGGACGCTGCTGACCGCCCATAACGAGGCTCCGAGAGCGAGTAAGTCGGCAATCATCTTGGCGGCAGTAGGGTACGCAGGAATAGTAGCCATCCAGTGATCGGCAATAAAACTCTTCCAGATCAGTTTCGTTTCATCTGCCGTGGTACCGAACCGACCTGAGAGCGAATACGGGCTAGCGATCTTGGCAATAGGTCGCTGTAGTGTATTTTCGGCGCATGCCATCCAGTGAGCGTCGAAATCCAGAAGTGTGTTATCGACATCAAGCGCCACTACAAAGTTATCCGGCATTGCTGATTCCTTCGCATGGACCGAAAACTAGTTGGTAGCTCAGAGAAAACATTAAGAAGTCTTGCTCCTGGATATGTTCTCTTGCGAAGATTCCCATAGCTGCATGATGGATAGCCGTAACAGCCAAAGGGTTGACGTAAGGAAGATCGGGGAGCTTGCGTTCGATCTCGTTCCATGAAGGTCGATGATGACGAATGTAGCGATCGATCACATGCTTGGCATGCCAGCGCGTCCAGGCTGAAGAATTGTGATTAATTGCGGCCTCCATGGCGGCAAGCCGAGACTGCTCTGCCTGACTAGCTCGTGTGGCCAGCTCAATGAGTCTCTCTATCTCTGATTGTGTCGATTTCTGCATAATGATTATATCTTATATATCGGCACGGAGTAGCTTGATGTTAATGAAAAACGACGTATTCGGTATACGGTCATGCCTTGCCTCGAAGAGAGATGATCGATTTCACTCGCGACAGCATGATGGTCAGCAGTGTACTTGCTATCGGCCTCTGTCCAGCTTCGATATAGTCAATTAGTTCTCGATCCGGTCGATAGGGAGGTGCTTTAGGACTCCGCTCGGTTGAGCTGCGCTGAAAGTCCTGACAGCTAGTGAGGCTCGACGATGCGATAAATGTCGTTCTGTGTCACCACCAAGAACTTACCGCTAGAGATACACGAGCGGATCTCTTTGGATGTCAACTTCACTCCTCCGACCTTCACGAGGAATGAGACGACGTGCCTCTGCGTGGTTGGTGAGACGTTCCACATATCGCTTAGGACAATCGATCCGAAACCACTCTCGCCATTGACGTAGGCGGCCACGGGACTCGCATAGCTCACACAGATCTTGCTGCCGTTGCTATATTGGATGATCTTGGCTTGCATCGAATTGAGACGGTATACTTTGCTAATCGATGGAGTGGGCATCTAGTTCTTCTTTCGATCTCGTTAACCGCGTTGGTTAACTGCTTATGATGTGTTATCGTCACAAATCTTGAGCAGATTAATAGCTTGGGCTAGTATTGCGATCTCATGGTTCGTCGCAAACTCGTCGAGTTCGTCCGAGGTCAGAACCACCAGCAGCAAGTCTCGACGTGGCAAGCGAACAAATCCAGCATCGTGATAGACGCCCAGTAGAGTGCCTGTCTTATGAGCCACGGGGATATCGTCTGGCATCTCTGCAGGGATGCGAGCATTGCGTAGATTGTTGAGCATCGCCGTCCAAATCATGTCATATCCTCGCTTAGTTCTGTTGGCGTAGATGTGTTTCATGACCAGAGCTACATCAGAAGCCGTGGTGCGTTCGTCGTACATCTCATCAAATGATGAATCCCCGAAACCAGCAGGCGAATACGGGTATGCCAACTCCAAGCCCAAAGCTATGTCGTAGACATGTGACCGCCCTACCTCCTGTAGGAGTCGATTAGCGCTCGGATTGTCACTCGTCGCAATGGAGTACGCCAGAAGGTGCCCGTAGGTCAGTGGCGCATTCGGACCTAACGCATTAATGATCGAAGGGAACTGGCTGCTTGCAATCCTGTTGGCCGCTACCGGAGCGGACGGGTCTATGCCCGCCTCTACAAACGCTATCGCCACCAGAAGCTTACTGAGACTAGCCGGCGGATGTATGGAGTGATCATTAACCCGCACGGACAGATCTCCACCTATCTCTTCTAAGATGACGGAGCGATTAGCGCCTCGTGAGCAGAACGCTTCGATGAGAGAAGTGAACATGGATGCTACCAGGTCACTGAGTGCATTGCGTCGTCGCCAGGCCAGCTCGATACCTGCAACCGTGATCGCCACACCAAAGAGTGGACTACGACGTTCGGATGCTTGCTGACAAGGTGGTAGTCCATATCTCGCTCTGTTGCTTCGCGATCTAGTCCCAACGCACTATGTACGCGGTACTCGCAGCGTCCGCACTTGGCGGTGTTCAGCTCGTCGTGCTCTGAGAACCACCAGCTCAACGGAGCCTGAGATGAACTAGATCGAAAGTCTCGAACCAATCGTCGCTGATGTCTTATGCCTGTTGCGTTGTGTTCAGCACGAGGGTTGCAAGACGAATACTTGACTAGAGGCTCTGAACCAGGGGTCTGCGTTGCTGACATCCGTTGAAGAGCTGCTCCTGGATGAGATGTGACTAGGTGATGATGCCAGATCAGTAGTCCTATCTCAGGATCATCTCGGTCGACGCTCCATGGAACATAGAGGTGACATATCTCACAGCACACATTGTTCGTCTTATAGTAGTCCTGGTATTCGACAACGGAGTACAGCTCCGAAGCGTGACTCGTAGTGAAATCTATCATGATTCTCCTTCTTGGTCTTAACAGTATATCGGCGCTAGATGCAGCTATGTTTACTCGCGTTTTGTAGGAAAATTCTAAACAAAATATTAACTTAGCTGGTCTTTGTCCGATGGATAGGGTATGGCACATACAATAAAAATGCACAGGACAGACGATTATCTCAACATAGAAGATTATGCCTATATGCTCGGTACATCAGTCGAGCGCCTGACGCAGGAATCAGAGAAGCCACATATCCCTGTAGATATGGCATACGCTTTGGCTGCTGTGTTTGGAGCCGACCCAAAGGAATGGTTCTAACCTAATGGAAGTTGGGATATTTCGACTCTAGTATTGGTCAGAAATATCCCAACCTCTAGTTTTCTGCCAACACATTAGCTGTTGGCTATCTTGCGCCACTCTCTGACCGCGAGTAGCAAAGATCTCATGCGGGCAAGGTCATCCGAAGATAGCTGTTCGGTGAACTTGGATGACTCTAGTCCTTCCAGTAGGGTGTCCAAGGCATCATCTGGAATCGGTTCTGACTGAGTGGCTTCTGCGCGTCCCTTAGAACAGACGTTGATGCAGGTCACTACTAGTTCGATCTCTCTGCTGTCCATATTGAGGCGCAGCCCGATATGGTTCTGAGTTCCTGGCTTAGAGCGCAACTCATACGGCGTGAAGTCGAGAACGTCTCTTGCACAAGAATCGAGCAACGCATCGAGTGTATCGCTGGCTCTCTCTGAAAGAGCCTCTTGATCTGTCTGCTTGCCAAGCTCTCGATAATATATCCTGGATATCTCTCGATCTGCCTGATTCAACAGAGAGTAGATCGAAGCATCGGAATCGGCACAATACACATCATGCATGACCTGAAGAGTGGTGCTGCAATGCCGACATCGTGTCGGATTTAGATCTCCGTCACGAACACGAGCTATAATGGGCTTTTCTATTAAACCGTAGCAGTCTTGGCATTGAGACGAGTACTGCACAGCACCGCGTACCGACCACTGCCCGTCTGCGTACTCGGCATCTACCATCGCTATATCTGATCCAAACAGACTCACGAATGACTTATTGGCGGCGACTATAGAGGAATCTATGGACTGACGGGTGCGCTCAGTGAAGTCTTCCAACAAACTCCAGTCGATCGGGCTACCTTGTGTCTTTGTGACAAAGCTAAAACGTCCAGTATCGGGTTCTCTAGGCTGGTCTAACATCTGTGCTCCTTCTATAGATATTTTAGTCGAGCGCGGCGTTGTTAATCTTGCTCACATCGGTGCCGATAGTCATCGTGAGAGGAAGAGGTGCAAAATGCAGGATATCTCTACGGCAATCGAATTAGTAATGATCAACCTCAATGAGGCGAGTAGACGTATCGCCAAGAACCCGTCTGAAGTCCTTGATCTACGCTACGTCGGAGAGGTCGACAGTATCAATCAATCTCAGCCATTAGAAGAGGTAGTGGTCGCGCTCGATCATGGCAAGCTCTGTCTACTATCGGTAGCTAACAGGACAGAGGATGACCACGCCTACGCCAAAAGGTCTTTAAGCGAAGAAGCCGCTCTATACGTACTAGCATACCTTCATCATGCAAAATAAGTACGATAACCAAATGTACCCATCTAGGCACAGCTACACGTCGTCAGAACTACTGATGATGTTCGTATGTCTCTTGGAAGCCGTGCTGTTAGTAGCATCCGTATGTCTAGCTCCATTTGAACTGACAACTTTAACTATACTGGCGACCTGTGTGATCGTCTATATATATATCTCCGCCACAGTGGCGCGAGACTGGAACTCTTCGCCTCGTCTAAAGTTCAGTCGTCTCTCTTGGGCTGCTCTAGCGATCATCTTGCTGCTAGAAGGCTACAACTCGTTCAACAGCGTAATATGCGCTGAACTCGGTGTACTAGCTCTGGCAGCTTACCTGATCTTGGACTTCCACAACTGGAAATACGAGATCCGATACGGCGTTTTTGCCATGTTCGAAATCTTCAGCAGACATGCAGGTCTCGATTAGTACCTTCCGCTAATCGCTCTCTCGATCGCTGCACGAATCACGTTGTTGGGCAGGATATGAGCTGGCACCGGATCGAGTGCCCGATCCCCTGTTCTAACTGGGTCCATCCTAAGCAGTTCTCCGCTGATGGTGCCAATGTCGGTATTGGTGACATCTCTTCTGTCTACATGGGCATCAGATAGGCAGTTCGACATCCAATGAGACAACGCTTTTGTGTACTGCTCATCGATCTCCCGCTGAGAAGCATTCGAAGCCGTTCGAGTGGGCTGGTATCCACGATCCTGGTCGCGCTCCATCCGAGCTACTAGCGCCGTGAGTTCCTTGTCCTGCATAGAGATGCCTTTCTTGTAGATAGTATCCTGCTATAGCAATACTAGTATAGAAAAACTAGTATAGAAATACTAGCTTCGACTGGTTACCATCTCTTGATGGTCGCTAGCTTGATGTGCATGAAGTTCGTCTATGTTATAGATCGCGCGCTCGCGTGAGTCTTCGCAGCTATCGCAAGATCGCATCTCGATATCTCCTGGGATACCAAAGATCTTAGCCACAGGCTCGATCATAAAAGAGTACTCTTCGTTAGATATCTTGGTCTGAGTCACGATCGCATTGATGGCATCGAGTAGCGCACACAGGGATGAGTTGACGCTAGCTGCTCTGGCTGTACCCCAATGCTCCTTGGTCAATTTAGCTATCTGGTACGCTTCACGCTTCGCGTCGTCCCACGCGGCATAAGCCATTCCCCAGGCAAATGCTAGTTCGCCGGCTGGAACCATGTCTTGGATGTCGTCGCGCAGCCTATCGCTGGTGACAGTATGTGCATTCTGCCAAAGTCGACCGATTTCTTCGAGTTCCGAGATATTGGTGTATCTCAACCTGTTGACTATCCAATATACGCGCTCGGTACTTTCTCTGTATGACATATGTATACCATCGGCGGTAGTCGTCTATATCTGAAGTATATCGACATAGATGTTAACTGCAAGGACGACCCGCCGATAGAGGTAATATGCAGGTGACAATATACTCAGACGGCGAAAGACCGCAGATCCATAAGACTGGTTGTGCAGACCTAGCTAAGCTCCACGAGCAGACGATAGAGACAGAGGTCGACTCAAAGACAGACGCAGCCATGGTGGTGTGGAGCGATCTGATTGACGAAGGCAGCATGAGCGTAGACGAGGCTGTTTCTTACTGCACTTTTAAGCCCTGTACCGCAGGATTGAAGCGCGCCTAAGTAGTTTAATTAGAAATAACTCTATCCGATAGAGATTCTGAAAGGAGTCACGATGCCAAACTCACGCCACGTTATCCCAGAGCTACCTCTCTACTACTACGACCAGAAGAGGGTCGGAGCCGTCATCGATGCGATTCAGCGGGCTTCGTTAGAGCAGATGGTGGCGCTTGGTAGAGCCTACCGCAGTGCAGCTAGCGTAGAGCAGTCACGGATATCGATTGCTGCACAACTAGAGGTGTCTCGCTCAGACGCTCGCAACGTCTACTCGCAGGCATCAGACGCTTGGATGCATGCTTCGGAGTCATTCTTGTCCGATCACGACGAGGCCACACGCCAGAATCTAGTGTCTTCGTTTCCTGCGTTGCTCGACATGCTGAGCGCGGTTGTCCTCTTCCAGTATCTGCCGGAGAGTACTCATGCAGTTTTAGCTAATCCATTCGAAACGGTATTTGGAGAGGTACCGGTTTAACTGGGATGTGATTTGTCCGTTGTACATATAACACGAAAGGACGAAATCATGGGTTACACGCATTATTGGTTTAATCGAGAGTCTACTATCGACAACTACGAGACGCTTTGTGCGGACGTTGATCAGGCGCGCCGGCAAACCCAGTCCTTCAGGGCGGGGAAGGATAGGCGCATACTGAGCTGAACAGCTCCGTATTGGTTAAGATTGTCAGGCCATCGACCGATAATATAAGTATGAGTATTCGTGAGCGGCTGTACCCAGGAGAACAGCAATTGCCTGTTCTTGCGCGTCATTGCTCAGATGCTCGCTGCCGAACGAAGGAGCGACGTGGTAAAACACGACGCCCAACTACAGACGGGCTAGCTTGCGCACCTAGTGCTCAGCAAACTGGATTTGTGGATGAACTTCCATGAAAACAGAGACTGTCACAGTATCAAGTCGGAAATTTAGGCGCTTTCCAGGTAAGTATTGGTTTGTCATCTGGCCCGTCTATCCATTTTCGTTCTAGTCGTACCCACGGCTTAGGATCTGGCGGACTGACTCGATTTCCAGATCTAAATATCCAGCGCAACCAGATATAGTAACTCGGTCCTGGTTTCCAACTCATGGGCGATGTCCTGCATCTCGGTATCTAGCAGCTAGATCTACATCGGTGACGCCTTGCTCGATCCACTTTGCGGCGTCTACCGGCGCGAATCCGTACATACTCCATCTAAACGCCTTGTCTGCTGGTATGCCGACGTTAAGCCATGCTTTGGCAAACTCAATTTGACGTTCTATAAGAGTAATATCTGGATCGGTGCTTCTAAAACTCTCGAAAACAGGAGACTCTGACGAACACTGCCAGTGATAGGCATCCCACGGTGTGAAGCCCGCTCTCTTCCATGCGACAGCGTCTTCTATCGAGATCTTATTGAGCTGCCATTCTATCTGTTCTTGCGTAGACATGTCACTTGCACTACAAGTGCGATGATCGATCGGCTCGTTTGTTGTGTGCATATTCGCCAGCTCCAGTCAATAGCAGCTATACCCAGAGGTCAGGCATCACTTCGATTAGTGTCTTTAGACCATCCTGCACTTCAGCAAAGACACTGCTGCTAACACAATAGTCACTACAGGATGCCAGCCGAAGCTTCGCGATCATATCTAAAAGCTTTTGTTTGTATGCCTGTTCGTCTTGCTCAGCCGCAGGGATCCCGCTCATACGAGGGAGCCAAGCTTCTATTGCTGTCGCGATAGCAGGCAGTAGCCACATGTCTAGCGACACGAGATCGCTACGGCGCAACACAAATTGCGCGACGACCTCGTCGTCGGATCCGCTTGGATCGTAGTTAATGGTCTCAGACATATCACGTTTCTCCTAATAGACTTCATGGTACTATCGGCACGTAATAGGTGTAGTTTAAGTGATTATTAGCCCGATCACCGATGAGCTGGTCGCGTAGCTCGGCTGCCTGCGATGGGTTTATGCCGATTGCTTGCCAGGCATGAGCTGCGTCGGGAGAGAATCCAAGACGCCTCCAGTCTTTCGATCCGTAGAGGCCATACGGCTCTGCGTAATCGGAATCGGTCCCTAAGCGTTGTATCTCCTGGGGTGTGTGCTTGGCGTACATCTCAGGAACGTGGTGCAATTTGTTCTTGGTTTCATTGACTTCCAGTTTGGCATCTCCTGGTTGAAGTCCGATCTCCTTCCAAGACAGAGCTTCGGCGTGATTGAACCCCGCCCTGCGCCAAGCACATGCATCACTCGGATCAGAAAATCCGGTGTCCCTCCATAGCTCGGGGTGATCCTGATCAAACGACGTAAACCCACTCTTGGCCCAGTGAACAGCGTCCGTGGGGCTAAATCCATGAGATGCCCACTGATCCGCTACGTGAGGATCATGTATGCCCACACTGCGCCAGGCTTGCGCTTGATCGGGGTAGAAACCGTAACCTTCGCCGTAACCCCACGCATACGCATCGTCGGCAGTGCAGTGGGCTCCCTTCCAGTCATTGATTTCGTCCTCTGACAAGTCGAGATCGCTCCAGTCGCGCACTTTATTTCTCTCGTAAGCGAACGGATCTGATCCCTTAGACAGCGCCGCAAATTCGTTGTCGAACTGTCCATTCGGCTTGCGCCTTCGTCGCGATACATCTGGCCCTATATGTTGCATAGCTACTCCTATTTGTTATCTTTGTCTGTGTGTCACAGAGGAAGATCCCCCCATGCCCTGCGGACGACTGTACTCTAGGTCTTTGGGAGATATATGTTTGTCTCTCAACTTAGCTGCTTCATGCGCATCGTGTATACCTGCGCGGATATATTCGTGCGCATCTTCAGGCGTAAACCCAGTATCACGCCATTGGATTGCCTCATCTACATCCTCTATGCCTGCCTCGTCAACCCAATCATTGGCATCTTCAGCAGTGAATCCGGCCTGCTCCCACTTGCCTGCCTCGTCTTCGAGTGCTAGCAGATCTTCCTTGTCGATTCGCGCTCGCCACGGAGCGCCTGGATACTTGTCGTTCCACTTGCTGGCCTCAAGCTGGTCTGAAAATCCAGCGGCCCGCCAATGGTTGGCTTGGTCTGAGGTAAATCCGTAGTACGACCACTTGAGCGCCTCGCTCGTGGAGAAATCTAAACGCCGCCACTCACTGGCCTCGTCAGGCTCAAAACGGTAGATGCGCCACTGAACGGCCTCGCGTGCCGATATAATTCCTGCGTTGCGCCACGCGGCAGCGTCATACGGGGCGAATCGCTGCTCTTTCCAGTCGTGAGCGTCTTTTGGTGAGAATGCGCAAGTTAAACCCCAACGCCACACCTCTTCAGCGGTGAAGTCGTACTGAATCCACTTGTTGGCCTCTTCCGGCGGGAGTCCATATTCGCTCACCATAGACGAGATCTCCGAAGAGCTTATATCGCTCAGTTCCACTTTGTCCCCCTTCGGCAGTAACTCGTTATCGAACTGACCATTCGGCTTGCGCCTACGATCTGATACATCTGGTCCTTGATTCTGCATAATTGACTCCTATTCTTCGTCGACCTGTTTATCTGTTCTCTTCTTGGGCGCGGTGTCTAGCCACCCCTCGATCGATTGCCTTGCGCATCTCGACGTATACGGTTGTTCTCGATCTCTCAAGGGCAGCGGCGGACACAACGTCCGACTCGTGCTCCGCTATTCGCTCAGCAAGCCAGATGTCTTTATGGGCAAACGCCTTATCTAGAATGGTCATTGCGGCTAGATAGGACAGATTTGGGTTATTAGCCGCCTTATATAGAGTGATGCACTCATAACCGTAGCGGTCTCCGTCAGTAACAGACGCTACGATGCTCTCCACTTCTTCGCTGGGGCACCTAGCTTGATTTACTAGTATGGATCTAGGCATATTCTCGTTGTGAACTCTCTCGGCTAACAGCTCATAAGTTTTTGTATCACATTGTTGACCTGAGAATGCAGAGCTAAGCATGTCAGCGTCGTGATCGCGTATTGCCATGCGCAGGATCTCCTGGTCTATCGGGAATCTCCCTTGCACGAACATCAAGCTAGGCTCATGCTGGTAGAACGCAAGCTGTGCCTCTGAAGGTAGAGAGCTTCGACGGGCCAGCTTTTCATAGACATCTAATGGCTTGCCGACGTTAGCGAGTTCTAACAACTTCTCGTCACTAGTGTTTGGATGGGCCGCTAGCCATTTCATAACTTCGTACTTTTTGGAGCCATATAGCTGACTTAATTGCTCTTCTGACGACTTGGGACTCATTAAAGTCTGCCAGGTTTCTCTCTCTGTAAGAGTCGTACCTCGCTTGCGCTCAGGAGTATCTGTATTCTCTTCACTTATCTGAGCAAATGGGTCTGCGCCTTTCTTTCGCGTCGCAAATTCGTTATCGAACTGGCCATTCGGCTTGCGCCTACGACCTGATACATCTGGCCCTTGATTCTGCATAATTATCCCTAACCTTCATCATCTTCATCGACCGGTACGGTTTCAGGCAATGTTAGCCGTTTCCACACATACTCTTTTAGTTGCGACTCATCCTTAAGTGCTGTGAATACGGCACCAGCCGTATCTTTGGAGTAATTCTTAGAAACGTAAGTACCGATAGCCGCTCGATCCGGCAGCGTGGCGACATGCGCCAAGATTGGGTCTATTTGTGCCCGTAGCTCGCGATAGTCAGTATCAAACTGAGTTTGGATGTCACTGATACTCTTCTCTACGATACGCCGAACGGCGGGTGGTAGCTTCTCGACGCTTTCATGAAGCTGGTCTGCCTGACCACTAGATAGCGCCTGGATGATGCGTTTGGCCGAGTTGCCCTGAATGGCACGAGACATCGCTAGATATTCGTCAAACTTGACCTTGATGAGTGTCTGGTGCTCTCGCGGCCAGGCCAAGACGTAGCCCTCCATATTGGATGACTGCGGTGTCTCCAACATCTGTTGAACAGAGTCAAACTTATAGAGCTGTGCGGAGTCTTCGTAATCGTCGAAGAATCGCCACTTACCTGTCTCGCGCTCAATAGATCCGGTATAAACCAGTCGCTCGTGTGGCCCATAATCGACCACCAGCGGACGCTCCGGATAGAGGATCTCGAACATGTCGGTGTAGCCGTCGTGCTTGCCAACGTCTAGACCTGTTTTAGCCAATATCTGATTGGCACGATTGGCCATCTCAGAATCAAAGCTTCCTCGCGAAGACAATGCCCACTTGCCGTCTGGACGCTGATAACTCACTCCAAGATAGCCGTCTAGTTTCTCTAGAAACATTACCGGTCCGTCTGGCAGCTCGGTATCGGTACTGAGGTTAAAGAACTTCCTATACGGCCTGGCGATGATCTCACCTGTTGACTCGTCGTAGATGAGTCCACGGCAGTTAATGGTCGCCTCGTCCCAGTGGTTGGCATACGTCGCCCTATTGGTGTAGTTGGCTATACATAGTTCTGGAAACTCTGGGTGATGGCGAATTGAGATGTATCCTTCGCTCACATCTTTCTGCATTAGATGAGTATCTAAGACATCCTCTATAGATGTGGGCATAGAGATCGATCCTTTGGGCATTAAATTAAATGTCCATCTCCCTGCTCCCGGCGCCCCTGGTGGTAGTCGCGGCTGCGTCATCAAACGTCCTCCTCTCTTTATCTTTAGTCGAAAAATACAGGAAAACGAGGCTGTTCTATCATAATGTCAGAGCTCTCGACTAAAGAAGTAGATAGAGGAGGTCGTCGATGGACGCAACGCAGATGAATAGACATAGAGATGGGAAGTTCGCCCCTACAATCTTCCCTCACTCAGAGCCTATTGGAGCGGCCGACTTTGCTGCGGCCCAGAGAGCGGCACGCCGTGCGTACCTCGGCGCTCCGAGCAGCATCCGTTCGGTCTATGATGTCGATGACCTAACCCAACTAGTCCTGATCAGTATGTCCGAGAAGATGGTCGGAAAGACACCGCTCGATCGGCAGAAAGCGGCATCTACGATTGCGAAGAGAAGGCTCGTGGATCTCACGCGCGAAATACGAGGCCGTCATGGTCAGAAGCTCGCTGAGACCTCGATTGAAGCAGATGCATACACCGGAGGCACTAGGTATGATAGGGTCCTCTCCGTGGAGGATCATCATGCCGAGGATTACGAGGGCACGGTAGAAGAAATAGATGTCGAAGCTCTAGCGGATCGAGCCCGTCAGGCTACCCTCACGGATAGCTTCGACCCTAACGAGATGGTGCCGTTGAAGCCAGAGGTGCGGAGAGGCGTTGTAGAAGAGCACAAGGGCCGCTGGGAGGCGATCAGAGAGGCTTACGATCTTCCTGATCTTGAGCCAGTCTCTAGTTCATCGTATGTTATGCTAACTCAAGCGATCAAGGGGGAGGGTGGTATTTCAACCGTAGTGCGTAACTGGCCTGATGTTAGCAAGAGGACGATGCGCTCATTTGAGAAGTATTTTCCCAGCTCAGAGGCGTGCGATAGAGTCATTGACATCATGAGACGCAACCCAGGCGTAGCCAAAGACATGGTAAGAACCATTGCGATAGTGGGGGCTGTTCGTGGACTAGAAGCACAGAGACCTTTATCTGAACCCGAATCCAGCCGATAG
>JAEHJW020007124.1_pt1 | contig 46653 bp, 60 predicted proteins | sample 9271431 | NCBI WGS metagenome assembly JAEHJW02
CACTTGAACGCCCGAAATATTCGTCAGCGTGAGCGCGTTGTAACTTGCCGACCCTTGCTGGATCACAAGGCCGCCCGTCATCGTGTCGCCCGCTTTGTTCACCGGCGTGTACCCAAGAGCGCCGGGCACGTTGATGGCAACATTGCTCGCCGCCGTCAATCGCCCTTTAGCATCTACGGTAAACGTGCCGACGTTTGTGCCGTTACCATACGCGGCCGCTGCGACGCCAGTGCTAGCTAACGTCAGTGCCAAATTGACCGCAGCAGTGCCATCAAAATTGACCCCTGGCGCAGCGGCGTCACCGCTAACGCTAAGCGCTCGCGCCGTGGCCAACTTGGTCGCGGCGACGGCGGTGCCACCGATCGGCAGGTAGGCGCCTGAGACTGCCGCGCTGATGGCAAAGTACGAGACACCGTCCGTGTACGCCGCAATGCCAGTGCCCTGGGCCACGCTCACGCCTGCACCGCTGGAGCCCTGCACAGTGACCGTGTAGGCGCCCGTTGTGTTGTTGACCACAGTCCATTGCGCGCCCGCTTGCAGGGGTAGGACAAGCGTGGCATTGGCTGTCAGCGCCCCTGTGAGCAACAGCGTCGTGGCCCCCAGCTGGTTGGCCGTCGGCGTGTTTGTACCCGACGCCATGGCAATGGACGTGACCCCCAAGTTGGAGCGCACTGCAACCCAGTTCGCAGCAGAAGTGCTGTCCGGGTCCGTCGTGTTGTTGTCCGCCAAGCTAAGCCACTGCCCTGTGCCGTCCGCGCGTAGTAGGGTGCTGCCCTTGGGATAGCCACCCACAGCCGTGGAGAATGCCGGTTCGTAGGGGTAGTTGGCGCCCGCTTGGTAGGCGCGCGACGTTGCCGTCAGCGCGTTGAGGATGCCGTTGACGTCCCGGCCCCACGCAGGTGTGCCACCGCTGGCAATGGGTTCGAAGCAGACAGGTGGAAAGCCGTCCGGATATGATGCAGCGCCTGCCGTGATTCCGATCTGCGAAGTCTGCGGGATAGCTTGAACATTGGCAGCAGGAGCAGAGCTGGCAAACAGGATGGGCTGGCGGAGCGGAAGCGAGGAAAGCAGCATGGGCCTAGTCCTTGATTAGGGTGTGACTGTGATGGTTACGCCAACGCCTGCGGGGCGGGGCATGAGCGAAGCCTGTTCGAGAACTGCCGCTTCCCAGGATTGAAGTGCGAAGTTGAAAACATACTGGATCTGCATGGGGCTCAGCTCGAGCACGTAACAGCTACCGCGACCCGCGAAAAGATATTGCAAGAGCGCGTTGATGCTTGGTGCAGTGAAGCTGGAGATGTTGGCCAATGCCTTTGTCATGATCAGCACGCGGTACGAATCGTCGGACAGCGTGTAAGTCGTTGAGGACACCGGGCCCGCGTAGAACGGTGATATACCGAAGGGCTCGGCGTCCGGCAGTGCTTCCTCGAATCCCCAGTAGTTCGGCACAGCACTTAGCTTGATTTGTCGCGGGATATCGACAACCGCGCCCCAAAAATCTAAACCGAAGCCCACTGCTGTTTGGACGTTCCAGACTGTGTTGTAGAAGTTATCCCAATCAACACTTGGGTCAATCCATTCATTGAACTTTTCAATCAGCCCTGTGAGCACAGGATCTGAGCTGTACTGACTGAGCAGTGTGTCCGTATAGTTGATCATGATTAAACCAACGTGACTGCAATGTTCGAAACGTCCAGGGTAGGCCGCTGGTCAATCCCCACTGCCAACGAGGTAGCCGTGGGCGAAGCAGCCGTGCCCAGGAAGATAGAAAGAATCTCGACGTTCAAGTCCGTAGCGTTGACGCCCGCATAGTAGCGCCCGGACACAAGTGTCGAGCCAATACGGGCTCGCGTGCCGCCGTCCGTTCCGTTGAACGCGTTGAGGATCGCTTGCTGCACCAAGGCAGCGATGTTGGAAGGCAATGCAGGATTATTCGTAATGCTGACCGCGTAGTACACCGGCAGCGAAGCGGGAGTAACCCACTTGACAACATAGGTCGGGTAGGGCGCTACGCCGCCTGACGTGTCGGTGTAGGTGTAGGACGTGCTGCCGTTGTAGACACAGCCTAGCGATTTCTTGCTCCAGATCGCGTAAGCAATATCAGCAGCCGCCCCGCCTGCCACTGCGACGTAGATAGACTGGGCTGCAACAGGGTAGGCAGTGGATCCTGTGTTCACCACGGCAGACGTAGAGTTGTCGATCACGTAAGCGTCGAGCACGTCTGCAACGGACAGCACAGCGGCGCGGACTGCTTGAATAGAGTTCAAGCTGTTGATGCCTACTGAGTTACGCCTGCGAAATTCAAAGTCACTGCGGCTCTCGACGTCGACGCCTGGAGTGCCTGCGGTAGCGTTGCTGATTGAATCCCAGCCAGTGATGCCTTTGTAGATTGTATTCAGCGCGCCAATGCTGCACACAATCGGGCCAGTAGTCGTACACTGAAAGTCGATGTTCACTGTGCCAGTTGAGCCGATGGTTCCTGCTGCCAGTGACGCGTAGACATTGCCTGCGGTGTCCTGTGCCAGCGTGCCTGCAGGTATAACTGTGCCGCTCAGTCCCCTCAGCGTAGCAGTCACAAGCGTGCCGGACGCTGCAATTCGGTTGAGGAAGTAGATCCTCCCGATAGCATCCTGCCAACGCCCATCTGCGACGTCCGGGTTAATCTGGTTGACGATTTCCAGAACTTCGTCGTTCTTTTCCCCAATGATTGCAGCGTAGCTCTGCGCTAACTGGCCTTGGGGCGAACTGAGCGAGGTGTTCATTGTCCCGTTGAACACTGAGTTCATGTCCGACAGAACGCCAGTCAGTATGTCGGATTCGGCGGGCGCTGCTGCGCCTGTGGGCGAGAATACGATCGGAGGAACACTCGTGGTCATTAGAATGAGACCTGTTGTGGAGTCGGGTTGTAGATGGAAGTGACGAAGCAGGTTCCCGTTAGTTTACGCCCAGTCAGGGATAGAGCAGCAATGCGGACGGACCTCACCCCAGTGATCGTGAACGCTGCCGCGACGATTTTGGCCCGTATAAACGACGCGGGGGGTCGCTTGCCAAAGATGGCAGTCTCGTACGGCAAGCCCAGCGTCTGGTCATACCAGCATTCGCCCAGAAAGGTTTGAATTGCACTAGCGACGTCTTGCGCGATAGAGCTGTCCTGATCCAGCAGGGTGAGATTTCCATTCGCGTCCAGTTGCAGTCCCCATGCAGATGAAAGTGGTAGAGTGAGGGCCATGCTGATTCCTTAAAGCGGAGGACTTGTGGGCGTGCCCGGAGATTCGGAAGTGTGAGTGTGGTTGTGCAGGCTCGTGCCTTGGCCAGTGACGTCACCCGTTGCTGCGATAGTGCTGTCGTTCGTCTGCGCGCCTGTGATATGCACAGCGCCTTGAAGCTGGATGTCGGGCGACACGACTTTGAACTGGGTGGACGCGTCGACTTCGACGTTGGGCGCGATAACTGTGACTTTGCCAGGTGAGTTGACCACAATGCCGCTCGCTTCGAATTGCACGTATTGGCTCGGAACGCCGTTCAGTACGCCTCCGATGTAAAGGCCATCGGCCATACTGTGCTGCCTGCGGGAACCAGGAGGCGAGAGCGCTTTCGATTGTTCGGCAGCGGATAAGTCACGATCCCCGAAAAGAGCCAACCCAATGTCGCCGGGCTGCGGATCCAGAATAATTGCGTTGGCCCCGCCCTGGAGTCGCACGTAGGGCAGCCCATACAGGGGCGGCAAGCTCATGACGTTGCCTTGCCCGTCCAGTTGCTGGATTAGCGGCTGCACGTCCACTGTGCCCACGGCAGCGAGCGCTCCGTTGTTGGTGCAAGCCAACACTTTGACCAGCGTAGTCGTTCGCACTTTTCCAAGCTGCCTCCGAATGAGGTACAGCAGCTGGGAGGACTCGTTCGCGCCAGTAGCGCCATCGCGGCTGCGGGTCGGGTTAGGTGTGGGCATTGAAGTTGTTCACGGAGAGATGCGCGTTAGTGAACCAGGGCCCTTTGGGGTCTTGGGACGAAAGCTGGTGCTCGACCGACCAGACGTAGAACGTGCCGGTGGATCCTGGGGCAGGCTGTCCGTTCACCTTCGGTGCGCCTGGGCCAGGCTTGGGGATCGAGCTGACAGTCTGCACAGTGCCGCCAACGATAATCTGCGGGTTGAACTCTGTTGTGATATTCAAGCCTCCGTTCAACTCATAGAGCGGATACCCGACCAGCCCAGTAGCTGCACTCACAACCACAGGCGTACTGTTCAACGCCTTCCCTTCCGGCCAAATTGTGACGGTCTTTTCGTTGATAAAGCACAGCACTCCTGCGGCATAGCAGATGTCACGTATTTGATCGATTGCGGTTCCGCCGCATGCGTGATTGCTGAGCTTCTGCGAGACGCCCTTGTTGACGAATGAAAGCCCTGCGTTGGCGCAAATACCTTGGATCATAGTCGCCACGTCCATGCTGCCTTTGTAGCTGGACGCAGCAATGGGCGTGAGCTGCTCATTCATGCCTGCATACGCGAGAATGTCGACCCCTACGTTCGGCATGTTGTTGTAGTCAACAGAGCCTGATGTAATGCTGCCGGCAAAGATTTGAGTGAGTCCGCTAACACTACCTCCTGCCAATACTTTGATCGCGTTCTTGGTAAACAACGAATCGCTGAAGCCCAGCGTGCTCAGCTTAGCCATGTCAGAATTCAGCATGCCGTATATCTGCATCTGGATCTGCGAGTTGAATGAGCTGGTGCTGCCAGAGTAGCTAGTCGTCCTCAGGCGAACGCGTAATCCGTCCAGTATCAACGTGTCAGCACTACCGTTGAACGTATCCCCGGCTAGCGACACCTGCACTTGAATCTGGCGTTCAATGAAGCTCATACAACAGCCTCGGAAGGACTGAGGTAGCACAGCAGCCACCGCGCACCCAACCCGGTATAGCTAGGATCCTCAGCACCCTCTGTGTCCACAAATGCCAAGTCTCCGATGAATTGCAAGTAGGCCTGGCGCACCAGCAACACTCGATTGCGGCAAATCACGCCCTGCACGAGCGGCACGCCATTCACCGAGAGGTCCAGAAACAACCCAGTTGACTTCTGGTAGACTGCAATCGAGCAAGGCTGCCCGGCCAGCGTGACCCGGAAGGCTTGCGATGCAACAGGCTGGCAAGGTATCACGTTCACTGGAATACCCCGATGGAAGGAACAACTGGGCCCGCGCCGTACGCGTAGGTCTGCAACGTACCGCTGTTCAGAGGATCCGCTGCACTAGGCGAAGCGCTATTGACAGAAGGGCTGAGAGAGTTCGTGTATAGGGAGCCCGTCGCCTGTCTTACTTCGTGAAACACAGCGTTCACCACAAGCATGACTGCGTTCTCGCGAGTCTCTTTTTTATAATCGAAGCTGACCAGGTTGGCGTTCTCGTACGTCTTGTCCGGAGTTACGATGCTGAACGTGTCAGTGGTGTCCAGCATGTATTCCAGCGAGTCGATGAAGTCTGAGCGGTCCATATACGAAGCGCCGATGTTCAACCCTAGCGCGTTGAACGCTGACTGCGCATAGTTCAGACCCGAGCACGTCATCAGCATACGGATCTCATAAGGCTCCGCCACTTTGTTATAGGTGTCGAATGCACCCTGCTCAACGGGATAATCCGAAATCTGCCGTGAGCCCTTGAACTCAAAGCGAGGCACAGTGTCCGGGGTGATAATGATGCTTCCCGTTGTGCTGTCCAGGATCTGCCACTGAGAGCTGCCGGGGTTCAGCAAATCAATGCCAACGACATCTCCCGCTTCAGCGAGCAGTGTAACGAGGCTCGTATTGGACATCAGTTAAGTCCTGAATCGTTTTGGGAAATCAGACCATTCTTGGAAAGTGCATTGGGCAACTCAGCAGCAAGTTGATTGGCGTTAGTCGCATTCGTGTAGACGTCGATTTTGCCGATGTGTGTTTGAGATGTGCGGGTAGAACTGCTGGTCGTTGTGCTCGACGCTGCTGCCACTGACTGCGCAGATCCTCCTACCGCTTTGATATAATCCCGCGTCTCTTTGGGTGCATTCGCTAAGCCGTACTTCTCGACATTGCCTGAGCCCCAATTATAAGCTGCAACTGCCTTCTGGCGGTCGCCATGAAACTGCTTGAATAATTGCGCGAGCTCCTTGGCCGCAGCGGCCGCAGAGTGATCCAAGTCCATGACTTCGTCGCCGCGCAAGCCTAGCGACGCAGCGGTCTTGGGCATCAACTGGAACGGACCCTCAGCACCTGCTGGCGAAATCAAGTGCCTGCCACCAGACGATTCTTGTTGGAATACGCCCGCCAACAAGCCAGCTGGCAGATTGAACTTTGACTCCAGCGCACCGAAAAGCTCTGCATTGCTGCCGAATATCTGCGAGTGCCTTGGGTCTACGTTGCCGAAGCCCGGCTGGGCAACAGGAGAAGCACGGTGAGCCCTGTTCTCGTCTTGTATCTCCCGATGAATCAACTGGGAAAAGCGGGGATTCTTCTTGTCGTATGCGGATTTCTCAGCAGGGTTCATGACTCCGTACATTGTGGAGATCTGCTGGCGTTGTGCAGTGCTCAAGTTGGCCCATTCGCTTTCCTGTTCCGCGGTCCAGGCTTTGTTGTTGCCCAGCCCTGCCATGATCTTGCCCTCAAATCGCCCCAGCCAGTCGCCAACTGCTGTGCCTTCCACTTGCTTGCTTATAGCGTTGCCTGCGGCCCAGCCCACAAGCGCACTCCCGGCAACAGCGAGCGCCGCGAGCCCTGCTGTGCTGCTAGCCAGCAACGGGATCAGGCGGATAAGGCTTCCGATAAGCATCGTGACGGGGGAAAGCACTTTGAGAGCCAGCACTGCACCGAGGGCGATGGCCACAGTTTTCCATCCGCCGAACGCTTCCACAATGTCGTTGACTTTGTCGAACAGCGCGGAAGCTCGCTTGATCACTTTGTCCCAATCAATCTTGTCGAGCCAGCTGGCGAACCGAGTAGCCAGTTGCTCCAGCACGGGAGCCAGCTTCGTGAAAATGATTTCGCCGCTTTCCTTGAAGCGCTGTTGTATGTCTGCCCATTCGCGCTGCAACCGGATCGCACTGGCCACGCTTGCGTTGGTTACTCGAGACAAGCCTTGCGCGGATTCGATGCGCTTACGGAGTTCGTCCGGGCCCAGCTCGAGCTCGTTGAACATAGAGCCGACGCCGAGCTGGTTCGCTAGCCACATCGCCTGCTGGCGCGGAAGTTGGCGCATGCGAGCTGAAATGCTGATCAGCGCGTCCTCTGTGCTCAGCACGTGGCCCCGTGCATCTTTCAGAGCAACACCATTCGCGTTGGCCAGATCCGTCAGTGCGGAGTGCCCTTTGATACTAGCTTCCGCAAGACCCCCTGCAACAGCCTGGAGCGCACCGAAAGCGTCGGTAGCGTTGCCGCCCATCTCCTTGGCTACGATGCCCCACGCTTCAAGCCTGCGCGAGGAGATGCCCAGGTTCTGCCCCAATCGCCCGAGCTGCGCTTGGCCTGTGACGCTGTTCTTGATGAACTGCGTGAATCCAAGGCTTACGCCCATGACTGCAAAGAGACCGACGATTTCCCGCTTCACAGCGTGGACGGACTCTTTGAGCTTCTTCTCGTGTTCTGCTTGCGCTTTGTCCGCTGCGGTAGCGGCGCGGTGTGCTTTGTCTGCGGCGTCCTGCTTCTCTTTAGAAGCCTTCTTTACAACGTCAGTGAGCTCTGTGACTCCTGTCTGCGCGTCCTTGCGCTGACGTACGAAGTCACCTGTGTCTAAGCCCAGCGTCACAACCAGCGCATCAATGACGTTCACTTGTCGGCTCCTGCTTTGTTGAGTTGATGCTTGTTGTGACTGTTGACCGCATGTATCTCAAGCAGATCCCACAAGTCCTCCTGCCCGTAAACGCTGTCGAGCTCTCGCAACGTCGCTAAGCCGGAGGAAATGACTGTTGCGATGTTGCGAGGCACGTTTACGTATTCAACGAGGTCCGCCGAACTCCCGCCAGAGCCTACCCCTAAGTCGAGGACTTGGCGGGCAGCAAAAAATCCAAATGAAGTTTGAAAATCTCCATTCGCAGTTTCAGCCTCGTGCTGATTTCCTCGATGTCGTCTGCAACAAGACCCCTGACGATTGCAGGATCTGCCGGGTTCGGTTGGATAGTGATGCACTGAAACATCTCGTTGAACAGTGCATCTGCTTCCGCGAACGGGATATTGCTGAGCAGGCTGAGACTGTAGCCTGCAAAGCCCGCCATGCCGCTCTGCGCGACGTCCGCGGGTATGTCCAGCCCAGGAGTATTGCTCATGGACAGGAACGCCCGCAGGGCCCAGCGTTCGCTCTGGGCCGACGGCATCTCGGTCAGGACAAAGACCTTGCCTTTGTCCCGGCCTTGGTCGCTGACAACGTACTTGACGACTTTGCGAGCCATTACGCGTTCGCCCCGACGATCTGCTCCCACGTGATGACGAACTTCAGCGGCTGGAGCAACTTCTTTACATCGGGAAACGGAGTATGACTGGTGAGGAACCCGCGGGTCAGAACGTACTTCTTGCCGACAGCGGGCAGTGCGATGGTGGCGTTGGCGACCAGCACTTCACGCGAGGCCTTCATGGCCAGGACCCAGTTGTTGAATACGTCGTACGAGTCCGAGTCCGCCTGCAGGGTGATGGTCTGCTTGGTGGGCACGAAGATGAAACCTGCAGACAGGTGGCCGTCGAGCCCCTGCATGGTTTCGTTGATTTCCACAGCCTCGGCTGCGAACGCGTCGTCGGTGGTGTAACCCGACAACACCTGCGGCGAAGGGTAGAGGCCGGTGATGGCCAGCGCGAAAATGGAATTGGCAGCGGTGAGCGTCTTCATGAGGCGGGTTCCTTATTGGACTTCGATGGAAGCGAGGGTCAGCTGCTGAACGCTTCCGCCGTCCATGTAGTACAGCGTCATGGGCGGGCTGGTGCGAGCGGCACGGGCTGCGGCGCTGGCTGGCAGGATCTGCAGGTAATACCCCTGCTGGTACAGCACGTTCGAAACATCCAGGCCCACGGCGTTCCGAATATCCGCTGCCTGCGCAACGGACAGCGCCACGCCGGTGCGGATCGCGCCGAAGTTGACTGCGGCTGCCAGCGGATCCTGGCAAGCGGCGTCGATCAGGGTGTTGCCCTGCGCGTTGCTGGGGATCGAGGGGACGGCGAGCAGCAGGTTCAGCATTGCCAGCTGAAGCTGTGCGTTCATCCAGATCTGATTGACGTAGCTGTCGATCCACTTCCACTGGCCGAGCAAGCTGCCCGGGTAGAACCATTCGAAGTTGCTGGAGCCGTTGCCGAAAGCGCCATAGAAGTTGTATCCGTTGGCGATCAATGCCTGGTACTGGGCGTCAGTGGTGATGGAAGCTGCCAGGCCCGACTGCTGCTTGAACGCCGACGTTGCGCGCCCGTTCAAGCGGGTGAAATCCAAGGAGGCGATTTGACCCATCAGGAAGGCTGCGTGAGTGATGTTGCCGAACACCGGGCAAGTGCCGTCCGAGTTCAGCTGCGACACCGCATAGGCCCACGTGGCAGTTGAACCCGAGGTGAGCGCATTCACGTCGGAGTCGTAGCCCACATAGAGGAAGCGCTCGCCCTGCAGGGCAGACCAAGCCGAGAAGCTCTCCTTGTCAGCCAGCACCGGCTCCCAGGTCGTCGAGAACGTGGCCCAGTTGAGCTGAGTGCCAATCACGCCGTTCAGCACGCTCGAGGGAGTCGCTGCGGCTGCACCAGCAGAAAGAACAGCGCCCGTTGCAGACGTTGCGTTGAGCGAAGCGGCCAGCGTGCCTGTCGCGAACGCCAGTGACGACGCCACGCCGGTAGTGTTAGACGTGAACACAAAAGCGTTGTGCTGTGCATCGTACGTGACCGCGAAGCCGGGCGTCGTGAATGCAGCTTGGATGGTTGCCGCTGCCTGCGAGAAGCTGGTGTCCGTGGTCAGCACGATCGTTGCAGACGTGTTGACTATGCCGTCCGCGGTGATCGTGAGCGTGCCAGTCAGGGCCTGCAACTGGGTCAGCGTCATGCCGGCGACAGAACCGCCGCGCAGGTAGCCCGCTGCTGCTGCGACGTTGTACTGAGCGAAGTACAGCAGCCCCGGGGTCTTGGTGGCGTTGAGCGGGCCCTGGAAATAGTTCTGGGCCGCTGTGTATTCCGGGCTGCTCAGGCCGTAGAACGTGCCGACGTCCTTGGCATTGGTGAATGGCATGACGCTGCCGATCGGCGTATAGGGGCTCTCGGAGAGAAACAGGCCGTTGAGGTCGACTGCACTTCCCGCCGCGGAAAGGACTGCCGGGTTGACTTGAACGATTTGGCGAACATTGATTGTCATGACTTATCCTTCCGGAGGGTATTTGACGTCGACATCGACGAGGTCGATGGTAAGGGTGTTGGCGAAGTCCATCGGCACTTCGACGATGGGGTTGAACTGACCAATAAAGTCCATGGTCCAGCGATTCTGGTACTGCGACTCAGCGTTCAACATTGTGGTGTTGCGCGGTTCCTCCGAGTAGAGCGGTTGAATATCAACGCCCGACGCGGCGAATTGTTGGCAGGCATAATCAGTTCGAATGAGCCTGCTGACGACTTGGGATACATCTGACGCGTTGTCCCCGTAGAAGTCCAACTGCATGCGGACTTCCATGCTTGCCCAGTTGCCCTCGACGCCTGCGCCAGGTGTCGGTGTGTATATCGTTTTGTTCGTGGACAGCGCTTTCGTTGTAGCGATCAACATTTCGACAAAGTTGCCCGCAGGCATGGCGACCCGGTTGTCCTGTGACTTGATAACTTCCCAACCCGTAGGCACCAGCGGCAACAGAAACGACCGCATTGCGGCCAGGATCTGCGAGCTAGTGATTGAGATAGTCGGAGCAGTCACGGGTTCACCTGTAGACACAGAATCACTTTGCACCAGTCGGGCCACTGCTCAGAAACAGCAACCACGAGCCACGTCTGGGAGTTGAAGACGAACTTGTCGCCGCCCCCTGCTGTGCCTCTGTCTGCGCCATAGATTTGGCCTTCCAGATACACAGAACAGAAAATCCCCTGGATGTTCAGCCCTTCCGTCTGCTTTAGGTCTTTGAACGAAACATCCTGCTTCTGTATGGAGCGCGTGATGGGCGCAGCATAGGAGGGCGCTCGGCTGCCGTCGTTTGCGGTAGTGTAGCCGGTGCTCTGAAAAATCTGGGCCTGGATATACGGGTTCACAGCGCTGATGGCGCCGCTCACAATGTTATGCAGATCCATCGCCGCTCTCCGTGATTTCGTAGTCTGCTGAGTTGAGCATGTGGCCCGAGTCGATGAGTGGCTTGGCGAAGCCCTTCTTTTTGATAGTGCTCGCCGCTAGCTTGGGGTCGGTGAGGTTGCGAATAGAGTCCTGCAATTCCCCACGGATCAACTCACCCATCAGTGCCAGCGCTTTGGAAGCGTCGAACTGAGACGCCACGAGGTACTTTCCGCTCTGCGGGCCCCACTCGCCGGACTTGCTGGCAATCATGCGCCGGAAGTACGGGCGCGCAGGCACGGTGATTGTGTGCGCTTCCACTGCATGCGTGGTCGCGTAGTTCGACTTCTCCGCAGTCACGAATCGGCCGTTCTTGGAGAACGCCCCTGCACTGTCAATCTTGCGGTATATGGTTTGCTGCCGCGCAGGCATTTCAATCGTGGCTCCGAACTCCTGCGCGGCCGCTACTAACGCTGTGGGCGTGCCATCAGGGTAGCTGGAGTTCTCAAGGAAGCCGACCCGCACTGCTTTGCCCTCTCCCACGCGTTTGACTAGCTCGTCGAGATAAGCCTGCAACTTGGAGCCGCCAGAGAGTCCGTCAGTTGACACTGTAGTCCGGGAACGGAGTCGGCGCACTGGCAACCGGGTTGGCTGCCAGCACGTAACGCATCTGACGGAATCGAAGCGTCGCTTGCCAGTAGGCCGCGCCGTACTTCGTCTGGAGGAACCAGGCTGAGCTGTTAGTGGCGCCGGGCATCTCTGTGGCCACAGAAACAGAACCCTCCCCCGCAGTCGTGATGCGCCCAACGAGCGGAGATGCAGGTTGCCCGTTCACTCCGCCGTTCAAGGCGGCGATGTGTGCAGTCAGCATCCACAAAAGAGGAAGCCGCGTCTCGACGTTGACAACGCGGCTATTGATGGAGTTGTCCAGGTACAGGGTCGCCTCGCCGAAGTACGAAGGCAGCGCTGCCACTATCGAGCTGAACTCGGGATAGCGAGCAATGAAGTCCGTGGACACGAAAGTGACGACACCTGTGGTCATGGCTTACTCCTGCACCTTGCCGGGCTTGCCGAGGCCTTCGACGTCGTGTACGGGCTTGTTGAAGTCGACGCCTTCCATGCCGTTCTTGTTCTCGGCGTTGTCGCGGGCTTCGGCTTCGGCGTCCTTGACGTTGGACTGCACGAAAATCAGCCCGTTCCGTACCGCGCGAGTGTCGGCGTGCAACTTGAGCCACTGCTCCATGAACGACTCGTCGACGCGGGTCAAGCCGTACCCGCCGATGATGCGCGAGCTGTTCGTGCCGTTGAGGGTCACGCGGGTTTCATTGATGTGGATGTGAAGGCCTTGCGGCAACTTGCACCCCACGAGCACCTGGTTGGACTTGACGCCTTCCAGCTGCTCCGAATCTTCGTCCTGCTCCCATGCGGGCTTGCCGGCGCGGGCTTGTGTGGGCTTTGCGGCCATAACTTCATACTCCTGTGGTAGGTAGGAGCTAGGCGCCCCATGCCGGAGCGCCTAGCGGGTTGCAGCGCGAGTGCGCTATGGGTGCCGCTGGCTTACATGCCCAACATGCCGGCAATCAGGAACGGACGGAAGATGATTGCACCCCAGCTGCCGGCCGACTTCTTCTGCTTGAAGCTGGAGAGTTCGACCTTGACCGGATGCGCGCGCATCTTTTCCGTGAACGCCGCCGTGGCAGTTTCCTGGCCTTCCACTTCCTCGGCAATCAGCTGCATCAGCTGGCCGCCGGTCGTGTCGTACTCGACCGCAGTCTCGACACGCAGGTTGGGGAAGTTCTTTTTCAGCTGGTCCGTCACGTTGACGTTGTACTGATTCGTCTTGTTCAGGTTGGTGGTCAGGGTGGGCGACATGGCCAGAACCATTTTCTGTTCCTGGTCGATGGTGCCGTTCGCCTGGGTCATCAGCTGAGTGAACAGTGCCAGGATGTCGCTGTAGATCAGGTCAGCGGTCTTGGTACTCCACAGCACACTCGAGCCCGTGCCGGTCGCGGCCGGCGAGATGGGCGCAGGCAGGCTCGGATCGTTCAACAGGCCGTAGTTCTGCAGGCCGGCAACACCAAAGAAGTAGATCTTGTTGGCTGCCTTGTTGATGGTCAACGCCGAGCTGATGTTCAGCCGCGCGGCGTAGTCGATACGAGCTTCGCCGGCAATGTCCAGTTCGCGCTCACCCCAGTTGGTCACAGTCTGGAAGTGGTACGACTGGCGCGGTTCCCAGTTGACGTTGATTGCCGCGTTGCCGTTGTTGCTGTAGTCGCCATAGGACGACACCTCGCCTACGTTCTCGACGATCGGAAACTGCGCCGTGAGTGTGGTCCAGTCGCCCTTCTTCGACTCGCCAAGGATCTTGGCGGCCTTCATCGGGGTAACCAGCACCGCAATCATCTTGGGGTCGAGGTAGTTGGCCAGGTATGCAGGGATGCCCGCATTGCTGGTGGAAACCAGGGTGGGCTGCGCATCGGCCGCGAGGCCGTAATTGCTGCCGTACTGCTGGCGGTCGAGGTAGCCCTGGATCTGCGTATCCACAAACTGGATGCCGTAGTCCTGGGCCAGGAGTTGCAGTTCAGCGGTGTGGTCCATGATCAGCCCCAGGAAGTCAGTTTGACGAGTTCACCGGCCGCGCAGGAGAAGCCTGCGGGCACGGACCATTTGGTTTCGATGTAACCCGCGACCGCCGCACCGGCCGCGGCCGTTTCGATCTGCCCGGTGGTGAGCGAGGCAAAGATTTTCTGCCCCGGAGTTGCGGCCGTGCTCGTGACTGCCCAGAAGTCACCCTGCGACATCAGCGTCACAGGCTGGCCCTGCGGGATCACCATGGAGGCTTGCGCCAGCCAGGTGGTGATCAGTGCATTCATGTCCCGATGCACGAAGCCCGTCGGCACGCCGCTGCCGGCGTTGCTGACGATGCCGTTGGCGTCGGCCCAGCCGAAATACCCGACGGTCACGCCCGCGGCAGCGGCAACCATCTCGCCCGGGCCTGCACAGGCACTGGCGCGCGGGTTGGCGCTGGCGAAATCACCGGCCACTGCGGGCGCCGGGGTGATGTTGACTTGCGTCTGAAAACTCATGTTCAGATCCTCTTGATCTGGCTGGCGCCAGCGTAGCGGGTGGCGAACTCGGAGCGAGCATCCGAGTCCATGGCCGGCGCAGCGACGCGACGGGTCTGGGTGGCATTGGCGCGCGCCATGCCCACGAGCGTGGACAGTGCGCTGGCGTGAACGCCCTTGTGCGAGACGCCGACCTGGTCGAGGGCGAAGCGGTAGACCTGCTCGGCACTGTCCATGGCGACGACTTCGCCTACCAGCGGAGCGACATCGCGCTCGGCCTGGCGCAGGGCCTTGAAGTTGCTCTGCATGGTCTGCACGAGAGCAGCGTCGTTGGCGGAACGGGACTTTTCATTGTCGTCCTCATCCTCCTCGTCCTCCGCATCCTTGTCGTCCTCGTCCTCGTCCTTGTCCTTATCCTTGCCCATCTTCTTGTCCTTCGCTGCCTTGTCCTTGGCGGCCTTCTTGTCGGCCGCCTGCTTGGCTTCGCGCTCCTTCCTTTCTTCCTCCGTCTCGTCCTCCTCGTCCTCGGCGCTTTCGTCGTCCTCCTCGGCTTCGTCGGCGGCCAGGCGCAGGATGTTGGACAGCTCGTTCGGGTTGACTTCGAACTTGTCCTTGTAGTGAGCCGCAGTCGCGCGGGCCACGGACAGCGCCGAAGCCTTGGGCTTCAAGAGCTGGTTGTACGGGATCGGGGCCGCGTCGTTGGCCAGTGCAGGCCTCAGATAGGCACCGAGGGCGGCGCGCTGGGCGACCGCCTTGGCACTTACTTTCTTGGTCATGTTGCTATGCTCCAGGGGTTGAGAATCGCCGACAACAACGTCAGCGCCAGCACGGCCCGCTTTTACGAGGGCGACGTGGTTGCCGACGATATTGATCATGCGGCCGTCGTAGGCCTCACCTTCATATTCGCCGGGCGTCATGTCCGCGTCGTAGTGATACGACGAGGACAATTGATTCATTTCGAAAGTCTCAATGGCTGCGATTGCGGAGTTGTCCCAAAAGACCAACGAGTTCTGCAGGTACGGAGGGTTGAACACAGCATCACTGCCTGTGCAGCCAACGACGTACTCCTTTTTCGGATCCGCTGCGCTGACTGGTGTGTGCGTGTAGAGCAGTTGGATGCTGTTGAAGCTGTCCACAGCCTTGGCCAGCTCAACCGGGTCGCGAAGCAGCTTGTAGAGCTTGGTTGGATCCAGGCCCAGACTCTGCGAGTTCGGGATCTCGCGCCCGTAGTATTCGCAGACGTTCGCCTTGCTGATGTTGGACAGCTCGACGCGCAGACGTCCGACTTTGTCATAGCTGCGCACAGTGTCGCGGTCCATCGCCACCAGCTGGGAATCGCCCGCAAAGCCGTTGGCATGCGCTGCTGCGCCCTGCGCTTCAGCTTTGGAGCGCTCCGCATAGCAGGTGCCGTGGTCGCCCCACCGGAAGCCTGTGCGCCCGCCTGGCAGCTTGCATGACTGGATGGGCATGGGTTAGCGCCCGCTCTTCTTTTTGGGGCCGAGCGCGCGGTGCATCTCGGAGGCTTTGCTCACATGCTCCCGCTTGTAGGCACCCGCTCGCAGTTTGGCAGCAAGCTCGCCCGCAGACTGCCCAGATGCGTGCGCCGCTTCCACAGCCTTCTTGAGAACGTGCTGCACCTTCTCTTCGTGGCTGGCGTTGGCGAGCTCTTTGGGCACTGCACGATTGATGTCGCGCTCCTCGTTGTGCGGGATCTCGCTCGCGGCGTGCTTGCTGCTGCTGATGCTTCCCTTCAAGCAGCTACCGCCGCCGGAGCCGAACTGTCCGTTACCCGCACGCGGGTGATCACCTTCCTTGAACCCCGCATCCATCGCCATTCGCAACGCACGGCCTGCGGGAGTCAGCGACAACGTGCCGCGCACGCCGCCAAGTAGCTTGATCATTAGAGCGTCTCCAGAGAGGGCAACACAGGCTGCCATGTGCAGCGGCAATTGATGGCTTCACCGGGCAAGACCCATTCGCCGTCGAGGTACAAACCAACTTTCAAATCGAACTCCTGACCGTCTGCTGCAACGTGGCTGGGCCTGGGCACTTTGCCGGCGTGGCTGTGTTTCCAAACACCCTTGGTGATCCCCAGTTGCTGCTGCCGCGCTGCTGCCATGACGCTGGTGGCTTTGTTGTTCTGGTCGCGGGCAATAAGTGCAGCCCGCTTGCGCGTTACCCGGAAGCGCTTCTCGAGCTCTTGTGTCAGCGTGCCCAAGTCTCGCCCCCGTGCAACTGACCGCATCACTAGGCCCTGGACTTCCGAGAGACACTGTTCGGGGATCGATTTAATCAGTCCGATGTTCTCGTTTATCACAGCCTGGAGTGCGTCCCGCGTTTCTTCCGAACGAACAAACTTGACCGTGAGCCCCTTGCCCTGAAGCGCTGCATGCAGGCGCTTGTCGGCGTACGATTCCACGCTCGAGGCGAATGACTTAGACAGCCAGACGCCCATGCGTTGGAAGCTAGTTTGCCACTTTGCTGTGAGTCGGTGCAAGGCCTCTTGCATTTGGTCCGCAGGGAGTGCGTCCTCTGCGAGTCCTGTTCCGCGGTATGCAGACGTCAGCCAATACAGAACAGACTTCTGCATGGCTGCAATCTCATCGTTTATTCTTCTGCGATACCACGCTTCGATTCCGACGTTGGGCAGAGTCGCCGGCAACCTTGCGCGTGTCGGCTCGGAGAGTAGGGTCGCCCTCTTCTTCCTGAGCAGGTTCTGCACCTGTGTTGGCGTTCTTGTTATCATCGTCGTCATCCTGCTCAGGTCCAGTGGTGATATCCAACCCTGAGTAGAAGCTGTCAGGGTCGCGCGACAAGCGCTCACGTTCTTCCAGCGCAGAGATAACGCCAGCTTGAATGTATGTGCTCGCCGAGGTGGCATCCGAAGCTCTCACTGCCGCTTCTTCCGTTGCGCTCAGCTGGTAGAGCGGTTTGAAAACGAACGTGATGCTGTCGTCGATTTTGCCGAACAAGTCCAACTGCGCAATCTTGCACAAGTGCTCGAGCGGATCCCGCAGGTCCTTCTCCTGGCGTGCGGCAATGCGGTCGTAGAACACGCGGATCTCGCCGTCGCTGTTCGAGTTGAGGCCGCTGGGCGTAATGCCGAACAGCTTGACAAGCGGGATGAGCGTCACTGCACTCATGTGTTCCTGGCTCTGCGCCTGCAGACGGTCCAGGCCCGCAATGCTGGCGTTGAACTGGAAGAACTCCTCTGTGCCCATATCGAGGAGCATAGTGTTCATGTTGTCGCGCATGTTGCTGAACAACTGGGCGCGGTCAATCACATCCTGCTGCCCGCTGCCAGTACCGTCGTCGCTAGGGCTGGCCAGCAACCCGCTCAAGTTCGTCTTGATGCCGGACGTGCTGTAGCTGTGCAGCATGTTGCTCACAGCCTGCCGCGTGCGGAGCCAGTTGTTGACGTACGGCTGCGCCAGCTGAGAGAGCGACACGCCGCCGAAGCTGTACGCTGCTTTCAACATCTGCGGGACTGGGTTGCTACAGAACATCAGTAGACGGGAGTTGTTCACAGTGTTGCCCATCACAAACCAGTTGTCGGGCTTGTAGTAATTCGCCGCGAGTGGGTTGGTGCTGTTGTAGATGCCTGGGTAGCTCCAGGTCGGCTCAATGAGGCGCAAGCCGAGGAAGGAACCCTTCGCAATCTTTTTGTCGGACAGCGAGAGCGGCGTGAGTAGCTCCTCTGGTCTCTCCGACGCGGCGACTTTGCTGCCCGCGGTCTGCATGTCGATATACAACTGGCAACGACCGAACCAAGCGTCACGCTCGAGCGCTTGGCGCATGTGAGCCATGACTTTGTGCTTGAGGAACCAGGCGTCGAGCTTGGCAATGGCGTCCGAGTTGTCGCTGTCGCCTGTGCTGCGGAAGTCAATACCCTCGCGGGTCATTTCCTCAGCGATGACTTCGCCCGGACGGCGGTACTCCGGCACCTGCGCAAGCTCGGCAAGGTACGGGAAGCCCGGGAACGCGTATTGACCCATGCCAGCTGCGTTCAGTTGCGTGTAGGGCGTTGCATCACACGCCAGCACTTCTTTCAAGCGTTCCTTGGGGACAACTCCAGGCAGCGGCTCTGCTGTCCGCAGCTTCAACGTGGCAGGGTTTCCGGGAGCGCCCCGGCTAAGTGCTAGGAGCGTGCGCCAGGGTATCCGGCGCTGCTTGGGTATGGGGTTGGGTGCGGGAACGCTGGCAAGGGGCGCATTTTGCGTCCTGCCGCCCAGCCAAGCGAACAGCCTTGCAAAGAATGATTTCATCTGGATGTTTTCCTGAGTAGCGCTTTTGAGATGTGCAATGCAGCCGGAGTGCTCATTAACTTGTTGAACGCCCGCGATGCTGCGTCCACCTGGTCGTCTTTCTTGCCGTTCGGAAACACTCGCAGCTCGTTGACGAACGCTTCGTTCCATTCCCCTGCAATCATGTCGACGTTGCCGACGTTCACTTGTGCAGCAAACGATTCGGCGCGTGTGACTTTGTCGCCCGACTCCGGTGACGATGACACGCGATACCCTTTGAGAAGCCGGGTAAAGGATAACACTTGGCCCTTGCCCGCTTGCCCGGGGTCTTGTGGTATGTCCACCTGAACACCCATTCCATCCATCTTGGCCGTCGACTTGAGCAGCGCTTCCACAGTGTCCGGTGTGCCCTGCTCGCGCACGACATGCGCAACGATATAGCGGCCGTTCGGACGCTCACCCAAGCGCACTCCAGCAGTCCAGTCGGGGTCTGTGCCCTTCTCGGGCACGCTGCCGGCGAAATCCCATCCGCGCACCCACTTGATGCGCTCGAGCGGCAGCGCAGGCAGTATGTCCATCTGGTCCGGTTTGAACACAAGTCCCTGTGCGCTGCTCGGCGTCTGCATGTATTGCCCAGCGAACATGAAGGGTCTGGACTTCTCGAGCACGCGAAGCGCCTCGATGCTGTGCTTCCAGGGCCACAGCGCACTTCCGTCAGGTTGGATGGCAGGCAAGCAGAGATGCTCCCACTTCTCGCCGCTTCCGCCGCCGAGCAGATGCCCAGACAGATCATCCTCATTCAAGCGCTGCATGATGAGGATGATGGGCGTCTTTGGGTTGTTGCGGCGCGACTGCAACGTGTCGTGATACCAGTCAATGGCGTTCTGGAGCATGGTGTCCGAACGTGCATCGTCTGCTTTGTGCGGGTCATCAATAATGATGCAGCCGCCGAAGCCCTCGCGCATCTTGCCCGCACCCATGCCAGTTGTCGGACCACCTACGCCTGGAGCGTAGACGCGTCCTCCCTCTGTTGTACCCCAGTCGCCCTTCGCAGAGGAGTCACTCGCTATCTGCACTTTCGGGAAGATGCCCTGGTAGGCCTCATGCTTGCACATCTCGCGAATCGCATAGCTGTTCTTGACTGCGAGCGCTGACACATAGCTCGGCAGGATCCACTCAGAATCCGGCACTCTGCCCATCGCCCACGAGACGAAGTTGATTACAGCGAGCTCGGTCTTGCTGTAGCGAGGCGGGATGTTGATGATGAGAAACTGCGTCTCGCCTCTAAACACTTTCATCAGCGCTTCGCATACGATCGCGTGATGATCTGCTTTCACCCAGTTGTGCCCGTTGCGGGCAGCAAACATGAATCGCGAAAAGAAGTACAAGTCCTCTTGCGCCAGCGCTTGTGCCAGCATCAGTTGCTCAGCCGACATCTCTTGCGGGAGCATCACACTTCCTTGAGCAGCGTCTTTGCCATGTCGCGCAACTGCGACGGAGTCAGGTTAGTCACAGTCTGCGAGAGCGGCTGTTTCGGATCGCCCTTCACTGTGACGTTGGCGAGTTTCGGGTGGACGTAGTTGGCTGCGTCTTTCGCTGCCGCATAGCGCAACGTGACGGGCATGCTCTTGTCCTTCATCATGTTGAGCATGAACTCGAGCGGGGTGATCCCGTACTCCTCGCACATACGCTTCGCCTCTTGGCGGTGTGCAGTGCGCTGGTTGGGCGTGCCCTTCTTCCGTCCACCAGTCTTCTGCCGGAAGCGTGTCGCACGCGTAGACGCTTCGGCTTCCTCTGTCGCTGCCGTCGCCTCCTCTGCCGCTGTTGCTGCTGTTGCTGCTGTTGCTGCTGTTGCTTCCACGATAGCGGGTCGCGACTTCGTCTCGTTGCCGGTCTCCCAGGGCTTGCGCTTGGGACTCGCTGGCTTCGTTTTCTCAGGAAGTCTTGCCATTTCAGTATTCTCCATCTACTTATTTTCGGCGGGTGATGGAGCGCGTGCGGCTTTTCCTACCTGGCCGCACGCGCTCCAATCAAACACCCTTCACATCACAATCAAATCAAGCAGCCGGAGTGCCGGCGGTTGGAGTGCTGGGCTTGAACACCTGCGTGGCATTGAACGCCGCGACCGATGCGTTGACCAGCGGAGTCACGGCCACTGCCAGAGTACTTGCTGCGTCGGCCCCAACACTAGCGGCATTGACGATGCTGTTGATCTTGGCAGTTGCGGCCTTCAGCTTCTCCGGGCCGCTGGCGGTCGGGAAAGCAGCCTCGACGGACAGGACGACCTGGTCAATGATTTTGATGATGCCTGGAAGCTGGCTGAGTAGGGACATGATGGCGAAAAAGATCTGCATGATTGTTGACTCCGGTTGACTAACGAATGGAACCCTGCGCACGGAGGTGGGCAAGGCAGGCTGCGGTGGCGTTTCGCTTGGTTGCGTTTCGCTCTGCGACACCGGCAGTTCGGACGGCCCATTCTTGCTGGGCGATTGAATAGTTGTAGAGGAGCGCAAAGGCGCGGGAACACTGACTAGTGGCAGCTTGGGTGCAGGTGTCAGCGGAAACATCCGGGGCCATTGGGTAGGGTGCAAGAGTTTCGAAAGGAAGCTGTTCATCGCAGTTTACCGTTGGCGCGGTCGATAGCGCTTTGGGCGGTCTTACTTCCATCGCGCAAGCTGCGAGCAGCCCGCACAGCATCAACATCTCGAGCGGTTGCAGCCATTTCACCTTGAACATTGTTGACCTCTGCTTCTGCGATGCGCGTGGCTTCCGCTTGCGCTTGGAGATTGCCAGCTTTCTGATTTTCCTTCTGCTGCGCTTCCTTCCGTGCGAGGTAGCTCTTGCTGAAAAAATGAATCAGCAGGCTACTTAGAACGGTGAAAATAGTTGCCAGTAATTTGACCATCGTTCTTCCTCTTTAGTTGGTGCTCGCGATAGCGGTAAAGGAGCATGATGTAAAGTGCAATGCCTGCATGCAATGTCATTGCATACCAATGAACAATGCCTCCTCGGATGTTGTGGGCCATCCACCCAAAGCTGCCTATCGTGATGAACACAAAGGTCAGTGCTTCGTAAGGCTTGCACCAGAAGCGTATTTCTCTCACGCTGTCGATTCCGTACCAGAGGACTGTCAGCAATAGCACATTGTCAGCTGTGCCGATAAGTGCATTCATTTACTCTCTCCCTTGGGCTTTGTCCGCATTTCGTCAATCTTGCCTGCCCAGACCGTCACGCCCTTCTGTACTGCGGGAATGATAGACATAGCACACAGACCAATAACGAACGCAGCCCCGTTCTGTAACGTGGGGGCGATGCCCAGCTTGTCGACTGCGAACGGAGTCAGATACGCCGCGCTGAGCGTTCCAACAATCACTGCACCGACAGCCTGCGGGCGCGAAAGACCTTGCAAGAAAGCCAGCGACACAATGCCGCCAGCGAATCCCGCCACAAGTGTGCTGAGCCTGACGCCCAGCAATGCAAACAACCCGGTTGAATCTGTGTTCACTTCCGCCCCCTGTTGGGTAGAATCAATCTTTTTCAACAATGCGCTTAAGCAAGCGTCCCGCCGGCTTGTGTGTAGGAGGAAAAGAGCGCCGACATCTCGTTCTCGTGCTGCCCGTAGCCCGCACCTGGCAGCGATGCCCACAGGTGGGCAATCTTTTCAATTACCAGCAGCAAGTGCCCTGCTTCAATAAGCGGTAGCGCACCTGTTTCGCGGATCTGCTGGATGGCCATGAGGTCCTGGCTCAACGGGCTGAAGTCCTTCAGTCCGAGCTTGCGCTGATAGCTCAGCCAGTTGCCAAAGAGCTCTTGATACCGTCCCGCGGCAGTCGAGTCGAATTGCTTGTTGTAGATGGCCGGGTGTTTTGCATAGCTGGAAAAGGTCTTGACGTCGGAAGGCGTTGCGCCAACCAGTACGTTGTAGCCGTTGTCGGAAGCGAGCAGAACAGCTTGCCCGATTTCGCTAACTGCAATCATGTCAAGCACTGCACATAGATTGCGGGATCCTGCAGCTGAAGCAGAAATAAAAGGCATAGAAGTGGCCAAATCAAAAGAAGGGATGACTCTGAACTATGCCAGCATTTTCAGCTGCTAGCCCAGAGCATGAAAACACAGAGCACACAAGAGCACAAGAACACGAGATCAACTTGCCTGAGCGTACTCCACTCGAATACTGAAGCCGTTTTGTTGAACGTAGCGCATGCGGCGTCCGTTCAAGTTGAACCACATTGTGCCCGCGTGGCCTCCAGCAAGCGCAAGGAGGATCTCTCGGTTCACCCAGGGTCCATCCTCACATATGAATGCCAGCACTGCACAGCGCGCTGGCTTTTTCAGCTTGTGCTGAACGCGCCGGATGCTCCTCGACAAATACTGCCTGCCCGCTCTCTTGCTGTTGCGGCCCCGCGGGTACCACTTTGCATATGACTTCATCATCACGTCCTCCGTTATGTAAGCGGCTCAGCTCGTCGGACAAGCGCCGACGGAACCAAGCCAAGAAAGGTGTTACATCGATGAACACAGGGGTCGTCAATTCCCACTCCCGCGTGCCCAGCGTGCCGTACATCATCACAGTCCACTTCACGCGGCTCTGCTTGAAAATCAAAACCGGGGTCTTGCTGCGCCCTGCTTGCTTCAACGTCTGCGCCCACCAGGCATTGATGTGCAGCGTCTCTTGAAACTTAACTTCGATGCTTAGCCACTCGAGCCCGGCTAAGTCACATCCGCCCTCGTCGGACTGCAACGTGTTGCGCTGTAGCAGCGGCGCATCCATGTCATGCAGCTCGTACACTTCGTTGACCACAGGCTGTAGCATCTCTATCACTTGCCGCTCGCCCCGCTTGCCTTTGTCGCGCGCTGCCTTGCCACCCATGGTTTTCTCTCTTTTCTGCTCACTACCGCGTCGGTAGCGAAGTTGGGTTTCGTGAGAAGTGTTGCTGCACTTAGCTTTAATGCTTATTTACTACTTTACTACTTTACTATTCTTACTCCTTGTCCTCCTTTATATAGACGTCCTTTTCTCTGCTTTTTCCCTTTGCTGGAGCGGTAGTAAAGTTTTTAGTTGTAAAACCGCGTCACGCGTTGTCCTGTATAGCTTTGCACCCTTACCCAACTTGAGTAGTGATTGCAGTTTGCTACTCCCTACCAGCCCTTTCCGAGAAAATAAAGGGCCTGACGCTTGCCAAACTTGCCCATCGACTCCAGTGGCGTCAGCATGTTCAGCACTTCCATCTGAACAAGCTCGTTGAGCGCGGCCTTGATTGCTTTCGCGCTGCCTTGCTTGTCCTTGTAGAACGAAGCGAACTTGCTGGCCCGCACCACCAGGTAGGCATACGGAATCATGCCGGCCTTTTGAAGTACCAGGTCCGTCTTGTAGCTGTGCAGCGTATGCGCGTCCATCTTGAAGTAGTCGCTAACGGCCCGGCGCATGTCGCTGCGTTGCTTGTCGTCCCCGTGGCCCACGTCGCCCTGCTGGAAGCGCTCCAAGATGCACTGCGTTCCCGACTTAGTGAAGTCAATCGCCCAGCGCGCCACGTCCGCTGTTACTACGGGCGCATGCGGTGCAACGCCCACGGCAATGATCCCAGCGAGCTTGAGTGCTTTCAGGTGCGCACGGTTCCACAACTGCGTCTCCCCGCTGGTAGCGCTTCCGCCCATGGCGTCGTCGCACTCCTCATCGAAGCTGTCCATCAGCGCCAGCGCTTCGGGTGTCGTTTGAATAGACGCGCAGGTGTTGTTGTTGCCGGTGCTGATGGCGATAGCGGCCATTTCCCCGAAGCGCTTCACTAGCTCTGCGGACGGAGGATGCCCTGCGCTGCGATTGCGTCGCGGCCGCTTGCCCTTGTACTCCAGCACCTGCAACCGCGGGATCAAGCCGTCTGCGATGTCCGCATTGCTCAGCTGGTCAAAGAACGTCTCCGGCGTTGCGTCACCCAGGAAGCTCATATTGGGCGCGCGGATCGTCTTGGTGTTCTTCTCGCTGTCGCTGTACGCGGTCGACCGCAGCACCTTGTTCCAGCCGCTCTTGGCGTACAGGTCGAGCAATACACGCTTCAGCATAACCACAGCGCTAGGCGCACGCGGGTCGTTCAGCTGCTGCAACGTGAGCCCTATCTCGCCCAGCACGCTTAGGAAGCACGGGCGGGCGTCCAGTACGCGTATGAGCGCCTGGCCGCTGGCGAACGCGCCGGGTCCAATAAAGTCGTCAATCATAGGGACTTCCGGACGCACTGCTGCGAGCAAGTGCTCGATGCCGTTGGCGGCCGCTTCCTTGCCCGTGCCCGTCTTGGCAATCAACACCAGGTACTGGTTCAGCCCAGTGCCAGAGATGTTGTAGCTGCGTCCGGCGATTCCCGCGAGCATGCCGATGGCAGCAAGCAGGGCAACCTCTTGCACGGGGCGAACCGCAGTGCTGTAGAAGTATTGGGCCAGCTCACCTACCAGCCCGGGCGGCAGGCTGTACCCGGTAGCGTCCGCAACAGCAGCGGAAGGGGCCGGCACGGGCGCAGGAGCGCTGGCGGGCGCGATAAGCTGTACAGGGGTAGCGGGTAGGGGCGCTGGAAGCGCTGGAAGCGCTGGAGCGGGCTGGGCAGCAGCAACGATGCTGGCGGCAGCTTGTGCAGCGCCCTCATAGTCCGCGCTGGTCGGTTGCTTGCTGCGGATCAGGGCCAGCGTGCGGTTCAGATAGACGTTGTTCTGGGTGGACTTGTCCCGCTTGCCCAAGGCGCTGTAGCGGAACACGCGCCGGACTTGCTCGTTGTCGCGGCTGTAGAAGCACAGGATGGACAGCAGCGCGAGATCGGCTTCGGACTGGCTGGGATAGCCCATCGCTTGCCAGTCGCCCTGGCACAGCTCGAGGTACTTGGCCCCGTTGCTGGCGCCCTCCGCCATGTCGTTCAGTTCTTTGTCGCTGAGTACGCCATCCACTTCCTCTAAGTCGAACAGATGCCCATTGTCCGGCATCTGTTCTACGAGTTGCTCCAGGAGAGCTTGATAGTCAACAATCGGGGCGTTGCGGACGACTTGACCGCTAAACGTAAGATAGCGCTGAGTTGAGTAGACCCCAACGTGACCTCGATCCCGTCCACCCTGTAGTTGTCCACGAATGATAATATGATACCCGCGGCCTCCCACGCTTCGTTCGGTATAGCTTTGAAACGCGTCAAGGATGCGGCGATGAGTTTCGCGTTCCTGCTCCGACGCAGGGTTCTCCTCTTTATCGTCAATGTCGATTCCGACATAAGGGTCGTTCTCCGTTAGGACGAAACCGATGCCATCCATTGTGGCGCTGCGGCTGGTTTGAATAGCTTCATCGAAACTTCCCCAGCTCGCTGGGTTGTTGATGTTCGCGTTGTACTGCCCATTGGCGGAGTACGGCACTTTGGTCCGCTTGCCGTTTCGCATCTCATAGCGCCAGCAGACCCACTGCTTATACGCCCGCAATTCCATCGGGATATTGTGATACATGATTACCCCTTAGACTGGCAGGTTGCGTTGAGTGAGGTACTCGTACAGCTTCTGGATCTTGTTCACAGAAGGATTCTTTACCCTGCCAGTGGCGACTCCACTTAGCCAGTTAATCTCCAAGCGGGTCTTGAGAAAAATCTGCGAGTACGTTTCCTCGCTTGTATTCAGTAGCTTCCTCGTCTGCTGCAATAACGTACAGTCCTGGTTTGACTCACTCATTGCTGGTTCCCGTTGATGATAAAAAGCTCGTGCAGGCCGCGCCCACGCCATGTGTACGCTGCGCCCACGGCAGGTGTACGTTACCTGAGCTGGTTGAAATCATGCAATAGCGTTAAAGGGGTTCTAAATGGGGTATTGCATGATTTTATTGGCCGTGTTGCTATAGCCGCAGCCCAGGCCTTAGCGCTCTAGACGTTCCTCCCTGTTACGTGATAGACGCTCTGGCCTGGGCTCCCTTATTACCGAGGATCTTGAAATGCCATCGTCGTATAAAAACATCACTTGCAAAGGCACAGTCGCCAGCATCGAGGACGCGTTCAACGTGCTGGAAGAACTGGGCAATGAAATCCGCGACGTAGTGGAGGCCGCGGAAGGCGGGTTCGCCGCGACGCAGCGCATCGTCACGTTGGGCGAGACCGCGGATGCGCTGGAGTTGCTGAGCACGCCCGACGTGCCTGAGCACTTGCGCGAGCTGCCCATCGAATACGTCGAGCGCACCATGATGCGCAAGGGCCGCCAGCCCGGACGTGAAGTGCGCTGCGACAACGCGCTCAACGTCCTGCGCGCTGCGGGCGAGGCTATTGAAAAGTGGCTGACGGAAGGAGACGACACGGGCAACCGCATGGAAGCGGAAGAACTCAGCAGCTTGCTCGAGGATGCAATTTTTACCGGGGAAGGCTGCGAGTTTCCCGGCATGTTTGGTTAATCAACGGAGGACACCATGGCACCCATACCTGAAAAGCAGGACCAGCTCAGCCCCGAAGCCGCGTATGAGCTTCTGCAGAAATGGTTCAAGGAAAAGGATGAACTGAGCAAGCTCAAGTTCATCGAGCACACACACCGCGGGCAGCTGGCCGACTTCTATTTTCCGTCGCCTGTTGTCGGCACCAACCGCCTGGACCTCGGCGGCGGGTTCGACTTGAAGCTGGTTGCAGGCCTGGACTACAAAGTCGACGAGGCTGCCCTGGACAACGTCACGGCAGCACAGATCAAGAAGCTCAAGCTGCCCTGGGACGACTTGTTCGTCTACAAGCCGTCGCTGTCACTGCGGGCCTACAACGCGCTGAGCAGCGAGCAGAAGGCTTTCGTGGATACGCTGCTCGACATCAAGCCCAAGTCGCCGCAGCTGGAGATTGTGCCCGCAGCGAAGGACAACAGCGCCCACATTCCGCAGCAGGAAGCGCCGGCCGCTGCACCGGCGGACAACAATCCTCCGCCCCCTGCCGAGGCGCCCTCTGTGGTCACAGTTGCCGAGGAAGCCAAGCCGGGTGACTGCTACAGCGACGGCACCACCTGGTGGCAGCTGGGCGAGGACATCGAGTGGAGCGAAGTGCTCGACGAGACACTGCTGCGCCAGCTGCTCGCCCTGGAGGCTGCCCAGGCTCCGCCCACCAAGCCCAAGCGCAGCCGCAAGAAGTAGGCTCGTTTAACCTCTCGCGCGTCCCGCGCTCGCACTGCGGCCTTGCTATAATGGCCGTTCTACTCGTTCACGGAGGCTTTATGTTGTTCTCCCTGCTGCTAGCCAGTGCTCAACCTGTCTTTGATCAGCGCCGCTGTCCGGTTGTGGCCATGGATGCAATCAACATCGCAGAAGCCCGCCGCGCAGGTGCGACTGAGGGCCAGGTGCTCAACGTCGTGCTTGAGCATGCAGCGAACAACAATCAGAACGACCGGCAAGCTGCGCTGGAAGCGTACCGGGCAGGCAGTGCGCTCGTGCGGTATGTGTATGAAACCAACGCTAACGGCATCATCAGTCCGCAGGGTCTGGGGCGGCTGGTGTATGCATCCTGCTTCTCCAGCGGCACCCTTCCCCAGCCCTAACAGAGGAGACACCTATGGCAATTGAATGGACCAGCTCAGCCAAAGCTAGCGCTACGGGCGGCGTCAAAATGCTCGTCTACAGCGAGTCCGGCTTCGGCAAGACGATGCTGGCTGCAACTGCACCGCGGCCCGTTATCATCAGCGCTGAGTCTGGTCTGCTGTCGCTGAGCAAGCGGAACATCGAACGGCTGCATGGCGTCAACACTCCGGGCATCACGTACGACGTGCCCGCTATGCAAGTCACTACCACGGCGCAGTTGAAGGAGTGCTTCGACTTCTTTGCTAACCCGGTCAACAAAGCACGCGAGCACTTCAGCACCATTTTCATGGACTCACTCACTGAGATTGCTGAAGTGGTGCTGGCGAACGCCAAGATTGTCAACAAGGATCCGCGCCAGGCGTACGGTGACCTCATTGAAAAGATGATGGACACAGTAAAGAAGTTTCGCGACCTGCAGGGCTTCCATTTCGTCGCAACCGCAAAGATTGAACTGGTGAAGGAGGAAAACGGCGGCAGCAAGTTCTACCCGGCGATGCCCGGCAGCAAAGTAGGCCCAGGCCTGCCGTACTACTTCGACGAAGTTTTCCGGCTGGGCATTCATAAAGACCCTGCATCGGGTGCCAAATGGCGCTTCCTGCAGACTGACCCTGACATGCAGTACACCGCGAAAGACCGTTCCGGACTGCTCGCAGAAATCGAGCAGCCGAACATCAACTACGTCATCCACAAGATCCTTGGAGGATCACAAGCATGAACGGCGTAACCCTGAACTTCGATGCCACCAACGTCCCGATGCGCGAATCCCTGGAAGCGATCCCCAGCGGTTGGCAGAACGTCGTGATCGAAACCAGCGAAATGAAAGACACCAGCAAGAAGGACGGCCAGTACCTCGAGCTGTCGATGAAAATCCTCGACGGGCAGTACGCCGGCCGCAAGCTGTTCGACCGTCTCAACCTGGTGAACCCCAACCCGACGGCAGTCGAGATTGCTTACAAGACGCTCAGCAGCATTGCGCATGCCACCGGCGTCCTGCGTGCCGAGAACTCGATGCAGTACCACAACATTCCGATCAAGGTAAAGGTCAAGATGCGCGCGGGCCGTACTGTGGTCAATGCGGACACCGGCGAGAGCAAGGAGTTCGACGCCAGCAACGAGATTGGCGAGTACGACAACATCAACAGCAACCACGCCACTGGCGGCACTGGTCCCGCTGCAATCGCTGCCGCAGGCGGAGCAGCCCCGCCCTGGGCCGCAGTGGGTGGCGCAGCGCCAGCGGCTCCCGTTGTAGCGGCCCCTGCCGCGCCAGCGTACACACCGCCCGTGCCTGCGTTCACTCCGCCGACAGCAGCGCAGCCCTGGGCTACGGCAGCCGCCCCCGCGGCGTTCGTCCCGCCAGCCGCCGCGCCGGCTCCTCCGGCTCCTCCGGTTGCAGCACCGCCCGTGCCGATGCCGCCGGTGCAGGCTCCGCCCGCTGGCCCGGTGATGCTGGCTGCTGCGACTGCGTCCTATGAGGCCTATAAGGCCCAGGGCTGGACGGACGACCTGCTCGTGTCGCGCGGGCTCATGGCAGCCCCGGCAGCAGCGACGTTCGCTCCGCCGCCGCCGTCCACTGCCCCAGTCCCCGCTGCGCCACCTGTAGCTGCTGCCGCGGGCGGTATCCCGCCCTGGAACCGCTGACCCACTGAGCTGTACCTCGTAGCACACAAGCCCGGTCCGCCGGGCTTGTTTTTCAGGAGAACGTGATGGTCTGGGTAGCACAGAAGACGTTGGACGCCATCGACAACGCTATCGTGGCAGATGGAGGCAACTCGTTTCGCAAGTTTCAAGGCATTGTTCTGCCGCACATGACGGACGCGTATAGGGAGGACGAGGACGGCTACCGCAGCCACCTGGGCGCCAGCGTGATTGGAGGGAAGTGCGCTCGAGCTGTGTTCTATGCCTGGCGCTGGGCGAGCAAAGGATCGCCGCGCGGGAAAGCACGGGAGCCGAAAGCCAAGGCGGAGTCGCGCATGCGGCGGCTGTGGAATCGCGGGCACTTGGAGGAAGGCCGCTTCATTGCAATGATGCTGATGATTGGCGCTTCTGTGTACCAGCAGGACGCAGAAGGAAAGCAGTTTCGGATTTCTGCGCTGGGCGGCCACTTCAGCGGAGCGGGTGACGGCATTGTTGTAGGCATCCCTGACCTGCCGCGTGGCGTGCCCGCGTTGAGCGAGTACAAGACGCACAGCGACAAAAGTTTTGAAGAGCTGCGTGAGCTGGGCGTGCAGAAGGCTAAACCTGAGCACTTCGTCCAGATGCAGGAATACATGCACGGCATGGGCTTGGTGTACGCCATCTATGTTGCGGTCAACAAGAACACCGAAGAGCTGTATGCCGAGATCGTGACGTACGACCGACCCACGGCTGAGCACTTCCTGGACCGCGCGAAAATGATCATCTTTGCGGACAAGCCTCCGGAGCGGATCCGCGGCGGCAGCCCGGGCTTTCACGTCTGCAAGTATATGTGTGACCACGCGGACGTCTGCTTCAGCACAGTGCAGCCGGATCGCAACTGCCGCACTTGCCAGTTCGGTTTCGCTATGCCGGACGGAACCTGGCAATGCGCCCGCGACGCTCACACGCTGGACAAAGCAGCGCAGCTTGCAGGCTGCAACTTGTACGAAGTCGGCTCCGCTTTCAAATGATCCAGTTTCGCGACTACCAACTCAAAGCTATCGATGCGCTGTGGGCGTACTTCACGACGCACGTAGGCAACCCGCTGGTGTTGATGCCCACAGGCACGGGCAAGTCGCTAGTCAATGCGGGCTTCATCCAGCGCATGTTCCAGGCGTACCCGGGCAGCCGGGTTGCTTCCGTGACGCACGTCGAGAAGCTCATATCACAGAACTCGAGCAAGCTGCTTGAGTTGTGGCCAACTGCGCCCGTGGGCGTCTACAGCGCCAGCCTGGACCGCCGCGAGATTGCACCCATCACGTTCGCGGGTATCCAAAGCGTCGTCAACATTGCCGCAGAGTTCGGCTACGTCGACATCCTGATCATCGACGAGGCGCACCTAGTCAGCCCCAACGACGAGACGAGGTACCAGAAGTTCATTGCGGAGTTGAAAAAGATAAACCCGAAGCTCAAGGTCATTGGGCTGACTGCCACAGGGTGGCGCTTGGGCCTGGGCAACCTGGTAGGGGGTGGCATTTTCACAGACGTCGCGGTCGACATGACGACGCTGGAATACTGGATCTGGTTCGTAGACCAGGGCTACTTGTCCCCGCTGAGCGCGAAAGGCACGAAGCTGCAATTGGATGTGAGCGGCGTCAAGTTGCAGGGCGGCGAATACGTGCTGTCGCAGTTGCAGGGAGCCGTTGACAAGGAGGAAGTCACCCGCGCTGCGGTGCTCGAGACGCTGGAGTGGGCGCAAGACCGGCAGTGTTGGCTGGTGTTCGGTACGGGCGTGGAACACTGCGAGCACATTGCTGAGCTGCTCAACGAGTACGGCATCGACGCTGTGGCTATCCACAGCAAGACAAAGAACCCGCAAGGCAAGCTGCAGGACTTCGAACTGGGCAAGTATCGCGCAGTCGTCAGCATGAACAAGCTCACGACCGGCATCGACATTGCCCACATCGACTTGATTGTGGTGCTGCGCAACACGCAGAGCTCGTCGCTATGGGTGCAGATGTTGGGCCGTGGCACTCGCCCGGTTTACGGGGACGTTCTAGACATGGCGTACGACTCCAGCTCGCAAGCCTGGCGCCTAGCAGCGATCGCAGCGGGGCCCAAGCCCAAGGGCTGCCTGGTGCTCGACTTCGCTGGCAACACGGAGCGCCTGGGGCCCGTCAACAATCCTGCCATGCCGTTCCCGAAGGGCAAGAAGCGGAAGTTCGCGGCGCCCTGCCCCGTCAAGAAGTGCTCAGTGTGCTCGGAGTATGTGCCCGCGATGGTGCGCCAGTGCCCGTCGTGCGGTTCCAAGTTTCTGATTGCTATCAAGCTGAGCGGAGAAGCCAGCACGCTGGAAGTCATGACGCGCAAGCCCGTGCCGGATCCTATTGTGGAGATCATAGACATCGAGCGCGTCACTTACCGCCCGCACCAGCGGCGCAACAGCGACAAGCCTCCGTCACTGCGGGTCTCGTACTACGCCAAGGGACTGCTGCGGAAGTTCGAACAATACGTATGCTTTGAACACAGCGGCACAGCACGACGCCGCGCGGAGGACTGGTGGCTCGAGCGCGTGCCTCCGCAGGGGCAGGGATACATGCCGATTCCTGGCACAGTAGAGGAAGCGTGCAAGCAAGTTGAATGGCTACTCATACCCAAGCGCATGCGCGTCTGGGTCAACACAACCCACCCAGAGATTCTTTCTTATGAATACGAATAGCAAGTTCGACACTCGCGTCCAGATTGACTCCGACATCGCAAAGGCACTGGACAAGCTGGCTGAGTCTGTGGTCAGCGGAATCGTTGGCGACCGTAGGACGTGCTTGAGCTGCGAGCACTTCAACGAGAAAAATGAGCTGTGCAGCCTTGCGGGAGCGCGCCCGCCGGCGCGGGTCATTGTGTTTGGCTGCCCGTCGTTTGAGTTTATTCCGTTCTAAGTGATTGATTCGAAACGGCCATCAAAAATAGTTGAATTATTTTCGCTCGGGGTGGTTCCATTCTGATTGTTGGTGCTTGAAGCTCCATCCATCGACTCCGCCACCGCACGAGGTAAACACAATGAACGCTTCCAACTTCAAGTCGTACAGCACCAAGGCCGCAGCAGTAAAGGGCGCAGCCCGCGCCAAGGTTCCGAGCGAGAACGTGCGCTTCGACGAGAAGCTGGGCAAGTGGGGTTTCAACGATGAAGCCGCTGCGCTTGCTGCTGCCGCTGCTTCGCTGGTTGCAACCGAAGCCAAAATCAAGAAGCTGAACGAGAAGCAGACTGCACCCATCGCCCAGCTGCCCACCAAGCCCGCGAAGATTGTCCCGCCGAAGGCAAGCAAGAAGGCGCCCGTCGCCCCGGGCAGCAAGGGCACGAAGGGCTCGACCTACAAGCAGCTCGCAGCGAACCGCGACGTGACGTCCACCATCGAGAGCCCGGTGTTCGCAATGTGGGAGTTGTGCAACAACATGACCGAGAGCAAGCGCAAGGACGTCATCGCCGCTGCTGTCGCCAAGGGCATCAACTTCTACACCGCCCGCACGCAGTACCAGCTCTGGCTGACCGCGTACCGCAACAGCTGAGCAGCGCACCCGGGCAAGGACGCCCTCACCCCTATTCGCAGGAGGATGTTATGAACCACTATATCGAAGTCTCCCCGGACGTTGCACTGCAACTCGCGAGGGAGATGCGCAGCAGCCAAACGCACGACGAACTGATGATTGCGGCGTACCGGGTCACGACTGAGCTGGCCAAGGGCAACAACAACGCCCACTGCTTCGTCCGCATCAACGACAAGCTGCGCTGCCGTATTGGCGCGCTCGCAACTGCGGAGGGCTGAGTCATGACTACCTACGCCCTGTTCGACCTGGCCAGCAAGCGTGCACTGGCGACCCACGAGTCCTACACTGCACTGGCCGCGCTGCACTACATTCAATTCGCCAACGTGGATGGGCAGATCATCCGCCTGGGGGAGAACAAGAACTTTTCTTGTTTCGATGCGGACTTCCTCCGCAACACCCTGCTCCAGCTAGGCGTGCCCACCAACGAGATCCCGCCGAACTACGGGGATCTCGTCAAAGCTGCACGGCATGCGCTGGAGAATACCCACTGGCTGGTGCTTCCGTTCCCGCTGGAACAACTGCAACAGCAAGCGTTCGCGCTGAACTGCGAGGAGGCGGGCCCGTACGCTTTCGACCCCAGCTCGCCTACGACACCCGAGCGCAGGCGAGAGTGGAGCGGCGGTCCTCAGCAGAACCGGAAGCGCAAGGACAGCACGTTCGCCATCAACTTCAGCGCGGGCTGCCCGGCTCCCTCGGGCGCCGCTGCACCGATTGCAGCCAAGCCTGCTTCCCCGCCCCGCCCTGGGCTTCCCGCTGCACCGCCCAGCCCTAGCAAGCCCAAGGCGCCCCGCGCTCCGGCAGCAGCTGGAAAAGTGCCCAGCACGCCCAAGCCCGGCACGAGCAGCGCGCAAGTCTGGGATGCTGCGGACGCAGTGCTCGAGGGCCAGGGCAGCAAGGTGCATCGCAAGCAAGTCATCGAGCACTGCGTCTCGCTGGGGATCAACGCGTCAACTGCGTCCGTTCAGTACGGGCACTGGAAGTCATCGAAAGGCCTCTAAATAATGCGGGCGCGATGCGCTCGAGTTCTCTAACGTCAGCTCTGCAACACCTACCCACCCAACCGAGGAACCTCCATGGCAAAGAAAGAGCCGACTGCACCTGCCGCCCCCGCGCCGAAGCCGGAAGCCGTCAAGGACACCCAGAACGACGTCACGCGTCCGATGAAGGAAGGCAACACCCTGCGCATCTGGCAGATTGCCGACGAGATCAGCAAGAAGCTCAAGCGGCCGGCGCTCCGCGCGGAAGTGATGGAAAAGGCCAACGAGCTCGAGATCCCGGTCAGCACCTGCGCCACGCAGTATCAGCGCTGGCGGACCTACAACGGCCTGGAGCGTGCGGCTCCGGCGCCCAAGGCCGAGAAGGCTCCCAAGGCTCCCGCAGCCAAGGCGCCCGCCGCTCCGAAGGCCCCCAAGGCCCCGAAGGCGAAAGCCGCCTGAGCCGTCGACAAACGGTCCACCGTTTTAGCAAGGGCGCATCTCGCGCCCTTGTTTTTTGGAGCAACCATGAACACAAACCAGCAACCACCCGAGAGGGTCGTTAAGCAAGACCCTGGGCATCTCGTTGTCCACAGCATCTTCCACACCATCCAAGGTGAGGGCCCGTTCGCAGGCCAGCCCGCAGTGTTCGTTCGGCTAGCCGGGTGCAACTTGCAATGCCCGCTTTGTGACACGGAGTACACCGCTCAGCGGACGCCGCTCAACCCGAGCACCATCGTCGAATACGTCCAGCTCGCCCCGTTGCATAGGACGCCGCTTGTGGTCATCACAGGTGGCGAGCCCTTCCGGCAGCCCATAGCGGGGCTCTGCCGCGCGCTGCTGTCCGCGGGGCATACTGTGCAGATCGAAACCAACGGCACGCTGTACCGCGACGACCTGCCGTACGGGCATGAGAATCTGCACATCGTCTGCTCGCCGAAAACACAGCGGGTTCACCCAGACCTCTTGTGCCACGTCACTGCACTCAAATATGTTGCAACTGCGGACAGCCTGGATGTTCGGGACGGGCTTCCGATTCACGCGTTAGAACATCCGAACAAGAGCGGATTGTATCGACCCCCGGCTGACTGGAAGGGCACCATCTTCCTTCAGCCGGTGGACGAGCAAGACGAACACCGCTATGCGGACAGCCTGCGCGCTGTTGTTCTTTCGTGCCAGCGCCACGGGTACCGCCTTTGCCTTCAACTCCACAAAATCATAGGACTTGACTGATGAACACTGACACCAAAGAAAAGATCGTGGTCGTGCTGTCCGGCGGGCAAGACTCCGTCACTTGTGCCTTCTGGGCAAAAGAGCAGGGGTATGAGCTGCACGCTGTGACCTTCAACTACGGCCAGCGGCATGCGCGCGAACTCGAGGCTGCTCGTATTGCAGCGGACTTCGTGGGGGTCGAATCGCACGACATCGTGAACCTCGGCCCAGCTGTGTTGAAAAGCACGTCGCCGTTGGTCAGCAACAACGAGCTCGAGCAGTACCCGGACCACGGCTCGCTGCCGGGCGGGTTGGAGAAGACGTTCGTGCCGATGCGCAACCAGCTGTTCTTGACGCTGGCAGCGAATCGCGCCTACGCGCTGGGCACCAACAAGATGGTGACGGGGGTCTGCCAGGAGGACTCGGGCGGGTATCCCGATTGCAGACGCGACTTCATTGACGCGTTCGAATCTGCAAGCTCGTTCGGATCCTTCACGGGCAAAGACGGAGCGCCTGCACGCTTGCAAGTCCTCACCCCGCTGATGTACTTGACCAAAGCACAGAGCGTGCTGCTGGCGCTCCGCTTGTCTGGCTGCTACTCCGCACTGGCGTTCAGCCATACTGCCTACGACGGAGCGTACCCGCCCACTGGCAAAGATCACGCCACGCTGCTGCGGGCCAAGGGGTTTGAAGTAGCGGGCGTGCCCGACCCGCTGGTTCTGCGGGCCTGGCAGGACGGCTTGATGCGCTTGCCGAGAACGCCCAACTACAACAAGGAAGTGATCTCCAAGTACGTGGGCATGATGGAGCTCGGACAATGAGCTTCATATCAACGAAGACCTACGGGCACGAGATGGGCTTCAGCTGTGCGTTCCGGCAGTGGCGCGCGCAGAGCCACTGCCGCTTGGTGCACGGCTACTCAATGGGCTTCAAGTTTATCTTTGAGGCCCAGAATCTGGATGTTCGCAACTGGGTTGTCGACTTCGGCGGGCTGGAACCGCTGAAGCAGATACTGAAGGACAACTTTGATCACACGACTATCGTGGCGGAGGACGACCCTGAGCTGGATTGGTTCAAGGAAGCGGATCGGCGCGGGATCCTGCGGTTGGTGGTGTTCCCGGCTGCAGGCTGCGAGAAGTTCGCAGAGATGCTTGGGCAAGCGTGCTCACAGTTGCTCAGAGATATGGGTTACGGCACCCGCGTTGCTCTACTAAGCTGTGAGGTGAGGGAGCATGGCGCGAACAGTGCTATCTGGGTCAACGACAACGCGGGGCAGGAGTAGGATCGATGATTACAAAACACGGGGAACAGCTGGAAACTGTGTTCAGTCAATTGCTCCAGCTAGTTGAACCGCTGCCTTTCCGCGGGGGTCTTGTGGAGACTCCCGCTCGCGCTGCGAAAGCTTGGGAGGAGTGGACCGGGGGTTACAACATCGACCCGCTGGATCTGCTCAAGACCTTTGAGGACGGGGCTGAGAAGTGCGACGAGATGATCGTCGTGTCTGACATCCCTGTGTATTCGCACTGCGAACATCACCTGGCTCCGATTTTTGGCACTGCGACTGTGGGATACATTCCGCGCGGGCGCATTGTCGGGTTATCCAAGATCAACCGGGTTGTGGATGCGTTCGCCCGCCGCTTGCAAGTGCAGGAGCGGCTGACCAACCAGATTGCAGAGACGCTCATGGAAGGGCTCAACCCGCACGGCTGCGGCGTTGTAATCAAAGCCCGCCATATGTGTATGGAATCGCGCGGCGTCAAGCAGGCTGGCACGTTTACGACAACCAGCGCCATGCGCGGAGCGTTCCGCACCAACGCAGCGGCACGGGCTGAGTTCTTGTCCCTGGCCAACAAGTGAGCTGAGATGAATCTCTTTACTGCTGCGGTCTACGGTAACAGCTTCATGGAAGGGCAGAAGCAGAACTGCAAACTCAACCCGCGTGAGCAGCAGCTATTCGCCTCGCTGCCCAACATCCTGGAGTCGTATCACTACGTTAGCAAGGGCCGCGTCATTGAAGAGATGCACAACAACGGCGCCCGGGTGTTTCTTGACTCGGGCGCCTTCTCTGCACATACGCTCGGCGTTGAAATTAACATCGAGGAGTATTGCGACTATATCATCCGCAACAAGGACATCATTCGCGTCGACGACGGGGACGTGATGGCCTCGGTGCTAGACGGCATCGGCGACGCCCAGAAGACCTGGGAGAATCAAATGCGGATGGAATCGCTGGGCGCGAAGCCGCTGCCTTGCTTCCACTTCGGGGAGGATCCGCGCTATCTCGACTGGTACGTGGAGCGCTACAAATACATCACCATCGGCGGCATGGTGCGCCGCTCAAAAGAGGACTTGATACCGTGGCTGGACAACTTGTGGGAAAAGCACCTGATCAGCGGATCTGGGCATCCTAAGTTGAAAGTGCACGCGTTCGGTATCACGGCCTACAGCATCATGGAGCGCTATCCCTGGCACAGCGTCGACTCCTCTAGCTGGATCCAGTACGCGGTCTATGGACACATCATGACGCCACGCTGGGGAATGATCAGCGTGTCGAGCAAGTCGCCCAATCGCAAGACAGAAGGCAAGCATATCTCGACGCTGTCGCACCTCGAGCAGGCGACCGTCATGCAGCAAATTGTCGACGCGGGTTTCCACTACAACCGCCTGGCGGAAGTGTACGAGTCGCGCGCTGCATTCAACCTGTGGACGTTCCTACAGTTCAACCAGATGATTAACGCCAGCAAACGGCACGCTTTCATCAACGCACAAGAAGGGCTTTTCTAATGCTGTCCTCTCTCAAGTTCGTGCAGGGCGCTATCGGCAAGAAGGACCTGGTGCCCGCGCTCACGCACTTCCATATCGCCAACGGACGCGTGAGCGGATACAACGGGCGCATTGCCATCAGTGCGCCCATACCGCTCGACATCGACTGCTGCCCGCAGGCTATCCCTTTCGTCAAAGCTGTCGAGGCCTGCCAGGAGACTGTGCAACTGCACCTGACTGCCAGCGCCAAGCTGAGCGTTCGCAGCGGCGCGTTCAAAGCCCACGTGGCGACCATCGAGGGCGCGGTCTATCCAGAAGTGCTGCCCGAAGGAGACTTCGTGGAAATCGACGGCAACCTGATGCCTGCGTTGCGTGCACTGTTTGACTTCAGCTCAGACGACGCATCGAAGCCCTGGTCGAACGGAATCCTGTTTGACGGGGAAAGCGCATTCGCGACCAACAACATCATTCTGGCTGAGCACTGGCTAGGTTATCACTTCCCTTACCGCGTCAACGTCCCGCGGTTCGCGCTGAAGGAGATGCTGCGGATCAACGAGGAGCCTGTGCGCTTGCAGATTGCAGCTAACAGCATCACTTTCCACTACGAGGGTGAACGCTGGCTTCGCAGTCAGCTCATCAACATGGAATGGCCCCCGGTGGCTCCGCTGTTCGCGCGCATCCCTTCCCCGATGGACGTTCCGCTGGTGCCAGAGGGCATGTGGGCTGCGCTGGAAGTGCTGGCGCCCTTTGTCGATGAAATGAGCCGCGTGTACGCCGCAGGCGACCGGTTCGCCACAGCGCTCGAGGAAGGGGCCAGCGTGGAGCTACAGGGCGCGCCTGCTGAGGGCATCTATAACCACAAGATGCTCAGCTCGCTCGAGCACATAGCGACGCGCATAGGCTTCGAACACTATCCCGCGCCGCTGCCGTTCTACGGGGAAGCCGTGCGCGGGTTGTTCGTGGGGCTGAAAGCATGAGGGACGACTTAGCCGGCTTGTTCTGGGACGACACGCCCGTCGTCAAAGAGAAGAAGGAAAAGATAAAGCGCACCGCGCCGGAGCGCGTCTGGGAGTCTGACGACTACCTGCCTGGCTTAGCGGAAGCGCAGGCGTTTGATGTTCCCTTGTTCACTGACCAGGAGTTGCTCATGGCGTGGCAAGCCAACGAGCCGCTGATCTTGGATACTGAGTCCTATCCGAATTACTGGATGATTGGGTTCAAGTCCACTGTGTCGGGTAAGGTGCTGACTTTTGAGTTGCATGAGGACGCAAGCGAGCTAGACATCGCTAAGCTGCGCTGGATCCTCACCAGCTTTACAATCATCGGCTTCAATAGCTACAGCTATGACCTGCCCGTCACGACGCTTGCACTGGAAGGCTACACAACTGACGAGCTGTACGACGCAACTTGCCAGATCATCCAAAGCGGAGTCCGCGGGTACCAGCTGCTGAAGGTCAGAAAAGTCAAGCAGCTGGAAGTGGACCACATCGATTTGATTGAAGTGGCTCCGCTTAGCGCGAACTTGAAAATCTATGCGGGGCGCCTGCACGCCCCGCGCATGCAAGACTTGCCCTTCAAGCCTGGCACAATACTGACGGAGGATCAGAAAACGATCGTTCGCTGGTATAACGTCGCATCGGACTTGCCCGCGACTGCGTTGATGTACCAGGAGCTCAAAGAACAGCTCGAGCTGCGGGTCAGCTTGAGCAAGCAATACAAGATGGATCTGAGGAGCAAGTCCGACGCACAGATCGCAGAAGCTGTGATTGGCAAGGAGCTAGCACGCATCACTGGCAAGCGGGCCACGCGTCCCGAGATTGAACCGGGCACCAGCTACAAATATCAAGTGCCTGCGTTCCTCACGTACCGCACGAGCCTATTGAACTGGACGCTCGACATGGTGCGCCAGTCTGACTTCACAGTAGCGGAGGACGGCACGATTGGCATGCCGCACCAGCTGAAGGACTTGAAGCTAGACATCGCGGGCACCGTCTACCGCATGGGCATCGGAGGCTTGCATAGCTCCGAGCAGTGCAGCGCACACTATGCAGACGAAAACTACCTACTCAAGGACCGCGACGTCACGGGCTACTATCCGCGCATCATCATCAACCTTGGGCTATACCCGAAGCACCTGGGTCCGGACTACACGCAAGTGTATAGCCGCATCGTTACGCGGCGCGTCTACGCGAAGCAAGCAGGCGACAACATCGTTTCAGACTGCTTGAAAATTGTGGTGAACGGCGGGTTCGGAAAGTACGGCTCGCCCTGGTCCATCTTTTATGCGCCCGAGCTGCTCGTGCAAGTAACGCTCACTGGCCAGCTGGCGCTGCTGATGCTGGTAGAGCGCCTCGAGCTTGAGGGCATCCATGTCGTGTCTGCGAACACGGACGGCATCGTGATCAAGTGCCTGCGGAGCATGGAGCCGCTGTGCGATGCGATCGTCGCGCAGTGGGAGAAGGACACCAACTTCGAAACGGAAGAGACCCTGTACCGGGCCATTTACAGCCGCGACGTCAACAACTATGTCGCCGTCAAGACGAACAACAAAGTCAAGTCGAAAGGGGCCTACAGCAACCCGTGGAGCGATCCCAAGCTCGCAATCTTCCGTTTTCACAAGAACCCAGTCACGTTGATTTGCACGGAAGCTGTGGAAGCATACTTGGCGCTCGGGACGCCCATTGTGGACACAGTGCGTGCCTGCCGCGACGTGCGCAAGTTCGTTACCGTGCGAGCTGTGCGGGGCGGCGCAGCCCAGGATGGAGTTTTCTTGGGTAAGGCTGTGCGCTGGTACTACTCCACGGAGCGCGTCCCGGAAATGCAGTACGCCAGCAACGGCAACAAGGTACCGCGCAGCGACGGAGCCAAGCCTGTGATGGATCTGCCCGCGGAGCTACCTGTGGACGTTGACTTCGACTGGTACGTGCAGGAAGCCCGCAGCATGGTGGAGCGCTTGGGGCTGATGCCGCCGGAATAAGTGATTCGAAAGATGTGTAGACATGCCTAGGCGCAGCCGTTACTGTCTGAACACATCACCTGCATGAGGGAATCAAAGTGAAAGTTCATCAAGTAATCGCAGCACTGTCCTTGCTGGATCAAGATGCTGAGCTGTACGTGCTAGATGAAGACTCCCAACTATACTTAGCTGAGCTGGGCGGCCAGCAACCCAACCCTTTCGTGCAGGGTGATAAAACTCTCCCGTGCAACATCGCGTGGATCTGCATTGACCTGGAGGATGCAGCATGAACAAGTGGATCAACCGCGCGCTCGTTGTGCTCGTCCTTGCTGGGCTATGCTGGGTTGGGCACCAGGACAAAATAGACGCACTGCGGGAACAGTCTCGATATTGCTACATGGTTCGGCATCACTACTGGCCGGACTTCCATCACACCTACCGTCAAAGCTGCATCGCCCCAAGGAAACACTCATGAGCCTCGTACGTTCCCAGAAAGCTGCCAAGATCCTTGAAAAGTACATCGCAGCGGTGCTTGCTTTACGCGCGATGGAAAGCAACGGAACAGACCAGGCGTCCTCGATATTCTTGGACACTCGCCAGCGGGTTCACACGCTGCATGGCACGCTGGTCAAGCTGCTCATAGCCACCACAGGTGACTTATAAACACAGTGCGTAACGACGAACTGCGGCAATGGGAGAACGTCATGGGTGAGCATACGAGTGAGCAATTACGACAGCGGGCAGACCGTCTCGACGTACTGGCGAACGCCGTTACCGAAACGAATTGGTCAGAGTTTTCAATGCGCATACCAGTCGAGCCAGATCGTGATGCTGATTGCGTGCTGTCATCGGCTGCGCGTGAATTGCGCGCCTACGCCGCCCTACTCGACCGCCAAGCGCAGTGGCCGAGTGATGAGGATGTGGAACGTGTAGTAGATATAGCCTGTGCGTTCAAAAACGATGAGATCGAATCGGTAGATGATCTATACGCACCCATGCGCGCCGCCATGCAAGCCGTCGCACCTGTGCAGGCGAGCACCTTGAGCGACGAAATACAAAAAGCTGTTAAAGATGCGCTTGAAGGACAAGCGCAAGAAACCCGCTCCGCGCAACAGTGGGCAAAAGATATGGCCCCTGCCTTGGCGGGTGCGCAGGCGAGTGCGGTGCCGGATGCTAAGCCACTACCCGAACTCATGATGGCGAGTTATCACGAGGCAGTGGGCTGGAATGCTTGCCGCGAGGCTATGCTATCCGCCGCCCCACAGCCGCCGAAGGATGCGCAGCCGGTAGACGTGGCGGCGATTCGGGAAGTGGTTGCCGAATTGCGTGAAGAAGCTAACGATGATATGCCTATGGAGTTCAGCGGCATACCGACGATCTTCTCTGAATTACGCAGACTAGCCGACAAACTCACCCGTGCGATAGGCGGTGCGAAATGAGCGACCTACTGCAGGGCTTGGCGGAGGTTGTGCGGCAGCTGGACGATCCGGATAACTGGAAAGTTCAGCGAAACTTCATCCACAACCACCACGCCGAAATCGCGCGCAATGCGGAGGCTGCAAAGCGGCTCAGGGCGTTGGAGCAGGCGATGGGCGAATATGCCCACCCCAGCAGTATTTTAGACATAAACATGCGAGCCGACGAAATCATGCTGGGAGGTGAGTGATGGAATGGCTACCGATTGAGAGTGCGCCGAAAGATGGTACACGAATCCTGCTGGGCAATAAGTATGCGACGTGGGAGGCAGAATATAGGCCGCTTTATTCTTCTGGCTACCGGCCCGATAATCCTTGGTTGAATATGATGCTAAACATGGATCACGTTCCACGAGGAAATCGTTACAGGCCACCTACCCACTGGATGCCACTCCCCGACCCGCCAACCGAACGCAGCACACCGGAGGAAGCGAATGCCGAGCACTAAGCCTCAAGTGCTAGTCAAGGACGGGCGGGTCTGGTGGTTCATGGGTGCGGACTACCACATCATGGAGGAGGACGTCGCAGAGAGATTCATCCGCCAACTACAGCGAGCACTGGCTCAGCTGCGTCGTGAAAAGAAGCTGCTCGCCAGGGCAGCTAAATCAACCGAGGATAGAGCATGAAAGAAAAGAACCCGTGGCAGTTGTGCCCGCTGACGTTCTGTGTCTATGTGATTCTGTATGGGACGCACTGGGAGGCCGTGCACAGAGAGCGGCTGTGTGTGCGGGGGTGATCACAGCTTGGGTTCTGATGGCTGTTGTATGTCGCACCCCTAGGCATGCGAAGTCGCCCGCGTCCCTTTGTAAAAAGGAAGTGATTGCAGTCTACGGCACCGGCAGGAAGGACTGCCTGAAGGGTGCAGACTTCGTGCTGCACATGGATACACCGCGGCCCCGTTCCACCTGGTGCGTCCGCCGCAGCGCGCCTGCACGCTAACGCGCCCACAAAAAAGCCCGGCAACGCTGAAATCCGTGCGTTGCCGGGCTTTTCTTTGGCTACCCGCTACCCTAGCAGCGCCCCGGGTAGCGCGCGGCGCTTAGACGCCCGTCTCCGCGCTCGCCGGCGCCAGCATCCAGACATGGTCCGGGGTGATGCGTCCGACGCCGCTGCGCCTGAACTTCGGCGAGCCACCCTTGTCCAGCGCCCAGGCCACCAGCTCGGAGCAGAACCACGAGCGCTCGTCCTGCCAGTCGTCCCGATCCCGGATGGCAATATCCAACACGGCACTGTAGTCGTAGGGCTTGCCCAGCTGGGTCCGTGCCGCTGCGAGCACTGCCTCCGGGTCCGCGCACTCCAACTCGACGAGCTGCCACTTGGAGGACGCTGCTTGGCGGGAAGCCAGCGGCTCCTCGTGAACGCCCTGCTTGGAGATCGACTCGACAACGATGTCGCCGTCGACGAAGCCCACGTGGCTCCACTGGCTGTTCGTCTCAGCGCGGATGGCCCAGCTGACTGGGCCGTCGGTAGTACAGAAGATGAGCTTGATTGTGTTCATTAGACACCCGAGGCTGCGTCGCAAACTGCGGTGAAAGTTGTGGTGATGACTGCGCCTGTGGAAACCTGCTTGAGCAGGACCGTCATGGCAAGGCTGGAGCCATGGGAGTTGGTATTGGCCGCTGCACAGGTGGCACTCATCAGGAACGACTGATTGGCGCTGAGCGAGGTGTAGGTGGGGGCCGGGTTGGTAATGGTCGCCGGGTTGGCCTCTGTTGTCGTGGCGACATAGGAGATCTGGATGTCGGTGTCGGCCACGGCCCACCCGGACGGGAGCCACGTGCCCGAGGACGGCAGACCCGTGATGGTGGCCGCGCTGCCACCGCTTGTCTGGGCCGTGACCGTAAATGAGTAGGTGCCGTCGTTGTTGAATGCCAATGACAAGCCGGCGCTGGCCCCTGTCTGACCACTGACTGCGGAGGCCACGGTCTTGACGGAGTAGGTGCCCCCCTGGATGCTCGGGATCGAGTAGTGCGCCGTGCCGAACGCCGCAAACAGCGTGTTCAGGTCCGCGCCGCTTGAGATGCGGTACCCAGTCACTGCGGCCGCCGTGCCAAAGGTCAATGGGGCGTACCGCGTGTTGATATCCACGCCGGTGGACAAGCGATACCCAGTAGCGCCCGGCGACGTGCCCTGCACGTAGGGGTCGAATACGGCGTCCAGATCCGTGCCCGCACTGTTGCGAAAGCCCGTGGTCATGGTCAGACCGCCGGCGCGGCGGCCAGCGCAGCGGCGCGCTCGTTGTAGAGCACGTCATACGCCGCCTTCATGATCAGCAACAGGCCGCCGGTGCTGACCTTCGACAGGTCGGCGCCGGTCACCGGATCCACCGTGCCAACGGCGGCAAACGCGCGCGGCGCGATGGCGGCGAAGTCCACAGCCAGCACGTCATAGCTGTTGCCGCTGAGGGGCTGGTGCGCGCCGTTGATGAACAGGTTGGGCCGGGCCTGAAACGCCACGCTGCCGCTGCCCGTGGCCGGGTCATAGAACAGGTGCGTCTGCTCGGCGATCATCTCGGCAGTGATGCCGGTACCCAGGGTGGTGATACGTGCGTTGGTCATTTCGCCTTCTCCAGTTTTTCGATGCGACGCAGAAGCGCCTTGATGGTTGCCGCTTGTTCTTCCAGATGCAGGGCGCAGTCCATGCTCGCCTCCAGCGCGATGCCTGCCTTGTCGATCGCGCGCAGCTTGCGCTCGTCATCGCCTCGCTTGACGTACCACGGGGCGATGCCCTCGACCACCTGCGCCACGAGGCCCACGTCATGCATGCCGTCGGCGATGCGATCCCATTCTGTGAATGAGCGCGCCAGTTTCAGCGCGATGCCGCGCAGCACCTGACGCGGCTGGATGTTCGTCTTCAGGCGGCGGTCGGAGTTCTGGAAGCCGCCGGTGGCGGTGACGGAGCCGGACATGTTCCAATTTCCAGAATCATCCATCGAAGAAATGACCGCGGTATTGGCGCTATTGATGATCTGAAATTGGCCGCCGTAAACACGAAAATACTTGTTTGGAGCGGTAGTTCCATCTCCGACCATAGCGAACGCTAATCCTCCAGCCATCGTCTGCTTGGCTGTCAGCTGGCCAATGGAAGTCGCGCCGGAATTCATATTCACTGCACCAGTAAACGTCGCGCCGCTAAGCAACGCATACGGCGCAAGGTTCTGATCGCCGGTGTTGGTGCCCGAGCTACTACCGGAGAAGTTGGAGGCAGTAAAGGCCCCTGCCACAGAGAGCGCGCCCAAATCGCTAAGCGTTGCAATAACCGCGGAGTAGGCATTATTTATGAACTCAAGATTTCCACCTTGCACACGGATTGTTTTGTTTGGCGTTGTGGCGCCATTGCCGGCAAATAAAATACCTGCACCATTAGCGCCAGTATCTTGCAAGGTTAGAGTTCGAGCTTGGCCCGTTGTAACAAACGTAGTGATTCCGCTTCCATCGACGGACCAACGATTAACGGAAGAGGTATTGTCATATAGAAAAAACGTGCCGTTTGCGCTGGGTCCGCCACCAGAAGTTCCAATTGACCAAGAGCGTGATCCTGCATAAGTATTACTGAACGTTGCGGCGATTGAATTACTGGACGAATAGCTGATTGCCAAATTACCCGTCATCGTATCGCCAGCTTTGTTCACTGGCGTGTAACCCAGTGCGCCCGGCACGTTGATCGCGACGTTGCCCGCTGCGGTCAGCCGACCCTTGCTGTCCACAGTGAACGTACTGACCTGCGTGCCGTTGCCGTAGGCGTTCGCAGTGACCGCAGTGTTGGCCAGAGTCAATGCCAAGTTGACCGCAGCAGTGCCGTCGAAGTTGATTCCTGGCGCAGTAGCGTCACCGCTAACACTGAACGCCCGCGCTGTGGCGAGCTTGGTGGCTGCAACTGCTGTGCCGTCGATCGGCAGGTAGGCGCCTGAGACTGCCGCGCTGATGGCAAAGTACGAGACACCGTCCGTGTACGCCGCAATGCCAGTGCCCTGGGCCACGCTCACGC
>JAEHJW020005037.1_pt1 | contig 46622 bp, 64 predicted proteins | sample 9271431 | NCBI WGS metagenome assembly JAEHJW02
GGCTATCGGCACCAACGGCAGCTCGTCACGCTTCCAGGCTTCCAGGTCGCACCGTACGACCTTTCGGTCAATGTTGGCGGTTAGGAGCTTTGAAGTCATCCCACTTCTCCGGTGATTGGTAGCGGATGTGTTGCATGCGCCTGATCTTTTGCCTGCGCCTCTCTGGAAGTCCTCCCCAGATGCCAGTTCTTTCGTGCTTGAGTGCCCAGTCCAAGCAGTCGGATTGTATGGGGCAACCTCTACAAATTGCGACTGCGACTGGTATCATGATCTGCATTCCACGCTCTGGGAACCACCACTCGGTCGGCAGTCCATGGCAGGCTCCCTGTTCCCACTCTATCGCTCTGTACTCATCTGCTATTGTCGTCATGGCTTCTTCCTCTTTTTCTTCACTGATGGGATTGGCTTTCCTTTGTTGTCTCTCTCTGCTGTCCATACCTCATAGTAGGATGCTCGTGTTCTCGGCTTGTGCCCTCGCAACCTTGCCAACATGTCGGGGTCTGTACGCCACACCATCATTACATCGTTTTCGTCCATTGAGTATCGCTTGCCTGCGGATACCAGGCGCTTGCGATAGCTCTCGCTTAAAGCGTTCCAATCTTTCTTACTCCTGGTCGCCGGTGTTTCCACAATCTTAATGATCTCGTACTTGGATTCTGGGATTGCACGCACGTAATCTTCTGCATCTGCAAGATCGGCATAGCTCCCTCGGTAGATGCTGTGCGCCCAGGTGTATAGCTCTGGGGTGCCTGCGACGTGGATAACCTCATACTTACGGGGGCGCTTACGTGGCACGGGACGGCTCCGCTTCTTGGGTTTTGAGCGTTTAACTTTGCCAGGCCCGACGATGTTCCAGCCTTCTTCAGGCGCGTACTTTTTAGAGGGTACTTGCCGCCGCCTCGGTAAACGCTTAGAGGGTGCGGGTTCCAGCCATTCGAGTAGCGCATCACCGATAGCCTCTCCCTCGGCAGCCAGCTCTTGCGCCGCATCCGCAACAACCTCCTGGATATCCAGGCCAGCCTTGATCGCTTCTCGTAGGGCCCGCTTAAGATCGTCGTCTGCGGCCACGTCTTAGGTATCCTTTCCTTGCTCGCCAAAAGTCCATCTCCTTTTGCTCGTCAGCGTCTATCGCCTCTGCTGCTGCAGCTCGTAAACGCTCTTCTCTTTCGGGACTAATGCTCCCGTCCGGTTGGAGCGGGCGATGTCGACCCGACCTAGTTGCAGGGAGGGCCGGACGGGAGCTAGACTTACGCATTACATTATTTTATCTACTGTGCCTTTAGATGGCGTGGATGGCCAAAGCGTTCGTTTGCTACCATCTCGGCGTACAGCTCGCTATCGTCCAGATTAGATCGGACAACCTCTATATATCGGAGAGTTTCCTTAATCCAGACGCGGGTAGCGATATCATCCTGCGCCTCCTGTGCTCGCTGTGCAGACTTTACAGCCTGATCCAGGCAATATTTTGCTAGGCCAACGTTCATCTTCTCAATCCTCGCTAGATGATGGCTTAGCCATCAGTAAAGAAATAGTCTCAGGGTCACCCCATTTAAGTAGAAATATGATCAGCCACGGATGGAGGTGTGGATTCCTTTTCATGATTAACCAGAGCTCCCCGGACCCGACAATCTCTGATGAGATAAATGGCTCCGGGTCTGGACGTCTCACGGTAGACCTACCCAATGGCAGCCACTCAATACCCTCACGTGGCATCATCGCTAGGCCTCCCAATCCCATTGCAAAAGCTCCCCACCATCTATAACTTGCTCCCATGTCATAGGTCCGGCTGAAACCCAGTAGCGATAAATATCGTCACTGTCGCCACCAACATGGCAGTGATAATATGGCTCGTCCATCGTGCAAAATGAGAATTCAAATTTGTAATACCCCGTGAAACCCCACATGTGATCCTCTGGATCAAATGTTTCTTCGGTCATCGTCTTGCTCCTTTCCTCTTAACTGTTCTACTCTTTCTTTCAAATTTCTTAACTGTTCTACTCTTTCTCTCAGATGCTTGATATGCTCATGCACACAGCATCTACAAAGTTTCCCAGGCAGGCAGCGCTCCCTACATAAGAGGCACCACGCGCCATCGTGCCTGCCAATACCATCGTAAGATGAATTAGATCTCTCCACTTTTCCTCCTGTAGAGCCTAGGCTCTCCGATCATGCGTCCGTGCCAGACGAGATCCTGATCCTGGTAGACATCAATCGGTGCATAAATCTCGCCTGAGATATTATCCCTGGTCAACTCCACCTTACTAAGCAGCAATACCACTTGACATGTATCCTCCATGGTCAACTCCTCCCCGTCCCACGACTGCCAACACGGAGAATAGTCGGGCGCGTCACAACGGATCTCGTAGCAACCCTCGATATCTAGAACAGCGAGATGATAGTACCCAGATCGAGCCAGTTCGCTATATGGTGTCTCTCCTGGTCGTGCTCTATTTCTCATTATCTCTCCTTTCCTTATTCCTCTTTTTCCCATACGATCTCACCAGGACCCTGAGCAACCCCGCCAACTTCCACGTAAGCGTAGCCTCCATAGTGCACCCAAGCCTTGCCACCCTCTAGTACTCGTACCCTCCCTCCCCTGTGCACATTTGCGTACCCACCAGTAAGCACGTTTGCACGAGCGCCCTGCCAGATGTTGGCTGTAGCACCATCCCAAATGTCACAGGCATTAGCGTATACGTCTACTTCATTCTTCATTCTTCTCTCCATTCCGGCCGATCCCAGACAATTGGTCGATCTACACCATGCAATGCATAGACCCACATCTCGATAAAGGCATCTACATCCTCCGATAGAAAATCTTCGATCTCTGTTCCCGTTGCGTTGTTCACATAATAGAATGTGGCCTCTTCGTCCCATTGCGGTTCTACGATGAGATCGCCTAGCTCGGTGTGCCATTCCAGTTGTATCCCCCCCGTAATGGTCGGCACAATATCTGGCTGCCAGGGGAGCTCCTGAATTAGAGAGAAGTGCAGATAGCGCTCGGTCACTTTCAGGATATGCGGATCAATCGGCAGTCCGATACCAGGCTCGTACCAGCCAGTTTCGAGGCTAGCTAGATACCTCAGAAAACGTGGCACATCCCATTCTTTAGTCATCGACCGGTATCACCTCTCCTGCATCTGTGAGTGTGACCTCTCCGCCTGGATGCTGCAGCACTTCTCCCCCATCGACGAGTACCCAACCATCTCGGTAAACGGTAACTCTCCCTCCTTTGCGCACTTCCGCTTCGCCCCCTGCATAGATCTCCGCTTCTCCACCAGCGAAGACCCAGGCATATCCACCAGCGTAAACATCTGCCGACCCTCCCTCCCACACAAACGCTCCTCCACCATTTTCCACTCTGGCATATCCTCCATCGCGAACGCTAGCCCACTCTTCATACCGGATGGTAGCAAAGTCTCCCGATCCTAGTTCTCTTACAGGAGTTGTCGCTCCATGAAATACCTCCATTATCTATTCCTCATCTTCCTCGTCATTACTATATCCAATCTCTCCTCTGCCCGTCACTCGGCCTCCTGAATGCACGATTGCATATGCTCCCTTATGGATATGAGCTTGTCCGCCGTTGTAGACAATCGCCCATCCTCCTGGGTAGACAAGAGCATCACCACCCCTCCAGACCTTTACCATGCCTCTCCCGTAGACTTCGGCATATCCTCCATCGTATACGATGCCTGTGCCTCCGCATCGCACTATGCCCGTCCCATTAGGGTATACCCAGGCATACTCTCCCTCCTTGATCTCGACCGTTTGGTCGTCCATGATATCTACCATTATGCAGACATCAATTGTCCAAACAGATGCCTGGTTACGACCGCACCGATGGCGCGGAGTGTGTCATCGGCTGGATCGGCGATCCAAAAGTTTGTCCAGCTATCATCCCGGCGGGAGCTAACATACACCTCTATCGGTCCGTAAAGCCCCCATTCTCTTTTCCCCCCCACTGTGACGTGGACTTCCAGTCCACACCACAGCTCTGCATCTCGTCCGTTATTACGGTTTCTCTTGCCACCATAAGGCGAATCATGAGACTCGCCCGTAGTGAGCTGGACTTCGTAAAATCGAGATTTATCCGTGTACGGCGCATCATCGTACACCTCTCCCTTAAGGGTGAGTTCCACCTTTGTCGCCGAAGAGAATACCAACGAACTCACACCCGCCGCATACCGGCGTTCGATGCCCGCTGGCTCGTATTCGCGATACCCTCCATCCTCCACACTCCATTTCTTAAAGAAGAGCGGGATATCGTTCATCTCTACGTAGGGACGCTCGTCCCTCTCCACGACCTGAATTACTCGATCTGGTTTGCTAATTGTAAATAACATCTTATCTCCTTTTCTAGTTCTCACAGCCTTTCGCTGTGCTCTAACCATTATACTCCTCTTAACGTAAAATCCAAGCCCCTTTTGCTCAACATTTGCTCAACTACCGGTTGAGACTAGATTAGTGCGCTGGAAACTCCCCACAGAATGCACGGAGAGGCACGTTTTACGCCAGGATGGAGCCTAGCTGCCGAGAATTACGTTCGTGGCGGAGAATGTACTCTCCGAGGCGCTCTGCTAATTGTGGCACGACTGCATTGCCATACTGGTGATTTCGCTTGGGAAGATAGGGTTGTGGTATCCAATTCGGCGGAAATCCCATCATCCAGCGGATGACTTCGATATTTGCCGTACCATCTGGCCGTACAAACGGCGGAATCGGCTCATCCATGCGCTCCTCCCAATGATGGATCGCCGGAAGATAGGGCGTGATCCACTCCGATGGGGAGGCGAGCCGTTTGTAGACATTCCAGTAGTGTTTGTTGCGTTGGTAATATGGCTCATCCTGTGCTAAGGGAGTACGCAAAAGAGGTCTATGGGGATTCCCCCATTCCGATGGGATGTCCAGATGGAGTACTTCTAATTCCGAGACTGTCTCGGTAGATGCTACGATGAGTAAGCGCTTGCGAGGATGAGGAGCTCCCACATCGGAGGCTCCATATATTCCGTAAGCAATCGAGTATCCCATGCTACGCAGATCATCACAGATGGGATCGAACGCAGTAGCTCGATGAGTCTTGAAGAGCAAGCCTCGCACATTCTCCAGTACGACCCAGCGTGGCTGTAAGGTCGCTAGGCACTCATGGATATATGACCACAACCACCGTTTGTCCTTTACTCCTCGTCCTTTTCCTTTCTGAGAGAATGGCTGGCATGGGAAGCCTCCACACACTACATCTACTGACGGAACGTTAGTCCAGTCGATCTCAGTGATATCGCCGAGATTAGGCACATCCCAATGGGATGCGTAGACTTGGGAGCTAACCTTATCTATCTCCGAATACCATACCGTCTTACCTAGACCAGATCGCTCCAGACCGAGTTCTAGCCCGCCGATGCCAGAGAATAACGAGCCGATGCGATACATCAGGGATTCGGTATCCAGTAGCCTGAACATGGATACGGCGGGTTAGGACCGGCGCACTGGTTCGGGAGCGGAGTGGTAGGAGAGGGAGTAACAACTGTGAGCGGAGGAGGGACACCATGCATCGTCGTTGTGGGTGACTGAGGGATGGTTGTCCGTGGAGGAGACGATATCTCCTTACGAGGCGCAGTCGGATGTATCACAACTGGCGGACTGGTAGTTGTTGTCGGCACAGGGACGCTGTGGGACGGAACGACTACCATCTTATGAGATTTAATCGGCAGCACGATCTTACGAGGGATAGTAGTCGTGGGAGGAATAGTAGTCGTGGTAATTGGCTTCGGCACTGCTGGCGACGAGTAGTGACGCTCTGCTGCCGGAGAAGCCTCAAAATAAAACGGCCAGAGAGCAATTATGGCCAGAGCAATTAAGCCTCCTACGATAATCCCCAGACCAATTATCTTCCGCCCGCGTCGCATTCCCTTACCCTCCCTGTGCCATTCGGTATTCCCTTAGATGCATCTGATCCATGGGAGAAGTCGTGATCGGCCACGTAATCCATGTGATCTTCGCCGCATCTACTAATAGTCATAGTAAGCTTCCCCGATATCCAAGGTCGGCGCGCCGGCACATCCTCCCAAGCACAACACATACAGAGGCGATGAGGATAACACCACTCTCCGCATTCGCACCATGCGCGTGCGCCAGTCGAGCTGTGTCGATGGTGCCCCCTACCGCCATGCCACTCCCTCATGACAGACTCCCTAATCCCATCCCTCGATTTCGATTAACTGGCCGTAATGCGCCTTGCACTGCCAGACTACAGTTCCATCCTCATCGGTATAGCACCCACAATCAGCCATGATGGTCATCGGTGCTGTAGTCGGAAGAATACGGAAGTGGCGTATCGGCTCCTGCTCTACTCTAGGCAGCAGCCTAAGTCTCGATTCTAATATCATTTTGTCTCCTTTCATAAATGGTAGCCTCATGCTACCATTATCCCATACTACTCCTATCGAGCTACGAATGCAAGCGATATCGGCTCAACATTTAATCAATTACTCTGCTATCTCCAGCGGTAGACGGGATTGCCAAGTCTGGGCTGCTGGTGAGAGCCACAGTCTTTCCTCCTTGCGTTGGAGATTGCCCTTACCGCTCCATCCCGATCCGGCTGTCCAGCTAATCTCTTCCCAGTCTGGGAGAGGATGCTCTCCGTTATATCCCGCTAAGACAATTCGGAGATTCTTATCATGGCCATGCTCCAAACACCACTCATAGACTGCCTGTGAGACTGGCTTCTGCTCCCGATACATCCGCTCGAATCCCGCATAAGGCGGATCAAGGAATATCCCTACAGTAGCTCCTCGTTTCAGCGCGCCAACGGGCAGCTCGGCTGCATCTTGCCAGTCCTTGCACATGATTTTTACCCCTCGGAGCCGATCCGCTAAACCATGCATAATGCGACTAATCGCTTCGGTGTAATCTGCGCATGCGCTCATCCCCTCCTCCAACTGCTTATGAATACCAGTTCCTCCCTCGATCATCATAATCGGTCGATTGCCTGTCGTGCAGAATTTATTCGCCATTGCCATCGAGAATCCCCAGACCCATCATCCCGCGATCTTCGGATCACAATAATCCGGATCATCTAAGAGATGCTGGGCTAATTCCTCCCGTCGTACCATAATGTAATTTTGACGACTAATAAGGTCGATTTCGCTTCGGTTTTTACCGCTCGCCAGAAGTTTACGAGCATCCCATCCTTGTCGTTCAGTATTTCGTTGCGTTTTCCCCGTGGCACCTGCGATAGAGGTCGAGCCAGTAGCACAGCAGCCGATCCACAAAAGGGCTCGACGTACATCTCAGGATCACCTAATGCTTCCCAGATGCGTGGAGCGCTCTTGCTCTTCCCACCTGGGTAAGTAAATGGTGCGATTATCGCCATAGGGAAGCGTATCCTAATAGATTACTCTCTGGTGCAGAGCACTTAATCCGATACTGTCGGCGTATCTTGCGCCGTTGGCGCTCGCTTAAGCCTCCCCACGTGCCGAAGTGCTCGTGACGCAATGCCCAGTCTGCGCATTCCTGGAGAATCGGACATCGATGGCATGTCGCTATCGACTCCGCAGGAACACTCTGTCCTCGCGTAGGATACCATGTCTCGGTCGCTGATCCTCTGCACAACGCTTTTTCCCAGGCAATCGTAAAATTAGGATTAATCCGCTCTTGCGGTTCCCCTCTCATATCCACCATCCTACTACGTCGATAACTACATCGCAATCGAATGTTGCTTCTAATCCGATTGTCCCATCATATCCGACTGTGATCGGTCGAGTCTGCTGTGTGACTGCTCCGTCTACGACAATATCTCCATATGTAGGGACTGCATATCCTGGTGGGTAGGTATAGACTAATCCGCCAGTGCCCTTGGACAGAATCGTAACGATGCAATCCACGACTAAGGCTGTGGCCGGTATCGACTCTAATTCCACTGCCTGGAGAGTGTATTCCTCGCTAGCAGTTAGAGAATGTCCTACCGTCTGTGCGGGAATACCACTCAACATACTAGGATTACCAGGGCGTGTATCACAAATCCGGACTGGATCGGATACAGTATAGCTTGTTAAGGTGCGCGTAGGTTGAGGATGTAATGCCGGAGGTGCTGGAGGAGGCGCAGGTGTTGGTGCATCCATGACCGAGAGATCAACAGTCCCATACGGTTCGGTTGCGTCAAAATAGTATTGCCATGCGTTATACCGACTGCCAAATGGTGGCTGAGGATTAGCGTCTGGCCACGCGGGATCATTGCCAGGAGCAGCTACCCAGGCTAGAGCGGGGATTGCTGGCCAGCCAGTAAATCCGTTTGGTACCGAGTAAACTCCCGCTGGGATATTATGCCGCCCTAAAGTAGCGACCCAGGATTGGCAGTATTCCGCTACTCCGCTAGGATTGGCATTATACATTCCCGCTTCGATATCCACTGTTAGCGCGGCGTACCAATCGCCAGGTTTGATTGCTTCCACCGCTGTAATTGCATCCAGCGCATCCTGCGCTCCAAGCGTTGCGTTATACGCCGCTGCATCCTGCGTCGGCACCCAAATCGGGATAAGACCAGCGAAGCCAGTAGCCATCGCTGCTTCCCAATTCCCCTGCGACCATGTTCCGGCTGCTCCCACTCCTCCGAGATAGCCTGCTACCCACTCGATCCCCGCTCCCTTAGCTGCTGTGAAGTTAGGTGGTACCAAACTATCTATCATTTTTTGTATCATATTGTGCTCCTTTTGTATTCGCTCATGATCTGCGGCCATGGAAGATCAAGTAGAACCTTAGCGATCTGCTCGTCGATGTAACCATGGCCATGTATCCATTCTATCAATTCCCACATTTCTCCTCGTGGAGGCTCCGATTCTGGATGTGCATCGTGAAAAGGAGATGGCATCGGAGCCTCCACGGGAGGAGATGCAGGAGGCTTAGCAACATCCGAAGATGTACCTTGCAATTTGCGTACTGCCTGTCGTAGCTCATCACGACTAATTACATGCTGGGATGCGGCTTCCAAAAGCTCATCCTGCTGGGGTTCGGGCAGTGTCCTAACCGCAGCGTAATACGATACGCCGACCTCATAGCGTCTGCGGGAGGGTGGAAACTCTGTCGCCACCCATCTCGCATAACGCACTTGGTCGGGTTGAAACTGCTCTGCATCGATAAACTGCGCGGACTTCTCGCCGTACAGACTTTCGCCATAGACTATCCAATCTCCCAACCACCACGTGATTGATTTGGTCATCTGGGAGATAGCGAAGCCGGTCGCCGCCCACTCATCGAGCGACAACTGGCCGTCGATTAGTAAGCCGATATTGGAATACTCAACTGGCAATCTTGGCCTCGATTATCTCCCTAGCCTTAGCCACATCCTCCCCTTTGATCTCATTGGCTTTGCGAATAGGATATCCTAGCTGCGCTTCCAGCTCCGTACGCAACTGCGTCCGATCTGCTGCTGGCACTTGAGCGAAGAGTTCAGATAGCTCGCTAGCTTCGGCAGGTGGCAGTTTTGCTGGTGGGAGCTTCTTCACCGTCCTAGGAGCGGATCTCATCGGCTCAGCCTCAATAGAAGATGCATCGGCATCCTCTTGTCCTACAGCGATACAGAAGAGCTCAATCATGGCATATTTATACGCAGCGGTAAGTGCCTTATTCGTAGCCTTGTCCGATGTATCCAAAGCCTCGCCCCAGGTGGTAATTTTCAGGCTCGATCCGTAACGATTTACCACCTTAAATTCCACCTCCATGATGCATCGCTGGCTCGGCTTTCCGGTAAGGGTATTCGCTGTGAGCGACTCTCGCGATAAGACCTTAGGCACGATTACTACTCCGTGCTTGCCTAACAATGGCTGGAGAGCGGTATATACATCGTCAATCGACCGATATGTATACCCCTCGTACTCGTTTTTACCGGTCTTGGGAGTACCTCCCATTTCGGACATAATGTCACTAATTGACTCGTAAATATTCATTCTTCTATTCCTTTCTTCACGTCTAATCGACGATAGCTCGTCGTAGTTTTGTATTGTTCTTCCAGTTCGGGGTGATCGGCTAGGAGTTTCTTAGTATCTAGACCTGATCGTGTAGTATTCCGCCATGTGTAGAGGGTCGTCCCATGATAGGTAGCGACCTCGTGATCTGCTATTGCCAGCTTCAAGCCATTGTCGATCTCGTCGAGCTTCGCCTTAGTCTCATCCGCTGCTGCCTTAGCTTCGTGGCGCTTACGCACTAATGCCAGGGTCGCCTCGTCTACCTCGATTGTATCCTGATAGGGTGGCTTCCATAATCGACTCAATACTTCGCTAGCACGAGGAGACGAGCCAGGGGGAGGAGGTTGATGAGGAATAACGTACTTCTCCCAGAATGCTTGGGCTGATTCTCGCATGGCATCTTCGAAGATCGCATCACGCTCGAATCTCGCAATGACGACCTCTTCTCCTCCGATCAGACAGACCAAATAGCCGACTGGTCGCTCCGCGATCATCATGTACCACCGCAACTGGGCTTCATAGTGCGCTGGAACATTGCCATCTTCCCAGTAACCAGCATTGCGCCACGATGTAGTCTTGATCTCCACGATGGCATCTGGGTCCCACCAGCGATCTACAGACCCTTGACAAATAGGGAGCTGATCATCGATGATTAGCTCTTGCGGAGCATCTCGCAATTCGCAATGCTTTTCTTCCGCGAAGAGCCGAGCCACACCTGCCTCCAGAGCGCGTCCTCTAGCCATTGCTGGATTATCCACAATCTCACTCATCCCCATTTTGTCTGCCCAGACCTGGAACGCATCACTATACGGCGACAATCCCATGATTGCTCCGATATCACTTCCTCCAATTCCGGCTCTGCGCAGTTCTAGCCATTCTTCCCTGGTATTCCAGGACACGATTCGCATCAGAACGGCTCTTCGCCATCAGCAGCAGCTGTAGCTGCTGCGTATGCATCGAGCACATGCGAGATAGTCATACACGCTTGAAGAATAGCCTCGACCGCTGTATCGATAGTGCTCATGCTCACCTCATCGGGCATCACTCCAGCATGCGGTCGAAAGACTGCAGCCAGCTTAGCTGTTCTCGATGCAGCAGGAGCGGGTTTGGACTGAGGCTCCTCTCCCTCTCCCTCTAGATGAAATTTGCATAATCCATCCAGTTCCTCTTTCGTGACTTCCGCAGACTTGAAACGCCAAGTCTTGGTATCTCCGTGCCATCTGCCTCCAACAGTTTTGAAGCTAGCAATAAGCTCCTTGTTGTATGGAGCCGCGACGACTATTACATCGGCATTCTCACGGATTGACCAACTAGGCATGTTCAACCTCCCCTGCCACTTGCAGCGGTATCGGATAGCCTCGCCGGATGAGAGCCGCCGAGCGTTTCGGTCCGCGTCCCTGTCCCCGCATATAGATCGCGGTTGGCAGACTCAAGCCTGCCTCCGCCCATAACGCAGCACTAGTCGGGTTGAAATCATGAGCGAACCACGCTGCAGCTTCTGTGGGTCTAAACCCTTTCAGCCTCCAACGGGAGGCTTGAGCAGCCGTGAAGCCCTCCGCCATCCACTCTTTCCGTTCTGCTTGCGCAAAACCCCGCTTGTACCAAGCGTTCTCGGTATTGCCATCTCGTGGCATAATCATATCTCCTTTCGGTCACTGCATCCTCCGATAGGATGCACAGGTCATTATAGCATCGACTTCCGGCGATTGCTACTCCCTACGGGATAATTGGGTAAACGTTGATACTGTAACATTGCGTTGTTATGGTCTTGACTTGTTACCATCTATAGTGATATTACTTATGATCTGTAGCGTAAATCTCACTTTAAGCGTCAAATTACCACTCTTAGTAGTCGAATTGTCACGCAGCGTCAACAACTATATTGTATCGTACTATAAAATTTGGGCTTAAATTTGGCGATTCTCAGGATTTTCCCAGGGTTTTCCCAGCTTCCGTTGTGAATCCCGTTATAAAAAAAGGTTTTAATCTAAAACTATTGTATTCCGATAGGGTTTTTTTTTTACGCTAACTCGCTCCCATTCTCCCTGCATATAGGGTTTTTTATAAAAGCGCTTGCATTTTGCCTCGCTAGGGTGTATGATGAAATCACTTCGCGTAAGGGGGGTAGGGGGGTTCAGACCTAAAGAGATGCCTTTAGACCTTCACCCCTTGAGCGATAGCGATAGGGGTGCGGCGATAGCCCCCCGTAGGGAATAAGGATCGATGATCACTCTTAACTACGAAGAGATGATAAACCTACCGGATCCAAGCTTCCCACGTATGATTAAAGATCCTAGTGCCCCGTAGGGAATAGCACTAGGGGATTAGATGAGCATCCCGCCGAGCGGGATACGATGGGAGGAATGAATGGCTTAAGGCAAAATCTATTCGATGCTTGCATTCGTTATTCCAGTGTGCTAATCTCGCCATGAAAGGAGAATCATATGTCTACAACTATTCATCAGTCCCCCAGAGATGTCCTCGCTCTCGTCCAGGACAGACTCCAGCAGATAGGGAGTCGGTCGGATCGTACCGGCCTCCACTGGCAGTGCCCTATCCACGATGACCACACTCCATCGCTGAGTCTCTCCCCTGGCGCTAACGGCCTCCGTGTAAAATGCTGGGCAGGCTGCTCGCATCGTGATATATTAAATGTGCTTGGCCTCCGCAACTGGGAGCTGAATTGGGAGTATACTAGAAGAGATGAGACTATCCGTCCCTGGGAGCCATCGGTGCGGATAGACCGACCGTTGGCAGGCCAACGCAATCGGCAACGACAGGTGGCTGCTGGTCTCCGTGGTGGAGCGTTGACCAAGTTCTTGACTGATTGTTTCGGGGAGGCGATCATGGATAGAGCTTTGGAATATCCGATTAAGGATGGATGGGCAAAGTGGGTCTACTGTCATCTCGATGGATCGGTCGCCTATGAAAAGTTTAGGTATGTTGATCCTCTCATTCGCCGCCGCCGGTTTGTGATCCGCTCTCGGTCGGATGGCGATAAATGGGTATGGAGGAGACTCGGCGAACCACTGCTCTATCGCGGTGAGCATCTCGCACACATCGAGCGCAGCGATCCCTTAATTATCGTAGAGGGAGAGAAGGACGTTAACAGTTTAGAGGCTCTCGCTAAGCGCACAGAATGGGCGAATAGTCGTGGCTATGTTCCTCGTTCAATCGGTTTTCACCCTCCTATCCTGGGACATTTCCTCACCAGTGGTGGGTGCTCATCGTGGCAGGACTCATTTGGTCAATTCTTCGCAGATCGTGCGGAAGTCTGGCTCTGGCCAGATGCTGATCCTGCGGGAGAATCTCTTATTCCACGAGTTCGCCACTCGATCCCCCATGTACGTGTACTCCGGGGATATCCAGGCGGAGCTAAAGATACCAGCGAATGGATGGAGCAGGGATGGGAGCTAGGCCAGATGATGGCCTATGCGCGGAGCCATGCAGAGTAGCAAAGAGAGCGCTACTCGCAAGAGTATCCTAGCGCGCCGGAGATGGTGCGAAGCGCGTACCGCTCCCGATTGTGCGAAGCTCGCTGTATGTCTCCATGAGCGCTTACCCCGCTCCCATGGCGGGAGCATCACCGATGAAGAGAATGTAATCGCAGTATGTAGTATCTGTCATAGTTGGATTCATGCTCATCCTGCACAAAGCTACGAGAAGGGATTCCTCCGGCGTGTCGGAGTATAGTTTTGTCGGACAAATCCTTGATCTTGCTCATATCTATCGCTGGCGCATTGTGCATTTCACACCAGCACGAGTCGGCCAAGATGGAGCGTGGCGCACTCCATACGCAGGAGATAAAGGCTTCCCTGATCTTATCCTAGTGAGAGATGGTCGGCTTATTATTGCCGAATGTAAATCCAAACGAGGCCGATTGCGACCCGATCAGATTGTCTGGCTGGAAGCCTTAAGCTCGGTGGCGGGGATCGAGGTGTATACTTGGAGGGAAGGGGAGATAGAGAGCATTAAGGAGGTTTTGCGTTGAAGCTGAGCATATCGGGCAAGGGATGCGATATCCAGGGATATAGGATTGCGCTTAACGGGGTAGAGATCGACTGCGAATCTCTGCGAGTATCGCTGGCGGAGGTAGTGACAGCTAAGATTACGCTCAATATTGACGAGATCGAGATCGACGCCGAAGCCTTAACTGCTCTAGAAACTATCGTTCGCCACCAGAAGAGAGGAGTAGCCAATGGAAAGAAACGCAAATAAAGTTCTCGGCTGGCTCGCTCCCCAGATCACCGAGCTGCAAGAATTGCAGGATGCATACTGGACTCGGCTGGCTGCCGTACGAGAAGCTATCGCAGCAGCTCTGGACTCTACGAGTCTTACCGCTACTCAAATCGCTAAACGAGTCGATATGCGCCATGGGGGTATCCAACAGTGGGAGCGCAGTGCAGTACGCGGCGGACAGTATCAAGAGTATCTAGAGGATATAGATCAGTTGCTGGGAGGTAATAAAGAATGGTAGCTCTCGATCCTCGCCAGATTACCAGATATCGTCGCCAGGGAGTCACTTATGACGACCTATCGGATGCTACTGGAATCGCAGATGTCGAACTGTACCAGGCAGTCTCTGATCATCTAGCCGAAGCTCCTCTGGACTCTAATGAGGAGATGAAGCTAGTTATCGAGGGTCGGCTTGAGATGCTCATGTCGGAATCCTGGAACCATCTCCAAGCACGCAAGGCCGAGGGACTTCTAACCTATCAGGATATTGCAGCAGTCGGTCGTATTGTGATCGACGCATGCGACCGGCTAGTTAAAATCCGTGGATTGGATGCTCCGATCAAGCAGGTCGTGCAGTTAGTAGACGATGAGACAGTGCTTGATGTCGCACAGAAGCTTGAAGCAATGGCTATGGCAAGAGGTGTGGCACTCCCCCAACGACCTAAAGCGCTGCAATCGGCTATCGAGGTGCGCTCGGTGGTTGCCGCTAAGATGGAGAGTAAGGAGAGGCATGGCAGGACTCCGGCATAAAGAAGTCTGGACAGAGCCGACTCCCGCAGTTCGGGAGGTACAAGAATATCTCGCAGAGATCCGCCGGCGATTATTCAACACTGATTGGGATGTAACTGCCTGGCGCTGCACTAAAAAGTCCTGCTCCGGACGGCCACACGAGGGATACGACTATCCACATGCCAGAACGCAGCAGCGGGAGCCTCCTGGCGACTGGCGTGTATTCCTTATGCTCGGAGGCAGGGGGAGCGGCAAGACCTGGGCAGCCAGTCATATCTTTTCGGAATGGGTTTTCAACGATACCGAAGAGGGGGAGTATGCAATTGTCTCTCCGACATGGCGCGATGTTACAACTACATGTGTACAATCGCGGCAATCGGGCATCCTAGCTGCGCTCGGAGGTAGACAGAGCGGACTCGTGACAAGTTATACCAAGAGCACTGGTCAAATCCACCTAGCTAATGGTGTCACGATTCATTTGGCTACGAGCGAAGATGGTGCAGTCCGACTCCAGGGGAAGAACCTATCCGGAGTGTGGGGAGATGAGATCGGCTTATGGACAGACTGGGAGACGGCCTGGGATGAGTCGATCTCTTACTCCGTCCGTAAGGGCAGAGCTAGGATAATTGCTACCGGAACTCCGAAGCATTCGCGGCGTGCTCGCAGACTTATCCGGCGATTGATCGACGATCCTAGTGTGAGAGTGGCGCAGCTCCGCACGATAGATAATGCCGATAATCTCTCCGCTGGGATGCTTAGCGATCTGGAAGCAATTAAGGGAACTCGGTTGTATCGGCAGGAAGCGCTGGGAGAACTTATGGACGATAATCCGGATGCGCTCTGGACGCTTGATACGATTGATCCTTACCGCGTTACCGAAGTCCCTGTGCTCGACACGATAGTAATTGCGGTCGATCCGGCGATGACCACAGAGGGAGACGAGACCGGCATTATCGTAGCGGGAGCCATGACCGTGGACAAGATCAGACATATGTATGTCATAGCTGATCTCTCTGGCCGTTATCGTCCGGAGCAAATGGCGAGTGTGGTGGGGCAAGCGCTAGAGACTTATGCGGCGGATCGGGTGATAGCAGAGGTTAACCAGGGAGGAGATTTTATCGGGAGTGTAATTCACGCTCACGATCCCACGATTCCCTACGCGACGGTACGCGCAACACGAGGTAAAGCACTTCGGGCAGAGCCTCTATCAGTGCATTACACGCTGGGTCGAGTCCATCATGTCGGAGTATATGAGGAGCTCGAAGATCAGATGTGCCAATGGTCGCCAGGCGATAAACAATCACCCGACCGACTCGATGCACTGGTCTGGGCAGCAGCTGGGCTGGGAATTATCCGCGAGACGGATTCTGTAGCAGCGTATCTGTCGGTATTCGAGCCTCTAGTCGCCTTGGCTGGTGAGAGAGTCGATACTTGGTGATTTTTTATCCCTACGTTACGATATATCCTGCTGTGCAGCGTCGATTGCGCAGTTTCGAGCACCGAGGAGTCTATGTAGATTGGTGCGATTTATCGACTGTCGAGGCTCCTAGTGAGGAAGCGTATTATTGGGCATTGGCGGAGCGCTGGCGTAGATGCGCTCAGGCGCAGGAGGATTTGGTGATCATCGAGCAAGATGTACTACCCTCCTGGAAGCAGTATCAATCGTTCTTGACTTGTCCTCTCCGTTATTGTGGCTACCATACCTGGCTAGGAGCCTCTTACGGAGCGGGTTTAGGCGCTAATCGCTTCCGATGGGAGGTGCTGGATGCATATGATATTCCTACCGTGATCCATGACTATGCGGATGGCAGTATCCCCCCTCGTGCTTGGCAGAGATTGGATACGCGCATTAATGATGCGCTCGCTACCCGAGGAGTAGCGCTGGATTGTCATGGAGTGATGGCGCATCTGCATCCCTATCCCATTCCCGATCCTCTCATTAGGCATATCTACGTAGCCCGTTACTCTTCCTCTCGCCGTTCTCCACTTCCTTAATACCGCGAACAGCATCGGCTTGGATGCTGAAAGGGGACAAGTCGGTCGTCAGCGGTGTACTCTGGTGGCGTAATTAACTCGCCATCGTTCCAAATATTTACTGCTGCCCTTTCTCTGAACTCTGCATTCAGTTGGTCTGGCCGTATGAGACGGCTCTCTGGGTGCAAGATGGGGCGCGCCCAGCTATGTCCCCCTGGCAACGCCGGGGGAGTACCCGCGTACAATAGCCGTTCATCCCAGGTATCCCACCCAATGGCTATAGTGCCACCAGAGTGGACTATAGGCGTGCTCCCCCATACCAGCAGGGCGTAGCCCCCCTCGTGGACGATTACTTGCGTGTTACGGTATACGATGGCCATCCCTCCATCGTAAACATCTGCGGACGCTCCATCGTCCCAGACGATGGCGTATCCTCCTGCGAATACATCTGCATGCTCTCCCTCATACAGACGTGCTTTGGTGATGACCTGATCTCCTTTAGATCCCATCACAAAGGTACGGTTACCATCGGCATCTCGATGGATGCGCCGACGGGGATCGAGATCCGGAACAATGGTTCTCATCGTTCCACCTCCTCTGCGTACTCATCTGCTAGTTCTGCCAGCGTTGCCCACTTCAGGGCTGCTGCTGCATCACTCAAGCGATCAACCGGTATCCATAGATGATGAGTCCAGAAGCCACTATGAGTGGCATCTCCTGGGTTCCAGCGGTCAGCGACTAATCGGCCTCCGAATGGTTCTAGCGCTTCGGCTCGTTGTTCTGTGGCGATGAAGGGATAATCTAACCGGATCATCCCTTTAACCGCTAGCACTCTTGCGGTCTCTTCGGCTCTACAGAAGTTAGAGCCGATATGTGCTCCTAGGTTTTTGTAACTGCCTCCACAACGGGAGCATATCTTCATCTTTTTTCTCCTTTCTCCTTACGGGGATCGAGATCGAGCGGAGTGGCTGGGTTTCCCGCTGCTGCCTCTCGGACATCCCAATCCTTATCGCTTGCTAGCTGTATCAACACCTCCGGTGGGGTGGACGGATTGGTCGCTACTGCCTTGCGCACTTGCCAGCGGTCGTCTGTTGCCAATTCCGTCAACACCTCGGGTGGTGTGCTCGGATTGGACGCTATCGCTTCATCCGCTAGTTGGCGGAGGCAAGCCCACTTCAGGGCTGCTGCTGCCTCTGCTAAGCGCCCCTGGTGTAGCCACAGGTGACTAGTCCAGTGACCTGCTCGGCTGGGACCGCCTGGATACCAGGTGTCCGTGACATACAACCCACCATAGGGAGCGAGCGTTTCGGCTCGCTTCTCGGTGGCTGTCATGGGCAAGCATACCATTCCTCTAGCTTTTAATGATTTCGTGATCTTCCTTGCTTCGCAAGGATTGGTACCCACATGGGCACTCAAATTGTTGAATAACTCCCCACACTCGGGGCATATTTGTGTTGTTGTCATTTGTATCTCCTTTCTTAATTGATCTCAAAACCGGTCGTTGTTAGTCGTTTGGTCATTGTAGACCCATCCGCAAGGGTGACCTTTGCGGTATTGCCTTTTATTACCACCGTACATCCCTCCGCTGTATACTCGGTTGCGTGGGGATGAGCACGCGTGCCCGACCATTCTAGCCAGGTTACGGTTGCATCCTCAATTACCTCTTCGCTACTACCGTTGGATCTTGCTAGTGCCTCGATAGCCAGTGGATTAGGAAGAATTTCTTCTTCCTCATCATCCTCGTTCGGCTCATCCAAGCCAAATATGACCCTCACATAGTGACGGTCGTAAAACTTGGTCTTATTGTACCGTCCGCTGGTGTGGTGCCATTCTGCGTAACGGCAGAATTCCTCGACCAGCTTTGCTGGCACTCCAGTTTTGGAGGCTGGTACACGCCCATCTTCATAGGCTTGCATCGCCCTTTCGCTCATACTGTATCCGATATAACTCATTAGTATCTCCTTTCCTAATTAGTAGCTCTATTAGCTACTCCTATCATTATACACCTTTTACGGTAAAATGCAAGCATTAATCGCCATATTGATAGAGAGTTTATAATCCCGCATGGCATGCCAACGCTCCCTCATTCATGCTGCTACCGCCGTATCGATGCCAAGAATCCCAGCTACTGCCTCGTTAATCTCATCGTCTAGCTGGCCATGGTATTTCCGGAGCATGCTGGCTCCGAGCGCTGCCTGCCTCGTGCTTAGCGACGAGCGCCTGGCTAGCTCATGTCCGAGATACGTGTCCAAGCCGTTAAAGCCTGCTCCGTTTTGGAAGCGAGCGTGGTCGGTATCCATGCTAGCCAAGAGACGCAATCCGTGCAGGACTAGCTCTGCACGCTCGGCTGTTACATTGTCCAGGTACCGATCGAGCTTATTGGCCTTAGGCTCTTCTGTCGGAGCGGGAGCGCCCGTAAGGATGATCTCTTCGCTGGGGTCGATATCTAGCGCAGCATCCGCCATATCCTGTTTAGCGATCACTGCTTGTACCATTCGGGCATCCAGTGTACCAGCGACGACCAGATGCTGGATAAGCACGCTATCTGTCTGTCCGATGCGGTGGTGCCTATCCTCCGCTTGCGATATGTTGGCCGGTACCCAGTCCAACTCGGCAAAGATCGCGTGAGATGTGCTTGTAATGGTGAGTCCCACCCCTGCTGCCTGAATCCCGCCGACGAACACTCGCACATTAATGTTGTTCTCGAATGTCGCTACGGCTTCGGCTCGTTCGTCTCCGCTGTTGCGTCCGTCGAGACTTACTGGCCGATAATCCGCTAGTCCTTCTCGGAGCGCGTCGATGACTTCATGATGATGTGCCCAGATAGCCAGTTTCTTGGTCTCATCCTCATCGAGGATGGATTTGGCGTGTTCAATAATAGTCGGCACTTTTGCCAGTGCTAGTGTCTTGCGCATGCGACTAATCTCGGCAAGGCTACTCCCCTGGGTGGTCTTGAGTTCGGCTGCTAGGCGCTTGTAGTCGTCACCCTCGCTCTCCGCCATTAGTGCGCGGATACGAGCAATCTCGATTTGTATTGCATCCTCTGTCTCCTGCCACATATTCACCGCCGCTATAATCTCTGGTGTGGGTTCGATGGGCAGTAACTGCCTAATCTTCGGGGGGAGGTCAGTGAGTACCTCACTCTTGAGCCTGCGCACCATGCATGATCCTCGCAGTCGAGTTTGTAATTCGGGAAGATTCTGCGCTGCTCCTAGTTGCACCCCGTAGCGTCCGGAGAAGAGGCCGTTGTACTTCTTAGCGAATGACCAGTAGCTACCCCATTCCAGCGGAGCCAGCCAGTGCAGTATTGTCCATATCTCGGCGGGATGGTTTAATACTGGAGTTCCCGTTAATGCAATCTTTCGTCTTGCGTCCATCGCTAAGAGCGCTCTTGTGCGCTGTGCCTTTTGGCTCTTGTACTGGTGCGCTTCATCGACCACTATGATATCCCATGTAGGCATCTTCTCTAAGTCATCCCGCCGCCGCTGGAGGACTGCCGGATGCATCAGCCATATCCCCTCGTCGGCTTCTGGTATCTCTTGGGTCGTACAGATGTACGTTTCACGCTCGGTCGTTGCCCAGGCTCGCAGCTCCTGCTCCCAGTTCCTCTTGAGGGAGAGCGGACACACGATGGCGATCCGCTTGTACTCTGGGTGGAGGTTCAGGATTCCGATTGCCTGGATCGTTTTCCCCAATCCCATCTCATCACCGATTAGGGCGTTGCCCACCCTCTCTGCATACGCAATCCCAGCGCTCTGAAATGGCCGGTACTGCCGTCCTGCTGGTGCGGGAATGTCAATGGTCGCTTCTGTTATCTCGCTGGAGTGACTGGCCTGGATATTTTCTTGTACTGCGGAGACTAGGGTTCTGGTCGCCTCGTCCATGAATGCCGCCATGGGAGCCGCTGCGACTGGCGACTCCGTCCACCAGGTCTTGTTTTCGGGATTCCAGCGCCAGGCATGAGCCTTGAGCTGCTCCTTAAAATCGTAGGCTTGGGTAGCCTCAAATCTTTGTCCGTTGTGTGTAATTTTCATTTTATGTATCTCCTTTCCTTAGTAATCCCTTATGACTACTACTATCATTATACTCCTCTTTACGGTAAAAAGCAACCCCTAATTCAATTGTTGTTAGAAAAGTTATAATACCCGTGAACCCTTATGTAGTAAGGGTTTGCGGGTATTAGTATCATACGGTGATACTAATTAATTAATATCATAGCGTGATACTAAGCATTACCGGTCTTAATACCGCGTAGCTATAACTAGTATCATAGTGTGATACTAACGCTAGTAATGAGTAACTACCGGCCTAATTACATGATAGTAATTACTGGTATGTAGCGCCCAGCCTATAGCGTAGCCTAAGTCGGACGGGTAGTAGCCGGTAGCGTAGCGGCCTGATCATCATTACCGCGGCGGGTAGCATAGCGGTAAGGCTAACCCCGCGCCCGGCCTTAATCATCATCACCGTATAGGTAAGTAGGTAAGTACATCATTAGCAGCTGCAGGCTAGCTATTAGGCTACGTAATCATCACTAGGCTATGTAGTAGGGTTATGTATATATGAGCGGATCTCAACCCGCGCCCCGGCCTATTAATCACCGTATAAGGGCTAACTAATCAGTAAGTACATTATTAGGCTATGTAAGCGGGTTATACGGTTAAGGGTAGTAATCATTATCAGGTTAGCTATTAGGCTTATGAGGCTAGCTATTATCAGTAGTAGGCTAGTTATCAGTATTAGCTATGTAGTAGTAATCATTATTAGGCTTACTACTAGGTCATTAGGCTTATATCATATCACGCTATTATTAAGCTAGCTATTATGATTATTAGGCTTATTATCAGGCTAGCTATTATATCACATTACGCTATTAATTACTATTAAGCTAGCTATGAGCAGGTATTATTAAGCTAACTATATTATTAAGCTAAGAAATAGCAGGTAAGGGTAGCAAACGGCCGCCTGGTACGCTCGCCTTACTTGTTAGTAACTTACTTAATTAGCACTTATAGTAACTATCAACGGATTATCTATTATCAACTGACATATAGTAGTCATTCATAAATAGGCGCTGACCTGCAAACTTAACATAATGATCATTATAGGACATCGGTATTATCACCACCGGTAGTAGTAGGGCGCTGACCTGCGATTATGTGAATAATATGTGAGGATTAGCCACTATCCGTGGCGGGGTGGCCACTTTTCGTCTGAAAACCCGCCCCGGATGCCGCGCTGGCCACCCCTCTTATCTACTTCGCGTACACGGGTTCGCGTGCACGGGTTGACTTCCGCCACCAATCGTGCTATAATCACTGGTAGCGGGTATCTAATGTATCTCCTTTCTAGTTACAACACACTACCCGCTCGGTATGCCTCTCTGGGTGGTTATGACTGCCTGGGGAGGCATAATTGGTTCTATTCCATGGCGAAAGAGTGCCAATCCGGAGGCTGCGAAACATAAAAGTCCTGGTGAATGACGGTTTGTGGTGGGTAAAGTATAAAAGCGTTCTATTGTATCTCATGTATTATCGTTGTATCCCATTACGCATTTATGCCAGTATTGACCGATAATCCGCGTAGAGATGTTACAAGGGTGTAATATGATACTAATATGGACTTGCTTGGGATGTATATGGATCGGCCAGCGCTCGGAGGTATCCATCCTCTTCGCCGTTGGGATGTGAGAGGCAAGCGATTAGTACGGATGGGAGAATGGATCGGATGTGGAGAGTGGATGCTCTGGGGACAACGCCTCGATCCCAAGCTCCGAGCTACGGAGGGAAGACTACGATGGTTGGAGAATCTGATTATGGGTGAGAGGGTGGCATCCGAACATCCGTTCGTCGGTCTCACTCACTGCTCCGAAGTCTATGATGCCGGAGAGGGACGCATCTGGTTGCTGGCGCACGATCCCTATTATGGAGTAGATACTCCTTTGGATTTAATGCGCCTGATTGGGCTGGTGCGTAATGGTTAAAATCTTCGCGGCGATAGGTGCATGGTCACCGATTACCAAGAAAATCCAAGGAGGGAAGTATGGTAAGGAGATCGCAGCATTCTCACATATGGGATTCCTGGTTCGGGCAGCAGACGAATCGTTGTGGACTCTGGAATTGTCTCGGAGGGGAGTCGTGAGTCGTCCCCTTAAGGATGTGCCTGCTCATCTCATCATGGAGATTCCAGAGGTGGATCATCGGGGAGTGAATCGATATTTGATTGGTCATACCGAGGACAAATATCGTCCGTGGCGAACATGTGCGCAGTATGTCGGGCAAGGATTGCTGGCTGGAGGTTGGCAGCCACCGACCGAGGATCGCTTCACCCCCGCAGCTTTCGTTAACTGGTATGGCCGACCAGAGGATATCCAATGGGTACACCGATATTTGTGGTACTATGATCTGTATGGGATGCCATGAAACTCCGTAAGAAGCGTCTCCCTCCCGAAGTCTATGATTTAGCAATCCGTAAGGTGCGCGATCCGAATGCTCGTATCGAGTCGCGATGGATAAACGAAGTCGAACAGGTTGCTACGGGCATCCGCCAAGCCTGGATGCTTTCCCAGGAGAATAACCGCTCGCCTGTACCTGCGGAGAAGGTCGCCAAGATGATCCAAACCGTACCATCGCTCGGAGGATTCGCACGAGTATCGGATAACTCGCTAAAGGCTATGCATGCCGCAGGGATGGACTGGCTCGGACCGTTCGCGCCTGGTTCTCCCCTAGTTCCCTACATCGGAGAGTCTGTTCCGCCTCGCACCTACAACTTCGAGGTCGGGCGCAACCTTAACATTATGGCTAGGGATGGCCGCATCCCTTATACCACCTTGCAGCAGATTATAGATAATTACGATATCGCTCAAGCGTGTATTAGATACATCATCTCCGATCTGCGCTCGATGCCACTCACGTTCAAGCCTATCGACAAGACCCAGGCAAGCGGCCGTAAGGCCGTAGACGAAGCTAGAAAGTTCTGGCAGCGTCCGGATGGAACGGTTCTCTGGGAGGAGTGGCTGGCGAAATGGATGTACCAGGTGCTGGCATTCGACTGTGGCACGCTATATCGCATCCGCAATGAAAAGGGGAAGCTGATCGGGTTACGAGTAATAGACGGGAAGACCATCGTGCCTAAGACTGACTGGTGGGGTAATGTGGGTGACCAGCTCGTTTACCCAGAGGGAGTAGAAGAGGCGTTGCCTGCGTACCAGCAGGTGATTGAGGGAGTGCCATGGGATAACTTTACTCGTGATGACATATATTATCCCTTAATGTGGCCTCGTCCCGATTCCGTGTATGGTTGGCCGCCAATTGAAAGTGTGCTCATGAATGCAAATACAGATTTGCGCATGCAGGCGTTCTTCCTCCAGTTCTTTACATCCGGAGCCGTACCGGAAGCCTTACTGATCGCTCCTGAACATCTAAGCGATCCGGCAGTGATCGAGAGGCTCCAGGAAGTGTGGGATTCTGTCATGTCCGGCGATCCCACGCGCCGATTTGGGGGGATATATCTCCCTGGAGGGACTCAAGTACATCAGATGGAGATGCCTAAATACCCCGAAGAGCTCTGGCACCAGATCATGCGACTAACGGTTATGCAGTTTAATCTCCTGCCGATTAACCTGGGATTCACCGATTCAGTGAATAGGGCAACAAGTGGAACGCAGATGGATCTTCAAGAGCGGGTGGGGACTCTTGCATATACCACATTCGTCTCGCGATTCTTAACTTGGATAACACAAGAGGATTTGGAACTGCCGGTTATCGTCGATTTTGACACTGCCAGAGATCGAGAAGACCGCCTCAAAGAAGCGCAAGCCTGGAAAGCCTGGGTAGATATGGGAGCTGCCTCCGCCGATGATGCACGAGAGCATGGTCTTGGCCTGCCTATTGATCCTGCGCTTCCCACCCCTCGATTCCTCGTAGCCGGAAATGGGATCGTACCGGTCGGACAGATTATCGCAACCGGAGGCGTAATTGATCCCCATACCGGCAATCCTGCTCAGCGTCCCCAGCCTGAAGAGTATGTGTGGCCGACACAGCACGCTCCCGATCCTCAGGCTCCCCAGAACCCGTCCGCGCATCAGCAGCATACGCCGATCCAGCCGATGATCGGAGGCGCTCCTCCTCCGATGAAAACTAACACACAGAAGGCTACTATCCTCTTTGCCCATATCGCTTGCTACTATAAGGATCGAATCTATATCCAACAGCGAGGGGTTGCGATCAACGATCCTGCACAAGGACTCTGGGAGATACCTGGTGGACATTTGGACGAGGGGGAGACTCCCTGGGAGGCCGCAGTGCGTGAATGGGAGGAAGAGGTTGGAGTCCCTCTTCCTCCTGGTCGCAGGAAGCACGCATCCCTAGGAGGCCAGCACATGCTTTACTGCTACGAGGCGGACGAGCAGTTCGATCTCTCTAAGCGCAAGCCGCACAATACCGAAGCATCTGGCAATCCGATACGGGTAGCATGGGCTACGGTGGATGAGATACGCGGTCTGGGACGCCAAGTCCGTCCAGAGTTGATCCGAGACTTGACCTTAATTCAGACCTACATGCATTTGGACGACATGGAACACGAGCTTGCCCAGTTCCACCGATTGGCCGAGACTCACTCCCTCAACGTGTTGGCGGCCAACGCATCCAAGCCATGGCGGTTCGAGTGGCATCATGTTCCCCCCTCTCTGGGCAAAGCGCTGGAACAAGGCGTGCTCCAGGAGCACCATGCCGAGCACGATAAAAAGACCCAAGAGCTGGCACCGGTTGTGTTCGCTGCGCTCTCCCAGATCGTGAGTGCCGAGGATGCGCAAAAGGCGATTTATCAGTTCACGAGTCAAGCTCCCCAGAGTATGGATTACAAGGACAAAGACGTATTGGCAGTTTACGCAGATGCCATGGCCTCGGCGCTCCCATTGAATTTTACCCCACTACGCGAAGCGATAGAGCGTGTCCATCAGGCTGGAACTGTTCTGGGAGGAGGAGTAGCTGGCGAGATAGGTAATTCTATCGCAGGCATACTTAATTTCAATCACCCTTACGAGCCAACTATCGAGGCGGTGACGATCAAGCGCTTGGGAGAAGCTATCGCTACGGGTCTAGAGAATGACGAATCCGCCTGGGGGATAGCACAACGGATAGTAGGAGTGTGTAGAGACTGGAAGCGAGCAGTCGTGATCGTCAAGACTGAATTATCTAAATTCGAGAATGCGATTCGCGAGAAGCTCATTCGTCACCACGAGGAGCAAACGGGAGATGGAGTGGTTCGCGGAGAGACGATGCTAAACTTGTTAACGATGCCAGATGCATGTCCGATCTGTAAAGCTATCGCCGCTAGTAATCCGCATCCTATCAGTGATCAGAGCATCATGCCCCCAATCCATCCCAACTGTCGATGTGTCGTGGTAGGAGCATAATGCACGTAGCCTTTGATCTGGACAACACACTCGATACTTCACGGATTCCGATGCAATCCTTGGTAAGCGCCCTAAAAGCGGCTGGCCATACGATCTCTATCCTGACCGGATGCTCTAATCCGACTCCTACGGCAGTACAGATCAAGGAGAAGGTGGAATACTTAGAGGCGCTGGGATTCGGGGATCTCTGGGATTGGCTCGTAGTGATCGGTGATCCTCCTCATGAGCGCAAGGCCGAGATCGTCCACCACGGAGCGCCTGGTCAAGATGGTGGACTCCCGCCGGTGGATATTCTCTTTGATAATTCGCTCCATAATGCTCGGTTGGCGAGCAAACATTGTCTGGTGATGGTACCATGGAACACGGTTCAGGATTAATAATATGTGCGTAACCTGTGGCTGCGGCCATCCCAAGAAAGACCATGGCGACGATAGGAACCTAACGCGTAAGGATTTCCAGGAGGCAGCGTTGGCCGCCAACATCGACATGCACCACTTGGTCGCGAACATCAATGACGCTTACACCCATGGCGAATTGTCGGGTGGGAAGTCCAAACCCGATGAGAAGAAACTAGCGCCAGCAGCAGTAGTTCATGCGCCGGTAAAAACAGATAAGGAGATTCCGTTTAAGCTGATTGCCAAGACCTCCGCTCGACGTTTCACCCTAGGAGTCGCATACCGACCTAACGTGCCGGATGTCTCCGTCGCTATGGATGGACATCGCGATATTATCTCCGAAGCCGAACTGGAAGAGGGAGCGTGGAAATTCCTTACCAATAATCCTAAAGTCGGGATAAATCATGTTGGAGAGAAGAACGCCGGAACGGTCGTAGAGTCATATATCTATCGCGGTCCGGACTGGATCGTATCGCAATCGCTGACTATCACCGCTGGATCGTGGCTAGTGGGTGTAATATGGGAACCATGGGCATGGGAACATGTGGTAAATGGACGATTAAAGGGCATATCGCCGGAAGGCAATGCAGCTAGGAGATCGCATGGATGAGATTACAGAACTAACAAATCTAGACCCCGACAGTGTAGATGGGGTCATGGACGGTATGCCTGCCAATGGTATTACCGAGTGGGTCGTGGCGAAGGCTTCGTCACCAGTGGCTAAGAGGGATTATACTGTCGAGGAACGACGTAAACTTGCAGCCGAAGGAAAGGCCATTCCATCCAAGAGTGCCGGAGGTAAATTCCCAATCGTAGATAAAGAGGATTTGGAAAATGCTATTCGCACGATTGGACTAACGAATGAGCCTAAAGCAAAAGTAAGAGCATACATCATCCGCAGAGCAAAAGCTCTCGGAGCGATGGATAAGATTCCTAAGAAATGGAGGAAAATGAGTAAAACCCAAAAGAGCATCGGCTCGGTGGGCGATGGCAGAGGCATGCTGGATATCGATATGATGGTATCGAAGTTCCAGGAGGGTCTCCAGGCCATTCAAGCATCAGTAGCCGCGCTCAAAGATGAGAAGCAACTGGGCACTGGCACGCCAACCGATCCCGATCCAGTAGTCGAGAAGATGGCTGAGCTGACCGCACTGGTCAAGCAGGCCGTAGATCAGACTACGATAGATCAGGAGCGCGCGGAGGCTAGTGACACAGTAGCAGGAGATGCCGAAAAGGCCAAGAAAGAGAAGAAGAAATTCAAGGCCAAGTGCAAGAAACTGCAAAAGGAACTGAAGAAAGCAAAAGCTAAGAAAGTGAGCAAGGCTGTACATATGCCTCTGACCAATGGACTAGCTGCTGCTCTCGGACAAGAGAGCAATACTAGCGTAACGCCAGCGGAGATAGTGCGCAAGAAAACTGCGGATCTGGAACCGACGGAACGTGCTCGTGTAACTCGGTCTGCGACCCATGAAGCACTAGCAGGCATTCTCGGACCGATGCTGGCTGCTCCACCCACAGAGATACTTAGAGGAGGTAAGTCATGAGTGAGACACTAGATATTCTAGGTGCGACTAAGGCGACGACTGAAGCAGTCAAGGCTGCACTGGCTAAGGCTACGACAAACGGATTCACGTTAAACACCGGAGCATCCGGCATTGACTTGGCTCCGTTCGTATCCTTGGTACCAGTCGATACGCCGTATTACGATACGACACCTCGTACACAGGTAGCCCAAGGTTCGGACGCTACGATATGGCAGACATATGCGAACAGTAATCAGGCACAGAGCTACGGCTTTACTGCGGGTGACTCGTCCGCTGCTCTCATGGTATCCGAGATAATCAACCAGCAAACGCAGATGGCTCGTACCGGTATACGTAACCTTGTCACCTTGGACGTGATTGGCCAGGCACAGGGCTATGTCGATGCGTACGCGGAGGCTGCACTGCAGGCAATCAACCAGAAGCTGATCCAGGAAGATATACTCTTGCTGAACGGCCTTACCTACTCGATAGGTACTGTTCCAGCTCCGACGTTGACGACCGCAGGCACGGGAGGCACTATAGCAGCTAGCACTGCCGTAGATGTACAGGTAGCAGCAATCTCCGGATTAAACTACTACTCTGGTGGCTCAACCGCAGCGACGGCAGCAGTAAGCATAACGACAGGAACTGCGACGACTAATACGGTGACGGCGAGCATATCCGCTCCACCTGCATTGGCTGTAGGCTATGAATGGTTCGTAAACGGATACTACTACACCACGACAAGTGTACCGACAGTAACGATTACATCCATCCCAACGGCGAATCAGGCAGTGCCAAACACTCCCGATCTCCCGTTGCTTTATGGCGCAGGTACGGTAGCGATTACGGCGATACCCAGCACGGATACTAGTTATGCCACGAATGGATTTACTGGGCTGGTCGGCAGCATCGTAGCTGATCTCTCATCCGAGGGAACCATCAATGCTCCTGCCACCTACGTAACTCCTGGTACTGGTCTTAGCCAGGGAGCGTATAAAGAGAATCTCGCAGGAGGACAATTGCACTATGACGGTCCGCAGATCGTCGAGTGGAACGAAGTCCTGCTCTCGATATATGCAACATGGCAGCTAAGTCCCAGCAGGATATTGGTAGCTCCACAGCAGTTTAATGATGTGTCTACTACCATCCTGGGCACACCTAACGCGGTGAACTTCTTCAACCCGACATCGGTTGAGCAGCACCGCGGATTGGTAGCCGCAGGTAGCGTCCCGATATACGTCAACCCCACGACAGGAAGTCCGGCGCAGATTCAGGTTATGCCTCATCTCCCACCTGGTGTGGTGGTGTTTGTATCAGATCAGGTACCATTCCCTGGATCGAATATCGGATGGAGCCAGCAAGTCCGCACCCTTTACGATAACTTCCTGTTCTCGTACGGTACGACAAGCCAGCCATCATCCGGTCCTAGCGGTCCGAGATGGGAGTTCGAGATCCGTAGTGACGAGACATTCGTGAATTACGGAGCTCCAATGATGGGCGTGTTGTCCGGTATCGCTCCCGGTGTAGCAGCAGCCTAAGAGATAAGCAATATACCCTCCTCGTAACAGGGGAGGGTATATCCCAAGATAGGAGGATTTAATATGGCCAATGTGCCGATCAGACGTAGAGTTCAAGTAATTGCTCATGAGGTCGATCCCGACAGACCTACTCGTACTAAGAGGGTTTATACTTCCGAGCCGAGTGGTGACGAACGTCTCTCGTATGGAGGTGTGGAGTATCCCGCCGATAAGGATGGCTGGTTTTATGTACCAGTGCCAGTAGCAGCCGATCTTCTGCGGTTGCCTCTCTGGGAGAGTCGCCCTTACGAGGCCAAGGTTGAGGATGACCCCAAAGAGGAAGTTCCCGATACTCCGAAGCGTAAGGCGGTAGCTAAGAAGCAATCATGACGATCCCGGCCACGATACCGCAGTTATCTACGCCGGTTGTTCCCTATGATGTCCAGGGAGAGAGTGTCCTTACGCCGCTGGCTTCTCCCTCATGGTGGAGCGCATTCCCTACTGGTATTAGCGGAAAGCTCCTCTCGGCCAAGACGCAAGACCCGATGGGGATGTTGGCTAGTCTCCTCACCCAGGCATCTCGCGATGTGAACAATCAGATTTACGGCGCTAGTGGAGGAGCAGGAGATACATCCGTCCAAGCTGCGCTCCATACTCGTCTAAGTCGGGTGTCCATTATTAATGGTGAGTTCCGCTTACGTGCTCATGGATATCCCGTTACGAGCGTTACCTCTATGGGGTGGGAAGGGAGTGGAACGATCTACCCTCTTCCCCAGAATGCCCAGTTAGGTATCACCATCGAGGGAATGACTGTCCACGTGCCTGCGCCCTCGATTCTCTCTAGTGGCTTCGAGTCACAGTTGCCAATGCAGCAGCTAAATAGCGGGACGTATAATATCGTATGGCAGTATGTAAGCGGCTGGTTCCATACTCAGCTAACCGAATCGGTCGCAGCCGGAGCTACTACCCTAACTGTAGCGAAGAACGCTGAGAGCGGATTAGTAGGACTATGGAAAGGCCAGCAGCTAACACTCCAGGACTGGGCGAATAATGCGATAGAGACAGTGGAGGTGGCTTCGGTAAGCGGGGAGACGATCACTCTTGAGCATCCCACTCTCTATGCTCATCCGTTGCCGACGGCACCTGACTTCATCATCCTTACTGCCGTTCCTAGCGTCTTGTCCGAAGCTGCTATTTATATCGTAGCTGGAATACTCCTAGCTGGTGGCCAGCAGGCAGTTATCCTCTCCCCATCAGGGGGGAGCGCCAAGGGTACAGAGGCTGGAGCAGCCGAAGCTATGTACGATGAGGCTACTATCCGCTTGGCTCCTTATCGGGTGGCCATGTACTAATGGGGTTCGCAACTACCAGAGCAGCGATTACTAGTTATCTACAGGATGAGATGGCGGCTGGCAATCTGCCAAGTGTCGCTTCGATCTCATCGGCTCCTCAACCGATTAACGTTGCGGATATCTATTATCAATCATCTGGTACATCGTCCGGCGATGAGGTGAATATCGGAGCAGCAGTCTGGCTGTATCTGGCCGAAGCTCATTCGTTACTGTATGCTCCACCTGCTAATTGGGGACAGCAATATACCTTGGATTTGATCGTCCTGGTCAACGATCCCTCTGGTGATGGAGTCAATGCGCAAATCATCATGGATAACGCTCTGGATGAGTTGCGCTCTGTTATCCGTGCTAATCGCAATGCAGGTGATCCGAGTGTGGTCTTTGCATGGGGTGTAGGTGATCTCCTGCACGCAGGCTCGGAAGATATCCGGATTATGCAGCATTTCCCCGATACTATCGGAGCAAACACGACAGCGGTCAATATATCTGCTATCATAGAGGTATCAGTAATAGCACTAATTACACAGGTAACATAGGATGACACGACAAGCACATGCCAAAGAGCCCGATAAAGAAGAGCAAGCCGAAGAAAGCGAAAGCTCCGTCGGCACCGAGAGCACAGCAGAAGAAGCACTCGAAGGCAGTGAAGCTGGCTCGACGAGAGAGCATCCGTCAAGCACGGCGGAGAGTACTCGGCATATGATCTATACAGGCACAGAGCAGCGGGTGATTGTACGCCGTGACCATAAAAATATCGTAGTAAGACCAGGGGATGAGATCGACTTCCTGATCAATCATCCCGAATTTAAGGAGGTATAAAAAATGCCCTATATGTCCGTCCAGCGAGTGATCGCTCTCGGTGTCGAGACCACGTATGGGGTCTCCCCGACTGATCCTACAGTCTGGCTACAGGTTGATCCCAACCCAGGGGATGAGCCGCAGATGACGTATCTGGAGAACAAGGCTCTTTACGGCTCCCCAGCCATCGTCTACGATGTTGTGGCTGGTGTGGAACACCAGAAGATATCGCTCAAGGGTAATTATTTTACCGATACCGGACCGTACCTGACCTGGCTAATGCTCGGAGTAGATACTGTAAGCGGTACCGCTGCTCCTTATACGCATACGATACAATTAATTAATGACCCATCGGTAGGATCGCAGCCAAGCAGTGTATCCATCTGGGATATTGATAATGTCGCCGCGACCGATAACGCTGGTACATCTGGCGCATGTAAGCTGATAAACGGATGTGTCCTGGATTCACTATCTCTCTCGATGAGCGCTACTGGTGCCTTGTCATATACCGCAGACTTTGTGGGCAAGCAGATCGTAGAGGCTGCCATCCCAAGCACCTTTGCCTTTACCGATACGGTCTTCCTCCCTGCGTACACATTCGCATTGTCGATTAACGGGACTTCATACCCGATCATGGAAGAGGCTACGATAGACATTAAGCGAGGAGCTAAGCCGATCCCGACTCTGAATGGGAGCAGATATCCCTATACCGTCTGGGATAATGGGATCGACGTAACTGGTAAGTTCACTATCATAGCTGAGCCTAACGACCCGAACTTCTGGGGAGCGTTAAAGACGGAGAATAACAACGAACTGGTGTTCGCTGGCACTGACCCTATTACGAGCACGCCATATACCTGGACGCTTGGTGGAGTCCAGTTGAAATCGCCAAAGATCGAATCGAGCAAGGAATGGGAAGAGTTGACGGTAGACTACCAAGCCAACGCCATCCCCTCCTTGGCTATATCGGGATATTCCCCAATCGAGTTCGTATTCGAGTCGACATCGGCAACACCATTATAGAAAGGAGACCAAGTGGATAACATCGAGGTACGAGTAACGCAAGGAGCGCAATGGGAATTACAGGATGCAGCAATAGCGCTAGCAGCCAAGCTCGAAGAGCTGGGTGTGATAGAGGGCAATTCTATCGCTGTGCTCGGTACCCTCACAGACAAGGAGGTGAACGAATTACTCTCCACCTCCGATCCAGCGGTGATGGGAGAACTGCTAACGGCCTTGCGAGACCTGACACTCATCCAGATCGTGCAGTGTTCATTCGTACTGGAGAATGGAGTGCGTCGTCACCTTACGCGCCAAGAGGCCTTAGATATGGAACCTACCGAGTGGAACGAACTTTTGGCTCGCGTGCAGGCAGAGCTCCGAATAGCGCAAGAGGGCAGTGCCCCTTTAGTATCAATCGAACCGAGTGGCTTAAGCTCAAGCGACTCTTAAAGGGGTCTCGATCTCCTGTTGATCAGGAGATTAGTCCTATCCTGCTCTGGCGTTGGCGATTGTATCGTTACGCCAAGCTCATGCATCTATCGTGGTCGCAGGTTTGTGACGAGCCGAACTGGTGGGTGGACTGGGTGCTCCGCTGCTCCGCTCTAGAGACTACAGTTCAGGAGGAGCTATCTCATGGATGATCTCATGAGTCGCCTCGATCAGTTATCTGCTGCATTGGATGCTGGTGATTTCGCTCGTGTCGCTGTGCATGGAGTAATTAGCATGACGCGAAAAGTTACGCCCGTAGAGACTGGTCACCTACGCAACAATATCCGCATGCTCGGAGTCGGCGGAGGACAGTCCGAGGCTTCGGCTACATATGGCACTCGTGGCATTATCTACGCTATGTTGCAAGATCAAGGTGGAGTCGTACATCCTCGCGGTCCGTGGCCGATGATTAATCGCTTGACCCACCAGGTGATTGGATACAGTGCGACCATTCCAGGGAGTATGTACATGGCTAAGGGAGCCGAGAGCGGAGATGCAGAGGCAACTAGTCGCATGCAGGCATTACTAGATAGGATCATGAATGGCTGACGTACAGGGTCGCGTAACGATATCGACAGCGCAAGCTATCGCTGCCATCGAAGAACTGAAGAGCGCCCTAGAGGAATTGGTTGGACAGACTTACTCCATTACGGTCACCTCCGATACAGCAGATGCCAATGAACAGCTAGAGGATGCTCGTGCTCAAGCCGAGGAGCTGGATGCTACTGATCCTACTATTACGGTTAGTGCTGATACAGCGGAGAGCGATGCAAAACTTGCCGAAGTCAAGGGAGAGGCAGATAGCCTCGATGCCGAAGATGTAAATATCAAGGTTACAGCCGATACATCAGAGGCGGACGCTAAGCTCGCAGGTACTAAGATCGCTGCAGAGACTGCCAGCGAGGGAAGTGGCGGCGGAGCGGGTCATGCCGAGCAGGAGGTGACGACTGCCGCTAGTACGGGTTCGGAATCCTCCGGAGGAGGATTGGATATCCTTAACGCCAAATTTGCGAAGCTAGCGACAAGCGCTCCGATGGCTGCTACTGCTATCGCCGGTGCCTTTACCGCTCTCCCAGGTATCCTAGCTGGTGTATCGGGTGCGGTAGGTAGCCTTATTGCAGGCTTCATGGGGATCGGACAGGCTATCTCTGCTTATATCGCAGTTGAGAACTCCGCCTCCCAGATCACCCTCCAACTACAGTCTATCCAGATTAATCAGGCGCAGTCGATGGCGAACGCTTCGGCGCAGATTACCCAGGCGACGATGCAGGTAGCACAGGCACAGGTGCAGGCTTACGATACAGTTTACCAAGCGCAGATACAGCTTACTATGAGCGAGCAGGAGCTAGAGAGTGCGCAGTACGGACAACGGCAGAGCCAGCTAAGCCTGACCGAAGCCACCATGCAGGCGAAGTTCCAGCTAGAGAACTACAAACAGCAGATGTCCGATATGGTAATTCAAGTCCAGCAAGCGCAGATCGGCGTAACATCTGCTCGGCTGAGACTGGCGGAGACTATGGGAGATCCCGCAGCTATTACCCTACAACGCCAGCAAGCACAGGTGGCGTATGCGCAGGCTAAGCAGCAGTTATCCGATCTACTTTTGCAGCAGAAGCAGTTAGGGCAACAGGCAGCATTTGCATCCAAGCTCGGAGTGCAGGGGTCGATCAATGTTCGTGCTGCGACCCAGAATGTCACCGCCTCTAACTACCAGCTAGCGAATGCGCATAAGGGCGTTCAGACGGCACAGATGTACCTCCAGCAATCCTATGTCGAGGGTGCGCGTAATATGCGCATGGCTACCTTAGACCAGACCATGGCGGTAAAGAATCTCGGCTGGACGATGCAGCAATTTGCCATCCAGCTAAAGGAGCCTATCGGTGCCTATGCGCAGTTGCAGGTGGCGATGAATGCGCTCGGTCCGGCAGGGCAACAGTTCGTTCAGTGGTTCATGACCTCCATGTATCCTGTGCTGAAGCAACTAGAATATTCCGCAGAGGGAGCATTATTGCCAGGTATTCAAAAGGCGCTAAGCGCCATGGGACCGTACTTCAAAGAATGGGGAGGAACCTTTACGATGTTTGCTCAAGGGTTTGTAGCGTTCCTTGGCCAGTTCACCAAATTTGTCAATTCGCCCGTAGGTAAGGCCGAGTTCACAGCAGCCATGAAAGAGGGTCTGGTATTTATGAAAGATCTCGGCACGGCCATCGTTAATGTGATGAAGATATTCGGTGGGTTCGCTTTACACGGTAAAAGTGCAGTTAGCGCCATAGGTGGTGCGCTAGTGGATGTGACCAAGGTCTTAGCGCAGATGGCCTCTTCAGGAGCAGTCACCGAGATAGCTAATGGATTTGCTATGCTTATGAAAGTCTTTACCGATGTAGGGAAGTCTCTCGGAGGAGGAGGATTAATCGGGCTTATCACGATGTTAGTCACTAAGTTCTCGCCATTCGGGATGGTGCTCGGTACGATTATTATGTTCCTCCCTCAGCTAATGCCTCTTCTCCAAGCCGCTGCTCGAATCTTCGGGGTGCTTATGATCGCTATTAAGCCGATTGTCAATGTCATCAAAGAACTGGTCTTAATGATCGCTCAACACCTGGCTACGGAACTAACGATGCTCACACCTGTGCTCATGGAAGCTGGCAAAGTGATCGGAGCATTACTCCAAGCACTAATGCCTCTGATCCCGATCATCCTCCAATTGAGCATGGTCGCTCTTAAGCCCTTGATTAGCATCCTCATGGCCGTTCTCCCTGCGATCCAATTGCTAGCTAAGCCAATTAGCCAGATCGCCACCCTGATCGGAGCAGTATTGCAACCCGTTATCGGAGTAATTACTGACGAGTTGCAATTCTTCGCCAAGATCATTACTGCCGTTCTAAAAATTGCTATTGACATTATTATCTACGCGTTATCTGGATGGATCAAGGGATTAGAATTAGTCCTGCGATACATTGATCCTTTGATCCAGCGAGGAGTTAAACCACTCCATGCCTTTCTTAACGATCTCTGGAAGATCATTGTGCAGGTAGCACGTAGCCTGGAGCATGATTTTGTCCGTGTTCTGCATATGGTTGGAGACGCACTACGACCCATTGCTCACATGGTGGGAATGGTCACTCACGGGATATCCAGTCTGGGTAAGGGGATCGGAGGCGCTATCGGTGGCATTGGTCACTTCCTGGGCTTGGCAGAGGGTGGCTATATATCCCAGCCTACGATGGCCGTAGTCGGAGAGAGCGGACCGGAAGTGGTCTTGCCTCTCAACAATCCCCAGCGGATGCTAGAGATATTGCGTCCATTGCTCACATCGGGACATCTACCAGTCCCTCCAGGGAGTACCGGAGGTGGTACCATGGGAGGAGGACAGAATACGACAATTAATCTACAGGCCATTTCAAACGCGGATCCCCAGATGATTGCACATGAGGTGGCCTGGGCAATGAGAACGCAGAGTACACCAAGATAGGAGAGATAAATGGAATTATGGGCAGATAATACAACGGGAGTATTGGTAGAGGCAATCGCAGCCGGAGCGACTAGTATCACTGTGCAGACGCTAACAGGAGCATTCCCTACGATCTCATCATCTGGACAGATATTCCATGTTATTCTCAATGGTGGACAGCCTGGAGCTGCAGCATCCAATACCGAGATTGTCGTAGTAACGGCTACTTCCGCAGTAAGCGGTACTAACTATATCGCATTTACGCTGCAGAATCCGACTCTCTACGCACATGCACAGAATGAATATTGCGCTGCTGTGCTCACCGCCGAAGCTCTCAACGCGCTGGAAGCAGACGTAATCGGGATCGTGAGTATTCAAGGACCAGGGACGACTACCGAGGGAGATGCTCTGTTTACTGTCAACAGTAGCGCAGAGGAGCGCATCATCCTCGATGATGGGACTGGCTACATGGGTATTCCGACCGAGGGAGGCTTGGTAATCGGAGTGAATAATCCGAGCGAGCCACTAAATTACAATGGCAACCCCTCTCCAGGGGGACTCGCTGCAATTGGTGGTAATGTGGGGTTCTTTGGTCTAAGTTTCATCCAAGACGGGAGTCTAACAGTGACTCCGGCAGTCACGGGGACAACATCCTATACCTATGCGATGGAACTGACAGATCGGAATGGCAATACGAGCGGAGCGATTCTCGAACAGACTATTACTAACGGACCGGCAACTATTTCGAGCACTGATTATATTACGATCACAACTCCTCCTATCACGCCAGGGGCAGTAAAGGTCACAGTGATGCGCTTAGATACGCCCTTAGAGATTGTTAATGGTGTCCCCAACTCAATCACACTTCCCACGTGGTATCTGGTGGGGACTGCTGACGTAGCTGCGCAGAATGATACCATAACATTCACCGATACTGGTGGTACTACGGCGTATGTCCCAGCATCTGAGGATCAAACGATGGCCATCGGACAATTTGGTCGCGCAGTGCTTGGCTCTCAAGTTGTCTCTACCAGCGCTATGATTACAGCACCGTTCGTGACTGTTAACACGATCACCGCCAACATCGTCTTAGCGCTTCCTATCTCTCCGATCATCGGGGAGGCGCACACTATTGTCTATACTGGTAGCTTCGCTCCTTACAGCATCACTGTCCAGGACCCTGGAGGAATCTTCTGGTATCAGATCTGGGGGATGCCACACACAGGGATAACCGTTGTCTGGGATGGCACCGCGTGGCTAGCTCAACCGATTGGCATAGTGGGCACCCTCCAGGGCGGAACGCCTCTGGACACTGTCATTATTGGGAACGGAGCTTATCCATTCGGCAACGATTCGAACGCAGGAATGGAGGATTATCTTGTTGGCGATGTTATCATCGGAGCTGGTGCTCATGACAGCAGCTCCAGCGGCGTGGGAAGCAGCGGTGGACTGACCGTAATTGGGTACAATGCCAGCGCACAAGATAATGGCACAGCTATTGGAGCCAATGCTGTTACGACAAATGCTGTAGCGGTAGGGTATGGCGCTACGACAGGATTAGGTAGCAACGAGGGGGTGGTGGCAGTCGGTTACGAAGCTACTGCGACAGGGGACTATTCCATAGCTATCGGGCAGTCTGCAAAAGCCACTTATGGGTCTGATATCGCTATAGGAAGCTTCCTAAGTACCGCTCATTATGGACAGGTGATGCTGGGAGGCTATGTAGCTTGCAAGGAGGGGATCGAGTTTCCAGGAGCGACTTACATCTCTGCGACTGGCTCGGACATTGCTCAAAACTCGACTGTGACATTTCTTAATCCGCCCTCTGGGAGCACAGTCACGATGCCGACGATGTACGAGGGGCAACTCATGTGGCTCGTGAATATGACTTACAATGACATCACGGTGGATATGGCTAGCGGCCAGACAGTACTTGTTTCCAGGCTGGCTGGGGCTCCTGTGAGTAGTTTCCTCTTGACTCCTGGAGCGACTTACTGTATCTATCTCCCCCCAGTTGATCCACTATCCGGAGGGACGAGCAACACAGTAGCTATCGTAATTAGCAACAACCTCCCATCCCCAGTAGCCAACATTACCTCATTCCTGGATGCGACGCTGGCTGTGGCAGCGACTACTGCTACCACGATTACTTCCGTATCCCTCAATCCAGGAACTTGGGATTTATCGGGTATAGTCTCCTGGGAAGCTGGTACTGTCGCGGCAGAGGTAGGAGCATGGTTTGCTCTCGGCACCGCCGTAGGTACTCTGATCACTACGACAGATACATCTACCACTAATACCTTGGGAGCAGGAGAAGCCTGCACTAAGCCAGTTGGGAGTGTAACTATCACCACCGCAGGAACAGTTGATCTGGTTGGAGAAGCATCCGCGGCGCTCACCGTGACTAATACCGCTATCTACGGTCCGGCTAACACTGCCACAGGAATAATAGCGAAGCCAATCGCCCTATGACAATCTCGCTCTACGAGCCGATCATCTGTAATCGCTGGACAGCAGTCGCAGCATGTGGATTGAGCACGCCAGGTAATCTGCTCTTGGGAGATCGAGGTATCCCGACTACCGAGACCCTCTCCCCATCTACCGGACCGCTCTTTACTTGCCCCGTGCAACTGCAGGACTGGCAAATGTACTTTTTACCTGGTCGCATCTGGGAGCAGGAGTTCACTTTTTCTCCTACTTCCGAGGGTATCCTTATGGGACCTGGTACTAATTTCCTAATTAACCGCGTAACTGAGGGATGGGATATGCCAGCAGTTAATACCCATGATGAGCAGTGGCCTCGTCGCTCCGGACAGATTATTGGCTTGGACGTGTCCAAGGGCCGCTCGTTTAACCTGGAACTGTGGATCGCTCCATTAACTGGCAACGTACCGATCTTCGAACTGCTCCAAACCTTAGCCACGGCATTTCAGGTACAAGGCAATACAGAGTCTCCCTTATGGATTAAGTATCCAGGCTTCCCACCATTGGCGTATATGGTGCGACCACGCAAACGCTCATTCCCGATTGATATTACTCTCTCCGCGGCGTCTCAATCCTCTCCGCAGTTGGAACTAGTAGCAACACTGGTACCAGGCTTCGGACCGATACAAGCATTTAATCTCACCTTTACCACTCCGCCATCGGGGTTGACCTATCCGCTGACCTATCCTATTACGTATGGTCTCAACACGACTAGCACAACTATCGTGCCACAAGGGAACTGGCCAACTTATCCGTTCTTTACCCTTATCGGTCCGCTCACTAATCCGACTTTAACGGTTGGCGAATCTTCAGTTACTCTCTCGACGGGTACTAGTCCGACTCTCGCAGCGGGACAGACTGCAACCGTAGACTGGCACAGCAGGCTAGCACTCCTGACCCCGCAGAATATCCCACTCTCGGTACTGCCTGGAGCTTCCTGGGAGCCGATGGCACCCATGCAGCCTTGCACGGTCACGCTGGCTGGAGGCACCAGAGATACAGGCAGCGCAACAATCTATCTCCCGACAGGATCATATTACACATGAGCAGCGGTTGGGAACTTATCGCTACTGATATCCAGACTAACGAGATATTGGGGAATTTGCCATTTGGCGGGATGCACTTTAGCAGGAAGATTAATGCAGCCGGTGACTTATCTGTTGATATCCCGATCAATGATCCGGTACTATCGGAAGCGCGGGAGATGACAGCGCCGAACAAGACCGCTTTATGGGTATTCTATAATAGCACGCCCGTATGGGGAGGCATCTCGCTTAATCATCGTTACACGATGACTTCTGGTCACCTGGAGATTACGGCCAATACTTGGTCGGCATATTTTGGCCATCGTTGGCAGGCCAAGGATTACTCTTACACATGGATGGCACCCGCCGATCCAATGACCATTGCTTCTACTGTCGTAGGAGACGCTATGAGCTTGCCTTATTCAGTGCTTAATCTTAATGGGCTTAATGATCCCAATGTAGGTATCCCATTTGCTATCCAGAGAGTCGGACACCCATTCCCCTATACCTATCCTGCGGAATATGTTCCGACTGGACAAAATCCCATTCCGGCGGGGAGTGTCGTAGTGTACGACAACGAGACTCCCTACCCGAACTGGATTACCGCTTCTTATCCGTCGATCCAAATGCAGCAGGTATCCATGATTATTTCTACGATTACGGAGATGGGCTATGGTGTGGGCTTCGATTATCGGGATTCCGTGATCCCTGATCCTTATGTACCCTCGCACCTGGGCGCTGCGTGGCAGATTGCTAATCCATTCATCGGCAAACTCCCCGATTACGAGGGAATAAGTCCGCTTAGCATCGACCTGGGAACCGCTCTCGATCTTACGGTAGACGTGAGAGGATCGGCGGTGGCCAACGAGGTCTTAGAACTCTCAACCGCTACCGGCTCGATCATGGTCATTCGAGAGGATTGGGCAGCAGTCCAGGAGCGATTGCTATGGCAAACTATCGAGATGCATCCCGATGTAAACTCTACGCCTGTCGTCCAAGTCACCCTCGATGCGCTTGCTAATTCTGATCTTGCCTTATCTGCTTACGGCCAAGTGCGATTGGAGGTTACTCTCCCTGCCGATGATCCGCGATGCTCCATCACTGACTGGAACCCAGGTGATAGTGTGTTAATTATGAACAATGGCGCAAGCGGATATTCCTCTCCTGCCGATCCATACCTGCCACAAGACTATGCTCGGTGGTGGAGGATAGTGGACTCGGAGATCAGGGTTCCCTCGCATGGGGTAGCAACGCAGCGACTCACATTCAATATCACGCCGACCCTCTATCCAGGACCGAGCGGATTATAATGCCTAAAGTACTGCCATCCTCATCGCTCGACCTGGCGCAACGCCTTAATCGCATCGAGCAGAACCTTAATATCCTTATGTCGCAAAGCAATATTACGATCAATGGGAATACCACTGGCGCTACTAATTCCAATACCATGCAGGGCGTGACGATGGGATTGATCCCTGCCGATACTGATACTGTTCCGATTTACGGACTAGCGACTAAGGGAGAGACCTATACAATGACATATGATGCGAGCACTGATACTGTGATCCCTAATACAACACCCCAGCCGACCTCCTATCAGATGCAGACAGGCACTGCTATCGCATTTTCGCAGCCTGGCAACGGTCCGGATGGTACTACGGCTCCTGCGGGATCAAATGTAAGTGGTTATTTTATGGTCTACAGCGATCCAACTACTCCTACTACGACTATGTTGACTGCTACGGCAATACCAGGACCGAGCGGACAATTTCTAGTCTCCATCCAAGCAAATGTTACGCTTAACGTGCCTGGGGGTATTATTGGAGGATATGTTGAAATCGGCGCAAAACCTACTTGGTCACCCTTACCAGGAAATGTTGCGAACATACAAGTACCGAATAGTCCCTACGCATTCGGAGTAACTGGATTCCAGGTGAGTAATCCTACTACCAGTGTTCAGGACTGGGGGAGCAATCTATCCGCGAGTATCCTTTTCGAGGATGCAGCTCCAGGCCAGCCTGTTGTCTTCGGTATCTATTGGGACGTAACCTCCCCTAGTACTGGAGCGATTACCGCCTATTTCACCAAAGCACTGCTCGAAGTCCGACCTCTATGATATACTGTAAGCATGATATACTGTAGCGTGATCGACGGCGTGGAGTACTACGCCGGATCGGGATGGCGGTACGCATTCGGCTCGCTCTTCGCTGGTGTAGGCGGGACGATCAACAATCTCTCGGATTTTATCGTGAGTGCTCTCTCCACCCCAGGAATGGCAGTCAATGTCTCCGCTGGGCAAGCATGGGTAAATGGGACAATGACTTACCCACAGGGCAAATATTTTGTCCTCTCTACGGCACAAGAGCAAATCACCATACCAGCAGCTGATCCGAGCAATCCTCGCTTCGATCTCATCACTCTTACTGTGACCGATCCAGCGCAAGGAGAGACTAATCCCGCAGGTGCCACGTTACAAGATATTCCAGGAACTCCTGGCTCCTCACCCGTTCCTCCGACTCCTCCTCCTAATTCGCTTATCCTTGCGCAAGTTTATGTCGCTGCGGGAGCGACCTCGATTACTAGTAGCGACTTATGGGCACCGCAGTCCACTCCGACGGCTCCAGTGCCTTACGTCAACAGTCCGCAGACTTATCTCAATGCAGGGATTACCGCGCCTATCCAGGCAACAGGCGACACTTCCCACCCAGCAGGATATTACGGCAATGGAGTAATGTTCTACGATGCCAATGGGACGCTCTGGGGGAATATTGATAACGCTTGGCAGATCATCGGAGGAGCCAAGCAACCCGCAGGCTTGTTGGTCGCCTCTGGTGCGCAGTCGATCCCCAGCGGAACGGTTACACAGGTGACAATGGCAGCGGGTCGCAATCCAGTTGGAGGAGTGAGCTATACCTCAAATGGGATAACAGTACCTCGTACTGCATTTTATGAGCTCTCCGCTGGTATTCTCTGGGATTATACAGGGACAACGGCTGTAGCCCTAACTACCGAAGTGTGGGTGAATGGCACACAGACCTATGCTACTAATCTGGTAACCGATTTAGCTGCGCCAGTAACAAGCCAAATTAGCCGATTGGTCTATCTATCCGCAGGCGACACTCTGACCCTCTACGGCTATCAGGATACTGGCTCATCTATCGCTATCGGCTATCCAGGGAGCGGACTAATTGGGGATATCTACCAGACCTGGCTCTCTATTCACTACGTGCAGGAGTCAAACGGATGACAAGCCTGCTTGCGCACTATGCATTTGCTTATGGCAGCGTTATTGTTGCCTTGGCATTGTGGGTCTATCGCCAAGCGAGGAAGTGGACGCTCATCCAACGAGCAATCTTTGGGGAGTCTAAGGGCATGCACCCCGAACCTGGACTGCTCGAACGCCAGATGCGAATCAGTAAGGACGTAAAGGAGTTACGCAAGCAGATCGAATCGCTACGGCAAATGATCGAGGATTACAATGGCGAGAACGCTTGATCTGCAAGCGGAACTGGCAGCCGTTGCCGCGGAGTGTATGGCTATCGAGGAAGAATTAAGTATCGCAGGAGAACTAATTGACGAAATAAAGGAGTCACAGAATAATGCAGTATCGAATGGGAAAGCTAGCAGCGGTCCGACCTCATGGACTAAGGATGATGGCAACCTACCAGACGACGACACCTCCCGCTTCTGTCCCCACACCCTCCATAAGCGATTGGGGGATGCTGGGCAATGATAAATGGGGAGATTGTACGATTGCCGGAGCAGCGCATCTCCTCGATGCATGGAATTGGGACTATAAGACTTCGGTTATCGCAGTCCCCGATGCAACGGAAGCACTAAAGCAGTATTTCACCCTGACAGGAGGAGATGATACGGGCTTAGTCGAAGCCAATGTCTTGCATGTCTGGCGCACTCAAGGATTATTTAGTCCAGCTAGTAAAATCCTAGCCTATGCTCCTACCGAGGGAGCGTTGGGTATTCATGCAGCAGTAGCGGACTTCGGAGGCTGCTATCTCGGTGTCCAGCTACCTCAATCTGCCGAAGAGCAATTCCAGCACGGAGAGCCATGGACAATTGTGCCGAATGATCCTATCGTAGGTGGACATTGCATAGTCGCAGTCGGTTATGATCCACAGAGAGTAGACGTAGTTACCTGGGGGAGAGTGCAACGAGTAAGTTATCCCTGGCTAGAGAGATACTGTGACGAAGCCTGGGCGATAGTCTCCCCCGAACAAGCAGCTAAGGTGGACATAGAACGGCTCTTGGCGGATCTCAATCAAGTCCATCATGATTAATGTTCATACTGCTCCGCATCCTCCGCGCCAAGATACGCCAGAGTATCGTAAAACACGACAATGGCTCATGAGCACAGAGGGAGGATGTTTTGTCTGCGGCGGAGAACCCGACATGTCCCATCCCGATGGCTATGAAGATCACCACGGCGGTGGCATTGTCTGGAATAATGAATTAGTAGCATTTAATCTCTTCGGTCTGGAATGGTCGCTGGGATGGAGCGCTAATCCAGCAGCAGTCAAAATGTACGTGACCCGCCTTAATGCTCTCCGTACGGAACTGGGTATGCCTGCTATCCCAGACGATATCGAGACTACAGCGGACGTAATGAACTATGTAGACTCCGATGCTAATGCCTCGGTCAAACTCTGCGCTCCTCATCATATCGGAGGCGAAGATGCCGATACTAAGGATATAAATGGACACCAAGCAGTCGGTATCCATTATTGTCCTTACCCGATATGGATAGCACAGGCAACTAATGATTGGTCACGCTGGGATATGTGGGGTGGCACGACTGGTACCGTTGCCTTAGCTCCGCATCCCCACGGAGCGCAGATTATGCACGTGTCGCCTCTGCATCCCGATGCCACTCTTTACCAGACGTGGAAAGCTGGTGGTCGAACTCTCCTGCCCTCCACCCATCCCCTAGTCGCGAGTGCTAATCTTAAGGTATGACGACTACACCTAAAGCAGTTACAATTCCGATTGTCTCGTGGAGCGATCCAGCATCAGTCACTAGCTATGTGACCAGCATTGTCACGGTGATTATTGCCGTAATTACCGCCGTACATCCTGGGTTCACCGAGCCGAGCATCGTACCCACGCTGGTACCAGCGATTAGCTTGCTGGTGGCGGGTGGCGTGCAGGTGGCTAATGTGATCACCCATCGCAGTCTCCAAAAGGCAATTATCAACAAATCCTCTTAATTAGTCTTACCTCTTGCATTTTGGCAAGAAAAGGACTATAATGGGAGGATGCTTCCAGCACTGGTCGTGAGTGGGGCGCTCCTGCTAGCGCCTCATTCACCTAGCAAAGGATGGGAGGTGGCATCTCCCCGAACACAGGCATTTCTAGCCTCGTTGCGACCTCTCCCGACTCCTCCACTTGTATCGCTGGATGCCAGCATCGAGCAGCAGGTACAAGCTCCGATCTTCCGCTGCATTCGCTACCGTGAGAACACCAATAGCTACGCGTGGGGATGGCCACGTGGCACTGGCGATGGAGGAGGCGCATATCAGTTCGAACCCCAGACGTGGACATATGCCTCTCAGCTACCAGGCGCTCTGGGTGGCTTATGGGGGAGTGCATCTCCGATCCAACAGGACGCAGCAGCTTTAGCGCTCTCTCGCGTGCAGGGATTCCGAGCGTGGATTAGTGACGGTTGTCCAGGCTAATCCAAAACTAGGATCATAATGGAGCTTCCTCTAACATCTTTATTGCCTGCTCTATCAAGTCCTCCATCCTACCATGCTTCTTTAATCGGTACCAGCTTATTTCATCATCGCTCTCTGCTAGTTCCTCCGAAATGGCTAACGCCTCTTTCAGCATGTCTTGTACAGGTCCAACTATTGCTCCTATAATCATATTGTTTCCTTTCTCATCAGATCTCTCGCCAGTGCAGCCCGAAGCCTCCCAATCTTGGGATTGCGTCGTGTCGTAACCAGTCCATAAACTCCGGTGCAGTACGCCTCGGCATCACGTAGCTATCATACTTGACGCTGTACGCCCCGAAGTCGATAGCCATATCGCAGCAACGGTGGAGCACGGACATAATGTACGCCCACAGTCCAGGTGATGACGGTTGGCACGGTCTGGAAGTCTGCTCGCCATAGTGCCACACGGTCTGGGTGGTGGCGATGAGCATTCCGACTAATACGTTGCGGGCGGGTTCATTCTCTAGTAGTTGCGGTCGGTACAGCGGGATATCCACCCGCCAACGCACCTTGCCAAACTCTTCCCACCCGAAGATTGACG
>JAEHJW020003591.1_pt1 | contig 46607 bp, 57 predicted proteins | sample 9271431 | NCBI WGS metagenome assembly JAEHJW02
GGGGCTTCTTGGTGGGGCGGCGGAGGCCGCGCTGGTTCGTCGGGAGGCGTGGCGGGAACTGCATATGGTTCTGGAGGCGGCGGCAATTATCAACTGGCAGGAGCCGGAGGCGCTGGGCAAGTAGGTGCCGTGGTATTAGAGTATTGAAATGCAGGCTCTCATTTTCAATAACCAGGTTTGTGAAATCTGCGCCAATCAATTTCCGGTGCATACCGGATTTTCGTGGGAATCGGTTCCGCCAAATCTGAACGTGCAGCCCGGCTGGCAGTTCAAGAATGGCAGCTTCATTGCTCCCTCCCCTGCAGGAACAAATCTTTCTCAACTAGCCACATCTGCGCTGAGCGCCACTGTCACGATTGAATGCACTTCCAATCCGGCGCTTGATGGCGAATATGCTTGCGGGCTGCATGAGCGCAGCGATATTTTGTCTGAAATTGTCAGTCTGGCAGAATTTGGCACTTTCACCAGCCAATCAACTACGCTAGACTATTATGACATAAATAAGACTGCGCACCAATTCAGTGTATCAGAGTTCAAAACGTTTGCAGCTAAGCTGGCGCTTTACATCAACCAATTGAAAATCGTTCAAAACACAAATTCAGGTTCACTTCCTTCTTCTGTTCTGGTGCTGCCATGACAATCACCGCTAAAATGGAAAAAGTTCTTTCTGTTTTTTCAGCTTTTATAGCGAGACGGCTTATTGCCTTGGGATTTATCGAAGATGAATTGCTGAATGTAGTTCTTTTTGATGGAGCCTACAATCAGACACTTTCTGTGCATGCGGCGATTGCCGCTCGGCAGCATAAACGCTGGGGCTGCATCTTGTGCAAGATGCTGTCATGGATGGTGCAGAAAGATCACTGCGAAAAGACTTTGGCAGACAAGCCTATGTCTTTCTTTGACTGTTTAAGAGCGTTCTTCTGGATTTCTTTGACGTTCGCAGCAATTGGATTTGTAATGTTCTTTTTCATTCGTCTGCTATTTTAAAAAGTGGGTTCTTAGATTACAATAATTTAAGATTAGCCGTTCAGCAATAGTGGATGGTTGGATATATGGTATAGTAAGCAGAGGATTAGAATGCAGGATATTCCCACTGAAATGCAGATTGAAATTGAACGGCTTAAAACGGAAGATTCTCGTATTTGGGCTGAATTATCGGAGCAGCGATCTACAATCGTCGTTCAATCCGCCGCAATTGCCCGTCTTGAAACTGTTGTCAATAATATCAATCAGCATATAGAGGGTATCAGAACAGACGTTGGGGCACAATTCAAGACGATCAATACTCGTCTCGATACAGCGCTTTCATCGACTTTGCGCGCACTGCCGCCTTGGGCTGCCGGCATAGGGGCGATTGGAGCACTCATATTGGGCGCCCTGCTTGAACATTATGGAATCAAGGGGCTTCTTTAATGCCTCAAATTTATCAGCTTCCTGCAGCGGGAGCGCTTACAACTGAAGAACTGGTTGTAATTTCGCAAAACCAGATTGCGTCTACAACGTCAATCGCGGATTTGCTGGCGTCCTTGCCAAATGTTCCTACTCCCGTCAATATTTCTGCGCAGATTATTACTCCTGCGGGCACGTCGCTCAATTTGACGGCGGCACAAGTTGCTGCAGGCGACGGCACAACACTTGGTACGAATAGCGCAGGCAAACTTTCTGTCAGCGGCGCTACGGGATCGCCGGGGTCTGCGGGCGGCGTCGTTATCACAGACGCTTCAAACCACATCAGCAGCCAGACAGTTTTGCCTACGGGCGCATCAAGCGCTGCGTCTTTGGCGGATATTGCGCAATTGGCGGAATATCTTTCAATTGTCGTATCAGGCAATGCTTCAGATTACATGCGCATCAATGTTAGCGGCACCGCACTTGAAGCAAGAACGGCGGCAGAAGTGCTTTCTGATATCGGCGGTTTGGGAAATACAACCGTATCTTCCCTGCCTACATCATTGCCTGCTACTGCGGGCGTCTTATGGAATAACGGAGGAATGATAAGCGTGTCATGACGGAAATTTATGGTGCGGCGCAGCCGCTTACGGGCGCGGAAATCGTCAATATTCTTCAAACACAGAATGGGCAGATGGTCAATTGCAGCATTCCAGTTTCACAAATCGCAGCGCTTGCATCTGGCAGCGGCGGCACAAGCAGTTTTGATTTCGCCTCATACGCGGATTCTCTTTCTACAACTCTGCCTTCTGTTTCAGGAACTCCCTGGAACAATGGCGGTTTGATTTCAGTTTCGTAAGGAATAAATATAATGTCTGGCACTTATCCTGCTCCTCATTTTGCATCTGTCACTCTTGATACGCCGTTAACAGTTTCTGGAGGTGGCACTGGCTCTAGTTCTGCCGCTACAGCGCGCAGTAATCTTGGGGCGGCAGCTTCTGGTGCGAACTCAGATATCACAAGCCTCACTGGCCTAACCGCCCCGCTCAGCCTTGGGCAGGGGGGCACGGGAGCCACAACCGCTGCGGGCATTGCGGGCGCAATCTCGGCCAATTTCTACGTCGCCACAATCGCAGCCCTCCGCGCCTTGACCAGCGCCACAACTGCCACGACTGCCTCGGTCTCCGGCTATGCGGCGCCAGCGGATGGCGGTGGTGGCATTTTCGTGGTCAATGCCAACGACACGGCCTCGGCAGACAATGGCGGCACGATCATTGTCGATGCGGCGGGGCGCAGGTGGTATCGGATTTATTCCGGCGCGCTCAATGTCAAATATTTCGGAGCGAAGGGGAACGGCGTCACAGATGACACTGCGGCAATTCAAGCCACGATCAATGCTGGGGGCGCAAATTGCCAGATATACCTGCCAGCAGGGACATACCTCAACAACTCGGCCAGCGGGTCGATCACCATATCAAATTCTGGTGTGTCAATTTCGGGAGCCGGCCAAGGCGTTACCACCATTCAAGCCACTGGGTCATCGCCTGCGGCAATATTTGCAGCGCTAAGCTCGACCGACAAATCGGATATTACGATTTCCGATATGACGCTGGACATTAACGGCGTAAATAGCGGCATTCAGGTCCAGTATGTATCGCGCTTTACGGTGCGCAGGTGCCGGATCATCAACAATCAATATTGGGGAATTAACATAGGTGTCACTTTGGGCACCAGCACTACTGTTGCCAATAGCGAAGTGACTATCGAAGATTGCTGGTTCGGTGGCGGAAAATCCACCTACGAAAGCCTTCTTCTTTTTAATTGTGCTAAGATCACCGTCAACAACTGCTATTTTGATTCCGGAGCAAGCGGAACGCCGGGTGTTGGTCTTTACCAAAACCTTGACCGGGTTTCAATTTCAAGTTGTCACTTTGATGGCCTTGATATCGGGCTTTATTATTCCGTCTCGACAAATAATATTTCCATTAGCGGGTGCTCCTTTAGTGGCTGCACCGTCGGCGTAGAGGGCGCAAATCAATCGGACAACGGCGCTTTCGGCCAGAACACGGTCTACGGACTCAGCATTGCCAACTGCACATTTGAGAGCGGCGGTGTGCATATGCAATTGGGTGCTACGCAAGGGGCGTCTGTTTCCAACTGCACGTTCTACAATTCCCAGCAGCAGCCGATGCAGATCACGCAAGGAAATTCGCCGGTTAGCTCGTCGGCGAACTTCCCCATGATTTCAAATTGCGAATTTCGCAATAACTGTTTGAACGCAGGCGGATCAACCAATAACGCCGCGATCTTGATTTCGGGCGCAGCCAATTCTTTCGGCATCATCACTGGATGCGCATTTGAAGATAATCAAGCAACGCCCACACAGAATTATCCTATAGTTTTCAGCGGCGCCTACACCTTCACCGGCTGGCGCGCGTTCGGATGCGTGATCACGCCCTATAACTCCGCAACAAGCGTGGCTGTGGCTGGAGGTGCCACTATTTCCTCGTTCGTTCTGTATGGCTGCACGAATGTGTCCGCCACACTTCCATCAGGCGTTTCTCAGGTTTGAAAATCATCCCATGACCGACCCATGGCCTACGACGCAGCCGCCGTATTTCGAGCGCGTCGGCATCATTTCTGGTTGCGCGCTGCACGGCACAACAAGCGCAATTCAAAATATCGGTTCCACCATGACAGTCGGCACTAACTATACAGTCTAATGTCCTTCTTTTCTCGCCTGAACAAATCCATAGAGCGTAGCGAAAAAGCCGTCATTCAGGCAATGTCGCGCGGACGCCGCGCTCTGTGGTGGACAATTTTTGTCATTCTGGCGTGGATGTTCTGGAACCTGACCGCTGCGGCGCCGTTCAGATTTGATCCTTATCCCTATGTCTGGCTGATGGGAATCATCACCGAACTTTCCTACCTGCAGAATATCGTGATCATGACTGATCAGGAAACTGCAGCTAAATACCTGGATAAAGTGCAGCAAAGCATGCTGCGTATGCTGGAAGGGCAGGCGGCGACGGGGCAGGTAACACTTGAGCACGTTAAAACCGCTGCACAACGCGATATCTTCATCATGGAACAACTTGGAAAAATAGAGCATCGTCTAAATGAAATCCAACTTCGACTCCTGCATTAATTTTACTCTGGAACAAGAAGGCGGCTATCAATGCCTGCATGACGACCCCGGCAACTGGACCGGAGGAGTTGTCGGTGTTGGCGAATTGAAAGGCACGAAATATGGCATAAGCGCTGCCGAATACCCGCATCTTGATATCCCGAATTTGACGCGCGCTCAAGCAATTGCTATTTATCATGAAGATTACTGGATACCCATTGATGGAGATGCTTTACCTCTTGGTGCTGATCTGGTGGTGTTTGACTTTGGTGTAAACGCAGGGACGGGAGAGAGTGCCAGATGCCTGCAATCAATCGTGCATGTAACACAAGATGGCATTATTGGGCCTGTTACCTTAAATGCCGTTCATGCTTACACTGGCGATTTAGTCGGCGCACTTTCAACGGCTCATGAATCTTATTACGAAGGTTTGGCTGATTTTCCTCAATTTGGCCAAGACTGGCTACGACGTGTCCATCTGTGCGAAACTACTGCAAAGGCTATGATTGCCCATGCTTAACAAGTGCCTTGGCCGCAAACCTGCGGTCTTTCATCCTGCAACTCCGCGTCTGGCGGTGCTTGCCCCTAGCACGCTTTACTATAATCCACAACCGCAGATTATGCGGGCTTCTGAAATCCCGTCATGGTTGATGGGGCAAAACGACACAATCGGTGATTGCACAAGCGTTGCCATCGCCAATATTCTGCTTGCACGTAATACGTGGGCCGCCCATACAGCTTATCCGACAACCGCTGATATCGTCTCGTTCTATGAGCGGTTTGGCTATAAGCCCGGCAATCCTTTAACTGATCAAGGTGCCACACTTCTTGAGTGCATGCAGTCTTGGATGAAAGATGGCTATCCCGTTCGGGGGCAGACCAATAAGCTGCTCGGCTTCGCCGCAGTCGATTTTCATAATCTCAACCTGCTTAAAACGGCAATCGAGATTTTTGGAGACGTATATTTGGGAGTCAACTTGACCGTTGCCCAGCAGACTCAGACCGTCTGGAATTATGTTCCAAACGATCAGGAATGGGGCGGCCACTCAGTTTCGCTAAATAGTTTCGCGGAAGATGGCTCTTTTCGCGTGGTGACATGGGCAGAGTGGATGAAAGTCACTCCCGCATTCATGCAAAACCAGGTGCAAGAGGCATATGTGCTTCTGGATGCAGCCTCAATCCGCAAGGCTAAAACGACTTTTAACGATTGGGATATGGCGGCTTTGGCGCAGTCGATTAAATCTTTAGGCGGTGAACTTGCATGATTCCCTTTTTTGTGCTACCAAATGTTTTGCTACAAGGATACAAGGGCGTAGTGGCTCTTGAGAAGCATAACGTAGAACATCAGTTCAAGCGTGCTTCTGTGAATATCAGTTTGACGGTTTCAAATTGAGACACTACTTACGACCGCATACGTACTTCTTTTTCCGATTTTGGAGGAACTTCTAATATGGATACATCTCCCATCCCGAATATCCCTACGAGTCCCGCGCTGGCCTCGTATGGCACTGCCGGGCTTTTCGTAAGCTTTGTAGTTTCGCTGTTGGCGCACTACGGAGTTACAGTCACTCTGCCGGAAGCGATTGGCGCTGCCGCAGGGCTTGGCCATCTGGTTCACTACCTCTTTTCCCTTGGAGTTTTCCCCACGCCTGCGTCTGTCAAGGCCAAGCGTGAAGCGAAGGCCGCCGCCGCTGCCCCTACTCCGACGCCTGCTACTGGAGCCTGATTATGCATATTTCCCGTCGCTCTCTTTTTGCCGGTTTCTCCGGTGCCTCTCTTCTTGCACTTGCCGGTTGTGCTGGCCTTACCGGGCAGCAGGTTGCGCAGAAAGTGGTTACGGATGTTGAACTGATCGCATCTGGTTTTGCCAAGGCGCTTCCGACTGTAAAGGCTATTCCGGCTTCTACGACTACGCTGGTTGTCGGTTATATGAATGAAGCAGTCACACTTGCGCAGGGCATTTCCTCCTCTCTGACGCAGACTGCAGCGCAGCCGCTGGTGGGCAAGATCGTCAATGACGTGAATGCCGCTATTCAGGCGGCGGCACTTCTACCACTTCCTCCGCCGATTCAGCAGATGTTTGCTGCGGTGGGAATCCTCCTTCCGATTCTGGAAGTCGGTGTTGGCCTCCCTGTCACTGTCAGCGCTCCCAAGACGGGTGAGACCCCTGCGCAGGCGCGGGCCTATCTGGCGGCCTTCAAGGGCTGATCATGACCTCTTTTCCTGAACACGAAGCCAAATTACTCAAAGCGGAAATGGCTTGTTGGGAAGAAGAGGAAAAACTGAAAAAGTCATGCAGAAAAAACATTGTTCCTTTCTGCATCGGCGTTCTCGTTCTGTTTATTCTATGGTGGATTCTATGACCGAAAAAGACCTTACGAAGAACATGAGGCCGCATCTGCAGGCGATTGCTCGCGCTGTTCGCGAAATTGAAGACCTGCTTGATAACAACCCAATGGTTCCTTTTGAAATTAACGAAGACGAAGCGGACGCCCTGCGCTGGCTTTCGGAAAACATTTTCGTCTAATTTTAGAGCGCCCTTCGGGGCGCTTCTTTTCTTGAAGGAAGTAATGTGGAACATGATGAAAAGACGGTTCTAGCCGTCTATAAGAATGCTGTTAAAAATGGAGCACTTCCTATAGGAGTTCCGCAGCGAGTAGGAAAGCGAACAGCAGTAATGGTTGTATGCGAAGAGCTTGATATGCCTCGCACAACAGTAAGGCGAAAACTCGCATCTGCTCTTGCAAAAAACCCGGTTCCTCTTTCTGAAGATCAGCGCAAATTTCATGAAGAATGGACCGCCGAAGATTGCATACGGGAATTAAAGCGAATCGCAGAAATCGATTCCGACAAGGTAATCACGCGCAATTATTTTCGGGTTCATTCTGATATTTCTGAATCAACCTGGAACCGCCATTTCGGAACGTTTTCTGAATTCAAGCGCCAGGCAGGCATCATGCTTTCGCGCCATGCGCATGCGCTGGAGCGAGCGATTGCCAAGCACGCTTCCGCAGATCGTATGCGGATGCTGAACGAGGAGAAACGAGATTGGGAGGGAACTTACAAGCGTCCTTCCGGAAATCGATTTCAAACCGTTTTGGTGGGTGCTGATTTTCATGACGAAGAATGTGATCCGTTCTATCGTTTCATGTTTCTGGAAGCGGCCAAAAGAGCGCAGCCGGAAAAGATTATCCTCAATGGCGATTTGTTCGATCTTCCTGAATTCAGCAAGTATGCGCAAGACCCTCGCAGTTTTGACATGCTTGCGCGGATAAAGTGGGTGCATGCGTTTCTAGGGGATTTGCGTGCCGCTGCTCCTGATGCAGAAATATCGCTTACAGAAGGAAACCATGAATTTAGAATCCTGAAGCATCTTGCAGAGGCCACCCCGGCATTGATGGTTGTTCTTTCCGATCTTCATGGCTTTACGGTTCCTAAACTTTTAGGGCTGGAAAAGTTTGAAGTCAATTATATTGCCAGAGGCGATCTGGCGGCATGGACAGAACGTGATATCAAATCAGAACTGTCCAAGAATTATATCACCCTTTATGACAATTCCCTGCTTTTCGGGCATTATCCTGAAATGCGCAAGATGGGAGTGCCAGGGGCTAGCGGTCATCATCACCGGCATTTGGTCTGGAGCGAATACAGCCCTATCTACGGGCCGTATGAGTGGCACCAGACAGGTTGCGGCCATGTGCGTTCTGCGTCTTATTGCGCAGGGGAAAAGTGGGGCAACGGCTTTCTGTTTGTGCATTGCGACACTCATCGCAGGCGCAGCCAATTTGATTATGTTGACTTGTCGCACGATATGTGCATTATGGGCGGAAAGTTTTATCGAAGGGAAAGTGAAGCATTATGAGTAAGCTGACAGTTGTAACGGGAGAAGCGCCTAAACACTTTGAATCTCCATACAAAGACCGGATTCGCGAAATCGCGGAAGAGTGCATTGCCAAGAACCCTGTTACGGCAGCGCTGATTTGGGAGGATAGCGAAGGCTGCATGTATATGAGATGGCTGCCGGAAAGCCCCTCTTTTGCCAAAGGCATTATTCTGCGAGTTTCAGATTATGTTTTGCCTGAATTGGGGATTGACGATGACGAAGAAGACTGATATACCCTGATCTTGTTTTTGGAGAAAGAAAATGATTGAATCAAAACTGGAACTTTTGGCTAAGCGTATAGTGTTTGAAAAGCGTCCTGTAGACCAGCCGGAAGCGCTTATTGAAGCTATCGGAGACAACGACGCTTTCATTCGCGAAATGGTAGAAGATACCATTGGACTGCGAGAGCTAGCTGTTCAATATATCGGTGCTATGCGAGGCCGAGCGGTTAATAATTCACCTGTGCGCACGGCTGTAGTAATTCGGAGTTTTCCTACGTCGCATAGGAGCCGAAATGCCTTGCAGGAGGCTCGGCAAGTCGCTACCTTGTCCGTGTTGCAAACTTTCCGCCTTGATGGCATTCCACTTGGTGAATGTACGGGTGCTATGTGCAGGGCTTACGTGCTTCGCAACAAGCGCAATGTAGCTTTTATCAATGCCGTTGCTAGTCAGATTCCAGATGATTGTATGACGGTCGGAAAAGCGTTTAAGGGAAAAGCTGGTGAACGCGATATCAAAAACCTCTATGATCAGTTTTTTGGGAAAGAAGCGAAAGTCGCTTAAACAGTTTGAGAGGGTCCTTATGGGGCGTTGAAATTCCAACCAACTTCTGACCCTCTCTTCTTTCTTTTTGGTGTGGTCCTATTTTGACATGTGTTTTAGCCAGATCAAGGTTGACCACACCAAAAACCTCATAAGGAGATTAAAATGGATACCGCTGAAATCATTGAATCACTTGTGGAGCTAGGGCGCCAAAGGCGCTACTATATGCAACAGCGTATGCGCGCCGAGCAATCCTTAAAAGCCTATCTTGCGAGTTGTTCTGGATACAGCCCGACTGACGGCGACGGTAAAAAGTTATGGAAAGAAATAGATTTGGTTGTTCAAGCCGTTCGAAAAGATGAATCTGCTTCTCTTCCTGCATGGGTAGATGTTGCAGCAATTGCCGCTACTGACAGCATGATCGCCCCTATGAAAACCGCCGAAAAGGCGTTGGAAAAAGCAATTGGCAAGAGGGCGTTGGATTTGCCGGTTGCAGAATGGTGGGTAGGCCAACGAGGTCTGGGAATTCTAGGCTTGGGCCTTCTTGTGGCAGAAGCGGGCGACTTGAAGCGCTATGCAACCAAAATGCGGCTTTGGAAGCGTCTCGGCTTAGCAGTTATTGAAGGGGAAAGACAGCGCAAAATGAAAGGTGCTACTGCACTTGCACATGGATATAGCCCTGCGCGCCGAGCCGTCACATGGAATATCGGAGAAAGTTTATTTAGGGCACAGTGGAGTGCTCCTAAAGACGAAAACGGCAAAAACGCCAACATGACAAAAAAGGAAATTATTATTCCTGCGGGGCCTACAGGAAAATGGGGAGAAATATATGCTTATAGGCGAAGTGTGACCGAGCCTCGCATTGCAGAAACGGAGTCTCTTGAAACCTATTTAAGAACGCCTGGCGGTCAACTTTTTCTTAACCCTGCCAAATGGACTCCAAGCCGCGTACATGCAGATGCAAAGCGATACATGACCAAAGCGCTCGTTAAAGCAACATGGCAAAAGTGGCGAGGCGAAGCCGCTTAAAAGAAAAGGGGCCTCACGGCCCCTTTTTCATAAGATCATTGATAATATCAACGCCTGACAACATTTTCCATTTACGCAGCCACCACCCAAGAGGAACCTTTGCTCCTCTGTCAAGCCACCATGCGCGTGAAAATGTGCGTCTATGGCCGTCTGGATATTGAGTAGCGCGCCAGACCCAAGCTAAAAACGGGCCTTTGTCCGGATGATTTTCGCAGAGAAAAGACAATTCAGAATACGTTTCTCTTTTGAGAGAAGATAGTAGCACCTCTTCATAAATTTTCATCCTAGTCTTGCACTCAGCGCAAGTGCAAGACCAGACATGAGAAGATTTGCCTTGAATGTATGCTTCATAAGCCTTGACGGCATGGCGATAGTGGTTACAAAGGGCGCAGCCGCAAGAGCCGTCAAGGTCATCGTAGTTGTAGTGTTTAAGGCTGGGAAGCGGCATTGATATCAATCTTCTTCGCCTTGGCCCAAAGATACGCTTTTACGGCTTCCGGTAACTGTTCTTCCGGGCCGCTTGAAGTGACATTGTATATCACCTCAAATCCCTTCTCTTCCATCTGCTCCAGATAGCCGAGAACGCCAAAGGTGCCGTCACCAATGCCATTGAGGATAACCTTGTCAATGCCAAGCTGGGCGCAGACAAACATCAAATCAGCAGGGGCAAGACGACTATCCATTGCTGCTACTCTGGTCATGCGAGGATATGTCATTTGCAGTGCGTGGCCCTCCAAAGATGCACAGAACGCCAGCATCCCTTCCGCAAACAGTTCCACAGATTCTGGATGGTCGCCATTGATTACCAGAACACGCTCTTCCTCGCGTTCATCTGCCCATCTGAATTCAGGCGGAAAAGCGCGCACCTGATCCAGATTTGGCGTAAAGCCGTTGTTGGGATTGACATAGCGGTCCACAAACTTGCCATGACACTCGATCAGCTTGGCATCGTCAGCCAACAGTGCTTCGCGCCCATGTTCCTGCGAGAATTTGGCCTTTGTCTGCCCTTCGTGATGAATGACAAGAATCTGGCCACAATACGCATTGTAGTAGCCTTTTTCCATCAAGCGCAGGCAGAAATCCACATCGTTATAGTCGCGTGGAAAATTCTCGCCGTCCATACCGCCAAGTTCCTGATACACGCTCTTGCGCACGGACATACAAGCGCCTGTGACCGCGCTGCGCTCGCTAGGAAGGACGGCTCGCCCTGCAGGGCCAACATGCTGTAGCGGCGTCTGCTGGAAAGCGTGAATGGCTCTGAATCCTGCCGGCTGTTCCATATCCAGCCAGATGCCACCTTGCTGCACAGCGCCATTCGGATAGATCAGGCGAGGGCCTACCGCGCCAGTCCAAGGGCGCATGGCTTTTGCGGCCATGTCAACAAGCCATGCAGGTTCGATGATTTCAGTGTCATCATTCAGGAATACAAGGACTTCACCATTTGCCAGTTCCGCACCCTTGTTATTCGCTGCCGCATAGTTGAAAGTGCCAAGATTAGGAATGATCGTCACACGCGAACGATCTTTCACGTTATCCAGCGTATTCTTCTTCCATCCGTTATCCAGCACAAGAATTTCATAATTGGCATACGCAGTCTTTTCGAGAATCGAATTGACACACCGGCCAAGCTGAACAGGATTATCCTTGGTTTGAATGATAATGCTGACAAGCGGTACAGGATCAGGCAGCATGTCTCGCACCATCGTAAAAGACGGCATGATCGGATGCGGCATCACACTGGCGATCTGCTTGGTTTCCTTCAGGTGATCCAGTATCGACTTGCGGCCATTGACCAGCGCATATGGTTTTGCGTTGATATTGGCAGAAGCCGAACCTTCGCTTTGGCGCCAATGATAGAGCACGTGCGGAATATGCACAATCTTGCTGCGGTCAAAAGGAAATCCGCAAGTGTGGGTCAGGTAACGAAGCGACAAATCCCAATCCTGAGAGCCTTCATATCCCTGCCGATATGCACCAACTTTGCGGACTGCATCCATGCGATAAGCAGAAAAATGCGTAATGTAGTTTTGAGCAAGGAACAGATCATAATCAAAATCCGGGGTAAAATAAGGATCGATAAACTGGCCGTCCTTGTCAATCTTGTCGCAGTCGCTATAGAAAAAAGCCGCTTCAGGATTTTGGTTGATCTCGTAAACCAGCGCATACAGCGTATGCGGCGTAAGCGTGTCATCGTGATCAACACACGCCATCCACTCGCCTGATGCCATTTCAATCGCATCGTTGGATGCAAGGCAAATATGGCCGTTCTGTTCACGCCGCTTGATCTTGATTCGCGGTTCGCTTTCTGCCTGCCTGCACACTTCGGCCCATACAGCCGGGTTAGTGGAACAATCATCGACAATCAGCAATTCCCAATGCGGATAAATCTGGCTTTTGACAGATTCAATCGCTTCGCGCAGATGCCCAAGGTCTGTTTCATAAGTTGGCATGACCAGACTGATCAGCGGCTTATGTTTCCAATCCTGCATATCCGCAATCGCCTTCTGCCGCTGATGCGGTGAAAGGCTGTTAAAGACCTTAAACCAGTCGTTATACGACTGACTCGTCAGAGGGCGATGAAAATTGTCCGAAACAAACCGAAGTTCAATGTTCTGGCAAATGAAATCCAGATCAGACTGATAAGTGGATTCCCTCAACACCTGAGAGAAAGCAGGTGACCACCCTTGCGCAGCGGCAAGAACCTTCTGATCGATCTGCGCGACTTGAGGCGCTTTACCCACATGCGCAAAGACTTGAGTGGAAAGGCGATTGCCAAAACCCAGCGCATGCGCTCGCGCACACCAATCAAGAACCGCCAAGCCTCTGTCAGAAAACCGCTCAAAATCAGGAGCGCCAATAACAGAGAGCGCCTTTGCCGAAAACAGGATAGCCGGACCAAAACTATATGGCACTGAAAGCGACGGCGCATTACCGCTTTTGACCAAAGCATTGCGCACTTCTGCAACAACGCGATCTGAAAGCGGAGTGAATTGGCCGGTGACAGGATAGATGCCGTCGTTGGAAAGGGCGCCCACAGAGGCAATTCCCATATCCAAAAGCGCCTTCATCTGCTCCTGATCGTCTTCCGCCAATTCTGCATCCTGCGTCAACCAGAGAACCGCATGGTCAGGTGACTGAAGAACCGTCTTGATAAAATCGTCGGTCTTGCGCACAACGCTGATTTGCTGATCGGCAGTTGCGTGAAGCGCAGGTGTATGCCACTTGCTGCTTTTCTTTGTCCAGCCCCCAGCAAACTTATCTGCATGATCTTCCAGGCACCAATTCTTGTTAACATGCTCATGCAACTCTTCGGCAGAGGCACGAACCGATTCCTGATCGCTCAAAAGTTCCTTGATGCGCCGCTTGAAATCTTCAGCGGTGAAATCCGCAAAATGAATATGCGGAAAATGCTTGTACGCTTCACTGCGCGTGGCAAGGACAGGAAATCCCGCAGCCCCGTATTCAAGCAGGCGAAGATTGCTCTTGCAATGATTGAAAATATGATCCGCCAGCGGCGCTAGCGCCAGATCAAGATCAAGAGATGCAAGTTTTGTATGATATTGATTGATATGCACGCCGTCATGCAACTCAACCTTTGCGGGGTCAACGCCTTCAGGCAGAAGCCCGAAGAACACCCAATCAATTTCATCAAGCGTAGACAGCACGATCTCAGTCAGGAAATTGATATCGCCGCTATGGCCGATACCGCCTGCCCAACCAACACGCGGCTTTACCTTGGCAGTGTTGAAATGCTCGCGCCGCGTCGTTTTCATGCTGTTGAGAATGCTGCGCGGAATGTAATTCGGAACTACCCGAATGTCTTTCAGTTTGGTTTCGCGCTTCAGCAAATCGGCAAGCGGTTCTGTCGTTACAATCGCGGCATCGCAAAGATTAGCGCCGCCCACAATGCGCTGCTTGATATCCGGAGGCAGCATGGAATAATGCGCGCTTTCCTTCGGCACATTCCAAAATGCATCATCCAGTTCATATACAAAAGTCGTGCGCGGAAGCGCCTTGCGATACAGTTTCAGCCGCCGAAGTTCATCATCTGACGATGGATGTTGAAAAACGATAGAATCCGGCGCAAGCGAACGGATGCTATCGTCGTCATACGTCATCTGATGAACAAGGGTATGCGCATGTCCTGCTGCGCTAACTGTATGTGCAGGGGCAATTGCCCGATAAAAACCGCCGCCAAAATAGTCCGCGTTATGAACCAGAATGCGCGGCTGCTTATACGTGTTGTTCACTTTAATCCCTTTTAAGTTGAATTGGCGCTCGCTTCTTCAGCGGCAGAATCGCGCCTTACTCCTGCCATATGCCCATGATCCAAAGACTTTGCCGGATCGCGCTTTGACGAAAACCTGGCTTCCGGCGATGCTTCATCCTGCCCGCCAGCACCTTCGCCAAGCTTCGCCTTGATATAGGCTGCAGCGATATTCTGATAGACGCCAGACAATGATGGATCAACCGGACACATATCCATCAACTTCGCAACCAGTTTCTGCTCAGGGTCTTCAGAAATCTCTTCTGCCTTGTTCAAGTCCGTCGCCGCCCGACGCTCACCCCACGTCATGGAATTTGCACGCATTTCATATTCGCGAGCATCCTCGCGAGGGTTCTTTCCGGTAAACCGGAATTGCAGATGCGGCCAGCGCGTGCGAAGAATATATTCATTGATAACGTGTTCAATATCTTGCAGAAGAGGGGCAAGCCCCGGATCATTTTCATCCACCAATCCTGCGGAAGATGTGCGAGGATCAGGATTATTTTCCGGGCCTTTGCCTGATGTGCGATAGCCAAGTCTTGAAACCGGAAACTTGTATACTGCACAGAACAGACCCATCATCATGTTCATGAAGTCTTGCTGGCGTATATCATTTCCATTAAGACTTGTCAAATCCATCAAGTCCAGTTTCCCATCCTTGGGAACCGGAATGACCGGAAGCGCCCAACTTTTTGTAGTGCCGACCTTCAGGTTTCGCCAGATACGCGAAAGCAGATCAAGCTGCCGCTGCGTCCACATTCCATGAGCGGTAAGAATACCGTTCGGAACGGCATTGCGATTGAAAACGTCTACGGCGGAATCAACGGCATTGGTAAACCCTTGAATAAGTCGAACCGCTTGTTCGATTTCAGGATTTCCATATCCGTTTACATCTGCATCCGGACGGCTGTTTCGCGTATACCAGACTAGTTGATCGCGGGTGAAAACATCGATGATATTTCCTGCCTCATCAACCGCGACAGCAAAATTGGCAGGGTCATTCTTGTAACCGTCTCGCGTAGCAAGCCGGATATTGAAAGTGGAAAGGCAGCGGAAGGCTTTGACTTTGCCGTCTAATGCCATGTCCGTCCAGATGGACATGCCATCGTAAACCAGAGTGTCGTGCGTCAACATCTGCAGGAACATGGCAAAATTCGTGATCTGACGCGCATCGCGTTTGCGTGGATCGGTTTCTGTAGAGCAATTCAGCAGGAATTGCTCTGCTTCCGCGATATCTTTCTTATCCTGCTTGTTAGGTGTGCGCAGCATACGGTTAAGTTCAATTCGCCATCCGGGTTTCCATGGATGGCTGGAAAGCATCGAATACCGTTTTACATCTGCGCAGCGAAGGCTAAGAATAGCGATAGGCGCAAGATTCTCTCGCGAAATCTTGCGTAGAGCGGCAAAAGGAATGCCGGGCACTTGAACAACGCCGCCCGCATGCTGTTCCGGCATGAGAGAAAACGTTGCAAACGACTGCATATCAGGCGGAAGCGTAGCACCTTTCTTGATTTCGGAAGAAACGCTTTTGGCGAACTGTTCCAGCGAAGACGGCACCGTCTTCATGAAAAAATTGGCATAGTCTTCCACCGAATATGCATGGTCAACCACGGGCCATTTGACGCCCCCTTCGGTAAAACCTTCGTTCGGATCAAATGCGGAAATTTCGTTTGTCGTAGCAGCCATGAAGCCTATACCTTTGATCTAAAAAGCATAGTATAGCATAACTAATGCCTTGTCAAATTGACTAATTTAATAAAAATTCCTGTGTGCAGCCGGATTATCTTTCTCATTGAACAAATCGCAAGCAGGTGTAATGGCTGAAAAACGGCGCCCTTGAAGTTTGCAAAGAGAATTGTCGGCATCAAAATTCTGGCAGTTGCTGCAGGTTTCAGAAAACGGGTCTTCAATTAATCCGGCTTCCATCAAATTGTCAGTAGAAAGCTTATCTAGCTGAAAAAGCATGGAAAGCTTGTCATTTGGATCAGTGTTCATGCGCATATCGACTTGCGCATCTGTCTCCCATCCTTCTGGAATATACCCAATCGTCGCCCCCTGCGTAATGGCTTCTGACAGCAGGTGAACAAGAGCGTCAACCTGGTCATCCTTGTTGCCTTTTTCGCCGGTAAAGTCTTTCAGTTCTGCCTCAAAATCCTCCAGCCAATGCGCATTGCGCGGATGCAGCACGCGGTGTTGCATATACCATCCCTGCGCGGACCCTGCTCCCACGCCTTCTACGGCGCGGGAGTGCTTGCTGGCAGAAGGGTTGACGGCTTGCAGCGGTAATCCTGAATTCTCAAGGGATTCGAGAGCCGCTACACCGTATGCCTTCTTTTCCACCAAGATCAGTTTCGGATTCCATTTGGCATACTGCATCTTGATCGCAGGCGGCACTTCCGCCCATGACGCCTTTTCGCGCCAAACATCAAGAATATAAACATCATAGTGATGATCGCAGGGGCCTACGATCATCGTATCTTCGCCTTTATGATAGTGTTGGCATGCAACAAGCAGGGCGGTAACACAGACGGTGAAGTCAGAATCAGATGTAGCCGAAAAAGCCGTATCCCATGCCTGCAGAACAAGCGACCCCTTGTTGACAAAGTTTCTGACTTCTTCGGCGGCTATGCCAACATCAAGTTGACGCGGAGGTTCGTAATAACGGAAAAACTCTTGCAGAAAAATGACGCCTTGGCGAGCACCGGGGGAAGCTTGATAGACGGATTCAAACTGAACCGGAGCGTTTCTACGGTTTGCTTCTGCTTCGCGGCGCTTCTGTACCGACGCGGGCCAAAAGAAACCTTGTCCCGTTTCGTCACGACCATACGGCCATTTTATGTGCTTTACCATTTACACGACCTCGCAAGCCCCTCCGCCACACGCGACTTCCGCTTTGTGGTCAGTGATATCGACGGTTTCAATAACCTTGGAAAGATCAATCGATGCTACGTGTTTGACCATTTCGTTAAACTGCTCTTCTGTAATATCTTCAAAAGGTGCTTGCACGTAAGTACCGCCGTCATAGGGAAGCACTGAAATGCCCGCATAAAAATTGCGGTTTTTCCACATCCACTCGCCACAGCCTTTCCAGTCTTCAGGCTTGAGCGAAACCGTTACACTTACGTTATGGCTGTTTGAGCCATCACGATGCCCTTCCAAAATCCATTGTTTGTAAAAGCGTTTGACGCGCTCAAGAAGTTCAATATACGGCTCTGTGCGGTAGATTGCCCCCGCAGGGGCTTTTTGAGGAATAGAAAGAACAGATTCAATATTAGGTTTGAATTTGCAGTCTTCGATCAGTTCTGGCACTGTTTCCTTGATATAGTGATACAGCGGTTCATTTTTGCCCACGCGCATGCGGCGAATATAATAGTCATTATGCCATGCATGTATACCGCTGGAAGAACCGAGCACAAGCGACGTTGTTCCGCTGGGCTTGATGCAGGTCAGCCTTGCTGCCCTATTTATCCCAATCAAATCCGCAACACGAGCATTTTCTTTTTCAACTTCAGCAGCGGCGGCTCGCAAGTCCAGATTGAGAACTTTGCCTGATCCAATACCTGTCATGCCGACGCCAAGCAGCGCATCCTTCTCTGTAGTTTCACGCCAGATTGGCCGCAGGTAGTGAAAATCTGTATACCCTGCCTGCAAAGTCCCAAGAAACGCACCTGCACGAACACGCGCATTCAGTTCTTCTTGTGTTTCAACGTCTGAAACGTTTACCTCTGACAAATTGCAGAAGGCGCACGCTTTAAGTGCAATCTCCGCGCAGGGATTCGTCCCTAGGTTGTAGTCATTCGTCCAGAAAATACCCGGCTCACCTGCCTGAGACTCTTCCACCTTTTTCCAAAGAGCCATAAACTGCTCTTCAGTTGTATCGCCTCTATGCAGCACGGCGCTATTATTAGCGCGGCCTCGCTGCTGCTCAAAGAAATACCACGGAAGCGCCGAATTAGCCGTCAAGTTCTGATAATCCCAATCAGAAAGCGTCATATTCTGGCGCTCTCCCTTGTAGATGCACCACCCCTGCCACGATCCTTCAGGCGTTTTTTCAAACTCCCAATCCTCAACCTTGAGATTGCTTTTGCAGGTAAGCATCTCCTCATCGTCTTTATCGAACAAAGAGATCATAGCGGCTCGCCTGATACCGCCAGAAAGAACTGCATCAGCAATGTGGCATTGAATATCATGCGCTTCAATCGGCTTCAGAACGCGTCCTACGGCTTTTTCCAGCACTTCGGCTATCCGGTCAATGCAAGTGCGCAGAGGCTCAGGCCCTGGTGCTTTGCCGCCAGATGTGATAAGCCTGGCACCCTTTGGCCTGATATCGCGATAATCAAAAACCGGATTGTCACGACCAAGGAAATATGCCTTTGTCAGAATTTTAACCGCATCCGCCCATCCTTCAATGCAATCTGATACGACGTATCTGCGGTTACGGTTTTTATTAGGGCCGACTACAATTGATAACTTTTCCACGTCCTTTTTTTGCACGCTGTAACCAACTCCTGTGCCAGACAGCAAGAGAAACATGGTTTCATTAAAAGCAGCAATATTGTCAATAGGCAGATAGGCACAGTTGTAAATGCGGATATTGGAAATCTCAATCGGGCGCCCACCGAATTGCATGCTGCGCATGGACGGCAGCACTTTCTTGGGCATTACATATTTGGCGTAAACTTCACGAATCTCCATTTCGATATGTGGGTATTTGTTAATATGCATATCCATGTTGCGGCGGCAGAGTTCAATCCATGTTTCGCGCCGATTCTTTTCTGGAATAAACTTGGCATACTTGTTGAAGACAGTAATATCAGAAAGGATTTTTTGTGTTTCGTCCATGAGGGGGCCTTGATTTTGCGGAAAAAATTTCTCTTGAAGGGGCGCCCCTCAAGAGACAAATCAGTTGTTGCGAAAGCGGCTAGTGTAGCAAATTCAGAATTTATTAGCAATCGGGAACTCGCCTAAAAAGTTTAGCCCACGGGCATATGTAGGCTGCATTATACGATTGATCCCACACAAAATTGTTTTCTCTGAAAAGGTTGATCCAGTATTCTTGAGGCTGCACATTAATGTGGGAAGGCTCATCAAAATCATCAGATGTAGAAGAGAAGAGAATTATGTCCGTAGATTGACACATATTTCGGACAGCAATTACCGCTTCATCGGCGGCCATATGCTCAAGTGTTTCAATGCAGGTAATTAGATGGTAGTGAGAATCAAAGGGTTGCACTAAAGACCGGCAAAAACAATAATCTGAATACGGTGCGGGCACTTGTGAAATTGCATATTCAGAAATATCAAAGCCTTCAGCGGCAACTTGTCGCAATCTCAATTGCTCTACAAGAAGGCCGATAGCGCAGCCTGCGTCTAAAAGACTGCGAGGAGCAAAATCTTCCTTGATGCGCTGCGCGATATTGCCGAAAAACGATAGCCAGGGTTCTGTTCGCCCATAAGGAACCGGGCCAAACCCTTTGCTATAATATTCTTCGTTGTAATAGTCAGACGCTAATGATTTCTCCGTCACCACAATGAACCTTTCTGTCTGTGAACACACAATCCATACCGTCAGGCACATAAACGTCAAAGTAAAGTTGTTTCTCACCTTCTCGCATAAAAGGCAGGCGCAGAGTTACGAAATCTTCGCTATCAATCAGTGACCCGTAAACATCTTCCGTGCTCCAGCGGCGCCCGGCCACAATGATACGAGCACCCATCGGATCGGCTCGCCCGATAATCGTGTTGTAATAAGTCTCTTTGACCTTTTGGCACTGTGCCGCTGTAGACGAATTTTCCTTGTTATGCAAGTCATCAACAATTAGAGTTTTTGCATGCATTCCTGTCACATACGTGGAGTTCATACCCGCCGCAAGGTAATTTGCATCTGGAACACCTGGTGGATGGCCTGTGACAAATAGCCCCCGTTCAGATGACCAGCCAGCGCTCTTGTCCGGCTTGACATTTGGAAAAGAAGCTAAAAATGCGGGCGAAGATTCAATCAGCCGCCCTGCCGCTTGCTGAAACCCCTGCATCAAGGCCTCACCGCCGGAAATGCCCAAAACCGTCATCGCCGGGTCGTGACCAATTAGCCACGTAGGAAAGATGACAGACAACATTTGCGAATTGTGCGTTACAATATAGTCATCAATCAAAAACAGACCGTCTGGATGGTCAATGCTGATACAAACAGATTCGTTTTCAGAAATTTCCTCAATAGATTTTATTCTAAGTTTTAATTGGTTAGTATACTTAGCAATTTTTGTTCTTTCTATTTTTCTTTTCATAGTAAATAATTTATGTGTCCAAGGGTGGCGTATAAAAACATTATAAGCGTTTTGACCTTGAATTTTTTCTCCTTTTTTATTTGTATAAAAAGGCTTTTTTATAGTCCCTATTTTGGCATACCCTCCTAGCGACCATATAATTTCTTGCACATCCCGTGCTAATTGATAACTAGTAGACGTAAAACTGATGCATCCATTTGAATCTACAGTGCCGTCTGTATCCATAAGCCCCCGTAATATGTCCCATCTAATTTCAAGTGTGTTATATTTATATTTGGCCGGCACAAAAACCGATTCCGACCGAGAGGGGGCAAGCCCTAATTGTTTCAATTCAGAAGCACATCCTGTGATTCCTGCTTGTGTAAAATTATGAGAAATATGCTGAGAAAAGTTAAACGGCGAGCCCTCTAAATCTTTTTTAATGTATTCAAAAATTTCTTTTTCATGGGATACTACCCGAGGGGAGCCCGTTTGACCAATATGCCCATCACCTAAAATACATCCAAGAGTGTACGCAGGAATTGATATATCTACGGGGGAAAACGAAATAGGCTCGCAAAAAGGTAAATAGAGCCGTTTAGCGCTCCACCCTTTATATTTTAAAAGTTCTTTTGTAGTTTTAAGAACAAATTTATATTTGCCTGACATTTTGTCTTTTGTGCGAGTACAAACTTTCCACAAATGCTCGCCATTCACAACCGCCGAACGTCCGTCTTCCAAAACTACTCGATAAAGCATGGAAATCGGCTGTTCAATACGCCCTTTAATAAGGGCTGAACCGCCGTCTGGGGTGCGCACCTTTTGTCCAACTTTGATATCTCGTGCGCTTACCCATCCTTCAGTTGTCAAAATGTTAGTATCGTAGGAAACAGCTTTTCCACACCCAGGCCCAATGATAAGCTGGAAATTGTGAATACGCATATCCGTAAGAGCGAGACAGACGGGCCAGAAATGAGCCGGTAGCGTCCATTTCTGTTCCGCAAATACCCACTCATAGAACGCCGCAAGAGAATACGGCGTCCATGATCGGCAAATCGCTGCAAGTTCATCAACTGTGGGCACTAATATTTCTTCCCATTTTCGCTCTTGCGATGCTCAGCCGAATGGTCTTCCCTTTTACGATTATAAGCGAGTTTCTCAATTATAGCGCCGCCAAGGTCCAAGCCAAAACCTCCGGCGATATCTAAAATGCGGATAATAGCGTCCGCCAGTTCAACCTCAAACATGCCCCGATCTGGTAGCTTATCATCCATCAGATTCTTGCGATGACCTTCCATCGCTTCACTGATTTCCGAGTGCACCAGACACAGCAGTTCGCCTACGTTGCGCTCAAGTCGCTCGCCTGTATAAAGATCATGCCACCATTTCTGATTTTGAAAGTGAACAAGATTTGCCATCTGGTTAAACATAAAAGCAAAATCAAATTCTTCATCGCGCTCAATGGTGGTCATGCTTCTTCCCCGACAGCATGCATATACAAGTCAAGCAGTTCACGCTGTTCACGCAGATCGTCAGGGTCCATCTTGCGCAGGCGCAGCAGTTCCCGAATAACCTTTGGGTTAAACCCTGCGGATTTAGCCTCCACAAAAATATCCTTGATATCCGACCCAAGCGCCTTGCGTTCTTCTTCAAGCCGCTCAATGCGGTCAATAACACTCTTGAGCCGTTCCATCGCGATATTATGCGTGCGCGGAGGCGTTTCTGTTTCGTCAGTCATGGTTATTCTCCTAAAAAATATGCAGCCGCTTTCACGGCTGCATACGCGATCAGCCAATCAGATCAGCAAGATTGGAGCCGGCTTCAGCCTTCGGGCCACCACTCATGGCGCTCATATCGCCTTCAGGGCGAGACTCTGCGCTGAACGCATCCTGTGCCCCCTTGCGGTTGTCAAGACGCTCGCCATCCGCCCACCACTGAATATGCTGAAGACCGAAAGCAACGCCTCGGTTGCCGCTGCTATCATAGGCATAGACAGAAAGTGCTGCCTTGACAAAACAGCCCGGATAAAGCTTTTCCGGATCAGACAGCGGCGCAGGGCGACCATCCGGGCCAGCATACCGATCTACCAGCCCCGGCTTCGTCTGCTTGCTGCTGACATTGATGAACACGGAATACTTTGCCGGATCATACTTGCCATCAACCTTGCGGAAAGGCGTGCGAAGCACACCCGAACTAAAAAGCGCATCAGTCTTGTCGCCAAACCTCTCATAAAGCGCTGCGGTGGCTGCCTTCTTCAGTTCGGAGATATCAGTGCCGACCGGAAAAAGCAGAGTGCAACCATACGATGCTTGTTCACCGGGTTTGGGATTCGGCCCCAGACGCGGCGTAAGAAGAGACGGATAGGAAAGAATAGCCGGAGGAGTGATAATCATGGAACAACTTGTCCTACTTGTGTAATGCCGACTTAACTGAACAGATCAACACGCTGCGTCGGCTCGACAACGGCTGCTGCTTCGCAAGGAATCAACTTGACTCCCTTTGACTCGCTGACGATCTCTGGCTTGAGCATCGTCTTTGCGATTTCCTTGCCTTCCTTCAAGGTTTTGACAGCGCCATCAGCCTTCAATTTTCGGCTGATCGCGTCTTCCGCCTTGGCAGGGGAGATAACTTCTCTAACCCAAATCTGATCCTCTGTCAACTTGCGTTCTGACAACAAGTTAGCCGCTTTCACTGGATCAGCCCATTTGCGCGTCGGATTTGTCGGGCCAAGCGCCCAATTGGGAATCGCATTTTCATCTGCTTCCAGCATGCTTTGAGCAGCACTGCGCACAGCGTTAACGAAACTTTCCAGTTCGTTTACGTTGTGAAGCAGGGCACTCATCTGCTGTGGCGTAAAAGTGCTGATTTCGGGAAGAACTACTTTCTTTTCCACCATATCCTCCACGCTGAAAGCCAATTGTGCTGCTTTGATCGCCTTGTCTGCTTGAGCAGGGCACAAGCCAGAAGCTGGGCAGAACTTGCACCATGAACCTGGATTGACGGTCATCTCGCCGCTGACGGCAACCTTGGCGCGTTCGATCAGTTCAACAGACCACTCAAGCAGTTCAAGCACGCTGTATTCCGCATACTTGATTTTCTGCCCCGGCGCACGGGGCTGCACGATACCAACCTTGATATACTTGATACCGCTATCATCTGGCAAAGCGTAGAGAGCACCAAGAGCATAATATTTTAGCTGCGGATTGCCTTCTGCCTCAACAGCAACGCCTTTGCCGTATTTGAGGTCCATGACGCAAAGCGTTGATCCTTGCTGCACCATGAAATCGGCAGTGCCGAACATGTTATCTGGCGGAGACAGGCGCTCAAGTGTAATCCTTGTTTCGATCATAGGGCGCGCCGTGCCTGCATCTGCCTGCATCCGGCATTCATCCACATACATCTGGACGGCTTCTGTCATTTCGTCAGTGACAGTAATCTTGTCGCCTTCAACTTCAATCGTGATGCCAAGGAATTCATGTGCATCACGATCCTGTCTCAAGCACATTTCAGACAATTCGTGTGCAGCGGTTCCTTCGCGGGCAAAGATAGAAGATCGATTATGGAAGCCTTTGCTTAATTGAATCGATCCTGGACAATTCCACCATCGGCTGCAAGACGAAGCGCCTAGTGGAGAATGAGCGCGCTCTTCGTGGTTTTGAATGTCTGGTGCTGCCATTAAAACATCGCCTTCATAAGCACACCTGCGGATAGCAGGAAAATACACGCGACGATTGCCGCCGAGATTTTTGCTGTCCAATCCTGGTTAATCAGAGACTGCCAGACACACAAAAGAAAATTCAGGCTAACCAAAAGAAACGCTACAAAATATCCTATGAAAGTAAGCGTTTCCATGATCAATCCTCGTATTTGTCCGGATTTGCCAGAATTTCTGCAAGAAGCGTGTCAGGAAATTCCGCCATTGTCTTGGCAACCTTCTTGTTCTGCTCCAGCACATTCCTCATCCACACATGTGCTCGCACAAACATCAGGTCGCGCACTTGCCCTACAAGTTCATCATGATTGAGCGAAGGTAGCGGCTCAACCATTTCTGGTGGCGGCTCTTCTACTGACACAACGGGAGTTTCGCTTGCCTTGAGCGCCTCGTGAAGTTCAGCAGCCGTCATTTCCTGCGGCGGCTTTTCCTTCGGCTTGCGCCCGCGCTTGGGCTTTTCTGCCTCTGGCTGCACTTCGGGAAGCACTTCTGCTTCATGAAAAACTTCTTCCTTTTCCACGTCTTGCGGCTCCATAAACATCGTCGCAAGCTGAAGCAGCAAGCGCCTTGCATCGCCACTGCTCATCAAATCGTCAAGTGTAAATTCAAATTTCATTTTTCATTCCTCTGCAGGCGTTGTCAACGCCATTTCAATCTTGTTCAGCGAATTTGTCTTGCGAGAGACAACAGCAGACACCGCTTCATCAATACTGTCTTCAAGCGATATGATCCTTGCCAGCACCGGGCGAGTTTGTCCAATTCGATGACAGCGTTTGGCTGCTTGCTGCATATGTGAAGGTGTCCATGAAATCTCCGCAAAAACAACGTGACAAGCAGCGGTAAGTGTGATAGCCGTAGCAGCGATATCAAGGTGAACAATGATGATTTTCAAATCTTTGCCGGGAACGCGGCCTTGAAATTCATCAATGATTTCATCTCTCTTGTGCTGCGGAACGCCTCCATGAATGGCTTTTGAGCCGGGCAGTTCCTTTAGCAGCACATCGAATACCTGACGGTGTAGCGCAAAAATGACTACCTTGTCAAGTCCGCCTTGAAAATCATCCTTGATGATCTGCGCAACCGCATGCGCTTTTGCGTATCCTGTCCATCTCCTGATGGTTTGCAAATGCATTCCCATCTGATACTGGATAGCCTTCAAATCGTTTTCATCAAGCTGATGCGTGCCCTCTTTTTGCTTTCGCTCTGCAATAGCTGCATTTACAATCGCCTCCGCGTCCAGTTCTTCCTTTGATTTAGCGGGCAAATGTTCCGGTTTTACCGTGACTTCCGAAAATCTGATCGGAGGCAATTCTTTCAGCACGTCTTCCATCTTGCGCCGCAAGACAAAAGGTTTGATCCGCGTAATGAATTCCTGCATATTTTTGTTGGAAACGACGCGAACGCCCATGCTATCCATGACGCAAAACTTGTCCAGCCATGCCTGATGCTTCTCGTATCCTGCACAAGCAGAAGGAAAAAGCGCGCGGCACATAGGCCACGCTTCACTGAGATTGTTCGGAAACGGCGTTCCTGAAAGCAGCCATACTCGATTCGCAACAGATGCCAGCCCTTTTGTGCGGTCACATTTTGCACCGAAAACCACTTTCGTTCTGACAGCTTTATAGTTTTTCAGAAAATGAGATTCATCTGCTCCTAAGACTTCAAATTTGCGGTTAAGCAGTTGCAACAGGATTGGACGAGAATTGATAAGCGAATATGAGATGATCAGCACGTCTGCATTGGGGATACCGCCTTTGGTGGAATGGACGATACCAATGGTCCGCTTGTAGATGCTCCACCGCTTCCATTCTCGCGCCCAATTTTCCTTGGCAATCCCTGGGCAGACAATAAGAATGGACTTTGCGCCAATCAAATCGCAGGCGGCGATCAATTGCGCCGATTTGCCCAATCCCATTCCGTCCGCCAAAAGCGCAGTAGGCCGCTCTGCCAGCCATTGAGCGCCTTTTTTCTGATAAGGAAAGAGGTTAGGGTGCACCGATCCCCCATTTCGCGATCAAAGCTGCTTCGGCTCTATCAGCGTCAGCAACCCGTTTGAACAACTCTGCTTTTTCAGGCCATAATCTGATTGCCATCTGGCGCGATAATCCCTTATCCTTGTTCAGCCCAAAACTTTTCTTCCACGTCTGCGGCGTTACCAGCTTGACCGGAATTTCCAGCGCACTTAGCACACCTTCAACCATACCGCAAGAGTAGCCGAAAGTGAAAGCCGCACTTGCACTTTGCCCCGTCAGCCCTCCCACCTGCTCTAAAACCGCCAATTCGATTTCCGCCGCATAAGGCTTGAGGAGAGAAACAATCAGTGCGGAACTGACACGATCTCGATCCTTGCCGTTTACCTTGACCTTGATCGTTGGCATATCAACAATTTCAACAACTTTTCCGCTTTTGTTCAGAAAAGCAAAAGCGCCATGAGCGCCCGGATCGATACCAAGAATCATACTCTTGACCATAATTTATAAGTTGGTTATATGAATTTGCATGTTCACGCCAGAAATTGATGAAGACCTGCTCTACGAGCGAGACGAGTTTACCACCAGTTGGAGCATTTTAAGCCGACGATGGGAGATACCCATTGCAGACCTGAAAGCGAGATACAAATTTCTGATTGATGAAGAAATCAGAAAAGACCGCGAGCGCCATGCGGGAGAAACAAGATGCCTCAAATGCAACAGCAATTTCTTTTCAGAGCATAAGATAAATATCAGGTTTTGTCAAACCTGCCGCGAGAAAAATGCTGAATTCGCGACAAACATGCAAGAAGATTGGGGTTTTGGGCGGTGAGATATCTCAGTCTTTTCAGCGGTATTGAAGCTGCTTCTGTGGCTTGGGAACATCTTGGCTGGCAATGTGCAGGATTTTCAGAAATAGAAAAATTTCCTTGTGCGGTTTTGCAACATCATTTTCCCGATATTCCAAATCTTGGTGACATTACTAAAATTACTGAAGAGCAGATTAAAAGTCTTGGCCGGATTGACCTTATTGTAGGAGGATTTCCTTGCCAAGATGTAAGCGTCTCGGGAAAACGGAAAGGCTTTAAAGATGAAAATGGACACCTCACAAGAAGCGGCCTCTTTTTTACCGCAATGCAAATCGTTGAATGGGTAAGAAAGCATAATGGACTCAGATTTGTCTTGTTTGAAAACGTCAAGGGATTGTTCTCTTCAAACAAAGGAGCAGACTTTGCAACAGTGGTTAACGAAATGGTTGGAGGAGCCTTCTCTGCCCCAAAAAAGTGGCACACAGAAGGATGCGCGGTGGGCGACAGAGGATTCCTGGAGTGGTGCCTGCTGGATGCGCAATGGTTTGGCTTGGCGCAAAGGCGCCCGCGTGTGTTCGCTCTTGCAGATTTTGGAGACTGGTCCAATCGACCCCCGATACTTCTTGAGTCCAAAAGCATGTCAGGGTATACTGCGCCGAGCAGAGAAACGCTCAAAGACAATTCCGGAAGTACTGCGGACGGCGTTGCTCGCTGTATCACAACAAGAGAAGGATTCCGTTATGATTGGGAAACTTGCACGCTGATATCTTCTACTTTGACTGTTTCTCAGTATGCAGAGATTCTAAAAGAGGGTTTAGTACGCCGCCTCACTCCACTAGAATGTGAAAGACTTCAGGGGTTTCCTGACAACTGGACGGCAATTCCGTTTCGGGGCAAAGCTGCATCTGGCGGTCCTCGCTACAAGGCACTGGGCAATTCAATGCCTGTGCATGTGATGCGCTGGATAGGCGAGCGCATCAATCTCGCCACGGAGTTATATTGATGAAACTCCATAATGACCTTGAAACAAGGTCTACCGTAGACTTGAAAAAATCTGGCGTCTACGTTTACGCTGAACATCCTGCCACGGAAATTCTTTGTTGGGCATATGCACTTGATGAAGGGCCGGTTAAAATCTGGTATCCAATCTATCAGCGCGCAATGCCCGACGATCTGCGCAACGCCATTCTTCACCCTGACTGCATTTTTGAAGCGCACAATGCGGGATTTGAACGCATTCTTCTTACTCTTGTCGGTAAGCGATTTCTCCCTGCAGATATATGGGCAGAATTAAGAAAAGTTGATCGGTGGTCTTGCACCGCCGCACGCGCGCGCGTCTGCGGTTTGCCTGGTGCTCTTGATCTTGTGGCAACTGCGCTTAACCTGCGCCACAAAAAAGACAAGGAAGGCTATGCACTCATGATGAAGATGTGTAAGCCTCGCGGTCTGGACGAGCATGGCAATCCTGTCTGGTTCGGAAATGAAGCAGATATGCTGCGGCTGGGTGCTTATTGCTGCCAGGACGTTGAAGTCGAACGCACGATAGATGCGTTCTTGCCTGATTTTTCAGCCAATGAACGCCAAATCTGGATCATGACAGAACGCATGAATGATCGTGGCGTCATGGTTGATCAGCAGATGCTGATGAAACTGCTTGTGCTTGCCGAAGATGCCGTTGTCCTGCTGAACAAGCAGTTACGTGAAAAAACGGGCGGTAAAGTCAAGGCGATCACGGATACAACTGCGCTGCGCGCATGGCTCGCTGACCAAGGCGTCGAGCATATTGAAGACACCGGCATCGGCAAAGCCGTTCTCCTTGAACTGCTTGAAGACGTATCACTTGATCCGCTGGTACAGGAAGTTCTTTGTTTGCGCCGAGACGGCGGTAAAACGTCTACAGCCAAATTCAAGTCCATAGCGGCCCGCATGAATCACGACCAAATATTGCGCGGCCCTCTTATATATTGTGGCGCCAGCGGCACGTCAAGATATACTTCAGGGGGTGCGCAATTGCAAAACTTGCCTCGCAATCGCACAATCAAGAACTTGAAGGCTGTTGTTGAATCGTTACTTGAAATAGGATTAAGCGTTGACGAAGTGGCAAGACAATTCGGCCCTCCGATGGTTGTGCTGTCTGAATTGCTACGCCCCTTGTTTATTGCCCGCAAAGGTTACTGGTTTGCGCGCGGCGACTATTCGCAGGTAGAGGCGCGGCTGCTTCAGTGGATTGCCGGGGCAACTGAAAACCTGGAAAACTTCAGAAAATATGACAGAGGCGAAGGCAAGGATGTATATATCACAACCGCTTCTCGCATGTTCAATATTCCGGTTGAAATGATTGGAAAGGAAAGCGAGGAGCGCCAATACGGCAAGGTTGGCGTCTTGGCGGGAGGATACGGCGGGGGCGCCAAAGCCTTCGTGCGGTTTGCCAAGCAGAATGGCTTGGAAATGAGCGAGGAAGAGGCCGATAAAAACAAGATCATGTGGCGAGAGGCCAATCCGGAAGTAGTGGAATTGTGGTCAAAGATGGAACGCGCAGCCGTGGAATGCATGCAGTCTTTGCCCGGAACCGCACATGAAGTTGTATCTGGCATCTGGTTCAAGCGCAACCATCGCTGTATGGTCATGCGGTTGCGTTCAGGCGAACATCTCTTTTTCTGGAACCCTTCTGTGCGCGATGTGGAAACGCCGTGGGGTACTGAGCGTCCGCAAGTCTTTTTCTGGTCTGAAGATAATTTGACGCATAAGTGGTCTGAGTTTTCTGCATATGGAGGATTGTATACCGCCATGTGTGTGCAGAAGACGGCAAGAGATATCATGTGCCACGCCTTGCGTAACATGGCGTCAGAAAAACTCAATCCAATCCTTACGGTTCATGACGAGGGGATTGCAGAACCATCCAAAGTGGAGTATGCTACGGCTTTTGAAGCGGCTGAAGCCGTGAAGCGTTGCATGTTAGACGTTCCTGAGTGGTGCAGGGATGTGCCTCTTGCTGTTGATGCTTCCGCAGATGACCGCTATATCAAGAGATAATTATGGGTCTTCTTAAAAAAGCAATTGCTTCTCGTTTTCCTGAAAATCTTCTTCTTCCTTTAGCCCCTCCGTTTTGTCCTGTTGGAGACAAGGAATCAAACGGCAAAGTCCCTGCACAATTTCATGGTAAAGGGGGTTGGTGGCCTATTGCCAAATGGGAACAAGGCGTATCGACGGTTTTGCAAGAGCATGCGGATGCGGCGGGATGCAATGTCGGGCTGATCCTTGGCAAAAACGCTTCCACTCTTGATGGTTCCAAACTGGCCGTTGTCGATATTGATCTGGATAACGATAATCCGGAAATGATCAAGCTGTGCCACGCTATTGAGCGTGCACTTGCGGCTAAAGTTGCATCCCTAAACCATGATCTTCAGTCTGCACGGTATGTCTGCTGGATTCGCAAGACATTTTCGCATCGGGCCGCTATTCTTGTTCGCCTTCCCGCAGATCAGCCCGCAGGGCGAAAATTCATCCTGAAACTTGACCGCGTTGAGAGTATGACTGGCGAAGTCGTTCAGTCGATTGCCAATTGCAAGATTGAATTTCTGACCGAAGGGCAGCAATGTTTCATCGGCGGCAAACATTATTCGGGCGAAGATGTAAAGTGGTATCGCTCCGATATGCCCGCCGAATACCGCCCGCTGCCGATCCTGACTCCTGAAACAGTGCCGCTTTTTGCAAATTGGGAAAGTGTGATTGATCTGACGAAAGAAGCGCTTTTGGACGCTTTCGCTGATCCGTCTCATCCTTTCAATGATATTTCCTTTATTGGCAAGGACAAGGCGCGACTGTATGCCCCTGAAGCCGATCTGTCAACTGTCACACCTAAAGATTTGAAAGCGCCGTCAGCGCGCTCGCTGATCGCATTGCTGAACCTGATGCCTAACCCCCCTCAAGTGACGAGAGACGACTATATCTCTATCATGATGGCTATCGCAGGGGCACGGTGGGGTTTGGCGATGAGCAAGGAACTGACGCTGGAAGACGAAGAGGATATTGCCGGCGCGGCTGCTGGCTGGGCTGCACGATGGGAATCGTCGGATGCATCTTCATTTGAGGATGAACTGGCTAAATGGCACGCGGATTGGCGCCGCAAGGATTTGTATTATTCGGGATGGCGCCACCTTACTCAGCACGCTGCAATATTAGGAGCCAATCTTTCAGACATTTTGCTTGAAACTGCCCAAGAAGCATTTGAAGCAGATGGCTCTGATGAACTGGATATGGCATTCTATTGGGATGAAGCGCCGAAATTTCTGACAGTAGACAAGAATATATATTCTGAATACTGGTTTGCTTCCAAATTTCTTGAACGTTCTGGTGGAAGGCTTTATTATATTCCAGAAGAAAAACGATGGATTGCGTGGAGCAATCAATCTGGTGGATGGTTCGCACAGCACGCTCATAATTGGGCGCGGGTCCGTATTCAGGAATTTTTGAATTCCCTCATGCTGCAGACGCAGGGCATTCCGGTTGATCAAGTGCGGCAGGTTTTGTCTGCGGCCAAATTTTCCAATATTGAAAGAATCGTATCTGATCGTGTGACGTTTCCTCGCGACAGGCTGAATCACGCGCCGTGGTTCCTGCAGACACCTGCTGGGGCCTATGATCTGCGTTCTTTTGAAAAAGTGCCTGCCGTGGTGCAGCGTGCCAATATGGATGTGCGCTATACCAATTATGCTCCGAGAGAAGGCAAAACACCGTATTGGGATAGCCTGCTGACTACACTTTGTGATGAAAATCCTGATACGGTTGAATGGCTGAAATGCTATCTCGCTTATGCGATGCTGGGAGAGCCGGCTACGCACAAGTTTGTTTATATTTGGGGAACAGGCCAAAACGGTAAGTCCACTCTGCTGCATATCATGAAAGAATTGATGGGCGATTACGCTGGTTCCATAGACCGCGATGTGTGGCTCGCCAGGGGCGCTGACAAGCACCCTGCGTCTCTCTACAAGCTGCGCGGCTTGAGGCTTGCCATGACCTCAGAAATGCCCCCCAATGAGGTGTGGAACGAAAGCAGGCTGAAGGCCGTCACAGGCTGCGATGAAGTTGAAGCGAGGCCCTTGCATGCGCAGCCTCAGACTTTCTCCCCGACCGCTGCTCTGATCATGGTTGGCCAGAATATCCCACTGTTCAAGAAGATTGATAATAGCATCGTGCGCCGTGTCTGCATTATCGGCACCGCCCAATCCCCTCGCAAAGCTGATCCACAATTAGGGCAGCGTATCCTGAAGCAAGAGGGGTCCGCTATCATGCACGACTTGATGCGGCGATGCAAGGCCATTCATGAGACAGGAGTTTACTTGCCTCCTTTGACCGCTTCCATGCAATCGGAAGTCAAGGAATATTTTGATCAGACAGACAGTTTCTTTGCGTGGGCTGATTCGGAGTTGGTGCGAGACGAGACTGCGGCGAATACCATTGTGCCCGTTTCTTCCTTGATCAGCCGATACACTTCATACTATAAGAGGCTTTACCAGAATGATCCGATGGCACAGATGGTGGCGACGGATATAAACTCTTTCTGTGCAAGTCTGCGGCGGCTTGGTATTCGCACGAAGGATTTTGCGGGTAAGCCGATTTCAATTGATGGAGAAATGGGGGTTCAGGGATGCAGGCTAAAGATCGCGATGGTGGCTTGATCGGGCCGTTCTGGGTATCGTATGACAAGAGCATGCGATACGATTACTATTGGAACTGGATTGCCCAGAAATGGGTGTGCAGATGGAATTGGATCGGCTAAAGAAAAAGGCCCGAGAGGGCCTTTTTAATGGTCTTCTTGTATTTGCCGTATTGAATAAGAGGGCCTATAGTTGTCTAGACGATTGCCCGTAGGTCTAAATTGGTTAAAAAGATTTCTGCGAGATTTCCCCGTCCAGAAATCATATACACTGTTTGATTTTCTGCGAGGAAAAAGAAACCGAGCACAAGGTTCATCAATTTGACTCAAGATTAGGCCAAGAGATTTGTCAGAAAGTTCTTTATAGTTTTCGTGAAAATATTCAATCTGCGTTTCAAGTTCTACTCGCTTTCTTTCCAAAAGGTATACGATATGATCAAATTCTGTCCAAAATTCTTCTGGTAAATCTTTTTTAAATTCTTTAAGGGCTTGGCCGTTTATCTGGCTGCCACGCATAACCTCCCATACAGCAAGAGGTGTAAGGCGAGACACCATAGCATGAAGGCGCTTGTATTCTGCTCCCTTGACTTTAAGGCGGTAGCCAGACGAAAACCTAATTACCCATCCTTCCTCATTTGCGGAAAGGGCGTCTGCGTCGTCCAAGAGGTTTTTCAGTTCGGCAGGGGCTGCATATACGCGCGCCGCACGTCCTCCTACTTGATGGTGCAAAACGTATAAAGGCACTTCGTACCCTGTCTCCCTGTAAAACCCGCCTAGCAAAACCAAAGCTTCATAGTCATATTTTACGACAATGCGGTTTTCTGGATAAATCGCTTCAAATAAGTAAGTAATATTTGGGTCTAAATTATGTTCTTTTGATTGTAATTGCAATTTTGCCCATTGCGCCTGCTCTGAAAAGAACGAACCTTTTGTTGCGCAGTGCCATTCATTTTCGTAATGAAACGCAATAATTAACGAGCCATACAACTTTTCATAAACCACAAATGTTTCATCGGGAATTGCCTCTTCCCTTTCTCCGTAATTAAAAAACTTTGGAAAAGGCAAAGCGATGATGCGTTGGTTGCGTTCGTCTAAAATAAGCCCGCGCGCCAAAACCGTTGTATCGTTCCACGCCCGATCAAAAACACATTGCTTGCTGTAGCAATAAAGACGTAGATCACCTTTTGTTTGACAATGTACATTGCCTGCTTCAACTTCATTGCTGAGATTGGCTTGCAGTTGATCAAAAGAAATTGTGTGCGCTAGATGTTTCATACTCGTAAATCCTCCACCTCCACATTAGGAAGGCCGTCACCAGCCAAGATGGCTTTCAGATTGGAATTGAATGTTTGTTCATGCTTGGCAATTAAGTCAAACGGTAACTTTGCGCGCCATCCCGCAGAGTGATATTTAGCGTTCATTGAGCGATTGATGACAATATAGACAACCCGTGCATTGGGAGGAGCAAGAGAAACGACTTCAAGCCGATCCTTGTTTCGTATGTTTGTAGCATCTGCATATACGTCTAGACCACTCCACAAACGCGCCTTGATAAGAGAGTGATAGGCGCGAAATACCTGATCGTTTTTAGTTTGATCTTGAAAATTGCCACAAAAAGCTACACGCAACATATCAGTTGATACTATTTCTCCAGGCAGTATGCCAGCGCGGTTGTTGAGCCATGTCGTTTTGCCTGCACCACTTGGCCCTACCATGACATACAAAGTAGGAACGCGATCAGGAATGGTTGAGAAATCGCTGTCTTCTGGCTTGCAGGCCAAGCAAATCAAGCCTTCTTCGCGCCACATTCGGATAATGCTTGGCCTATCGTCAACGCATAAACGAACGTCATACAAGCCCTCTGCGCGAATGTACTCCAGCATCTGCTTCTTGACCACATGGTCTTTGCGAAAATCGCCTGCAGCCCGCATGTGAAGCACGTTGTAGCGAACCTGGTGTTTGGCAAGCCATTCTTCTGTTTGAAGGCGATGCGTTTCCGGACGACCACTGCACAAGATGACAGGGTTTCCCGCGTCGTAAAACGTATTGGCCAGCCAAATAATAGGCTCAATCGGAGCATCATCAGGCATTGCGTCAAAAAACGCTTTCCAATCTCTTTGGCTGTCTTGCACATAATGCAAACGATGTGTCAAATCCGCCAATGTGCCATCAATGTCAACAATGATGGCCGGGGTTGGATCAAACATTTGACTTCCTTTCACGGAACAGAAATATGCGCTGCCGAAAGAGCAAGTGTCTGCACTTCGTGGGCGAGAGCAGTAAGAAGCGGGTTTGTCATTTTTAGTCTCCTTTCGTTTATTCAACTACATAAGCGGCTTTGATCGAATGCGCACCGTCGCGCGTAACTTCCTGCATCCGGATCGGATAGCCCCATAGGCGCTTTACATATCGCATCGTCTTGTCCCTATCAAGGAAATGCAGCGGCCAGCCTTCATCCGTATAATGCGTCAACGTCAGCGTCCTGTCTCCCGTCATCGCCGCTGCCGTAATCTGAATATCCGGTACCATCCGTTCCGGCAAATACGCATCTGCCAAAGTGCTGCGAATACGCCTGTAACCATCGTCATCATGAATAGCCGTCACTTCGTAATATGATTCTTCATGCTGATCAAGCAGTTCAAACATGCGGAAATCGCGAATAACCTTTGGCGACATAAACTGCCTGATAAACGATTCATTCCTGTAGTTGTCCCACGCATCACGCAAAGTGCCGTGAGGATCGTTATTGCCCGCCCAATAAAACCATTTCTTGTCTTCTTCAGTTGGATTAAGGCAAATGCGCTCTATGTCCTTGGCAACCGCCCACCCAAGCGCATAGATGTTCCAGCCGTTCCAGTGGTTGAATTCAGACTGGTAAACGACATGGCCGGTAGAATGAATGCACTCAAGCATCATGCCATCGTCAATCAGTCCTTTTTCGTGCAAACGCTCCATGATGCGGAAATGGCTGTAAACAGCAGCACTTTCATGCACCACTCCCATCTGATAAGACGGATAGGCTTCTTGCGCCATCTTGCGCACAATGCGCACAAGTTCTTTCTGCCAGGGCAGCAAAATCGGGCTATACTTTTCGATGAAATACAGCAGATTGTTTTGCGGTAATTGAATGCTGGGCCGTTCCGGAAAAGACGTTTCCTTGCGCACTGCGTTTGGCACTGTCTGCCAGACTTCCCGATATTCCTCTTCGCGCTTACGCATGCGCTCCGCAAACCGCTCTTTCTCCTGCTTCCAGTTCACTGACTTTTTCAGCGGCTGCATGCTCTGGTTTTCAATCGAATGCGCGGCATCAAGAATCTCTTCTACAGCTTTTACGCCGTAGCGATCTTCGCACTCTGCCACATACTTGCGGGCAAAATCGACGTAATCCAGAATGGAATCAGCGGTTCCGTAATCCTTGAACAGATAGTTATTGCGAAACACATGGCTGTGCCCGATACCCGCATGCGCCACCACAAGCGCCATCATGGCTTTTGAATTGGTCGCCATGCAGCAGATGACAGAGGGATTGGTATTGATGATCACTTCATACGCAAGGCCCGTCTTCCCCTGCATATACGGCACATAATCAGACAAAAATTTCTTTCCGTAACGCCAATGAGAATAATGGCGTGGATACGTGGTGCTGTAGATATCCAGCATTTCCTCTGCATCCACAAGTTCGATTCTTGCGGGGAAAGGATTCATGCCGAATTCATTGACGCCAATATCCGTAATATGATCGGCAATCTCTGACAGCCATTGATGATTCCAATCAGGCATGCTTCGCTCCAAAAAGTTTTCTGAAAGTCGGGTATACGTCATCCACTTCCATGATGCGCTCATTGCTCAGGTTCTTGTGGTGCTGCTCCATCTGCTGCATCATATGCCATGTATGGCCATTGCTTTGCGTCCAAAACATGCCAGCTTGAGAAGAAGTATCACCGACTTCTACATAAAACACATGCTGGTTGAATGGCAAGATTTTATTTGTAATAATTTCTTCCATTTCAGGATTATCGTGTTCGTAATTATCGCCATCGCCACAATAAGCCGTAAACACGTTATAGGTTGAAGTGGGGAAACGGGCTTTCTGAATACTCGCTGCCAGGGCAAACGCTGAAGAAATAACCGTGCCGCCTGATTCAGTGCCATAGAAAAACTGGTGTTCGTCGCACTCACGCGCTTCTGTCGCATGACGCACAAAGACGACTTCCACATGATTGTATTTACGCTTGACAAACGTATGAAGCAGGAGGAAGAATCGCTTGGCGATATCTTTTTCTACCGGACCCATACTGCCGCTTACATCCATCAGGAAAAACAGCACTGCACGAGTGATCGGTGTAGGCCGAACATCGTAACGACGATAAGACAGATCGGTATTGTCGATCCACGGCACGCGCTTCATGCGGCGGCGCAAGCGTTTCAGTTCTTCAAGAATTTCAGGCGTCTGCTCTTCAGCTTCCAGCGATTCAATCTCTTCTCGCTTTGGTCTGGCAAGAGCAATACGGCGCCCGATAGAGCGCCGTACAGACCGCGTAAGATCAAGTTGTGACGGTGCCCCTTCTTGCATAAGCCCGTCTCTTTCAAGGCTTTCGCTTTCCGTCTGTGCCATTTCCTTTTTAAGCAGTGACGGCAGTTCCAGCCCATCAAACAGATACTGCGTAAACTCGTCCAGCGTCAGCATCCATTCAAATTCGTCTTCTCCTTCGCCGTCTGGCGAGCCGCCAGAACCTTTTCCCTTTCCCGACTGCTCTTTCAGGATACGATCTCCCACAACGTATTCCTTGTTGCCTGCAAGGATGAAAGATCGCTCGCCGCCGTCAAAAACACGATGAAATGTAGGTTCTTCCATCGCTCCAGTCTTGATCGTCAGCGTCTGCCCATCAGCAGAAACGATTGAACGGTCAATCAAGGCTTTCTGCGCTGCCGCTTTTACCGCTTCGCGAGCACGGTCAAATGCCCGCTTGCGATTAGAAGTTGATTTAGGAGACGGGTTTAGCCGACGATCAATGATGATCATTGCTTATTCCTTATGTCTTGCTGATACGCAGCCACCACTCGGTGAGCCGCCTAACCTGTTTAGCCGTATAGCCTCGTTCAATCATGCGGTCAACAAATTTCTGATGCTTGTCTGCCATATCCGCATCTTGTTTCGCGCCAAAAGAAATGACCGGGAGCAAATCTTCAATGCTGCCAAACATCCGCTTTTCAATTACCTCGCGAATCTTCTCATACGCTGTCCAAGGCGGATTAACTCCCCCGTGCTGCGCACGATATCGCAGGGCAAACTTCACCACCTCATTGCGAAAATCCTTCGGATTGGCAATGCCCGCAGGCTTTTCCGTCTTGCTCAGTTCGTCATTGAGCGTAGCCCGGTCAAGAAGCTGTCCCGTATCAGGGTCTTTGTAATCAATATCCTCCTGCCATGCATCCGCATAAGCCAGATAGCGATCAAAGATGTTCTGGCCGTATTCCTGATACGATTCGAGATATGCCTTCTGAATCTCCTTGCCAATGTCTTCAGCATAACGCATCTCAAGTTCATCCTTGATAAACGTCATAAACTCAGACTCTTTTTCCTCTCCAAACTGTTCACGCCTGATTGCGTTCCGCAGTTGCAGGAAAAGATGAACCGGATCAGCGGCAATTTCCGTAGCATCGTAGTTGTAGGTAGAAGCAAGCACCTTGAATGCAAATCGCGTGCTGATACCTGTCATGCCTTCATCCACGCCTGCCGCATCCTTGTATTCCAGCATGGACTTGGCACGCGGTTCAGTTTCCTTCAGATTCTCGCCATCATAGACACGCAGTTTGGCAAAAGCCGTGCTGTTTTCATGCATAGCAAGCCGAGACAATACGGAAAAGCGCGCCAGCAGTTCCATCGTATGCGGAGCACAAGGCGCTGCAGCCAAAGTTGAATTGCTGATAAGCTTACGATAGATTTCCGCTTCTTCCGTAACTCGCAGGCAATACGGAACCTTGATGACCATCATGCGGTCGATGAAAGCCTCGTTCTTTTTATTGCTTGTGAAACTTTGGTACTCACTATTGTTACAATGTGAGAGTATAATCCCGTTCCACGGCATCTGCCCAATCGCTTCCGTTCCCGCATACTGCTGATCAGCGGTAGCCGCGAGAAGCGGATTAAGCACCTGCGCTCCCATCTTGAACGACTCGACAAGTTCAAGAATGCCTTGAGAAGCGCGGTTAAGACCTCCGCTGAAGGCATAAGCATCAGGATCGTTCTGGCTGTAGTCTTCCAGTTTGCGAATGTCCACACGGCCTGTCAGGCTGCTCACATCCTGCGTATTTGCGTCTCCGGCTTCAACGCGCGTAATGCCGATCTGCTTCTGCCGAGAAGGATAAATCTTGCGCACCTTGAATTGCGTTACGTCTCCTCCGTATTCCTCAAGACGCTTGATTGCCCACGGCGAAGGAACCGGGAGAAGTGCTCGACGCGGGATATTATACTCTTCCGCCATTGAAGCAGCGTCTACATCCGGGTCGAAAAGGCAAAGAGGAGATTCAAAAAGCGGTGAAGGATTGCCGTCCTTGTCGCAAAGAACATAGATCGGTTCACGCTCCATCAGCGCCTTCAGCCGCTCTGCAATGCTGCTTTTACCGCCGCCGACAGGACCAAGCAGGTGCAGGATGGACTTGCTTTCCTGCAGCCCCTGCGCCGCATGCTGGAAAAACCCGACAATCCGTTCAATCGTATCCTCAAGTCCATAAAAATCCTTGAACGCCGGATAAACTTTGATGGTCCGATTGAGGAAAATGCGCGAGAGGCGAGAATCCGAAGACGTATCGACAATTTTTGGCTCGCCGATTGCCTTCAGCATACGCTCTGCGGCAGTTGCATAAGCTGATGAATCTGTCTTGCAGCGATCAAGATACGCTTCAAGTGTCATTTGCTCTTCCTGGCGTGAAGTAAGAGCGGCTGACTTGGTGGAAAGAAAACTCATGACGATTCTCCTAGTATGGCTTTGATGGCTTCAGATTGAATAGAGGAATCAAGAATAGCATCTCGAACCGCAAAACACAATTGCTCATGAAGGAAAGCAACACGTTTGGTTTCGGGAATCGATTCCCACAATTTTACGTAATTTTCAGCGCGCTCTTGGAGGGTCATGTTTCTGTTGCCCCTTTGGGCACTTCATCATTTTCAAGTGTAACTTTGAAAAGAGTTCGTGTAGCAGTATGAAAAACAATGATTCCTTCCGGAGTGCGAAAACCTGGTGCAGCAGACGAGCCATTCAACCGAAGGTTCTCAATAACTGTATCAACTGCTTCAGTTGAAAAATCTCCTTCATACAAAATCGGAACAAGCGAACAGCAGGCAGGCAAAACCGCGTTTTTCCATCGCCCTACATTGAATAAACTAAACCGCTTTTCGGTTAAGCCATATCGCCGCTGAATGCCTGCGCCCCACCATTCACCAAAATGGATACCTTCTCCAAGCTCAACCAGAGAGGATGCGTTTTCCGCCACCCATCGCGCAAAACCATAATTGTCGTCGTCAGGAGTAATAAACCGAGAGCGGGATTGCGCAAAAACAGCATAGTCTCCTACAACAGAAGTGTAAGGAGCATCTGAAGCAATCGGCAAAGGGGCAATCCGAACTGCAGCATTTGTGCCATCAATCTTTTCCGTAATTACACAACCGCGCTTCATGCGGCCAATTTTAGGAAAAGGAGTAAAAGTTACAGAATTTTCAATCATTTTCATTCTCCACTGTGCCGGTGATTTCGGTGGGGTGTTGACGCGGAAAAGTTGCAACCACCACATAAGGCATCTCGTTGTCTCCGGGATCATAGTTGTCGGAAGCGTCTGTAAAACTGACGCAAAAATCGCCGCAGACATACCCGTTTTCGTCAACCCCCACAGGCATCCGCACCCGCACCGTCCCGGCGGCAGGATCGGGCGCGGGGGTGGGAGCCATGAGCGCGTTCCATGCTGCGATGGCTTCGGCTTCGGTGTCGCGCGCTGGGCCGACCCAGCAGTCCGTGTGGAAAGCGCACGAAATGAAACGTTTATGGATAGTGCCATGCAGTTTGGCATCGCCACCACACTTACACTTTGCGACCTCAACCATTTTCGCCTCCGAGGGCTGCGCAGGGGTTGTCAAGGATTTTTTGCGACCTCGAAATCTCAACCATTTTCATTTATTCCCCACAAAATGTATATACAAGAGAAGCGCTGCCGCGACGAAAAACAGCCCAGATGTTACGAGATGCAACCCGATAAAGAAAATCGCTCCCAGCAACGCGCTGATACCGCCGATATAAAAGAAGAACTGGTCACTCATTTTCATCTCCTTCAGCCCTTATAAACCTTATTTCGTGTTCAGTAAAGAGGAGAATTTTGCCGTTCACAAAAACGTGATACGGATACGGTGAAAGCGGATCAATATCCACGATGACGCCTTCCTCGCCGTAATCAAGAAGCCGCACTCGGTCATTGATATTAAACATTTCAACTCCAAAACAACAAAACAACAAAACAAATAGAAAAGCAGGGATGGAAAACAAGACCGCCAAGTCAACGACAAAACCGAAAAACAGAAGAATGAACGGAATCATAGCCAAAACACCTAAAAAGATGAACAAGCCGTAAAAGCTGTTTGTTTTCTGCTCTTCTGGCGGCATGGAAGGCCAGCGATCTCGTGAATCAGGCATTACCTTGTGCCTCTGCGGCTAAAAGCGCAATTGCAGTGCCATAGCGAAATTTCAAAATGGCAAAGATAACAGCTTTGATCGGAGTCGTAAAGGGCAGTTTCAGCAAGGGCTGCTCATTGCCTGCATAATCGATTGCTGCGCAATATCCTTGATTGTTTTCCAACGCAACCAGGATGATTTGCGTATTCGGCGGACGTAGCGCAAGCGCGCTTTCCAACGTTCCATCGTAGTCTTGTCGGAAAAAACTTGAAAGACTGTCTGGGTCTGGATCGTCAGGCGTTTCAATCAGATTCCTGGCCCACTCATCAGCTTTCTGAAGTTCGTAGTAATGGATGTTTTTATTCATGGCGTCCTCGAATTGACAAACCTTGCATTTTGGTGTATAGCCCCTCTTACCGGAATGTCTCCTACCGGGGCTGACGTTTTTCCTTTCGGCGTCGGCAAACTCACCCTCCCTGTTGAGCACTGCTCCGGGGAGGGATTTTTTCACCGATTGATCCTCGCGCGCTGGCCTTCCAGCGTCAAGATCGCCACAAGCCGAAACTCTCCATCCGTGACGCGCTTTTGCGCAATGATGACATGCCCTTTAGCTTCATACTCGCGGACCTTCGCAAGCTCATGCGGGGTCAAGTGATACAGCCACTGGCTTTCAAAATCCCGTGCCAGATAACCAATTTCCTTCCACTCATATCGCCGCAGGTCACGGAGTGAAGCTGCAACTTGCAAAGCCGCATTACCCTTGCGCTGCCGCGCCTGGCGCATCTTCTCTTCAAATTCAGACATTTTCTTTTTCCTTTCTGTTTTCACTTTTTACGACATATCCGCTTTTATGAAGGCGGTCAAGAAAAACTTTTTCCGGATCAAGGCTATAAGCTTTTGTGGCAGCCAAGGCTTCGCGGACTGCTTGGATAAGTGGAAGTGCTGTTCTGGACGTTTCAGTCATCATGAGTTTCCTTGGGGTTGATAAGCAGGGGTAGGTAGGGCGCGGATTGCGTCGGCGCAGGCTGTTCCTAATTCAAAATGGAATGCGTCTTTGGCATACGTTCGAGCGCATATTTCGGCTGCGTCCTCCCGCATCGCCTCAGCGCCGCTATTCCGTATGCCGTATCGCGTTTTTCTTGCAACTGCGCCGGCGTCACGAAAAGCCCTGGACCCATGCAAAAACCAGTTGGATCAATCGCCCGCGCCATCGCCTCGATCATCTGTTCTTCGGTCATGATCCACGCTCCAATTTGGGGGTAAGTTCAATCAACCCTTTGGCGATCAAAGATCGAAGCGCACGCTCCGCACGCTCAACCGACACATCCTGAATCTTTGCCAGCCGAATTGCTTCAGCGCGAAGGATGTTTTCCTCTTCAATCATGATTGCGTCTCCTGCGGCGGGGCGGAAAAGTCGGCCTCTGCAAAAAATTTACAGCTTTGTATTGGAGAAGCCTCAAAGGTAATATGCTGCCAATAGTGTATAATTTTCAAAATGTTAGCCGCAGGCACAGCTTCCGCAACCAGCATTTGCCAATTTCCGGGTATGGCCGGTTCTATATTGAGAGCAGTCCAAATCACAAAAGGGCCGCCAAATTCAAGTGCATCTTCCAGCCCGCGCGCAAAATAAGTGCCGGGGCGAAAACCTTCATCAATAATGCGTTTGGCGCCGGCTTCATTTGTGCCATGAAACCAAATACGAAAAGGAGGTTCGGTCATCCCTGCGTCTCCTGCTCAATCGTGACGTGCTCGCGGATTGCGTTGAGGGCGGCGCGGCATCCGCAGGGTTTTCCATTATCATACTGACAACTTTTGAACATTGCATTATGCCGAGGGCATTCACTTGCCCGCGCCATCGCCTCGATCATCTGGGCTTCGGTCATGAAGAAATCCTCTTTACAAATACGCGATCTTGCGACCAAGATGAATATGGATTGGGGATTTCGTGTAATTCTTCAATCTCAACGAGCCGATCCACGCACGCAAGCATATCCCAAGAATCACCTGTTAACCCTTCAACCAAAGCTCCAAGCGAGACTGCCCCCGCAGCGGACAACAATCGTTGGGCGTTATCACGCACTTTAAGAAACATGATTTGGCCGCTTTCGGTGAAAATGTTAGATCGCTGTTCAGCGTAGTTATAACTCATATCTACTCTCCTCAAACTGCGTCTGCAGATCAAGTAGCACAAGATGCGCTGTATGAGATATGCTGTTTTTACTGGTCTGCTATGCCATCTAGCAGGGCCGTTTGTTCTTCCGCTTGCGTTCTGATTCTGTCAAGGTCAATACTGACTGTCACATCGCCTGATGTAACTGAAACGCTGGGAGAAATGACAGGTTTGGAAAAGCCCGCTTTTGTCTGGAGATAAAGTGTAATCGCCTTGATATCTTCATCAACCGTGGCTTTTTTATACAGCACTCGCGAAACTTCATCCGCCCCTACGCCTGCGCCATACTGCACGGCTCGCGTAAGTGCTGGATAAGCAGCGCACAGCTTCCTGAGTTCTTCAGCATTCAGGCCCACTCGTCCCGCCATGTGGTGCCATCCTACACCTTGCGATGCCAGCCGCGCCAATTCATCTGCCAAGGGTATTAGCTGCTCAGGCAGTTCCTCTGTGACCGGAACAAGCCGTGGCCGCTCAGAATAGCGAATAGCCGCTACAGGATTAGCGGGGGTGAGGAAAATTTCATCCTCTTCCTCATCCTGAATATCCGCCAGCGGCAAGTTGTGTGGGTTATGTAGGTTATGAGCCATTTAGGAATTTTAGCATAAAAATAATGCGAGGACTAGCCCCATCCCGCGAGATGCGGATCAGGGGTGCGGTAGCTGTTAACAGATTGCGAAGCATCGTGCCATCCATCGATCCAGGCAGCCGCCATGTCCCGATCCGTAAACGGACAATCCCTCAAAGATTCTCCCTGCTTTTCAGCGTACCAACCATCAATATAGGCGTTTGCTGTATCCATTTTCAGACTCCTGCTTCCAATAACGCGATGCACTTCTCGGCCAACGCTCGGCATTCAGTGCCTTTCTCCCAATGCTCACGTGCTTCATCCGGAGAGAAATTCCGGCATCCAGCAATGACACGAGGGCCGTTAGAAAGGTGAACGGCGAAAAACTCGTACCCGCGAGCATCTTTGCCGACAGGTTTGATCCTGGTACCGCTGAGGTCTAGCGAGCTGCCGACTGTGAGGTTGTCTGGCAGAGCCGTGGTCTTTGTGCCGCTGAGATCAAGCCAGCCGCCGACTGTGAGGTTGTCTGGCAGAGCCGTGATCTTTGTGCCGCTGAGGTCTAGCGAACCGCCGACTGAGAGGCCGTCGGCTGCTTGAAACTCTGCAATCGACATTTCACGGTCATTGATGTAAATCTTGTCAGTCATTTTCAGTCCCCTTTCCTTCTTCATCACTTATATCAGTCTTCACTCTTCGCGTCAATGATTTTTTCACGGTAAAGGTCTTTAGCCCCTTCCGCATAAAGCTGAAAAGCCGCTTCGGCCCAAGGGTCTCTATTAAAGTCTTCAACGAAAACGTCGTCATAAGCGTTTTGCCTGATAAGCTTTTTAATCTGATCCACTCTTTCCGCAATGGCAGGCCAATAGCGGCGCTTGAAGCGCGCCTTGGTGCGGAGGTTCCACGTCTCGGGGATTTCCTCGCCCCGCGCTTCCATTGCCGCCAAGCGCTTCTTGCGCCCTGAAGGCGTCAGCATATCAAACCTTAAATCCGGCGTCATGCGCTGCGCCCAGAACATCTGCTCTCCCTCTTCTTCCGCAGGGGAAATCCTGAAATCGAGATTTTGGTTCGTCCGCCTGTTATGCCGCCATAGCCCTCGATAAAGCGCTTGTCTGCTGCTCGCCCGAACCAGTTTCTGCTCTCCAGGTATAAAGCTGTTCCAGTCTGGCATCGTACTGTCGCTGCGCAACTTGCGTGTCGGCTCAGGTATCTGCTCTGGAAATTGAACCACTAAACGCTGTTCATGTATCTGCTGCCATTCGGTATCCATGTATCGTTCATCCGCAGGGGGCATCACGCGAACAAAATGAAAATGCTCTTTTTCTTTCGAATAGAACACCCTTATGCACCAGCATTCAATTTGAGGATCAACCTTATTCTCTCTTTTGTATTTTTCCCATGAATTGCGAATAGCGGTTGAATTGCTGCCCCGCACTACGTGAATTTCTCGCAATCGCTTCATGCACGATTTCCATAATGAAGGGGAGGACGTATCATGCAGGGGGGCAAAAGATAGGAGGGAGGCGTGAACAAGAAAGTCAGACATGACAGAATCCTTACGAAGAGATTAACAGACTGTAATTTTTATGCGCTTTTTCTTTTTAGCAGAAAAGGGTGTTTTTTGTCAATAGGGGCTAGAAATTCCGGAACATGTGGTGACTTTTTCGAGAAGTTTTTGAGAAAGACGGTTTTATAAGCTGAAAATGTAATCACTAAGTGGTCTGTAAAACTTGTAAAGCAGGGGTAATTTTGTGATCTTTTTCCTTGAAACCCGCAGAAACCCGTTCAAGAGTGGGAAACTGACATACAATATATTAACACTGTTCAGATTATAACATAGTTATATGTATATTATATATAAAAAACAGTACACCTATATAGGACAGTATTGCTGTTATACCCGTAGGGAAAACTAAAGTATCGGGCGATTAAAGTATGTCAGTTTCCCACTCTTGAACGGGTTTCTGCGGGTTTTGAGGGAAAAGGCCACAAAACGGGGGCCGAATCTGGGCGAAAAACTATTCATAGTGATTACATTTTCAGCTTATAAAACCGGGTTTCCAAAAAATTTCCTGAAAATGTCACCCCCACTTACTGAATTTTTAATCATGTCTTTTAGGGCTGCAGTCTGAGAAAAATTGAAAAACAATTATCGGGAATTAAAATCGGGTTTCCGAGTGCGTAATAAGTGCGTAATCGAAATTAAATTTTTTGTAATGTTTGGATGAAAGCGGGATTACGGCTGATACGGCTGATACGGCTGATACGGCTGATACGGCTGATACGGCTGATACGGCTGATACGGCTGATACGGCTGATACGGCTTATTCGGCTGATACGGCTTATAC
>JAEHJW020000417.1_pt1 | contig 46582 bp, 53 predicted proteins | sample 9271431 | NCBI WGS metagenome assembly JAEHJW02
AGGTAGCCGCGAAGATATCCGGCTCGCAGGGATAGAGTTCGCCCTTCGCGCCTCGGATGATCCAGACGCCGAGGCCCGCCCGCGTCTCGCCTTCAAGCGTCTTGATCACAACCCATGCCCGGTAGAGCAGTCCCTTGGCCGGGTGATAATCGCCGGAGACGGAAAGGCCGAATGGCCCCTTAGTGCCGTTGAACAGCGCCTCTCGCGCCACGTCCTCGGTAAACTGAATTGCCTCAACCACCACCGGCTTCTTGCGGAACTTCATTTCTGCTCCTTTGCGGGGGGCGCCTCCGAGGCGGGGAGGGCGCGGGACTCTTGGAGCGCATGGAGGGCCACAATCGCGTCTTGGGCGGTCGCCGCCCCGAGGCCAGAACCCTGCTCTCCAAACGGCAGGTGGTAGACCGTCTGTATCGCTAATTCCAGCGTGTCACGCCGACACGCTGCGAGTTCCGCAACAGCCCGGTCGCCTTGGTCGATAAGCATCGCAGAGACGGCCTCAGCGTTCGATTGCGCGATGGTCCGCTCCTGCTTCAGCCGCTCCACGTCGGCCAGCAGGGAGCGCAGCCAGCCTTCCGCGTGCTTATCCATCTCGGTGTCAGCAGCGGTCATGGCAGCGATTGCGACAGGAAGATCGTCGTCGCCGCACGCATCCGCCAACATGCCTCGGGCGTTTTCCAGCCGCGCCAGTGCCGCCTCCACCTCTGCCATGAGGGCGCGAGGGTCGTCAGCCACGGTGTCCTCCTTGCCCCTCGGCGTCCAGGACCGAGCGGGCGGCGATTTGCGTCTCGCTCGCAACAGATCCGGAGACGGCCGTCGCCGTCACGTCGGGCAGCGCCAACGCCTTCGACACGTGCACCTGCACCGCCGACAACAGGCGGGTCGCAATCTCGGCATCCGTGACGATCGCGTAGACTTCCGCCCGGATCGCCGCCGTGAACGCCGCGAAGAGCCGCACGACCTCCTCGACCGAGATCGCCTCCTTCGGCTGGTCGCGATACTTCGCCGGCCGGTTGCCCTTCAGCAGCTCGCGCATCAGCAGGTCGCTGTATTCGAGCTCGTAGTACGGCTGCCCCGTCATCGGGTGCTTCAAAGGGTTGCCGTTCCGGTCAAACCGGAAGCGCACCAGCCCCCGCATCGCGCGCCGCGTCGCTTCCTCTTCGAGCGCGTCGGCGGCCATCTCCTTCGCCTGCGCGAACGCCGCGCGGTAGTCCTCTCCGGCGAGCCCTGGAAACTTCAACCAGTTCTGGTGCGTCTCCCGGTCGATTCGGGCCGCCTTCGCCGACCGCGACACGTTGCCGGTCTTGGCGTAGCACGCGAGGAAGATCCGCTGCGCGCGCGCGTTACGATGCCGAAGGCGCCCAAAGAGCCGCCGCGCCCGCTTTGCCTTCGGTTTTCGCTTCGTGTGTTCGATGTCCCGTGGTTCGTCCATGAGTGCGCTAGTCACCTGTTCACTCCGCGCGGAATCGCAAACTGACCGAAGGGCTTGACACAGTCGAGCCCGCGCGCGCCCCGGGCGTGTTCTACCTCCGGCGCGTGGTCGTCGTCGGTGGTGGCCCTGCGCATCCCCTCGGCCATCCCGTCGCGCCAGGCGCGCTCGACTTCCGACGCGAGGAACTGTGCGCCACGACGTTCCGCGTCGAGCTCGACCACCAGGCGCGCGATGAGCGCCAGCGTGCTGGTCATCGCATCCTCCTGCGCGCCGCGAGGCCCTTGACGGCCGCGGCCAGCTTCGTCAGGTTCGCTCGGATCTCCTCGTCCGACAGCCGCGGCTCGGCCAGGCGGTGAGACGCCTCGACGCGCCGAGCGCCGTTCACGCGCCGCGCCGCGAGCTCTTGGAGGGCCAGCTCGCGGATCTCGACGGGCCGCGGAAAGTACCGGCAACTCCGCATCGCCTCGCGCATCCCGACCGCGATGGTTGCGAGCGGCACGTCCTCAAGCGCCGAGCAGTAGCCGGCGAGGCGCACCGGCGTCATCGGCTCGCCCAGGGTCTCCGCCAGGACGGTGAGCTGCTTGTAGAATCGGTCTTTTTCGTCATCGTCCCACATCGGCCCCTCGCTTTCGGTTCAGCACGGTCTGGAGCGCGGCGACGTTGCCGGCGGTGCGCCCAGCGCCCATCATCGGCGAGGCTCGGGTTACGGTCGAGCCTTGCCAGTCCTTGAACCGGGCCCGCCAGAACTCGAAGTCGTTGTCGCCGATCGGCTGGCCGGTATATTCGGCCGAGACGGTCGCGTACCACGCGACCAGTCGTCGGTCGGCCTCATCAGGAGGCCCGCCGAGCCTCGACCGGAAGTCGGCATGCAGCGTCCCAGGCACCGGGGGTCTGCCTGGCCAGGCGATGTTCGTCCGGCGAGTCATGGCCAGCGGCACAGTGAGAGCGGCAGGTGTTCCATCCAGCTCGTCGTCGGTCGGGATGGTGTCATCGAGCGGGGGCTCGTCCGGGTGTGTGTGTCCAGCCTCCGGTACACACACACCGCCTACAGGTGATCTATCTAGGGGATCGGTACCGGGATCGGGATCGGAGCATCGATTTGCTATCGTTGACCTATTGGTTGACCTATGGGTTGACCCATGGGTTGACCTATACCCTCCACCTTTAGGTTGACCTATAGGTTGACCTTTAGGTTGACCCTTGCGGCTCCATCTCCTTGCTGCTCCAGCCTTTCCGCCTTCGTATCTTGCCTTCTGCAGTGCCTCAGCCTGCGCTTTGGTGGGTTGGTAGTCGGTGTAATCGTGTATTTCGTAGTGGTCTCCGGCGTCTTCCCAGAGGCCAACGGAGACCAATTGCGCCGCCAAGTCGTCCGGATCCACGTCGTTTCCGACCGTCGCAAGCGTCCCCACTGCGCCCGGCTCGATGCCGATTCGACGGTAGGACGTGAGCCGCGGGACGTGCGCCTTTGGGATACGCCCGTCCGTCAACTGGCGATTGCAGTAGCACAAGCCGCAGAGGTAGAGCCATCCGCAGAGCGGAGCGTAATCGCCGAGTTCCGCGAGCTTGCGGTGATCGGGAAAGTGGTCGTCAATCTTCACCCACGCCATAAGTTCGCCCCCGCCTAGAAGAGTCCGTCCGCCGCCGTTGACCTGCCCTGTCCGCCCTGTCGACGCCCGCTGAAGAACGCCGCCTTGCGCTGGCGCTTCTCGCGGTCCGCCTGGTCGCCGAAATAGGTGTTCGTGAGGTCGCGCCCGCGACTGCGCACGACCCAGAGATCCCCGCTCGCGCCGCCGCGCTCGAGCACCAGGTCCTCGATGCGCCCGAACTGCTCGACGAGCCCCACGAGGTCCACGACCAGGGCGCTCCGCTTGCCCGGGGCGGGCCTGATGGCCCGGCCCACCTCCTGGTAGTAGACGGCCAGGGAGACCGTCGGCCGCGCCAGCACGACCGCCTCGAGCGCGGGAAAGTCGAAGCCGATCGCTACGATGCCGACGTTGGTGACGACCTTGATTCGGCCCGCTTTGAACTCGTCCAGGATGCGGCGCCGTTCGCCGGCCGGCGTGTCCGCCGTCACGACCGCGGCGCCCGGAAGGGCGGCGGCCAAGTGCTCGGACTCGGCCACGAACCGGGTGAAGACCAGCACGTTCTTCCGGCCCGCCTCGAGCAACCCCTCGACCTCGCGCTGCAGGTGGCCGGCAAACCCGCTCTCGACGAACGCGAGGTGCACGCTCTCGTCGGTGTAGTCCGCGCCCGTGCTGTTGTAGCGGAGGCGCTCGCGCTTGATGACCGGCCGGACCTGATACTCGAGGGGCGCCAGGAAGCCGTCCCGCGCGAGCGCGGCGATTTGCGTGACGTGCACGACGTCGCGGAAGATGCGCGGCCGCGTGCGCGTCAGGAACCGCAGCGTCGAGCCCCAGGAGTTGCTCGCTAGGCGGTACGGGGTGGCCGTGAGGCCGAGGATCCGTGCGCCCTGCAGTGCGTCGAGGAAGGCCTTGACCATGCCGCCCTTCGGCGAGACCGCCTGGTGACACTCGTCGATCAGGACGAACGGGACGTCTCGGAAGGCCTGCGCCTGGCGCACGACGCTCCCGATCGTCGCGAGCGTGATCGTGCCGATCTCCTTCCGCCCCACGCTGGCTGAATACAGCGCCGGCGGGAAGCCATAAGCCGTGAGCTTCGCCGCGTTCTGCTCGAGGATCTCCTTGGTGGGCTGCAGGACGATACACGGGCCCGGGAGGCGCGTGGCGATGCTGGCCACCAGGAGCGACTTGCCCGAGCCCGTGGGCGCGACGATGATGCCGTGGCGGCCCGTGAGCGTCGGGTCGGTGAGGTAGGCGAGGCCGGCCGCCGCGGCGTCGCGCTGGTACTGACGAAGCGCGTAGATCATGACACCGCCTCCAGCGCGCGGGGCTGTCCAGCCGTCTGGTATTCCAGCAGCAGCTCGCCAATGAGCGCCTGGCCGAGACGACAGGGCCAGGCGAGAAACGTGTTAAACTGATGGGTATGAGCAAGCGCAGAGTGATTTACCCAACGCGGCAGAACATCGGCTATTTTCACGGATGGAGCGACTATCAGTTTGCGGTCTGGCTCGCCGGGTTCTTCGATGGCGAGGGTTGCGTTTACTTGCCGAAGGGACCCGGGATCGCGGTGAGCCTCGCAAGCACCAACAGGGACGTGATTGAGTCCCTCTACCGCCGCCTTCCGCTTGGCCAGCTTGAGGAAGTCACCTTTGATCGGGCGGAGTGGAGCACGAAGTATTCCTGGCGCGTTCGGCGCTATGAAGACGCCAGGACTGTCCTGCTGATGATCCGCCCCTACTTGACGATCAAGACTCTGGCCGCCGATCGAGCGATCTCTAGAATTGCCGACTACGCCGAGCGCCGCAGCGCGACGGTAGCGCGCCATGAGCGTGTTATCGAGTTGGGCGAGGCCGGCCTGACGCACACCGAGATAGCAGCGAAGGTCGGTCTTGGCCGCTCTGCCGTTACAGTCATCCTGTCCCGCGCCGAACAGCGGAAAGCGGCCGGTCCAGAGGCCGTAGGACAACCGCTCTTTACGAGGCACCCTTGGAAGCGGCGGCGTGAGCGCGCGAAGGCTCATCAGGTCGCGCCGCGAAGCCGCACGAAGCGGCTTGATTAGCGCCCCCCCGGCCCCGCAGAAGAGATCCACCGCCCTGATGCTCGTCACGCCGTCATCCTTTCCGCCGTGCACTTGCGACCTACAGCTGTCCGATCCCCGCGCACGGATCGCACGTCCCGCGGGCCTTCTCGGTATCGAGCGCCAGGGCGTGGCCGCACGCACAGGCCGGCAGCGCGTCCGAGAGCGGCGTCGCGCCCGTCGGGTCGGCCGCCGCCGGCAGTTCCGGCAGTGGCGCCGCCGGGTCGGCCGCGCGCTCTTCCGGCCAGCCCTTGGCGTTCTTGTCGCCCCAGGCGTGGACGATCTTGTCGTCGCTGCCGTGCGCCGCGTGGCGTCCGTCGTGATGCGAGGCACGGGTGCAGACCATCGTCGCCAAGCTGCCGCTCGAGTGCGCCCCGCAGCAGTCCTCGTCGTCGGTCGCCGGCGAGAGGTCCTCGGCTTCCTCGCCGGTCGCCGCCGCGACCTCGAGCTGCTCCTGGTAGCACCGCTGCAGCTCGGCGCGGCGCTGGTTGGCCTCGGCGGCCTCGCGCGCCCGGCGGTCGTAGTCGCTGATGAGGAGCCCGAGCCGGCCCGCGGCCGCCTCCCATTGCTTCTTCGCGTCCTTCGCGCTCTCCGCGGCCTCGTCGTAGACGCGCTTCATCGACTCGACCATGCGGTTCTGCTTGAAGACGTCGACGGCCGCGGCCTGGAAGTCGAAGGGCTCGACCGGCGGCGGCGGGAAGGGCAACGGCACGTCTTGCGGCGGTTGGGCCTCGCCGGTCGTCGGCGCCGCGGTCTCCGGCAACGGCTCGCGACGCACGCGGCGCACGCCGCGCGCCTTTTCGGCGTCCAGGGCGAGGACCGCGCCGCACGTGCAGTGCGGATACTCCGGGCCAGTCGTCTCGGGCTTCGGCAGGCCCTTCAGCGCCTCGGCGTACACCTCGTCGGTGGACAACTCGGAGTGCTGCGGGTCCTCCAGGATGTCGAGGCACGCGGTCGCGAGCTGAAGGCTGGTGGTCTCGGCCAGCTTGCCGAGCGCCTCGCCGACCCTCAGGTCGGCCACCTCCAGATCCTTGGCGAACGTGCTCCGCTTCTTCGCGTTCTTCGTCTTCGCGAGTTCGTCGCGGACCGTCGTCCGCTCGGTCGCGCACCGCGCCAGATCGTCGAGGGCGTTGGCGATTTCGTCCGCCAGTTCCTCGACCGGCGGCTCGGGCTGTGGCTCCTGCCGTTCGCTTGTTTGTTCCTGCACGTCATCCCTCCAGTTGATACGGGCGCGTTGTGCTGCCCGTGGTCGCGCCGGAGCCGGTCAGCGTCGGCGCGCCCTGCATCGTGTCCATCACATAGATCCCCAACGCCGCGGCCGACCAGGCGTGTCCAGACACGCTGTAGAACGGCCCCGGCCTGGCGGTGGTGCCCTTCCCGCCAAAGCGATCGAGCAGCACCTGGCGCACGTGACTCTCCTTCGCGTGGCGCGAATGGCAGAAGTGGAGGGCGACGTCGCTGAAGGTCCGCCGGATCGCCGGGACGCCCGTCGCCGTCTCCCACCACTCGGCCAGTCGGCCGCTGAAGAACACCGTCTCGAAGACCGGATCGCCCACGGGCCGGCCGTAGCACGCGACCCGCTCGATCGCGAACTGCGAGCCCGGAACCGCCGTCAGGAGACCGAGCGCCGCCGGCAGGATGATCGTGCGCAGCTCGTCGTTCGGCGTGTCGCTGCCGCTCTCCATGACGCGGCGGGCGTCCGCATCCCAGAGGGCGTAGCCGGAGGTGAGCGGGCCGGGGTCGACCGCGAGTACGACCATCAGGCGCCGCCCTTCAACTCGTAGTGGCCCCGCTCCGCGTCGTAGCGCACGTCGTAGCCAGCGCGGCGGAGGTCGTGGATCCTGGCGTTGTATTGGCACGCGATCTCGACCAGGTCCTTCGCCGTCGCCGGGCCCTGCCGCAGCCGGTCGAGCACCTGCTCGGCCTGCCGCGTCAGCCGCCGGCGCTCGGCGGGATTCGTCACCGAGCGGTTGACGACGATGGCCGGCTCGGCGGGCGCGTCGAAGTTGAGGGCGACCTGCGTCTCGCTCACCGCTCGTCTCCTTCCCACCGCGGAACCTTCACCGCGACCATGACGGGCCCGACACGGAGCCAGGCGGTACGCCCGCCCCACCAGGCACCGCCGTAGAGTCGCCAGCGCCGGCGGAGCTGCAACGTCAGGGCGTAGCCGCGACAGGTCAGGCGCAGGTCCGCCGGGTAGATCACCGCGAGCGCCTGCAGCGCCAGCAGACCAGCGATCGTCCAGAGCACCCAGGTCATGTCGTCCTTTGCGCCGTCTCTCCGGCTGTCACGTCTTCGGCTTGTACCCGCCCATCGGGCAGTTCGGGCCGCGTTTCGGTCTGCCGCGCTGGCGCGAGCCGTGGCTACCGTCGCCAGTGCAGAGAGGGTCGATTCCCGCCGACGTTCTCCGGCCGCTGATCGGCATAGCGGCGGCGCCCCATCAGGCGGTTCCGGGCGGCTGATGACCCGCCTCCCACTCCTCCAAGGGCCAGGCCGGCCGGGTCCACCCCGGCGCTGCCAACCGCGACTCTCCCCATCCCGGTCGGCGTTCGGGCCTGCCCGCGCGTGCTCGCGCGGCGACCTGGCCCTGGTCGCTAGTTTGTTGCGTGGTAGCGTTTGTCGTCGCCCTGGATGGCCTTGCCGCCCTCCACCAAGCCGCGCAGCCGACTCCAGGCCGTCTGGTAGCTGAGGCCGAACTTCTCTGCCACATCCATCGGCGTCCGGCCGCCGTCGCTCGACGCCACGAACGCGCGCACCTGGTCGAGCGTGACCGAGAGCCCTGGCGCGGTCTTCGCCGCCGCCGGCCTGATCGGCACGTCCACCACGGTTGGCTCAGGCTTCTGGCGCAATACCGTCTTGCCCCCCCCCGTCGCCGTGGTCGCCCTGCGCGCCTGGCGTGTCTTCGCCGTGCAGGCGCGAGCGGGCTTCTTCGGCGCGGGTGCGGCCGTGACCTCACCTGTCATAGCGGCGAGCAAGGGGCAGGCGCCGGCCCGCACGTGCTCTTGGCAGTGCGTGAGGTCGGCGATCCGCGCGTCGAGCAGTTCCCGCAGCCTCGTGATGGTGACCGTGATGTCCGAAGCCTTCATCGCTCGTGTCCTCCTCACTCCTCGTAGAGCGCGCGGTCGGCCGGCGGCGCCGGCCGAGGTTTACGGAACTCGTCTCGCTTCGGACAGGTCCGCCAGTGCACGAGATCGGCGCTCACGGTCTCGATGTCACCGTGCACCGCGATCGGATCGGGATTCTCGTCGAACGGGATCGGTTTGCCCGCGACGGACGCGCACCAGTAGATAGCCCGCTTGCAGCCGCGGCACTCGCTGACACCGCGGCGCCTGGACCCCCGCGCGCCGTTCACGAGCACATCGACGGTCTTCTGACTCACCGGTCCTCCGCGCGCGTCACGCGCGCACCTGCCATCGTTCCGGCTCGTCCTGCCCCGGCGTCCAGGGGCGAGGGCTGTCCCGGCGTGATGTCCAGTACCGCGCGACCTGCCGGACGTACGCCCGGTCGAGGTCGTCCTGCCGCATCGCCGCCCATCGCCGGCGCCACCACGCCCGGCACCGGTGCATCACTTCGAGCATTTCTTGACTCCTTTCCGTTGCGCGCGCTCGGCGACCTCGAAGGCGACCGCGATCGCGAGCGCGATGACGAGGACGCCGACGATCAGCAGCGCCGTGATCACGATGCCCATCCCGTCGCCGGACAGCGCCGGTGGTACCGAGCGTGGACCGTGCCGGCCTTCGTCAGGGCGACGTCCACTCCACATGCTGGACAGGGGCCGCGCTTCGCGGGCCCGCGGGGATGGGCGAGACGCTGACGGAGCTCGTCGATCTCGCGCAGGGCGTCCGCCAGGTCATCGCACGCCTGCGCGTGGGCCTGCCGCAGGCCGTCACGCAGCATCTCGGACTCCGCGAGCCGGCCGTCCGTGCGGCGCAGCTCGCCACGGAGCACGCCGGCCCAGAGCAGGGCGGCGGCCAGGCCGCCGCAAAGGATCGCGATAGTCGCGAGCATCACGCGGCCTCCGTGTAGGGCGGCAGCGCCACGGCGACTCGGCCGTCCTCGAGCCGAACCTGCGCGTCCGCCATCGCCGCAGACTCGCTGTTGTGGCTGACATAGAAGATCTGGCTGAAGCCGCCCAACTCGCGCAGCCGGCGCAGCATCGGGACGTAGCGCGCGGCATTCTCGGCGTCGAGTGGGCCCGTTGTCTCGTCGCGCCAGGCGGTCTGGATCGCTGAGCCGTTGCGCTGGTTGACGAAGAGCGCGATCGCGTTGGCCAACGCCTCAGAGACGATGATCTGCTCGCCGCCGGAGAGGTCGCCGATGTCCCGTGCCTCGCCGCCGCGCTCGTTGTCGTAGACCCGAATGGCGAAGCTCTCCTTCATCCCCGCGCCGCTCGCCTTCGCCTCCTGCGTCACGAGCTCGAGCGAGAACCGGGGCCCGAAGCAGCTGGCCAGCAGGTCGTTCGCGAAGGCCGTCACGGTGGGCCCGGCGGCGTCGATTTCGAGCACCGGGAGGCCGTCCCGGCCGAGCGCCTTGGCGAGCAGCTGCCAGTCGAGCAGCTCCGTGTCGAGCAGGCGCACCTGCCGCTCGACGTTGGCCAGCTCCGCGCGCCTGGTCGCCAACTCCTGGCGCCGGCGCTCGAGATCGCGCTCCGCGCCGTCCAGACGTCCGAGCTCCACCGTGGCGGAGTCCCACCGCCCGCGCAGGATGGCCAGGGCGGCCTGCAACTGCGCCGCCCGCTGGTTGCCGGCGACCGCCGCCTCGAGGCCGGCCTGTGCCTCCAGGAGCTGCTGGGCGAGCCCCTGGAGGACGACATCAATCGCAGCGATCTGTTCGTTGTGCCGTTCGCGTTGGACCTGGGCCCGCAGTTCGAGGTCGGTCAGGGCATCGGCTAGTCCCGTCTCGGCCGCGGCGCGCTCGTCGTCGATCTCGCGGTTGCGCTCGTTGGCCCGGGCCTCGGCCGCCAGCATCGCCGCTTCGCTGGCGCGTTCCGCGTCGTCCCGCGCCTGCGTGAGTTCAGCGATCCGGGCTTCCGCCGCGGCGATGGAGGGTTCGAGGTTGGCGGTCGCGACCAAGCTGGACTTCTCGCCCTCGAGGCCAGTGATGAGGCCGACGCCGGCCCTCACCCGCGCCGTGATCTGAGCCCGCATCTCGGCGAGCGCCTTCCGCGCCAGCTCCGCCGTGGCGACGCCCGCAGCCTCGCCCACGAGGCCAGGGATCCGGTCGGCAGCCGCCTTGGCGTTCGCCAAAAACCGGCAGGCCGAGAAGGATCCCTCGCCGCCGCACGGCACCGTGCTCAGAAGGGCCGAATCTGCCATCGATCGGTCGAGGTCCTGCTTGGCCCTGGTCGCCTTCGCGAGCGCCGGCACCAGTTCGTCACGGTCCCGCGCGTCGAGCGCCGCGACCTCGTCGAGCCAGATCTGCTGGAGCCGCCGCGTGTCCGCCAGGGCGACCTCGATTTCCGCGATCCGGGCGACGGCCGCGTGAATCTCGCCCGCACGCGCCAGCACGGCGTGGTTGTTCGCGATCCGGGTGTTGATGTCGGCCACCTTCGCGGAGACGGCTTTGACCTCGGCCGCCTGCTCGTCGACCTTCACGCGCCCGCTCTTGGCCCGCTTCGCGTCCAGTTCCACCAGCGTGCGGTTGTGGGTGGTCCGCCGGGCTAGCATGTCGGCCGCCAGCGCCGTGTCGATGGCGCCCCGGGCCGCCTTGAGGCGGACGCGATCGGTCGTGCGCGTCGCCAGCTCCCGCTCGACGCCCTGGACGCGCTGCGTCGCGACGGCGTAGGCAGCGACCTGGTCAGTGACGGTGGCCAGCGCGGCCTCCGCGTCGGCGATCTCCCGGGTGAGCGTCTCGCGCTCGCGCGTGGCGGCGTCGCGGTCGCGCGCCGCCTTCTGCTCGAGGTCGTCGAGCACCTGCTCGAGGCCTGCCGCGTCCTGCCGCGCCAGCGTGTCCTTCACCGCCAGCAGCCGGCCGCGCCCCGCGTCCACGAGCCCGGCAGCCGTCCGCGCGGTCTGGGCCATCGTCTCGTAGTGGTCGAGCCCGAGGAGTTGCGCGAAAAGCTGCTTGCGCCCCTTCCGATCGAGAGTGATGAAGCTCCCAGCCTTATTCTGGGCGCTGAAGGCGGAGGCCAGGAGGACGGAGCGCGGCGGAAAGGCGCGGGCGACGGCCGGATCGTACGTCGAGACCTTCCCGTCATTGAGGACGGTCACGGTGCCATCCGGCGCGGTCAGCGTGAGCACGGCCTCAGAGAGCCGCCTCACGCCGTCGATGTTGACGCGGGCGTCGTAGACGCCCTGGCCGTCGAGCGAGAAGCGGACCTCGAGGTACGAGTCCCGGTCGTGCGCGTAGTCGAAGAGCTCCTTCTCGTCGCGGCTCGCGAATTGGCGATAGAGCGCCGCGAGCGCCGACTCCATCAGCGTCGTCTTGCCGGATCCATTCGGCCCGACGAGTGCGATGAGGCCGGCCGGCAGCGCGGCGCAGTCCACGGACACGCGATCAGCGAAGCGGAGCAACCCCTTGAGCGCGAAGGATTCGAGTTTCATGCGGCGGCCTCGCTCTTCTCTGCGTGCTCGAGCGCGGCGATCTGGGTGGCGACCGTCGAGAGCGCCTGCGCGGCGTCCTGGTGCTCGAGCGCGGCCAGCTTGGCGAGGACGCTCTCGGTGACCGTCGCGCCGGAGAGGTGTGCCCACGCCTGGACCTTGTCGGCGAGCGTGCGTGCCGCGGCGACTTCCGGCGCGCGCAGCGCCCGGTCCGGCACGGCGATCGGCTCGACCTCGAGGCGGAGCGCACCGGCGAAGGGCGCGCGGACCAGCGAGTGGTCGAGCACGTCACGCTCGGAGGCGAGGAAGCTGTAACGCACGCGCGTTTCGATGCCATCCCAGGACGCCGGGTAGTCGCCCGGATTCAGCGTGAAGCCCTCACGCGTGAGCCGCCCCTCGACGTGCACCATCGGCGGCGTGTCGATCGGCCGCGAGATAATCCGGTAGTCGCGGCCCTCCTCGAACTCGACGAGAATCCACCGCTTGGCCTCGCGCTCCCCCCAGGAATTGGCGGTGATCGAGCCGGCGTAGTAAGCGCCGCCGATCTCTTGCGGAGCGTGGACGTGCCCGAGGACCTTGGGCATGTCGCCGAGCAGTCGAAGCGCCGACGGGTCGAGTTCAAGCTCGTGACCGATGCTCGTCTGCCCGGAGCTGTACACGGCCCCGGCGATATTGAGATGCCCCACGAAGAGCGTCGGCCTGCCGACCTGCACCCGCTCGAGGAGTTCCGAGCCGAAGCCGCGCAGGATGTCCTCGAGGTATCGCTGGCCGGTCTGCAGCGTGTCGGCGGCCGTTGTCCCCCCAGCGATCAGTCCACCGCGCGACGGATAGGGCATGGCCGCGATCGCGACGCCGCCGGTGTAGGCGCGCACAACCTGCGGAGATGTCGCGACGCCGATCGGATAGCGCGCCTCCAGGCGCCCGAGAATCTCGGTGTCGCCCGGAGCCTCGTGGTTGCCGCCGAGGATGACGACGGGCGCCTTCTCGGCCATTACCTGCAGCCGTGGCGCGATGTCGTTCCGGTCCTGGACACTCGACTTTCCATCGAACAGGTCGCCGAGTTGGATCCAGCACGAGAGATTCGGCAGTGCCAGGCCCTCGGCAATGATCGCGTCGAGAGCCTTGAGCCGTGCGGCGTTCCGGCTGTGGCCGGCGCGTGCGTGCACGTCTCCGATGCAGGCGACTTGATGGATGGTCATCGTCGCCTCAGAGCTTCACACCGAGGTCGGCGTCGGTCGGGCCGTCGTCGTCGAGCGGCAGGTGCGCCTGCGCCCGTCGGAGTTCGACGAGGTTCTTGCCCTTCGCGGTCGCCTCGATCACCTTCTCCACCGGGACGCCGACCATCTTCAGCTCCTGGGCCAGCTCGCCGATCCCCTTATCGAAGGTGGCGCCTTCGGTGCCGTCGGCGAAGGTGACGGCGTAGCGCGTGAAGGCTCGCCCACCGGTGCCAGGGATCGGCTTGCCGGACGGGTCGAGCGCCGGCCGGGTCTTGCCCTCCAGGACGCTGACGGCGGTGATGGTCGGGCCGGCGGGTGGCTGCTGGATCTGCGCCGGCGCCGCGGCGCCGTGGCCGTTGGTCGGCTGCGCCTGGCCGACGATCTCGCCCGTCGCCGTGTCGACCTTGCCGGCGCGCGTGTCGACCGTCTCGACGCGCGTCGCCTCGACGTCGATGTCCGCGTGCGGGCGACCGGCGCCAATCTGCCGCGCGGTCGGGTAGAGCGCGCTCGCGCCCGCGAGGCCGCGCTCCGCGACCATGCGCCGCTGCTCGGGATCCTTCAGGTCCGGCACGAAGGACGTGCGGAGGATGACGAAGGGCTTCTTCAGCTCCTCGGCCGTGTACTTCTGCTTCAGGCCGAGTTCCCGGATCGCCGCGGCCTGCGCCTTGGACTCGCAGAGGCGCATCCCGTTCTTGCGCGCCTGGTCGATCTGCGAATCCTGGAAGCCCTTGAGCGCCGGCGACCCGTTGCGCAGGTCCAGCTCGAAGGTACCAACGACGGTCTGCACCTGGCCGTCGAACCCGACGTAGTGCCCGACCGCCTTGTACTCCCAGTAGAACCGCTCCTTGCGGTCGTCGGTGCGGCCCGAGAGCGCGGCGTCCCACGAGAGGCCGGCCGCCTGCGCGAGTTTCATCAGGCCGACCCGGTTGATGGCCCGCTCGCCGGGCTTCAGCCAGGGCAAGCCCTTGCCCTTGCTGTCCAACCCGTAGGTGTCGTCGCCCTGACCGTTGTCGCCGACCTCCGGGCTGATGACCACGACGGCGACATTGACGACGTGCTGCGGGGCGATCGCCGAGACGGCGATGGCCGGCGTGAGCACGTGGGCGGCCTCCTTCCACTCGCCGATGCGCCTGGCGAGGTCGGCCGCGGTCGTAATGCTGGAACTGGCGCTCTGCTGGATCCGCGCCAGGGCGGTCTGTTCGGCCATGATCACTTGTCCTCCAGCCCCACGTGCGGCGTGAGGCTCTCGCTGTCTTCGTGGATGTAGCGCTGGATGACGCCGACGGCGATCCGCTTGCACGCCTCGAGCCCGAGGTCTGGGCACTCCCCGAGCAGGTAGGCCGCGGCCGCCTGGAGGGGGTCCGCCTTCGCCGCCCGCTGGCGCTGCAGCGCGTTGGCGCGGTAGAGCTGCACCGCGCGCGCGGCGGCGTCGCCGAGCTGCGCGCCGCGGTAGACGGCGATGAGCTCGTCGTCGGCCGGCAGGGATCGCCCCGCCTCGCGACGATCAAGCGCGGCGTCCAGGGCGTCCAGGCAGTCGTCGGGCGTCAGCACCGGAAAGGCCTCACGCAGGTAGCCGATGACCCGCTGCTCCGCCGCGTCGCAGGGCGCGCGGGGGGCCGGCGCGGGGCTGCGCGACGGGGACGTGGGCGGCTGAGGGGTCGTGGCGGCCCGCGAGTCAGCTGGCCGGATCTCCATCACGGCAGGATGACGGTCGAAGTGCGACATGAGCGTGACCAGGAGATTGACGGGACCGGACGATGCCAGTACGCTGTCGTTCGTGGCTGCCATCGGAACCTCCATTCCGTGGTGGCGAGGGCCGGGCGGGGTATACCGTCCGGCCCGTGTTGTGTGCCGACCTACCGCCGCTTGCGCGCCTGGTCTCGCGATGTCGCGAGCCTGATCACGCGCACCATTTCCTGGGCGGCCTCCAGGAGCTGTTCGTTGATCTCGCTCGTCTCCACCAGCCGCACTTCGATCCCGCGCGGCTTGCCGAGACGCCGCATGAAATCGAGAAGCGTCGCGTCATCGAGGGCGTCGATGAGCGCGCCAGGCACGCCCTGCACGCTGGAGAGGATTTTCGAGAGCGTCGCCTCCGGGATCGCGGCGTCGATCGAGAGGCCCTTGCGGCCACCAGGCGAGGCGTCGATCGCGTCGGCGAGTGCCGCGATCGCCGCCGATCGCAACTGATCGCATCTCTCCGGGGTCGCGTCGAACAGCGTCGCAACTTTCTCGCCGTGACTTGCGGTCGGCTGCGGGCGCATCTTGTGAGCGTATGGAGCCATTGCGTCTTCGCCCCTGCTTAGGCCGCCGTGCTGTGGATCGTCTGGTGCTGCTGGCCGCGCGCGTAGGCCCGCACGTCGCCCAGCCGGAAGCGGGGCCGGCGGTCGAGGCGAGGCCACACCTCGCGGATCGGGAAGGTATGGGACCGACGCCGCGCGTGGAAGGTCACGAGGGAGATCGACAGCAGCCGGGCGACCTCGGGGCCGAAGACGAGGGCGTCATCGGGCAGGCTGTCGAGATCGCGTGGGGGACGGTGACCGGTAGGCCGGCACCCGACCGCCGAAGGCGATGACGTCATGCCACCTGCTCCGTATTCAGCGACTCGACGGGGATGTTCGCGGCCTTCGCGATGCGCAGGGCCAGATCCAGAGAGGGGCGCTGGCGGCCACGCAGGATGCGGGAGATGACGGGCTGCACGGTCCCCGCGGCCTTGGCGATGTCCGCCTGCGTGGCGCCCGTCTTGCGCATGTAGGTGCGGAGGTCGGGGAATTGGCGTTTCATGCAAAACGGAATATATGCAGAATTGGATTGCCTGTCAAGAAGAAACTTCGCACGCCGCCAGTCGGCCGCTTATGTCGTCGGTGTATAAAGAAGGGGTGCCAAATGGTCGAGCTCTCGCCACGCCGCTGGGTGAACGCGCGTCGATTCGCGCGGCTCGCCGCTTCCGCGGTTGGTTTGAGGCGAGAGCGGAGAGCGGTGGGGGCGACGCCACTCAGGCAGAGGTGGCCGCGCAGACTGGCCATAAGCGCCAAAGCTGGGTCAGTCGCAGGCTTGACGCCGTGAAGAAGGTTGACGACCTGGACGTGATCGCGGACCTGATGGGCTGCGACCCCGGCGCGTTGGTGCAGGTGGCTGAGCCGGTACCCTCGGCGGCCGCCGCGCAAGAAACCGTGCAATGCGCCGACGGCCAGGCACCGGCGACCGTGGTAGACTCCCGCGCCAGCTCGTCGAGCGTGACCTCGCCCGTCACGGCGCCGATGCAGGCTCTCGCACGGGAGGTACCGCAGATGTTCTCGTCGGCGTCGAAGACCAAGCAAACGATCGCGGTGGCGGCGATTACATGGAGTGATGACGAGGCTGAATTGCTCTTGTCCGCGCTGCATGGCGAGTGGCTGTGGGATACACTGCGCCATGCCGTCGCGGCTCGGAGGCGCCTTCGGTAGCCCCGCGCACGAGCTCGTGACGTGCCCCAGCGAGGGGCGACTCCTGCCCTTCCCCGTTGTCGTTGCCGAGAGCGCGCTTGTCCGTCCGTCCGTCCGTCCGTCCGTCCGTCCGTCCGTCCGTCCGTCCGTCCGTCCGTCCGTCCGTCCGTCCGTCCGTCGCAAGACCTGTGCCGGGCATGAGCCGTGAGTCGTGCCGATAGGGGCTGCGCCCCGTCACGCCGCGTTTGGGAAAGAAGGTCGCCATGCGGATGACTTGCTCGGTTCTCGGACGCGCCGTCGTCGCCGCGCTGGTGCTGGTAGTCGGCGCCTCGGCCGCGAGCCAGGCGCAGGCGCCGCCCGACACGAAGGGCTGGCACGGCGCCGAATGGGGGATGACGAAAGACCAGGTGCGCGCCGCCGTCGGTCTCGGGCCGCTCACCCAGGACGCGCGACGGCCTGACGCGCCGCACGAGGACGCGCTCGTGCTGGCCTCGACGCCGATCGGCCGCTATCCCGCGTCCGTGCGCTTCCTGTTTGATGGCGAGCAGAAGCTCCGAGCGATTGCGCTCGACTTCTCGACGGCTGACGCCTACGAGTTCCTGCACGACGAGCTGGTCGCTCGGTACGGCGCGCCGATCCGTGACGAGTCGCATCGCGACGACAGCCCGCGCAGCCTCGATTACCTGGAAATGTGCGACAGCCAGTGGCTGTTGCCCAGCACGAAGATTGGCTGCTCATCTCTCGTGACGGTGGTCGGCGGGAAGAAGACAGAGCTGATGGAAGTGCTGTACAGCCGGCGCGAGTCGGCCATTCTGTGACGGACGCGGTTCGCTCCCGCGTGCTCCCCTTCCGTCGCAAGCGCCCGACGATCCGCGAGTTGACGGCGCACCAGCCCACGCCGCCAGCCTGGGCGCCGGGGGCGACAATCGACACAGAGACGATTGCGGAGGCGATTCGACGAGCGCTACACGTCGACGCGCCTCGCGGCTCAACTCCGGCGCCAGACGAGAAGCTGTCGTCGAAGGAGACACCGTGAAGCCTTGTCCCTTCTGTGCCGAATCGATCCAGGATGCAGCCATCGTGTGCCGCTATTGCGCGCGAGATCTCCCCGCGTCCACGACCGCTCAGACCCCGCCGCAGGCGACGGCTCAGCGCGCATCCCCGTTCGCGGTGATCTCGACATTGATCGGATGCGGGCTTGTGGTCGCCGTCCTCGCCGCGTGGTGCGGCGGCCCAGCCGCGCCCGGCGCGAGCGCCGTGATGAGACCCAGCGACGAGCAGGTTGTGCGGGCTCGGAACATCATTCAGATCGCCCAGAACGCGAACCTGATCTATCGAATCGAGGACACCCAGAACAGGGCCTATCTGGATCCGGCGGTCTGGCAGGCCACGACGATCGACGTGAAGCGCGGCCTCGCCACCGCCTTTTGGATTCGATTTCGAGACGCCGGCGGCCGTGAGGCGTGGCTCTACGATAGCCACTCTGGAGCGTTGCTCGCCTGGGTCGCCGATGACGGCGACGTCACCATCAAGTGAGCCATGAGCCGCGGCCACCGCATCAAGGTCGAGAAGCACATCTACCGCGACGCCTACGGGCTGTCGGCCATCGTCCAGGTCGGCGTCACGCAGCGGGAGAAACGGTTCCGGCCCGGGACCACCCTGAAGGAAATCCGGCTGTGGGTAGGCCGCACGCGGGCGGAGCTCGCCGACGCGCAGCCGAAGACGAAGCGCGGCCTGCTCGCGCACGACGCGGAGCGGTACTACCGGCGCATCGAAGGCGTGCTCGCGGGGTGGCGGGAAGTGCGGTCGATGATCCGCGCGTGGGTGACGCTCTACGGCACGTGGCCGCGCGCCCGGCTCGGCGACGCACAGGTGCTCGAGGCCCGGAAGGTCTGGCTCGCCGCCGGCGTGAAGCCCCGCACGGTCAATCACCGGGTCGACGCCCTTCGCACGATGTACCGAAACCTCGACGGGAAGCGGGCCACGTCGCCCTGCGACAACATCGCCCCCCTTGACGTGCCGAAGGCGCCGGTGCAGACGGTCTCACGCGAGGTCGTGCGGGCGGTCTACCTGCAACTGATCGAGCGCGAGCGCCGCGGGTGGCTGCGCGACAAGAAGACGCGGGCGCGCTACATGATCCTGGCGGCGAGCGGGGTCCGCGCCTCGGAACTCGCGCGCGCCGAGCCGAGCGACATCGACCTCGAGGCGCGCACCTGGCGGACCCGCGACGGGAAGGGCGGCATCCGACCCGGGGGCCTATTCCTGCACGACGACCTGCTCGAGGGGTGGACGCTCTTCATCGCCGAGGACGCCTGGGGCCCCTTCGAGACCAGCAGCTTCGCGCGGGTCCTCCATCACTGCGGCTGGCCGGCGTCCCCGAGGCCCTACAATCTGCGGCATTCGGTTGGGGTGGCGCTCAGCGAATCCGGCGCCGACCTGGCGGACGTCGGGGCTTACCTCGGCCATCGGCGAATCGAGACCACCAGGCAGCACTACGTCCCCATCTTGGCCGGCCGGATGAAGGCGCTCGGTCACTCCCTGGAGGGCCGGATCGGCTGGCCCGAGCCGCCAGAAATCCCGGCACCGCCCCTTGGCACTCCCGGAAGCGGCGCCGGCTCAGTCGTTTAGCCCGGCACTTCTGGGTTCGACTCCCAGGCGCTTCCGCCACTTACTGGCATATTATCAAACACTTAGGAGGCGTCAGGGGGTCCTGCCAAGCCGCCCCGTTTTCGCCAGATTACGCCACATTACGCCGGTTCAAGGGGCAATTCTTGGCACTGTTCCTTGGCACCGCGGATGCCCATCTTGGCACTCGGCTGTAATCGCGATGGGCCGGCCACGGCTGCCAAGGGCTGGCCGCCGCGGCCCTCGGACGATGGTCTGGGCCTGCCAGCATCAGCGTCGATTCTCGGGCATCCTGGCGCGTCGCGTCGACAATGAGCGAGATCCCGGCCGCCGCCCGCGCGCCTGGGGCAGGCACGCGGCCCAGCGCGGCGGCCGGGCGGAACTCAGGCGTTCGGCGTCTCGGGGTGGGCCGCCAGCCAGGCATCGACCTGTGCGGCCTGCAGCACCCCCCGCTGCTGGAGCTGCTCGACGATCGCGGCCTCGGTGACCGTCTCGCCCTTGTCCTGCAGCGCCTTCACGATGTCCGGGATCGCCGGGATCACGAGCGCCTTGATGATGTCGATGATCGTCTGTCCCACGGTGTCCTCCTCAGAGTGACCCGAGCGCCGCGTCCACGGCGAGGCTCAAGGTCGAGAGTGTCGGGTTCCCGGTGAGGTCGGGCACGCGCGCCTTGAGCGCCGACCAGATCTGCTGCACGGCCGTCTTCCAGTCGAGCGGCGGCTGCTCCGGCAGCGTGTAGGTGGTTGCGCCCGAGGTGTCGGTGATGGCCAGCGCCTGGCGGGCGGTCTGCCAGGCGGCGACTTGGGCGGCCGTGCGCCAGCCGGTCGTCGCCGCGGGCAGCGCCACGTCGAGTACCCGACAGCCGAGCAGGATCCGCCTAGCGGAGAGCGTTGAGAGCTTGCCAGCCGCCTCCTCGTCGATGACGAGCTGCTGAATCCGCCCAACCTGCTGCAGCGCCTGGTCCGCGTAATAGGCCTGCTGCGCGGTGGGGGTTTCGAAGACGATCTGGTGGCGGCACGCCGCCGTGATGAGTAGCACGCTGGCCGCGGCGGCAAGCGCCGCGAGCCGAATCTGCATCCGCATGGTGTCTCCCTTCCTATTTCTGCACGACGCCCGGTGGGGCGGGCTTGTCGCCGGCGTGGCCGGTCCCGCCCGAGGCGGTGGCCCGGCACCCCCCGAGCAGGAGGCTGACCGGCAGGATGAGCACGAGCAGGACGGCGGGCATGATCCGGCCGGTGCCGGAGGCCGAGCTGTCCTCACCCTTGCCGAGCCAGCTCTTCCCGAGCTTGCCGGTCACGCCCAGGCCGACGCTGAGTCCGATCAAGGTCCACTTGTAGGCGACGGCCGTCAGGCCGAGCTCCGGCGCCGAGGACGCAGCCACGGCCGCGAAGAGCCCGGAGAGGGCGTAGAACAACACCGACCAGATCCGCGAGTCGTACCCCATACCGGCCTCCTTCAGGCGCCCTCGACGACGACGGAGGGCGTCACCTCTGACCCGTTGACGACGTAGTGGACGAACGCGGGCGAGAGCAGGAACTCGAACGGGGCCACCAGGTCGGCGTCCTCGTCCGGTTGGAACGGCTCAATGCCCGAGTGCCGATAGAGCCGTGTGGCCAGCTCCGAGCAGAACATGCGATCGGGCTTCCCGCGCCCGATCGTGAAGAACCGAAACAGGCCCCACCAGTCATATTTCTGGCCGCGGACCGCGGCGAACCACGCCGCCGCCTGCGCCAGGTCGAACGGCGTGACGGGGCGCAGCACGTCCCGCAGGCCGTCGAGGCGCAGCGGGTAGAGGTCGACGCCCTGCCCGTCTCTCGATGCGAACGATTGCCCGGATCCCGCGTAGACCTCGACGTGCGAAACGGCGTGCCACGTCTTGAGGGCGACTAGGCGCCCGAAGAGGGACGTCGGCCGGTAGAGCAGGCAGTCGCCAGGGCGGAGGAGGGCGGTCAGTCTCATGGCGCCACCGCCGCGACGGCCGGTCCTGCACCGACCGTGAAGAGGATCCAGGCGCGCAGCGTGCGCGTCGGAGTCGCCCAGGTGCCTTCCACGAGCGCGACGTGCGTTTCGCTGTCCGCGGTCCCGACGCGCGCCATGTCCGCCGCGTCGAGCCGCAGCTGCAGGTTGCCGCCCTCGTCGATGACGCCACCGTTCTGATTCAGGATACTGGTCCCTCGGCGGCCGTTGATGACCGCCCCGGTCCGCGCCTCGTAGAGCGTGTACACGAGCGTGGAGAGGGCAGACCCGGCGACGGGCGTGACGCCGTCCAGGTCCATGAGCTGGCCCGTCAAGATCGCCGAGGCGTTGGCCGGGTAGGTGCCCGGCAGGATGATCTCGGTCGCCATCGTGTCTCCCCTCTCCTGCCGAGCGCCTTACGACAGCGACGCGGTGATGGTCACCTGGATCGTGTCGCCGCTCCCGCCGGAGCGCGACGCGGCGAAATCACCCGCCCCGACCAGCGTGCCCGTCGTGCCGCTCTTTGTGCTGTCCGTCGCGACGAACGCACCAGCCACGGTGTACGCGCCGTTCATGCTGAACGTCGCCCTGCCCGCCGAGTCGTCGAGGCTGCCAGCCGCCGCCGTGCCCATGGTGAGCGTCTGCCGCACGGCCTCCGAGTAGGCCACGACCTCGGTCCACCCCGCGTGCGAGGCCATCGCGTCGGCCGCGACGACCGTGCCGGCCCCCTTCAGGCCGACGTACAGCGCCGCGGTGTACGCCGAGCCTTTGTAGTACTTGGTGAGGATGTCGTTCATCCCCTCGGTGACGACGAGGTTGTCGAGCTCCTCGCGCCACTTCAGCTTGCCGTCGGGGCCGAAGCACTCGAAGCGATAGTGCTGGTGGATGTGCTGTGTGAGGTCTGCGGTCTGCTTCTGCATGGGTCTACTCCTTGTGTTCGTGTGTCAGTCTCCCGACGTCAGCGAGACCTCTCGCAGCGTCGCGTGGGCCATCGCCGGATCGGCGACCGTCGCCGTCGTCATCGTGCCGTCGCGCAGCGTGGACGTCGTCATCGCGGATCCTGCCAGCGCGGGGACCGTCAACACGGGCGCCGAGAGCTGACCGGAGATGAGCGCGAGCGCGACGAGATGCACCAGCACCGGCACCGGGCCGGTGTACCCGAGTGCCAGGAGTGCCGTTGCCGCCGTCAGCGTCAAGCCATCGACCAGCCGGGCGTGCGCTGCCGCGTCGAAGGATGGGTGCGCGCCCAGCCCGACACCCACGTCGGCAATGTCCCGCACTGCTGCCTCAAGCGTGGCGCGGATGTCGATTGCCACCTGCCCGGCCAGCACCGCCAGCGGCGTGTTGGACATCGCCGCGGCAGCGGTCAATGACAATGCCTGTGCCACGGCCCGCGTTGCGGCGCCTGACAGTCCGCCCGCCGCGACGAGCGCGACCGCCTCGCGGTACGTAGCCGCTCCCGTGCCCGCAGCCACTGCTGCAGACGACGCGAACACGGCGAGAGCGTCGGACAGCAGTCGCGCAGCCGGGGTCACACTCGCGGTTGAGCCCAGTGCGAGCGACCCCGACAGGATCGCTGCCGCCAGTGCGGGCGTCAGTGCGGTTCCAAGTGATAGGGACAGCGCGTCTGCCACCGCACAATCGCCAGTGGGGCTCACACGCGTCACGGCGCTCAGAGCCACACCGCCCACGCCGTGCTGCGCGGCCACGGGCGACAGCTGGCCCTGCGCGGCTAGCGCGATCAGGTCGCTGTAGCGCACCGCGCCAGAATTGGCGAGCCACTCCACGCGCAGTGCAAGCGCGGCCAAAGCGTCAGCCGTGCGCTGGGACGTTGCGGCCAGGTCCGCCGTTGCGGTCAGCGAGAACGCGCCCGACAGGATCGCTGCCGCCAGTGTGGGCGTCAGCGTCGCGCTGATCGGCAGCGCAGCGCCGTCGGACGCCATACGCTGAGCGTCCTGCCCAAGTCCTGCTGCAGCGTGGAGGGCCGCGCCACCCGAGCCCTGCTGCGCGGCCAACGACCCCAGCCCCGCCGCCACGGCGACCGCCAGCAGCTCGGAGTAGACCTGCGCCCCGGCCACCGCGCCGAGCGCCGCGCCCAGTCGCAAGGCCAGCGAGGACTGTCCGGCCGTCGTGGTGGCCGCCCCGAAGGCCAGCCCTGCGTATAGGTCGGCTGTGGTAGCGAAGACTCCAAGAACAGCTGGGGCCAACAGCGTACTGACGGGCAGCGCCACGTCGTCGGTGGCCGACCGTACGGCTGCCAACGCCATCACGGCGGTCGCCTGTAGGACTGCGTCCGCGGCAGCAGCCGCCACCGACTTTGAGATCAAGCCCGCCGCCACAGACAGCGTCAGCGCCTCGGCGAATGTCTGTGCCCCCGTCGCCGCTTGAAGCAGCGTAGCCGCCGAGAGGATGGTAGCCGCCCGCTGCGTCGCCGTTGCATCCACCGCCAGGCCAGGCACCGAGGCCAACAGCACCACCAGGCTCGCCCAGGCCGTGGGTGCGGCCCCAAGCCCCGACACCGACGACAGCGTCGCCTCATCAGTCGCGAGCGACGCGCCCGCATCACCCAACGCCGTCTGAGCGTCGAGCCCGGCAGCGCCCTGCACCGCGGAGGTGCCCCCTGGCCCCAAGGCACTCACCAACCCCAGCGTCACGTTCTCCGACCAGGCGTTGCTGTCCGACGAATAGGTCTGGAAGTCGTTCTGGCTGTTCGAGGAGAGCGTGGACGGCCATGACACGCCATCTGCGCCGGCCCGAATGTACTTTGCCGTACCAGTGTTGGCCCGGAACTGGAGGACGTTTGTGTCCGACGGCGCGCTCGTGGACAGCACGAGATGATACGTTGTGCCAGCGGTAAGGGCCACACCGGCGAAGTCCCACGTGAACCACGCGGCGACCGATGTCACGGTGGCCGCATCGACCGTCGTGGTTGATGTCGCGAGCAGCGTGCCAGGCACTCGAGCGGTGTCGGCGTACACGTACGCCGTAAGCGTCCCAGTCGGGGCACCGGCGTGGATCCGTAGCTTCATTGCGAGGCGCGTGAGCGTGTAGGTCGCCCCAGCGACAAACTCCGTGCTCTCATAGACGCGGCCACTGGTCCCGAACATCCAGTAGTCGTTGTCGACTTCCTGCGCGTCACGCAGCACGTACGCCATCGGTGCAGATCCTCACAGCAGCCAGCCGAAGATCAGATCGATCAGCTTCTTCCAGAACCCCTTCTTCACGGGCGGCGGATGACAGGGCTGCCCGGCGGCGGAGGCGGTGTCTTCCCCGCATACCCGAAAGGGTTGCTACCGTCACTGACCCCCTCGCCTCGTGGCCCGATGGCCGCCACCTTCGCCATGTAGAGCGTGTCCTTCATCAGCTTCGCGATGACGGAGGTGGGATCGAGTGCCGCGTTGATGGACCCGTTGACCACGGCGGGCTTGCCGAGGTCCTGTGTCGCCACGGCGGCGGCCTGGTCTGCCTGCAGGTAGACGCGCAGCTCGTACCGCGTCACGAGCGGCTGGTCGTCGAACGGACTCACGGTGTCGTTCTCCGGGCTTGGCGCGAACGTCACGGTCGTGGGGTCAACGGCCGTCGTGGGATCGACCGCGGCCACCATCACGGGAGCCGCCGGCGCGCTCATCATGTCCACCACGGGCTGCGGAATCGCGGGAAGCGCGGCCAAAGCTGGCACGGCGCAGAGCATCGTGACAACGAACGCGACCGTGAGAATCTTGCGCATGTCATCCTCTCCTGGTGTGGACGATCCGTCTCTTCTGGCTCGGGCGCTTGTCCGAGAGCAGCCCGAGGTCCTGCCAATAGCCGGCCTGCCGGGAGTTGCAGAGCCAGCCGATCCGGCGCCGCAGCGTCCGGAGGTACTCGGTGGCGTGCTCGACGCGATCCCCGCCCTCGGCCGCGCTGACGACCCGCGCGAGGTCGCGCGCCAGGCGCTCGAGCTGGTCGAGGCAGGCATACACCTGATCCGCGCCGTAGGGCGTCAGGACCGGGGCGCGGCGTTGCCCCTGGCCGAAGGCGCGATACCGTGGCCATCGCCGCGCGGCGACGTTCATTGCGGGCCTCCGTCCGCCGCCACCGCCGCCGCCTCGTAGTCGTGGTCCACGTCGTAGAACCGCAGCCGCCCGATCTGCCCGACGAAGCGCGCCGACGGCACCCAGAACGGCGGCGCGATGCTGTCGTCGAAGTACGAGTCGGCCCCGGGCATCGATGTCTCTTCGCGCCCGGCCAGCACGGCGTCGGCCACATCGAGGCACTGTTGCCACGACGCATCGTCCTCAACCGGCCAGGTCGTGAGCTGGCGATCGTGAGGGTCGGTGAGGCTGCTGTACTGCAGCTTCTTGAAGCACACGGCCAGCACCGTCGTTCCCCACCACTTCGGCCGCTCGACCCGGTTGAGGACCGTGCCGGCCACGGCCACCTGCGCCGCCCGCGAGCAGCCGCGCGCCTCGCGCCAGACGAGCAGCGCCACGAAGACGATGGCCGCCCACGTGCCTAGGAGGCTCCTGTCGGTCATCGGTCGCGCCCCCGGTCGCCCATCAGCTCGCGCACCATCTCGCACGTCTTCACCGAACCGCTCAGCTCGGTGAACGCCCGCGCCTGGTCGCGGCCGGCCGCGCTGGCCTCGCGCATCATCTCGGCGTGCGTGGCCAGGGCGGTCGTGGACTGCTGCAGGGCGAGCAACAACTCGCTGGTGCGCTCGCGCTCGACCGCGAATAACCTGGTGAAGTCCCTGCGGTACGACCAGACCACGACGAGCACGACGAGGACCAGGCCGCCCTGCGTCACCGCCCACTGCAGCATTTCCGTGTCCGACCCGACGAACGGGCGGGGTTGGACGCCGAGCGACTGCGCCGCGGCCGACCGCAGGCTGAGGATCAGGACGCACAGCACCAAGATCGGAGCCCGCAGTCGTCGCATCGTGGCCATCGCCGCCGCCTTTCGAGTCGTATCGTTATCGCTTCGGCTGTTCAGGGATCCGCTCCCACGCGAGCGTCGAGCGGTTGACCGTCCACCCGGGATGTCGCGTCTCGGCCGCGCGGATGAAGGCTTCCCGCTCCTGCGCCGCCTGCTGCATCGTCGCTTGGATCAATTGCAGTTGCGTCTGCGCCAACCGCAGCTGCAGGTCGTAGTTCTGCAGGCGGAGCTGGTCGGTCGCCGTCCACGTCGGCGCCTGCTGCGCCACGACGGGAATGGCGAGCAACATCACGAGCGCCAGGATCATCACGCGTCGCACGTCGTCTCCTATTGCTGTCGGGTGCCCTGGGCCTCGAGCGCCACTAAGCGCGCGGTCAGGTACGCTACCTGCGACCGCAGATCCGCAATGTCATTCGCGATGGCGTCTGGAATCGGCTCGGGGACCGACCCCGTGGTCGTCGCCGCCCGATACAGCTGGTTGGTGGTGCTGTCCCACAGGACCACGTACTTCGACCCGCCGGGATTTGTGGGGAGGCTGGCGTACACCTTCGTCCACCCGTACCCCGGCGCACCCAGGATGCGGTTCGTCGCGCCGGTGTTGTAGAACTGCGCCGCGTCCATGTAGTAGGACATGGTCTGCGCGCCCCACAACGGGTTCGCCGGGCCAGTGAACTGAATACCGTAACCGCCGTCGGCGACGAGGTTGAGAATCTGGCTGCCGGTACCCGATGCGCTCGGCGTGTACGTGCCTATGGTGAATCCTGTGGCGGTGGTGATGTTGTACGTCCGCAGCGGAATCGTGGTCGAGGCCGAGGCCATGCCCACGTCCTTCCACGCACTGGCGGTGCTGCTGCTGTCCCGATAGAGCAGATACCCGTCAGCGGCAGGCACCGGCGACCAGGACACGGTCGCGTAACACAACCCGTCCGGTGAGACGGGCGACGACAGCGTGACGTAGTTGCTGACGGCGCCCAGACCCTGCGCGTTGTAGGCTTGCACCCGGTAGTAGTACGTCGCCATCGTGTGCCCGGTGCAGTCCTCGGAGTACATCACGGCGGACGGTGTGCCGACCTGCGCGACGGAGATGAACGTGTAGCCCAGTCCAGCGGTGTGGTCGGTGAAGCCATAGATGCGGTCGGCGGTCACGCTGGTGCTGGGCGCGATGCGGATGCCGTTCGCATCGACGGTCAAATTGCCGCTGGTCAACGAGACGCCCGAGGCCGTCAACGCGCCGGTCGCGGTGCTGATGGTGGTGACGGCGGTGCCGCCCGAGTTGTAGGCAATCAGCCCGGACGAATCCAGCGCCACGCGTGCGCCGCTGGCGGCGGTCCGCACGGTCGCGCCGGTGATGGTCTTGCCGTCGATGGCTGTGGCACTCAACGCGCTGGCCGTGATGGTCCCGTCCACAATCAGCGACGCGCCATTCATCTCCTCCAGCCGTGGGTTGGCAATCTCGTACACCCCGGCCACGGTGGCGTTGACGTTCGGGATGATGTCGATCTTCACGAACTTGGCCGTCGCTTGCCAGTCGGCCGTCACATACACGTATGAGTACTGCGTCCAGGTGGTCGGTGCCGCACCCGAGGGGCGGTACGGGGGCCGACCGCTGTCGCCCTGCGTGGTGGGGTTGTAACTGCTGTCGAACTGTCGCAGGTCCGCGTACAGCGTGCCGTCACCGCTGATCCGCCGTGCCCAGAACGAGAAGCGGTAGGTCTTGTTCGTGCGGTCAATCGGATAGAACGTCGTGTCCTCGAAGTACGTGGTCGTGGTGCCACTGGTCGTGCGGATGACCGTGGATCCGACCGGCGCGTCCGTGACGCTGACAAAGCTGAGCGCCGGGCCGCTGGTCACCGCCCACACCGACGAGTCCTGCAAGTAGGGATCGACGTTGATGGTGGTACCGCTGGGCATCAACACCATCTTGCTGGCAGTGATGGAGTGCGTCGTGATCTTCCCGCCATCGATGGTGGTCGCGTTCGCGTTGACATCGGCAGCCGCTCCCCCAGACGCGATCTTCGTCGTGGGGTTGTAGCCCGAGGCGAACGTCGTCGTACCACCGATGCTGATCCGGTCAGCGCTGATGTCCAACCCTTCGGCCGACGCGTTGATCTTCGCAATGACATCGGTGGACTGCACCGGCGTGAAGTTCAGCTGCGTCGTCGTGATGCTGCCTGTGGTGATCTTCCCGCCGCTGATCGTCGTGCTGTTCGCATTCACGTCGGCGGCTGCGCCACCGGCTGCCACCTTGGTCGTGGGGTCGTACCCGCTCGTGAACGAGACCGTGCCGTCCACGGTGATGCGATTGCCCGCGATGCGAATACCCTCGGCCGAGGCGTTGATGCTGGCCACCACGTTCGAGGTCTGGACGGGCGTGAAGTTCAACTGTGCCGTGGTAATCGTGCCGGCCGTGATTTTGCCGCCCGAGATGGTGGTGACGTTCGCGTTCACGTCCGCTGCAGCGCCAGCCGCTGGCACTTTCGTGGTGGGGTTGTATCCCGAAGCGAACGTCGTCGTCGCCGCAATCGAAACGCGGTCGGCGGCGATGTCCAAACCTTCCGCCGAGGCGTTGATCGTCGCCACGATGTTGCTGACCGTCGCGGGTGTGAAGTTCAGTGCCGCCGTCGTGACCGACCCGGCGTAGATGTCCGCGCCGTCGATCTTGGTGGTGTCGCCCGCCGCTGACCAACCGGTGTCTGCCCGTGCCCCGCCGGTCGGGATCTTCGTGGTGGGGTCATACCCGGTGGCAAACGTCGTGGTGCCCGCAATCGAGATCCGGTCAGCGGCAATGTCCAGTCCCTCGGCCGAGGCATTGATGCTAGCGATGACGTTCGAGGTTTGAATCGGCGTGAAGTTCAACTGACTGGTCGTAATCGTCCCAGCCGTGATCTTGCCGCCGTTGATGGTGGTGACGTTGTTGTTCACGTCTGTGGCCGCGCCGCCCGTGACCAGCGCATTGCCGCTGGTGACCGTCACACTACCCTTGATGGCCAGCGTAGACCCGTCCCACCGCACGTAGGTGTTCGCGTCACCGATGCTGGCCTTGTAGGTGCTGCCGTCCTTGCCGAACCAGATGCCCGTGCTCCCGTAGGTCGAAGGGGCCGGATTGCCGATGCCCAGATACGGTGCCCCGGCATTCGGCGCAATCGTGATGACGTTCGTCGTGCCGTCCCACCACTTCGCCGTGATGCCGTTGAGGTCGAAGTTCGAGCCACTGGCGCGGAAGTACGCGCCGTTCGTGGCCGCGTACGTGCCCGCGAACAGCCCATACTCGTTTGTGCCGGTGATGCCCGACAGTTGACCCAGTCGGGCACGCACCGTGCGATTCGCCGCCACGGGCGCGGTCGCCCACGTCACCACCTGGGCATAGGGGCTGTTCGCGCCGTACGTGCCGTCGATGCTGTTGACCTCGTAGTACCCATTGCCCGAAACCCCGTAGTCCAGTGCCAGCGTCTTGGCTGGAACGACGGTGCTGGCGGCCATTGACCCTGCACTGCCGCCCGACCCTCGGGTGAACGTCCACGTCTGCGTGCCGCTGCCCCCGGTGTTGGGCGCGGACACAGTTCCCACGCAGTCGGCAATCGTCAGCGCACCCGCCGCGCGTGAGAACGTCCGCACCGCAACCCAGTCACTCGCCTGAAACACCTGCATGTCCGGCGCACTCGGCAGATCCTCCACCGTCAGCGTTGCGGTGGCGCCCGCTGCCGGACACGTCAGGCTGGTGATGACGGCGACACCCTTGGGGACAATCTGGCCACCCGCCAGCGCCTGCTCCAAGTCGGCAATGAACGACTTGGCGTGCATCTCGTCCGTGAACACCGAACGGAAGTCGGCCCCGCCGGTCGCGTCGATGCCCCAGTAGGAAGTCTGACTGACAAAACTCGGATGCTTGACCGCCGGGACCGTGAGCGTGGTGGTGCTGCTGTTGAACAACAGGGACGAGGATTCACCCCACGTATTCGTCGCCGTGGCGAAGGGCATGTAGTACTGCGTGGCCGCGTTCGGCAACTTCAGCGCGGAGGCGACCCAGTTCGTCCCATCCGCCCGCAGGAAACTGTTCGTTGCTGTGCCGACGCTGGGGTATGTGGCGGTGGACCACGCGGGCACGGTGGACGCGCCAGCGCCTTGCAGAATCTTTCCCACGGTGGCAGCCGCCACCGCCCCCCACGTGTTCGCGCCTGTGGCGACGACCAGATCGCCTTGCGTCGCGGCATTCGGCAGTTTCAGCGTCGAAGCCGTCCAGTTCGTCCCGTCCGCACGGAGGAAGCTATTGGTCGCGGTGGCGACATCGGGATACGTCGCGGTAGACCACGCCGGGACCGTCGAGACACCGCCCGCTCGCAGCACCTTGCCAGCCGCGGCCGCCGCCACCGCACCCCAGGTGTTGGCCGCTGTGGCCACGACCAGATCCCCTTGAGTCGCCGCGTTCGGCAACGTCAAGGCGGAAATGACCCAGTTCGTGCCGTCCGCGCGCAGATACGCGCCAATCGGCGTCGCCGTCGCGGGCCACGTCGCGGTGCTCCACGCGGGCGCGGCCGACGCCCCCGACCGCAACATCTGCCCAGCGGTACTGGTGCCCGACATCACGCCCAGTGCCGAGGCGCCGGAATACACGATGCCTCCGGTCGAGGCCGTCAGACTGGCGCCGGTTCCGCCCCGTGTCAAACCCAGTTGTCCGGTCCACCCCATTGTCAGCGAAGCTGCGTTGACCAGGGCCACAGACGGCGACCCGCCCAGCGTCACCGTGACGTTCGTGTCGTTCGTCTTCGTGAGCGGCGCGCCGGCGGCGCCGACCTGGATCCACGCGCCGCTCTTCCGCTGCCACAGCGTCCCGTCCGACTTCAGGTAGACATCGCAGTCGGCGCCACCGATCGGCGACGCCGTGCCCGAACTGATCGCGCATGGCACCGTCAGCAGCTTGACCGCATCCGCGGTGACCGTGCGCGTCTGCGCCGAGGCCGAGGCTGGCGCCACCGCGCCGAGCAGGACGAGTGCATAGAGGATCCGTCGCATCACAGGCTCTCCAGAACGACGCCCCCGGGCGCTGGGCCGAGGTTGATCGGGGCGGTCGTCGCTGCCCACCACAGCTCGTAATCGGCCGTGCCGTCGCTCGGCACGACACGGAAGGTGATTTCCGTGGGGACGCCGGCCGCCAAGACCGTCGCGACGCTGTCACCGACCGAGGTAGAGTTACTGACGTTGCGCAGATGCAGCGTCACCGTGCCGCCCTCGGGCGATTGCACCCGGGCGCGCACCTGCAGCGAGATCCCGGCGAGCTGCGCCGCGGTGAGCCGTCGCCGAATCGCCTGCACGACCGGGAGCGCCGTGTTGGGCGAGACATTCGTGCCGTACTCGGTGGTCGTCGTCGAGAGCGAGGCGGAGAACGCCGCCACCGCGGTCGAGTCGCTCGGGACGATCGTGCCGCCGCTCCCAGCCCCTGAGCCGAGGGAGGCCGTCTGGCCGCCGTACAGGAATTGCCGCCAGATGTCCCGTGGCAGCGAGACGAGGTCGCTCCCCGAGACGACCGTGAGCTTGTGCTGCACGTCCGCCTGGTCGCCGGACTTCACGGCGGTCGTCTCGACCATCTGGATCAGGCAGAGCTGCGATGCAAGGCCGATCGCGGGCAGGTCGACGGTGATCGTGTAGCCGGGGAGGATCCCGTCGAGCGTCGTCACGATGACAGGCACCGCCGGCTTCGGCTTGTTCTGCTCGACCAGCGCCTGGGCGACCGCGTAGGCGGCGGCGTAGGTGGTCAGGTCCGGGCGCGAGTCGGCGCGCTTCCACGGCCCGCGCAGCGTCACCTCCGCGCCGTCGGTATAGGTCACCGTCTGCGGGAAGAAGACCGCGAGCGTGGCCGTCAATGCGTCGGCCGCTGTCAAGACAGCGGCCGACGCGTCCTGGTAGAGGCTGTTGTCCGCGGCGCGGTAGGTCCAGACCGTCCCGCCGACGCCGTAGGTGCCTACCGGGACGCCTGTCCCATTGACCAGCACGAAGGCGGGCGCTACCGCCGGGACGTAGCGCAGCGGAAAGATGCGCGTCACGCCGTCGCCGACGAAGATGTCGTCGAGATACTGCACCGTGGTCGGGGAGCCGTAGGAGAGGATCTCGATGTTCCGATAGTCGAATCGGTGCCGCGTCCACTGTGCATCGACCAGGTTGCCGTCGGCCAGCGAGATCGTCAGGCCGCTGGCTTTCGCCCCGGGCGCCCACATGCCGAGCACGAGCGAGGCGTCGAGCGCGTAGACATCGCCCGTGATCTGGGAGAGGTACTGCAGGAGGCCCTCGGGCGTCATGTAGGGCGCGGCGACCTCGGCGAGTGCGGCGCCGGTCGGTTGCGCCGGGTCGAGCGTGACGCCGAGCGTGGCCAGCACGGTGCCAGGCGCGACGAGCGCCTGGAGGAGCGCCTTTTGCGTGCCCGCCGGGAACGTTGTGTTGAAGCTGTCGCGCTGCAGGTACTGCGCGCATTCGGTCGCGGTGACGTGCGTGAGTAGGCCGCCGGTGGCGCCGAGAAAGTGCGTCTCGGCCACGTCCACCTCACCACGCCACCGGACGGTGCCCCCGAGACTGATGATGACGCTGTCGCCCTCGGCGGGGGCGTAGCTGCCGGCCGGATCCATGGTGTCGAACCGGGCCTGCCCGATGCCGTTGACGGGGCGAGAGTAGTACACCTGATCGACGACGCAGGTCGTCCGCGTGACGCCAGCGATCGTGACATCGATGGAGCGGATGAGGGCGTCGGCCATCAGTGTGTCAGCCTCATCGCCTGGAGCCGAGGGCCACCCAGGTCGACGACCGCCTGCCCGAATGCCTGGCCATTCACCATCAGCACGATCGGCTGCCGATCCCCGCCCGCGCCGCCACGGCCCCCGCCGCCGCCCGCCACGGCGACCACCTGGGCCAGGTCCATCGGCCGCATGACCGCCTCGAGCCCGTGCAGCACGGCCGGCTCGCCCGGGCCGAAATCCCGAAAGCCGTTCGACCCCGCGGCGAAGTGATTGCGCTTCATCAGCATCGTCTGGTAGTCGACGCCGTTCAGCGTGCCCCAGTCCGTCGCTCCGGTGTAGCCCGACCCCCAGCCCGACGGCCCGAACACCAGGCCCGACAGGGTCCCCGGATACGAAAAGTTCGAGACGCCCGTCGAGATCGGCGACGTCCACGAGAAGGAGGTGTTGGTCTGGGTTCCGCCGCCGCCCCCGCCCGCCGTGCCCGGCCCGCTCAGTCCCCCATGCTGCTGCTGCCACTCCTGCGTGATCCCGATCACGGCGTTCTTGATGTCGACCAGGACGTCGAGCTGCTGCTCGGCCACCGACTTCTGGTCCTCGCCGATGAGTCCCTGCGCGAGGGCCTCGTCCACCAGCGTTTTGAGCGACCCGTCCAGGGGGAGGAGCTGCTGCTGGGATTGCTCCCACACCGCCTGCAGAGGGCCCTGCATCATCAGGAGGATGTCCGCCTCCGATACGTCGCCCGCCTTGAGCTGATCGTGCGCCGCCTGCAGCTGGGCCCCCCAGTCCGAGGCCATCGCGGGCGTGATTGTCATCGACCCGCCAATGCCCGTGATGAAGGCGGACAGGCCGGACAGATAGCGCACCGTGTCGGCGTTGCCGGTGACCGCCTTGTAGAAGTCGAGGACCTTCTGGGACCCGGCGTCGACCTTGAAGCCGAACTGCTCCTGCAGCGTCACCAACGTCTTGAAGCTGTCGCCCATCGCCGCCATCGCGTCGGTGAGCGACGAGCCACTGCGCAGCATCGCGGCGAACGCCGCCTCGCCCTCTTCGGTGAGATGCTGGAACTCGGCCGCCGACTGGCTGCTGGCGGCGCCGAGGTCGGCCACCGTCGCCTGGAGCGCCTGGATCTGTTGCCAAGTGGCCGCGTAGGACGAGGCGTCGGTCGCGCTAGCCAGCTGCGACTGGAGGTCGGACAGGTGCGCGCTCGCGTCCGTGAGCGGCGTCGCCCACCCCGCCACCATGTCGGCGAAGCCCTTGCCGGCCGACACGGCCGCATCGAGGATTTTCTGGTCCTCGCTGAGTTCCTGCGCCAGCATCGCGATCCCCGGCGTCGTCGCGATCATCCGGTTGACGTAGTCCATCGTCAGGCCGAACTGCTGGACGGAGGCGGTGAGCTGCTCGATGCCGCCCTGGCTCTGGATGAACTGGTCGACCTGCTGCTGTGTGGACCGCAGCTCGTCGGCGGCGGAGTGGAAGAGCCCGGCCAGGCCGCCGACCAGCGCGCCGAGGCCGCCGCCGAGCGCCGTCCCGAGGCCGGGCACGATGGACCCGATGCTGGCGCCGAGCTGGAGGCCCCCCAGGACGCCGTGGAGCGTGTTCATCGCGCGGCTCGAGCTGTCGGAGATCGCCGCGAAGGCCGCCACGGCGTTCGCGGCCGCCTGCGCCAGGTCGAGGGCCAACTGGATGACGGCCTTGTCAGTGTCGACGGTCCCGGACTTGAGCGCCTTCAGGTCCAGCGCGATCCGCGCATCCATCTGCAGGGTCGTCTTGAGGCCGCTCGCGATGGTCACGAGTCCGAGGCCCACCGCCGCCACACCGGCGCGCTGGCTCTGCGCGAGCGTCTGCGCCGCCGTTTCCAGTTGCGAGAAGTAGTCGATCCAGTCGCCGTGGCTCTCGCGAATCAGCTTCCGTTGTTCGTCGAAGAGGGCCTTCGTGCTCGCGATCGCCGCCGCCTTCGCCGCCTCGCCGGCGTTCCGCGCCGCGCGGATCTGGGCGATCTGCGCCTTCTCCTCGATGTCCAGTTGTCGCAGCTGATAGTCGGTGCCCGTCGCGTAGAGCGCTCGCGTCTTGTCCTGGTACCCCTCGGCCAGTGCATAGAGGCGCTGGTCGGCTTCGAGGGCGGCGGCATACCGCTCGAGGCCGGCGTCGACAGAGGCCTTATTGTCTGCCTGCCATGCCGCCAGGTCCGCGTCAGCGAGGGCCTTGGCCTGCGCGCTCGCCGCTTCGTCCAGGTCCAACCGCTGACTGATCGCCTTCGCGTGCGCGGCGTTGGCCTCGTCCATCGCCTTCTTCGCCGCGGCGGCGCTCGTCTTCCAGGTGTCGTAGAGCCCGGAGATGCCCTCGGGAGTCGCCCCTGCGATCCCGGCGGCCCCGAGGGCCGACGAGACCCGCGAGGCGGTCCCGCCCTGCTGGAACATCGCGAGCGCCATCTGCCGCGCCTGCGACGAGAGCGCGGCGGCACCCGTGGAGGTGAAGGCCTGCCAGGCCATCGCCGTACGTTCGCTGTCGGGGATGGGAAGCGGACCCAGCGTCGGCGCAGCGAAGAACGGGAGGGAGGGGGCGTGTGCCGCCGCCCCGCCATACATGGCCTGCAACTGCTTGCCGATCTCCTCGAGCAGCCGCTGTTGGTCGTCGGGGGCGGGCGCGCCGAGTCGCAGCGAGGGCGAGACCTCCTTCGCGTCCGGTGCCTTCGTGACCCATTCGAGCAGCGCGGCCACGATCGGGAGAATCGTCCCGCCGGCCGATTTTTTGATCCGGTTCCACGACGCCGTGATCCGGCCCTCGGCGTGCTCGACCGATTCCGCCATGTCCGCCTGGGCCTTCGTCCAGGTGGACCCGTTCTGCTCCGCCTCCACCGTCAGATCGCGCAACTCCTCGAGCAGGAGCGGCAACAGCTCGCGCCCCTGCCGGCCGAAGAGCCCGAACGCGGCGGTCGCGATCGCGGTCGAGTCCCCGGTGGATCGCATGGCGTCCGAGACACGGAGCAGCATCTCGTCGGGCTGCTGACCCTGCAGATCCTGCAGGGTCAGCCCGATCGCCTTGAGGCCCCGCTCGAACTCGGGGGAGTCTTCGCCCAGCCGACGCTGGAGCATGAACGTGGCGTTGGTGAGCGTCGCCATCGACTCACCGGTCACGGTCGTGGCGTACTGCAGCTTCGACAGCCCCTCGACCGAGATGCCCGTGATGAGCGACATCCGGTGCAGCTCCGACCCGGTCTCGACCGTGTACTCCACCGCGGCCTTGAGCGCGGCCCCGAGCGCGGCCAGGGCGCCCACCGTCACGCCCGCGCCGACGGCCAGGTCGAGGAGTGCGGCTCGGCTGAGACCGGTTCGCTGCGTCAGCTGGCCGAGCCCTTCTTCGGCCAGGCTCGTCAACTTGGCCTTGAGTTGGTCGACCGGCCCGGACGCGCCGCGGCCGAACGCCCCCATCAGGCCGTCGACGGCGCCCTGCGCCTCTTTCGACGCCGCGCCGGCCTTGGCCATACCCGCGGCCGTCTGCTGGCCCGTGGCCGAGGCCTGGCCTTCGAGGCGCTTCAGGTCATTGGTGATGGCCTGAAAGGCCTCGCTGGTCAGGTTCTTGACCTGGACGACGATCTGGGCGGTGTTCTCAGCCATCCGTCTGCTGTCTCCGCCGCGAGTCCTTGCGCGTCCGCTCGCCTCGCCGCTCCCGCTCACGGAGCAGCGTGTTGTGCACGTCTCTGAGGTGGCTCAGGGCCTGCCAGAGCCACGCGTCCTGATCCCCGATCCCGCCCGGCCCCGGCGTCCCGACGAGCGTCCAGGCCGCCGTGAACCCCTGCGCCGTGACCGCGTGTGTCGCGTGGAACCAGTCCCACGCGTACTCGAACGCCGGCGTCAGGCTGCGGACGGGACAGCGGCGGAGGTGGAGCGATCCGTCGCTCCAGACGATCCGTCCGCGCTCGGCGCCTCGAGCGACGGTGCAGCCGCGCTCGCGCTGGAGTCCGGCGGCCTGACACTGCCGGCAGTCGGATCCGGTGCGGCCCCACTTGGTCCGCCGATCCACGCCGCCCAGCCAAGCGCGGAACCGACTGCCCGTCGAAAATCCTCACGCTGGCCCGGCGACAGCTCGTTCTCGGCCCAGACGAGTTGCACGAGGCCGTGAATGAGGTCCTCGCGGCCCGGCAAGGCCTCAAGGAGCTGGGCGCCCGTGGTGATCGGCTGGCCCGTGTCATCCTCCAGCTCGCCGGAGTCGATGACGACGTACGCGCGGATCATCCGCTTGGCGTTCTCCAGCGCGCGCGCCAGGACCGTCTTGAGGTCCGGCGGCGCCGCGTCGCCCGCGGGCTTGGCCAGCGCGTCGCGGAGGCGCCGCTCCTCGAGGAGCTCCGCCTCGGTGAACCGGCGCACGCGCACGGAGACCAGCGCGTCGTCGAGGGGGATTGCTGTGGGAATGAATCGGTCGAGTCGCTTTTTTGCCATGGGCAATCCTGATCGAAAGGGGCCGGCGCGAGCCGTCAGCCCGCACCAGCCACTGGTCACCCGCCACGATCAGAAGCGCCCTGCTGTGGGGAGGCCGAGCCGCCAGGAAGAAGGCCCCGACAAGCCCGGCCTCAGCGAGCGCAAGAGGCCGAGAACCGAACCGTCAGCAGACGCCGACGTACACCGAGTCGTTCCCCGTCGTGCCGAGCGCGCGCCCGCGGAAATTCCACTGGTTCGTCTCGTCGGCGTCCGGCGTGTCGGGCACCTCCCACTGCGTCACCGGGCAGTAGATGGCGATCTGGTTGCCCTCGACCGTGCCGCACTGCGCGAAGAACGGCGTATCCGTGAGCGCGATCGCCGCCTGGAAGAGCGTCAACTGATCGCTCACCATCGTGTCGAGCGAGAGGGTCACGGTGCGCCGCGACTTGCGGTAGTAGGTCACCGGCTTCTGCGTGCCGAACGCGGTGTCCTGCAGCGCCATGCCGTTCTGCACCTCGAGCACCAGCTTGAGGAACTCCAGGTTGGTCGGCGTGGCCCCCACCCAGAGCGACCCCAAGATCCCGCTCGGGATCGTCGCGTCGCTGCCGACCGTCGTGAAGGCGCCCGGCTTGACCTGTGCCGAGGCGGCGTAGCCCTGCGCCGGCCCGCTCGCCTGGATCCGCGGCTCCTCGGCCGCGTCCAAGGTGATGGCCAGCTTGTCGACCACGCACCCGAGCTGCTCGCGGTTCTGGTTGTCGGCGTAGTGCCCGATGTCGAGCGACTTGGGCAACGCGGTCGCGAGCGAGTAGGTCACGCCCGCCTTCACCGTGTCGCCCGAGGCCGGCGCCGCAGGCAGCGCAGGCGCCCACGTGAGCGCGTTGCTCGCGACGTTGGTCAGGAAGCGCACGTAGGTGCCGGCGTTGGCGCCCGTCGCGATCGTGATCGAGATGAACGTGTTGGCCGCGAAGCCGGTGCCGGACGCGACTGTGGCGCCCGTCGCGGTCGGCGCGGGCGCCGCCGAGACCGTGCTCGTGCCAACCCCGACCGCGGAGGCGCCGAGGCCGTTCTTCAGGAACGGGGCGGCCTCGGGCGCCGTCGCGATCGTGCCGCTCGGGTAGAAGAGGCCGGTCACGTCGAAGCTGCCGGACTGCCGGCGACGCAGCCGCGCGCGCACGTCCGGGTCCGTGTAGCGGGCCGGCGAATCCACGCGGTTCTGCGGGTTGTACGAGAGGGCCGCGCTGAGGTGCCGGAAGAAGTTCGTCGGCGCGAAGGTCGGGGCGGTCCCGTAGGCGGTCTCTTCGGCGACGTACAGCAGCCCGGTGCGTCCGAGGGTCCAGTTCGTCATGTGCTACTCTCCTGCGGTCGTCGCCGCGTCTCCGTCGTCCTGTGTCGGGGCGGCCGCCGGCGCCGACGGCTCGTCCACCGCCTCGGCCGGGGGCAGCTCCGGCTCGAACCAGCCCGGGTCCACGGCCCGCGCCAACGGATAGCCCGGCCACAATTCCTCGGCCAGGTCCACGCGCGCGCCGGGCGCGATCGTGCGGCTGCGTTCGCCGGCGCGGATCTCGATGACGCTCTGCAAGCGGTTGCGGTGGATCATCGCGCTAGCTCCCTTCCGGCTGTCCGTAGATGCGCCGCACCACCACCTCGACCGGCTGCTCGAGATAGACCGAGTTCACCGGGTCCAGTTCGATGTACGGCTCGCGCGGCGGCAGGACGCGCGTGTCGATGGCCAGGCCGCCGCGCGTGATGTCGCGCGTCAGGCAGCGTTCCACGTCCGCCGCGAGCTGCTCGAAAACCGTGAGTCGTCGCGCCGAATCGGAGAGCCCCGTCGCGTCGACGCGGCCGTAGATGACCACCGGGAACCGGTCCTTGATCCGGTTGGCCGGCAGAAACTCGCGCTGGCCGCCGCCCTCCGGCTCAACGACGAACGCCGGCAGACTGAACACGGTCGCGAGGTTTCGGCGATCGAGCGTCACGTCCTCGTCGCGCGCGACCTGGTAGGTACAGCCAATCTGTGGCCCCATCGCGCGGAGCGCGTCCACGATCGACTGCAGCACGGCCAGGCGCACGGGCGTGCTCATGGCTGGCCCCCGAACCACTGCACGACCTCGCCGGTCGCCGCCGCGACCTCCTGCGCGATCCACTCGCGGGAGTCGGCCAAGGTTTTCCGCAGCGGCGCGAACTCTGGGATGACGACCCTTGACTTGAGCGCGAAGAGGGGGACGGTGGTCACCATCCCGCGCTTCCCGTGGCCCTGGTAGCCAAAGATCACGCCCTTGGCGACGAAGGCGTGCTTGAAGCCGAAGGCGGTCGGGTTCGCCATCACCTCGCGCGCCGTGCCACGCGACACGCCCGCGGCGGTCTTCATGGCACCGAGCGGGATGGCCAGGAACCGCGACCGTTTCGGGAGGATCGTCCCGCCGTATTCGAGCATGGCGCCGTAGGGCGCCTTGGCCGGGTCGAACCAGATGCGCGTCTCGACACGGTCTGGCGTGACCGTCGTGGCCTGGTTGTTGTTCGCGGCCGACTGCACCGACCGCTGCAGCGTCCCGGTCCGCTTGTGGAGCGGGTCGCCACTCAGCTTGCCGCGGACCACGAGCTGGTGCAGCCGACTCCCGATCGGGAGCATCCGCTTGGCCAGGCGCACGCCGACCTGCGCCGAGGCCTGGCTCAGCGTGGCCGTCACCGCCGCGGCGTCGCAGGAGATCTCGATCATTGTTAGGCCCGCGTCTCCCGCCAGGTCCTGGCCACGCGCTCGACCGACGGCGGGTACTTCCCGGTCTTCAGCGTGACGCTCCCCGCGGCGCCCATGGTCACCGACGCGAGCGTGATCGCGCCCGTCGCCTTCTCGTCGTAGATCGCTTTGGCCAGGTCGAGGCACGCCCGCACGACGTCGACCGGCAACGTCGCCGCCCCCTGTGCGCCGTAGCCGGCGCTGTAGACCGCGACGAGGTTCGCGATCCCCACCGTCCAGCTGCCGGCCGGCATCCGCAGGCGCCCCAGCGTCGCGTCGACCACGTAGCGCCCCGGGTCCACCAGGGCGCCGTCCATCGTCACGCTCGTGACCGAGACGATCGGCCGGCGGGACAGCCAGAGGTCCGGCCGCCCCTGGCCGTCGAGCGTGTCGGTCACCGTCCGCGTCACGAAGATCCGCGACGTCAGCTGTTCGAGCTCCGCCGAGGCCGCGTCGGCACACTGCGCGAGCAGCGCGTCCTTTGTGTCGTCGGCGTCGAGCGCGCCCATCCAGGCGCGGATCGCGTCGATCGAGACGAGCGTGGTGACGGCGGTGGTGACAGCCATGCGTCGCGCCTACTGGACCAGGGCCGTCAGGATTAGCACGACGATCAGTCGCTGCATGGTCCCTACCCTTTCGCGCCGCGTCGCGGCGCCTTGCGGAACGGCTTCAGCGTCTCGGCGCCGGCGTCGATCGGCTCCTCGGCCAGCGGGGGCGCGGGCTCGGCCTCGGCCGGTGCCCCGCCAGACTCCGGCGCCTCGGCGATCGGCGCCAGCCGCAGCTCGTCCCCGAGCGCTTTCGGCGCGTCGAGCACGCCGTCGACGATCGGGATATGGCCGTGGACCGGGTGCTCGATCGCGCCGTCCACGATGGCTGGGTGCCGGAATCTCATCGCGTGCCTCGAACCGGCGGGGCGGGCCGACCCGCGGTCAGCCCGCCCCGCGCAGTGGTTACCCGTTGACGTTCGACTTGATGTTGCGGAGGACCCAGGCGCCGCCCGGGAACTTCATCCGCAGGACCTCGCGGCAGAACACGCCGAACTCGTACTTGTTGCTGGTCTGCGCGTAGTCGATCTGCCGGTAGTCGGTCGACACCTGGATGTCGACGCCGACCATGTCCCCGCCCGTCGGGAACGGGATCATGTGGCTCATCGCCAGCATGGTGCCGTCCGGCAGGTCGGGGTGGGTCTCGACGCGCTGCACGCGGCCCGTCGCCTTGTTGATGTACTTGGCGAGCAGGTAGCCGCCCGTGATCTCCGCCATGTCCTCGGTGCCGGCCTGCACGAACAGGGTCGGCGCCCCGTTGGCGACGAGGACCAGGTTGGTCGCCCGCATCCGCTGGGTCGAGTTCATGTAGATGACCTCGGGGTTGCCCTTGGCGGTGTCCCAGACGAGCTTGTTGAGCCCGTCGATGTGGGCCAGCGTGAAGTCGGTGCCGAGGCCCGCGGTGGTGTCGGTGGCCAGGGTCGTGATCTGCGCGCCGTTGGCTGCCGTCAGCTGCGCGACGAGCCCGTTCATGCCGATCGCGTTGGCCGAGTTGTCGGCGGGCAGCGCGGCGCCGCTGGTCGTCAGCGCGTTCAGGACGACGGCGTTCACGCCGGTCGTGGTCTGCAGGGTCGCGGTGCCGCTGGCGCCGTCGTCGACGTACCACTCGTACCCGATCGCCCCCTCCACCCAGGTGGTGTAGGCGATGATCTGGTTCGTCGAACCGGACAGGGCGGCCGTGGTGGCCGCGGCCGACTTCTTGCCGCGGGTGATCGTGCCGTCGCCGTTGCCGGTGATCGGCCGGACGTAGACCTTGAACGTCCCGGCGCCGATCCCGCCAGCGCTGGTGGACACGACGAGCGTCGGCGTCGTGATGGTGCCCAAGGCCGTGACGCGATCGAACAGGAGGTCGCGCTCCTCGAGCATCATCAGCGCGTAGAGCAGGTTGGTGTGCGCGCGGGCCTTGAGGTCGTCCTCGAAGCCCTTCGCGGCGTCGAGCGCCGCCTGGGTCACGCTGTCGGACAGCGACTTCTCGGCGAAGGCCGCGGTCACGGGGGTCGCCGCGTAGCTGAGCGCGTTGCCCTTGGCGCCCTCGGCGCTCGGCGTCGCGGTCGTGACGCCCTTGCTGATGAGCGACGAGATGTAGCGCCACTCGGCGGACGTGCCGCCGCCGTTGGGGCCGACGCGCGGCAGGCGGTTCCGGAGCGGGGTGATCACCGGCTGCAGCAGGATCGCGATCGGCTGCAGGTCGTAGCCGGCGAAGCCGGACGCGGAGGTCAGCGCCTTCTGCACGGGGCTCTGGCCCTTGATCAGTTCCTGGGCTTTGGCGATGAGTTCCGCGGTCACTTCGGTTACGGGTTTCATGGAGCGCATCCTTTCGGCGGCGTGACGACAGTCGGCCTACTGCCGCGTCTGCCGCATGTACGCCAGTTTCTTGTGGGCGAGCTCGAGCCGCTCGCTCTCGGTTCTCGACGCGTTCGCCAGCGTGTCGAACGCCTTGAGCACCTCGTCGCCGTCTCCCGTGGGGCTCGCCGCGGGGCTGCGCGACGGGGCCGGGGCGGCGGACGCGCCGCCCAGTGTCTTCTCCACGGGGACCACTCGGGTCACCGGCCCTCCGGGCGCCGGCTGCGCCTCGATCGCCGCGATCCGCTCCTCCAGCTGCGCGAGCGATCCCGCCTGGGCGGCGATCGTCGCCTTCTGCTCTTCGAGCGTGGTCAGGGCCTTCGTGAGCGCGTCGGTCGTCTGGGCCAGGTGGTCCTGCACCGCCTTCACGACCGGGGAGTCCTCCACCGGGGCCGGAGCCGAAGCCTCGGTCACCCTCTCGGCGGCCGGCGCGGGCGACTCCGATTCGACCGGGGCGGGCGACGGGGGCGTTGGCGTCTGCGGCTCTGGAGCCGCGGCCGTGGGAGGAAGCACGGCCTTGGTGGCGTCTCCACCGTCGCCCGCTTTCTGTGCCGTGCACACCGCGCCGAGCTTGACGGCGCTGTCGTGCATCGCCTGAATGGTCTCGAGGTCAGCCTTCGAGTTGCGGCGGCCAACCTTGAGGATGAGTGCCGCCGTCGCCTTCGCGAGGTCGACGGTCGCGGCCATCGCGATCGGCTCGGCGCCCTCGGCGGCGGCCGTCTCGAACTGCTCCTCGTATTCCGAGAAGAGAAACTCCAGCGCGTAGGCGATCGCCTGCCGGAGCAGGTCGATCTGCGCGCGCTCGGCGGCGGCGGCGGCCTCCCGCCCGTCGGCGGCGGCGGCGGCGGCCGACCACGCCTCGTTCGCCAGGATGGACTCGAGCAGGTTGATCGCGGTCAGGATGCGCTCGATGTCCCACGGCTCCGGCAGCACGTCGCTGGCGGCCTTGAAGCAGTCAGCCTCAAGCGCCTTCTCGTCCGCGGCGCCGTCGCGCCACGCCTTCGGGAGTTTCGCCTCGAACTCGGCGCCCTTCTTCTTCGCGATCGCGATGATGCGCGCCTTGATCTTCGCGCGCGCCGCGGCGCCACCTTTCGCACGGCCGAGCGCCTGCGCGGCGGCGGCCACGTCAGCCGGCTCCAGGATCGGGTAGGACCGGTCGGGCCCGGCGAAGTCGCTGTCCTTCGCGTCGTCGAGGTCCGCCTGGGGGATCGTGCGCTTCTCGATCGGCATTGCCGGCTCCTTCGGCTGAACATCAGCCATCTGCCCGTCGACTGACTTCACGAGCGTGAACAGCGCCGTCGGGCACGCGGGGTTGTCGACGAGCGAGACTTCGGCGACCTGGTCGATGTAGAGGCGGTTGACCAGGCGGCCGTCGACTGTCTTCTCGGTGACGCGCCGGCCGCTCCCGCCGAATGAGTAGCCCTTGAGCGTGCCGTCGAGGACTTTCTCCCAGGTGTCCGGCGCGCCCTTGGAGACGCGGGCCGTCAGCACGGCGCGCTTGAGCTCTGGCTCGAAGACCAGGTCGACGCGTGTGCCGACGGCCTTCTTCGCGTCGTGCTGCTCGCGGATGTTGCCGGGCCAAGTCGCCTCGAGCGCGGTCTTGAGATGCGCGAAGTCGGTGACGTCGCCGACCTTGTCAAGGATCTCCTCGTTCAGGATGCCGGTCACCTCGCGCTTCTCCGCATCGACCTTGGTGATCGGGACCGCGAAGAGGAAGTCCGGCGCGGCGGGGCCAGGCGTGACCGGCTGGGGATTCGGCATGGCTACTCCTCGGCCTCGGCCGCGGCGAGATCCTCGGCGGTCGCGGGCTGGAACGATCTCACACACTGAGGGTGCTCGAGTGGATTCGCCTGCGCCTCCTCGATCGTCCAAATCTCACCGTCGACGGCGTCGCACTCCTCGCAGCTGCCCGGATGGTTGCCGTCGCTCACGATGACGTGCGTGATGTCGTTCTGGTGGTAGGCGAACAGCGCCCCGTGGTTGTAGACCCGAGCCGTCTCGGTCCGCGCAATGCGGTCGGCCCGCCAGCGCTCGTAGCCGGCGAACTCCTCCCGCACGGCGTCGCGGATCGCGGTCCCCAGCTCGAACGGTGTCGGGCCTGACTCGGCCGCCTGCGCCGCGGTGATCGCGTCTTCGATGAGCCGGCTGACGCGGTCTTTCGTCGTGTCCTGCAGCTCGACGATCAGGTCGCCCACGTAGCGATCTGAGAAGGCGGCGATCGTCGGGTCGTCGGCCGTGAAGACGCCACCCGCGTCGACGGCGCCCGCCTGGCCACCGCGGGCGAGCAGATCGCGATACAGCGGCTCGTACTCGGCCCGCAGTGTCTCGGACCACTGGGCCCATGGGAACGTCACGAGCAGGCGGCGCAGCTGCTCGGGCGTCATGGCGTGGGGTCCTCGAAGTGCGCCGCCAGGGCCTCGCCCTGCGCCTGGAAGAACTGCGCCAGCGACCGCTTGACTCGGCGCTGCAGCCGATACCGCTGCAGGACCGTCGGCACCGCCTTTTCGACGGCGCCGAACGTCGCCAGGACGTCGGCGGCCGTCTTGGCCGCCTGCAGTTCGGCGCCGATCTGCGCGCGGAGCAGGAGCGGGATGGCCTCGGACGCGAACGCCTTGACGGGCCGGCCCGCCTTGACAGCCTTGAGGGCGACCACGCGCCACTTCCGCAGATCCGCCTGGACGGCCGCCAGCTTGGCGGTGCCGGCGCCAGCCGAGTCAGCGTGGGCGGCCTCGGCGTCCGGCTTGCTGGTGACGGGCGCGGCCGGCGCGCCGCCGTCGTCGAGGGGGGCGGCGTCGGCCGGGTCGGTCGTCGTCGGGTCCTCGTCGACGCTGCGAATCAGATCGCGCACGAAGATCGGGCCCGTCGGCAAGAACACCGCATTGCCCATGCCGATCAGCTCGTCGCCGTCGCGCGCGCGGATCTCGTCGACCGACTTGATGCCCATCCGCACATGGATCTCGTCGATCGTCGCCTGGCGTAGCCGGTCTTCGGACTCGCCGCCGACCCAGGTCCATTCGAGCTGGGGCAGGCCGAGGTCGAAGGCCAGCACCTCGTCGAAGAAGTCTTTGAAGAAGTTGCACAGCGGCCGCACGCCGCGACGATACGCGATGTCCTGCTGCACCTTGGCGGTGGCGCGGTTGACGTCCTGCGCGAAGCCGATCTCCGACGGCGGGACCGCGAAGCAGGCGCACGCGACCTTGACCAGGAACTCGTCGAACGCCGGGTTGTGGTCGCGGTCCTGGAAGCGGATGAACTTCTCGCCGGTCGACGCCGGCATGAACTTGATCCGGCTGCGGGCCGCGGTGTAGCCGGTTGTCAGCGAGTTGAAGTACTCCTCGAACTCGCGGATCTGCGCCGCGGTCCAGCTCTCAGGCAAGGTGCCGATGCCCTCGGGGACATTGCCGTCCGCGTAGTACTGCAGGTCGAACATCCGCCGCGAGAGCGAGGCCTCGATCGCCAGGATGACCGCCTCGGTCGGGGACTTGCCGTACGGGCTGTTGACGGCCCCGACGCGCGGCAGGTAGTAGAGCTCGCCCGCCGTCAGGTCGGCCGCCTGCATCGGCGCGCCCCAGATGATTTGGCGGTACGCGGCTTGAGGCGGCGCCGGCGTGCGACCGCGCGCGTCGAGCAGGGGTAGAATCGTGGCGCCGTCGATGAGCTCGAGCCCGTAGAACTTCCCCGCGCGTGTCTTGCGGCGGTAGATGCTCAGCGCGTCGATGACCAGCACGTCCTCGATGGCCATGCCGAGCCAGGAGCGAAACGGCGTGCACCCGTCCGGCTTGCGGAAGAACTCGCGGGCCGTGGCCACGCCAGCGCGCTCCGCGTCGCCCGCCTTCTTGTCCCGTGGGACGATGTCCCAGTCGAGGCTCTGGAGCTGCTCTTTCCGCGTCTCCTTACAGGCGAAGACTTCCCAGCAGAGGTCCGCAAGATTGCGCAGGGTCTGGAACGCATTCACCTCGCCGGCGCGCGGCGTGTAGAGCGCGTTGCGGTTCCACGGGAATTGATACCTGACGGGATCGGGGAGGGGCGAGCCGGGCGGCGGCGTGCCGGGGTCGGGGCGCGTGCCGAGTGCGGGCGCCGCGGCGAAGGTGGACGCGTCAGGGGGCCGAGGAAGGAGAGTGGCCGAGGATGTCTGGACGGCCTTTACGGCGTCGGCCGCATACGCACCTCCCAGTGACGACGGCGCCGCCGGTGGGACGTCTCGCCCCACGCGCACGTGCAGCGGGCCCAGGTCCAGCGCGAACGGCACGCTCAGACGATGGACGCGTTATCGCCGGACCGCAAGGGGTCCTGTCGTCTCGTGTCTACCGGTGTCGTCTCGTGTCTACTGGTGTCATACGGCCTGGCGGGCGCTTTCCGAGGCGTGGAGTAGTCGTCGAGCCTCGTCACACGGGATGAGCACTCGGTTGCCGTAGGGCCCGGTCCGATGCACTCGGACCTTCTTCGCGGCGATCCAGCGATAGACGGTGCGCGGGTGCCGGCGCAGCACGGTCGCCACTTCCTCGACGGTGAGGTTTTTGTCGTGGTGCCCTTCTTCGACGAGTTGCCGCGCTGCCGTGATG
>JAEHJW020007063.1_pt1 | contig 46575 bp, 37 predicted proteins | sample 9271431 | NCBI WGS metagenome assembly JAEHJW02
TGTTTGCCTACTCCGAGTTCAATGGGGATATCTCGAGGTGGGATGTATCTCAGGTAAAAAACATGGCGGGAATGTTTGCCTACTCGAAGTTCAACGGGGACATTTCGAGATGGGATGTATCTCAGGTAAAAAAAATGGAAGGGATGTTCGACTACTCCATGTTCAATGGGGACATCAGTAGCTGGGATGTCTCTAAAGTGGAGAACATGGCATGGATGTTTGCCCGCTCCAAGTTCAGCGGGGATATCTCGAAATGGGATGTCTCGAAAGTAAAGGACATGGAAAGCATGTTCTACAATTCCGAGTTCAACGGAGACATCAGCGGATGGGATGTCTCTGGAGTGGAGAACATGGCATGGATGTTTGCTGACTTCAAGTTCAGTGGGGATATTTCCGAGTGGGACGTCTCGAAAGTAAAGGACATGAAAGGCATGTTCTACAAGTCCGAGTTCAATGGGGACATCAGCGGATGGGATGTCTCTGGAGTAAAGGACATGGCATGGATGTTCTACAATTCCGAGTTCAACGGAGACATCAGCGGATGGGATGTCTCTGGAGTGGAGAACAGGACGGGGATGTTTACTGGGTCTAGATTAGAAGGAAAAACCACCAAGTTCTAAATACCACAGATAACAGATTGCTCCCCCTAGCCTAACCAGCTAGAGGGGGCATATTTTTTTATATTCCCAATACTGTTTTATTAGCTAAAATATATGCTTCTAACGCGGCTATTTTAGTTAAAGCATCATTATAGTTATTAGTCATATTCTGTAGCTTACCAGTATCTGTCAGACTAGCAGCTATTCTGCTCTTTCTAGCTGTCTGAATTGTAGCGTCTTCGGATATAGGTATATTTACAGTTTTAGACGTGACTACTTCTTTTATCTCTGGTGTAATTCCGATATTATCAACTACTACATTACTAATCGCAGTAATTAGAAATGTTAAATCTGCATTAGCTGGGAATGCTCCGATATTCACTCCAAGTATCTTATTACAGTACGGTACTCCGTTTGTAATAGGAAAGGTAACTATGAACCTAGCTGGGATAAACATCCAGTGTCCAACAGAGCTTTGCAAGCTAACTATAGGCATGTTAGCTGCTAAGTCATTCTGATAGTCTGTCTGTGTTAAACCATTATCTAGATATACTAGTGTGTATGCATCGTCGGAGTTGGATATATAGTCAGATATATTTCGTATAGCAGTACATGTATACTCATCATCAGGTAATACTATCGAATTAAAAGGAGCCAGTAATGTATACGTACCTACTGACCCTATTGCTGGTAATGGATATAGTGCTGTAGACATAGATCACTCTTAAACTGGAGTCAGTGAGTATCCGTTCTCACCGAATATAGCTGGGTTATCTGGACCGTATGTGGATTTAACACCCATTATGTAGTCTACATTTTCATATAAAGCAGATAAATATAGAGTGCCGTTTCTATATAGCCTTCTCATATTAGTTGGGATTGGTGAGAAAGCAGTCATGGTTTCAGCAGTGATTAGCATCTGCTCTAGTAGATTAACCCAGCCTTGTGTATTTGTAGTCATTCTATTGAAGTCTAGACTGTCTGACGACTCAGGTATATAGTCTGGAAATAGCTGTTGAATATTTGTAAATCCAGGAGCATTATTATTCCCAGATACTACTAGTAAAGTTATATACTTATAGTAGTGTGGCATTATATATAGATTATTCAAAGATAATATCCATGCAGGAGGATAGAATGGAATCTTACTCAACGCAAAGCTAATATCTGTAGTCACAGAAGTAATGGATCTATACAGACCAGCTATGGTGCTATTGTCAGGAATAGACTGCACGTCCCATCTCGGCAATATTATAAATTCAGTTCTCTGGTATATAGAAGGAAACATAGCTTGCCATGATGTGATTGGCTGCTGTGTATTAGCTGTTATATATGCCATAATGGCATCTTTTATGGAGTCTATATTGTCTCCCTGAGGACCATAGACTATAGCTCCCCAATTAGTAGGTATGGGAGCTTGACCAGCTACTGGAGATATATAGTTAAATGTATATACCTCTAATGTAGTTTCTGGATTACCATTCTTAGCTGCATCTATATTAGATATAAAGTCAGTCAAAGTAACCTGATTTAGATCTGTCTGCACAGCTACTGGCGGTTGAAAGAAATTATCAATAGGAGTCATTGGTGGTATGATTATGATGCTATATAGATCATACTGTGTCTGAAGGGATTCGTCACACAGCCATACTTTCACCAAACTACCATCTGCAGCCATAGTGAATAGAATATACTCTGGTAAGCTAGCTCCACTAGCCTGAGATATGATATTACCGATAGTGACATTCAGTACACCATTATTAGTAGATGCTATTAAAGTGTCTACTAAGTTAACTGTATTGAACGGTAACTGGTTAGTATTTGAATACTGCATACATTGGTCTACCAGACCAATAGTCGTATTTACTATATTAGTAGGTACAGCTACTTGTTGATTTGTTACATTATCAGCACAATTCAGACTGATCAGTCTATATCCAGGAAAAGAAGAATCTTCATATTCTGCTTTGCTAGTGCTGAAGGTACTGGAATAAGTAGATAATTCGCCTAATGTAGATATAACCCCTGGGTCAATACTCATTAACGCTTGAATATTTACAAATGCTCTGAGAGAAACTGGGTCGCTCATATTTTTTTCCTTTGAATTTAACACATTCAGAGGATATTGAATGTCGTTAAAATAGGACGTATTATGGATTTAATCATATTTATAATAAACTTCATTAAAGAAGTATTGCTGAAAAATAAAAAACTAAATCCTGCTAGCTCAAAGTTTGATATATATTCATTTACAATATATACGGCGCTGGCTTTATCTTTATATTTCAACTATGTGTCTGTAATTAAGATATATGACTTAGGAGTAAAGATTTTTCTATTAGAGAATAAATATAAAACTCTGGATGGAAATTGTAAAAAATAATGACAATCTAAATCCTTTAGCTAGGGTTTAAAAACAATATACGAAAGGCTTAGGAAGATGACAACCACTCATGAATACCATGGTGCCGTTATTTATACAGACGGAGGATGCAGGCCTACTAATCCTGGAAATACAGGATGGGGGGCGCATGGTTATTTTTATGATGACTCTGAAATGTCAGATAAGAAAGTGGTGGCTAAACACCATTTATGCACCAAGTATGGCTATATTCATCAAAATGAGGTTGGTCAAAATCCTAGAGCAGTACTGGTTAACGTAGTGTCATATATAGAAGCATATGGCAGTGGCGAAAAGATGTCGTCTAATAATAGCGCTGAGATGGATGCAGTATGTAATATGCTGGAATTAGCGTGCAATCATAACGTCAAAGAAATTCAGATTTTGACAGATAGTGAATATGTCAAAAGAGGAATTAAAGAATGGAGATCTAGCTGGGAAAAGAACGGCTATAAAAGGACAGACGGAGGAGATATCCACAATAAAGAAAAGTGGATTGAGATGTTTAAATTACTAGACATCATGTCCGAAAGAAAAGTATCTATGAATATAGATTGGGTTAAAGGTCACTCAGATATCTACGGCAATGTTATTGCCGATAGACTAGCTACAATTGGCGTAGCATATACTACTGATGGAATAGATAAAAAAGAAGTAAATATTATTTCAGCTAAAGAGTATTGGAAGTCTATAGTAGATAAACACCCATTCATAAATCACAGACGCATTTACTTTAATTCGCAGCCTAACTTTAATACTCCTGGACATTATTATCAGGCAGATCCAGGAAAGAATGAATTGCTGGTAGGTAAGAAATTACCTGAGACTTGCTATTCTGTTGTCAGACTGAAAGAGCCAGACGACATCATAGAGACTGTTAAAACAAAACAGTACGCTGTAGCTGGTAATATCAATTCTGTCATAATGCTTAAGTTGGATAGACTATATAGTCCAGATATATATAAATGTATATCTGAGTATGGAGATAAAGTATTGTCTCCTAATGTCAAAGGTAATCTAAGTGTGTATTTCCTAGATAGGAAACCAATTACTGTAGAGCTAAACCCTGTAGGATTATCGCTGAGAGCTATTGAAGCTCTTAGTTTTTTAGACGATCTTTTAGATCAATATAACTGTATTGTTAATGATCCAGAATGCCTGCATAGTGGACATATATCTGTGACAGATATTACAAATATATTCTATGAGAAGCAAGTAGTGTCTAAGAACAATAATGAAATAGTTGCTAATAAGCTTAAGAGCACTATACACAACGGCATACAGTCTATGGTGGAGAAGATAAACATACCTAAATATGGTAAAACTATTTCTGTTCCACTTCTGTTTGGTATGGATATACTAGATAGAAATGGTCTAAAACGGATAGAAAATGAAAATCCAAGAATTAATTTACTTACATGGTATGAGTCGGAAAATTGTATTAGCTACTGTGTAGTTATAGAGACAGATACTGGCGTAGGGATATGGTCTAACTATTATGCTGACCATATATTTGTTTAATATGTACTGACATCTCAGGTTTATATCATGATCCTTAATTCTAGTGCCTTGAAGGAACCAGTCTGGGAGGAACTACCCGTCAAAAAAAGGTATATCTATAAGTGGCTTTATCACAAAATACCTAAGCGGGTTAAACGTTTAATTTTTGTTTCATCCATAATTGGTCTGCTGGATGTGGATAAGAGTATAACTAATGAGTTAATAGCTAAGATAAACTCACTACTTAAAATAGCCCATAATCCAGATGCTATGTATTTCCCAATAGCAGTTAAATCTATAATCTGGAGAAAGCTAGTAAAGAATCCAACTATGATTATAAATGGAATTGAGTACAATATCTCCGATCTTAGAAATATACGTAAGACAGATAAGTATTATGATTCTTTATCTAAATTTATACTGAATGCAGCTCCTGAATGGCTTCGGTATGGATCAGCTGCATTAATGGAATATGACATACAAATACTATGTCTTAAAGTATTAGCTTAATATAAAGCGCATAAACACGCCTAGAGCCTTCTAAAGGGCTCTAGGCGTATGTATGTCCGTCAGATGTCTTTTAATTGATTGAAGAGCTTTACAGTAGTTTCTAGAGCTACTATACATCTATAGTAGAATGCAGATGTTAACTCTATCTGTTTACCTACTGCATATCCTCCATCAGCTATAGCAGACGCAGCTTGCTTACTAACTTTAGTTATATCGTAAGATGCTAGCTGTTCCGTAACTATATCCAATAGGTCAGTAGTCTTACTAATAGACTCTTTTATATTTTCCAGATTAACTTTACTGTGATTTGAGAAAAGTTTTGTAGTAATCAAAGACAGATCCTTAACTTCTGACATTCTTCCGAAAGCATTCTTGAAGTATGTCTTAGATGGATTTCCTGATTTATGAAACTTATATATTCTTTCATTTAAAAGTCCTTCGGTTCTTGATACTCTATCAGAAAAACTCTTATAATCTTTAATAGACGTTTGACTTTCTTTATTCGTGATAAAATTAGATAGTATAGCATGATAATCTGCCAGAACTTGTAGTGAGTGAGAGTATATCTCGCCTGAGATATCTAGTAAAGTATTATTATAACTTAATAAGTTACCAGAGAATCCTTCAGGCACACTGATCAGTGTATGGCTGAGCTCTACGTAGCTTAAACTATTTAGCTCACCTAGTACTTTCTTATCTAAATTACTAAATTCAGCAAATAGCGGTTTTTCTTCAGAATTATCTCTACTGAAAGACAGTTTGAACCCATTGAGTCTTTCTGATAGTTTAGGTACTATATTCTTGAATACTTCAACTATATCCAGCATAATGCTAGATTCTAGAGCTATACTATTCATCAATTCTTCTAAAGATCTGTTATCAGTATAGTCTTTTAAAAGTAAGTTGCTGTTACGCATTCTCTCTTCCTTTTTAGTTATTTAACCATAGCCGCACTCACCAGATTACATAAATACTGGACAAATAGTAAGTACAGGCAAATATACCACAGAGCACAATGGCTCTGTGGTATATTGCATGGAGCTATATTAACCCATTATGGAAACACGATACGAGTTAGCAGCAGGAGCAGTCGTAAACGACACAGTGATAGTATTGACTGTAGCGTTAACGATATCTGCATATACGACAGCACCGCTCGACACGTTACGAACTTGAGACACAACGTCGAGTGTGTTCAGGTTATGTGTGATGGTGAAGGTCGTGCTCGTGCCGTCGCCGAACGTAGCAGAATACTTACGAGCCACCACAGTCGTGTCGATAGCAACACCAGTAGAGCCAACAAGAATACCACTACCAGCAGCAGTCAGAACACTCAGACCACCAGCAGCCAGTTGCAAACCAGACGAAGCAGGCAACAGAACGCTCAGGCCGCTGGTTGTCGTTTGGAGACCAGACGAAGCAGCCAGCAGAATGGAGAATACAGTACCAGCCAGAGTCAGGCCGCCAGTCGAGCTAGCCGTGTAGTTAATAGGAGCACCGAATTGCGAAATGGTGATAGCCGTCGTGCCAATGGTGATAGCAGACGTATTCGACACCTTCCATTGCGTACCGGCATATTGAGTACCGGCAATCGTATACCAGAAAGTTTCTGGAGCGATGGTATCAGTAGCACGGGACCATGCAGTCGACGATGCGATGTATACGCCGTTTTCCGTAGCTGTAGTTTGACCAACCAATAGAACACGCTGACCAGCGGTAAGAGTAATGCCGTCGATAGTCAGCAGACCAGACAGAGTCGATTGGTTAGCGACAGACACACACTCAACTGGCGGCTGCAGCGAGATACCAGCAGCCGAAGCATTGACCTGGCTCCTACCCCAGCTGTATTCAGCAGCTTGACCAGCAGCCGTAGGAGCAGGCAGACCAGTCAGAGTGTATCCATTCATGTTGATGTCTGCTGTAGGTACAGCAAACGAGCTCAGGGGAACAGCTTCAACAGTAGTCAACAGGTTAGCGATAGACGTAGCAGGGATGGAATTGGCTGGAGCCAGAGCTGGGTTGGTTGCAATCCAGGCGGTGCCATTCCAGAACATCTGCGAATTTTTGGTTGTATCAAAGTATTCTAGACCTAGAGTTGGAGTTGCTGGAGCGGCACCTAGGTTCTGAATAACGCGATTCAGCGACTGAAGATTATTGAAATTAAGATTCGATACTAATAACATTTCTGTTACCTTTCATGGCTCGTTGGAAAAAAGTTAATTCAGGTACACAAAACCAGCAAACGGGAATGCAAATGTAATGAGAACTTCGTTAGCACTAACGTATTCTATATCTGGTTGAACTACAACACCGCCTGTAGTAGTAACTGTTACCGACGGATAGCGTCCTAGATCGTGTTTTATATCCCATAATATATCCGGTGTTGTTATCTCAAACGATAGTGTTGTATTTGACTGAGACATACCACCAGTAGCTCCACTACCAGTTGTGATAACTCTACTTCCTGTGGATTCTATTGGGTCTATAGGATCTCCGTTAGAGTCCGTAATATATCTCTGTGGGTAAACCACTGAAGTTTCTACAGCCGTATTCAGTAAATCTCCCGGAGCTTGTTGAAGTGGCATGGTATACCTCATGTCTTGGTTCTATTGAGAATTTTTTATAGCATCAGATGATGACTCTTACTTTTTTTTATTACAGGGGGTGTATGGTGGCGGTTAGTAATGTAGTTGAGTTAGTAGATGTAGATGGAATAGTTCTGTTAAATAGATTACCTCCACAGGTAACTGCGCTAATTGACAGTGTTTCCCCGTCTCTCTTATCTTCCATAAACCAACAGATTGTTTCTCTACAAAATCTACAAAACAATGTAGATTTGACTGATATAACAGCACTACAAGTGGGTCTGTCTGATGAAACAACTAATAGAACTAATGCTGATACGAAACTACAAAACAATATAAATACAGTACAGAACAATTTAGATGCAGAGATTGCTAATCGAATTGCTGCAGACTCTACATTACAGACTAATATAAATACTGTTCAATCTAGCGTGACTACTGAGACTACGAATAGAACTAATGCAGATGCAGCATTACAGGTAAATATCAATACAGTACAGTCTAATTTGAATGCAGAAGCTACTACTAGAGCTACAGCAGACACCAATCTACAGTCATCTATAAACACACTACAGAATACGACAGCTAGTCTACAGACCAATTTAAGTGCTGAAGTAACTAATCGCACTAATGCCGATACAGCAATGCAGACGTCCATATCGTCTCTACAATCAGGACTATCTACTGAAATATCCAATAGAACAACCGCAGATAGTAATCTACAGGCAGAAATAAATACTACTCAGGCTAACTTAGCTACTGAAACTACAAACAGAACTGCTGCAGATACAGCACTACAGGCATCTATTTCGACTACACAAACCAATCTATCTACAGAGACAACAAACAGAACTAATGCTGATGCTGCTTTACAAACATCCATTAATAATTTACAAACCGATATAAATACAGAAACAACAGATAGAGTGGCCTCGGATACTAATTTGCAAAATCAAATAAACACTATAAATACTACGACTAGCACTATCCAAACTAATCTCTCAACCGAGACCACCAGCCGCACCAGTGCTGACACGACATTACAGACTAATATCGACACAATACAGACTAATCTGACTACTGAGACTAACGATAGAATAGCTGGAGACGCATCTCTTCAATCATCTATAAATAATCTACAAACTACTGTAAATACGTTAGCTAGCGAAATAAAATATACTCCTACTTTAGGAGGTAATTTAAATATATACGTATCATCTCAGGCAGTGTTTAAAATAACAAACTTCGATATAGATCAGACATATAGTATCTCTGTGTCAGCTGGTAGCTATGTTTTGAATTACGACACCGTTACTGTAACCGCTCCATCGTCCACAGGAACTATGACGCTAACTATAAATACGAGTGTATATACACTAAATGTACTACCTATTGTAGTTTTGACACCATACATAGTGTCCCCTGTAAATGGTACTATAGATATGTCTAGTAGCGTATCTATCACAGCTAGTCCTTTCGAAGTAACTGCTCTAACCGACACGCAACTATCTGCTAGCTGGCAAATAGCTACGGATTCTGCTTTTACAAATATAGTCCAGTCTAACATCAGCAGTACTGTTGATTTAGACAAATGGGAAGTAGCAGGCTTATTGGTAAATACTATCTACTATGTTAGAGTGCAGTATACTGGAACTACATACGGTACATCAGCATGGAGCTCAGGTGTCAGCTTTACAACTAAAGCCGTGTTCTTTCCTACTAATATACTAGCTGCAATAATGCCTACTAATTTAACTCCGTATTCATATTTTGGTTGCTCTGTATCCATTAGTGAGGATGGACTAACGGTAGTTATCGGTGCTAAAGGAATGACTGTAAGTAGAAAGAAATCTCAAGGGGCAATTTTCGTCTATGTTAAAAATGGTAATGCGTGGTCTGAAGTAGCTATGCTTACAGCTAGTGACGGAGCAGCTAATGATCTATTTGGCAGTTCTGTTTACATTAACAGTACCGGTACAGCACTGATAGCCGGGGCTCCTGGAGCTAAAATAGGTACGAGTGGTGGTCAGGGAGCCGCATATATTTTCAGCTTAGCTAGTGGCGTGTGGTCGCAAACAGCTAAGATAGTAGCTGCTGATGGACTGCCTAATGATGGTTTCGGTACATCAGTATCTATGGATTATGCCGGAACCTCTATATCAATAGCAGCTATTAATAGAGCTGTATCTGGTGTAAATAAAGCCGGTGTGGTATATGTCTATAATCTATCTAGTGGTAATTGGTTACAGGTTGGTGAAATATCAGCCCCGACTAACACTAAAGGTAACAATTTCGGATATAGCCAAAATATCAGTCCGGACGGAAACACTCTGATTATTGGAGCTCCATTTAAGACTATAGGGTCTAATGTATCGCAGGGAACTGCATATATCTATACATATGTTAATTCATCATGGACATATGTGACAGAGTTAAATAGTTCAGATGGAGCAGCTAATGATAATTTCGGAGCATCTGTATCTATTAATAATTCAGGGACACTAGCAGTAATAGGCGCTCCTAATAAAAAAGTTGGAGTAAATACATCTCAAGGAACCATCTACGTGTTCGGGCTAACTTCTGGTGCCTGGTCTCAGACATATGAACTAAGCAGTTCTGATGGAGCAGCGTACGATAAGTTCGGCACTTCTGTAGCGATAACTAGTGATGGAGCTAATATAGCTGTTGGTGCTCCTAATAAAGTAGTAAAAGGAAAAACCGAAGAAGGCATGGTCTATATATTTAATAATAATGGAACTACTTGGTCCCAAGTTTCAGAACTATATCCTCCTTTAAATTCCGCATATATGTTCTATGGCACATATGTTGACATAGATACCGATATATCGAGCGTCATAGTCGGAGCAACAGGATATAATAGCAGATCAGGATCAGCATATATAGGTAGCTAAAGCATATTAGCCCACATAGCCAATTACGGCTATGTGGGCTAATAGCTTTTTTGCCATAAATCAGAAATCAAAGTCGAAGGTCATGCCGTCTGTATTGTCAATTACCTGACCAATCATGTAAGCGCCATTTTTTTCTTCTTGAGGACTTCTTTGTATCTTACTGATATCCATCCAGTCTTCCATGAAAATCAGTGGATTCTTCTTAGGCATATCGTATCCTACATCTAGTCCTAAAACAATAGCTGGTTCTTTAGCACAAAATAATGTCCAATTAAATAATACTGATGAATTCATTCCTACTAATTCTCTTCCTTCTGAGAACGCATAGTCGCACCACGCCTTTTCAGACTCTAGTATTTCATTGAATATTTTTTGTATCAAAGCTTTGTTTCTAACTAGAGCTCTTTGTCCTCTTTCTGTGGCTAGTTCAATCCTAATGATTTCATAATCAGCCTCAGCATGTACTTCGAACTCATCTTGACATATTTTCTGTACTGCTGCTCCAATAGGACCAAACAGACCTGTTCTAGCTATACTAAATGTAACTGCGAAGCTAGCTACAAACTGAATACGTTCTAAGAACCACACCACCACAGTAAATATAAAAATGGCGTCATATGCTTCATGTGAGTTTCTATCTATTTCTCCTAGAGCTAACTTATGTGACACTGTATATGTGTGTGAGATTGCAGAAGTAACTGTCTCTAATCTAGCTATAGATTCTTTAACAGCTAATACATCACGCATTACCTCATTTGGATTTTCAAAACTCTGCTTCACCATTTCCGAATATGTAATGGCGTGCAGGCATTCATTTGTAGTGATAGCCGACCATAGGTTCCATAGCTCACTGGATGATACAAATGGAGCTACAATAGGACCTATATTTCTAGACACCACTGAGTCAGCTTCCCACTGCCAAGCTATAGTCTTTATCATAATGTCATAGACACTCCTAGGACATGTAGCAAAGTCTACAGCGCACTTACTGAAGTCAAACTCCAACTCATCCCAATCCAAAGCCTTCATCTTTTTATAAAGATTCCAGATCTGTGGATATCTCTTATTTACAGTGTCATTCAGAGCTGGTTTCTCTCCGAGAAATAGTGGAGTTTGCTCATAGTCGCTCTTCTCTAGATTAAAAACATTTGGTTCCAAAACACACTCCTTTTCGATGTCACATCCCCTCCTTTAAAGGAGGGGATTTCTGTTAAACGTCACAAGACCCAGAGGTGCAGAAGTTTTTCTCTATGCCCTTCCCACTACTGGTTAATACATTAGTATAGTATTTAGACTTAACTCCATATTTAGCCATAGCTATCAGGACATTTATAATTTCCTCTACTGTTATTTCGATAGTGCTGCGTCTATCTCTGTATAGATCCGCACTAGTGGTTTGATCTGTAAATTTTTGTATGATTGCGTAATTTTTTATCATATCTATTTCAGATATTTCCCATGCAGATTGATATGCCTCTTTCAGGATATCGTTATCCATGGCTGCCCAATCTATATTACTTCCACCATCTGACTTACTTAAAGCTAAATCTCTAATTGGATAAACTCCATTAGGTACACCAGATGCTTTAGACGATGACTCAGTTGGCATATGTGCGATGAGAGATGAGTTTCTAATACCTCTATTTTCGACTATAGAAGCCTTCAGTGCATCCCAGTCGTATCTATAGGGGACAGACACTAATTCATCTACATTTTTATTGTATGTGTCTATAGGAGTCCATCCGTCTATCCATTTGGTCTTATCTATCCAAGGAGCATTTCCCTTTTCTTTACCTAGCTTCAGGCTAGCTGAAATTACCATATAGGCATGTCTCTCAGCTATTTCATGAATCTTATTTCTGCCTTTTTTACTGTCGTACGGTAGATTTTCCCTAGCCATTACAGTAGCCAGACCTATCATACCTACAGCTGCATTTCGCCTCATCTTAGCTGTATAGCCTATGTGTGGTAGCTCATAGTCGGCTATGTCTATGCATACATCAATCATCTTCAAACTATAATACGCTGCACTAAAATATTCCTCTTCTGAAGTTATATTAGGTAGTACTATAGCCGCTAGAGTACATAGAGCTACTTCCCCATTTCCATGATCTTCAGCTTTATATAAATCAGTCATGTGCTGATACGGTTTTGTTGGAAGAATTACTTCCAGGCAAAGATTCGAGCTATAGATAGTTTCTTTGAAAGGAGTGTGTTTATTAGCTTCATCAATAAACAGATAGTGCATCCTTGGCACTTCATATGTCTGCTGGCCTATCAAAGCAGCTATCTTTCTAGCGCTCACATATTTCTTTATAAAAGTATCGTCTTTCTCGTAATTCGCATACAGCTCTGTAAATCCCTTTAGATCATTAGAATAGAACAGAGCAGTTAAGTCAGGAGCTGTGTGTCCATTAAATAGAAACACGTCCTCACCAGCTGCTACCTTCTTAATGAAAAATTTGTTATATAGTACAGCATGCCCCAGCTGTAGATTTTGCTTATCGATAGGAGTCTTTGGATTCTGCAGCATAGCTATAGTCAATACTTCCGGATCAAAACACGTGAAGTATGATGTACATGCTCCGCCACGACCACCTTGCAAATTAGCATTAACAGAAGCACCTAACACTTTATAGTACGGTAATTTACCTAGATGCTCTATGGTGCCATTTCTGACGCCATCTCCAATAGAGCGGCACATAATGTTAGCGCCTATCCCAGCTGACATATAAGTCTGGGTATAGGCAATGTGATCACCAATAGCTAAAGACCTGCTATTGTCATCTACGGCATATAGACAACACGATGCTAGTCCATAATGGTTTGTACCTAAATTTGTATAATTAGGGGTTGGTGGATTAATTCGATTTAACGAGAAGTGGTCATAATAGTTCTTGACATGCATCATTCTTTCTTCTATAGGCTCTCCTTCAGCCAAAGCCATAGCTAGACGCATGTATGTAAATTGCGGAGTTTCAAACGGAGTGCCAGAGACTCTATCTTGCATCACATATTTATGCAGGATATATTCTATCTGGAAATGAGCCATAGTAAAGTCTCTGGTATGGTCAATCATCTCCTCTACAGCAGCGTAATCCAAATCACTGTAGTGCATATGCCTCATGATATTCTTATTCTTTAGAGATATATGTAGTTCTTTAACTGTAGGTAGTTTATCTTCAAAGATCTTTTTATGTATGACTGCTGCATATAACCTACCTGCCATTAAATAATAAGGCCAGGATTTATATGCTAGACAGCTGTCAATCAGTCTTTGCTGGAGTGCTTGCGACGATATAGTCTCGCCGCAGTCTTGCACTGCATCTAACACCACACTAGACCAATCTATTCTATCCTTTAAGCCCTTAGCAGCCCACTCACCCCATTTGTTTAACTTATGCGGGGTAAAGTCTTCTACAGATCCGTCTCTCTTAATAACTTTTTGGATAAACATAAAACACCTTTATTATTTTACAGACAATGGCCACAAGATTTTACATTTAGAAATATGATTCATTTATGCCTAATAGCTAGAAATTTATTAAGCGCTTTTTTAGATATTTTTATACATGCAGGACACATGGGCATAGTCCTTTTACCGCTAGACGACGTATGTAATACTAAAGTGCCTTTTGGAAAGAAATGCATGCACTTAGGGCAATAGTCCGCTTTTGTAGAAAACACTAAGTCAGTCATTTGAACACCTGTTTTAGAACTCTAGAACTATAGAGTCTTCAGTATCCTTAGTTAAGAAATGCTCTAAACACTGAGCCATTGCGTCTCTATATAAAACATGCTCGTTATTTTTATTCTTATCTATCTCTTTATATCCAAGAGATCCGTTTTTATATCTGACTATAAATCCATAGCTGAATTTATTGGTATAGGCTAATACCAAACTATATATTCCTATTTCTCTAAATAGCTTAGCTATATTATTTCTTTCTTTGTATCTGCGAACGAAAGGATCATTCAAAGATATGTCCGATATATCATTCTTAATGATGTTTTCTTTCTTAGGATGATTTCTGGCATAATCACACAGTTGATCTAGTGTGTCGGATGTCATACCATGCTTTCTTAGGATATTTTTAGTAATACTCATTTTGCCTCCTGTGGAAACTATAAAATTGATGTAGGTAGTAATATTTTAAAAAAGGGCACATACATACGCCAGAGCCTTTTGAGCTCTGGCGTATGTAGTTAGCACTTACCTGCTTTTACAGATTAGCTATAGTCAACGTTAACAGGAGCAGCTGTGGTCGTGACAGGTTCAGTAACCGAAGCAAACTGGATAGGCATCTTGTTGATGACATTAGGCAGATTGATCACAGTGAACTCAGCCAGGATAGGCAGGTTCGTAATGAACCGGAAACGAGGTTGAACCACAGTTTCCTTCGACACAGCGCCGTTACGTGTAACTTGAACAGTCATCGTCAGCTCAGGGCTCCAAGCCAGATTACCGAAGTTCAACGGGTTAGGAGCCGTATTGCGATTTTCATCGAACACGCCGAACGTAACGAAGATCTTACCGGCGACACGAATGTCCAGAGTAGAGACGATACGGACATCGAATTCACCGCCAAGCGTACGAAGATCACCAGTAACGGTCAGGTAGCGTGCGATCACAGGATCCGTACCGATGATAACGGTAGGAACACGCGACTCACCACCAGCCAGAGCATCAGCAGCGGCCTTATACTCCGAATCACGGTACATGCGATAAGCAGCATCACGAACCTTGTTAACCAGAGCCGACTGGATGTCGCTAGCACGCTCATGAGCTGTCAGAGAATCAACAGTCAAGTTCATGTCAATGACTTCGCTATGGTACACAGGGCGCACATAGAAACGGCCAATACCCAACAGATCTGGATCGTTATCGCCTTCAGCATCACTGTGTGTGTTCAGACGGCTGTCAATGTAGTTGCTCAGGAACTGATTGGTAGAAATCAGTTGCGTAACAGCTTGGTTCGACAGACGAACACGAGTAGCCGTGATAAGAGTCTGGATATAAGGAGCATCCGACTGATCAACGCTGTTCACAGGACGAATAGCCGTGATCGGGCTGCGGAGAGGAACGTTATACCGTTGGGTATAGTAAGTCACGTCCACCAGCTGACCACGTTGACGTCTGTTCATGTTCGTACGATAGGCGCGCAGATCGTAACCGAAGATAGTAGCCGAAGCAAAGGCATTAACCAGAGCCAGACCAGCACCAGTAGTCATATCGATCGAATTGCCATTGATATCATGGATATCATAGATGCTGATATTGTTACCATAAACAACAGTATCGCCCAATTCAATATTGCAGCTACCATTAACCGTAGCACCGAGACGAACCACGTAGTTGTTCGTAGCGATGGCCGACAGAACCGACAGAGGAGCACCGGCAATGTTAGTTGTGGAAGCGCTCAACAGAATGCTGGTCGTGTTGAAGTTCAGTTGTTGTACACGATAGTTATTCTGAGTGCTATACGTGAAGTTAGAGAGAGGCAGATTCTCTACATTCAGCTTGATAATATCGGTAGTAGTACCGGTAGTACCGGCAGCAGGAGGCACCTGGATGTACAGATTCGTCAGAGTGATATCGGGATCGATAGCATCTGTGATATCCATAACACCGTTAGCCAACAGAGCATCAGTCTGGCTCAGAGCCAGTAGGTCCATCTTAACACCAACAGCCAAAGGAGCAGTCGGGATAGATTCGCCAGACAACATATAGTTGTACGAAGCTACTTGTGTAGAAGCAACGAAGTTACCGGCAGATTGGGTCCGATAAACCGGGATGATCTGTGTCAGATCATTCTGGATGATGAACGGATTTGCAATAGCACGGATGATGTTGATCTTGTTAAAGTTAGTCAGAGCTCCGCTGATGTTACGCTGAACGTCATTAAAGACGGTCATCAGGCGAGCAACAACGTCGAAACCAACGTTATCAGGAGTAACCACAATCGTCGGGAAGAAAGTTTCGCCGAATTCATCTTGACGGCTAGCTTGCATATTATAAACGATCGAGTAGATCGAAGCATTCCGGTTTTCACGATCGTCATAAGCTTCCATAGAGTAAGCGCGACCATCTTCAACGTCAGTACCGAAGTCTCTGGTGATGTACGACATGTTCTCTGTAACAACCTGAGGAACATTCACTGGCTGTGCGAAATAGGCACGAGCATCGCCAGCAATCAGACCAGCTGCAGTAGCAGCATCAATCTGAGCAGGAGTGATCATACCGGAAATACCCATTTCAGCAGCGATCGATTCGATAGCGGTGCGGAGTTCCATGTGAGCGTTATTCAGAGCAAACTTCTGCTCTTCACTAATGCTCTCCATCGACAAGGCGGCTCTGCTAACCGTTTGAGTCGAAACTGCACTGGTGTTAACGGTGCGTTGAACGAGCTCGATAGCTGTTTCAACCTGGCTGTTAACATCATGAGTGTTGCTTAGCTTCTTATTAAAAATAGCCATGTTCTTACCCTTAAAGAAAGAAAGAAATCAAACATATTCTACATTATCCTGCTTGAATTTCAGTAAAGTCAAGTAGGTGGAATATAAAACACTAGATGCAGTATTCTCAATACTGCTATATTGATATATCACTTTTAAGCATTCCGAAACAAACTTTAGTGTGTTGTCTCTAACTTTAAGTGCTCCTATTGTAGGATCATTTATAACTATTAAGTAATTTATTTGTTTAGCATCTATAGGATGAATGCTAGGTGTCTTAATGATACTATCAGAAACTTTATGGAAAGTGAATGATAAGTCATTAGATAACGGTAGTGATTCTGTATTATTATAGATTTGTATTAATTCTTTTTTTCGTTCTGTCACTCCTATGTATATGTTTTCAGTGATACTCTTTCTATTCCCTGAAAAGTTTATGAATTCATAACTGTAAACTCCGCTAATGCCGTTCTTATATAGCCCACCGAAAATCATTTCATTAAAAGCAAATACAGATATCAGATCATCTACGCTGAATACTTCTAGTAAAGTGTCCATGTCGTTGAACATATCTATATCTTTACCACTTCTAACGTAATGCTTGAATACTTCATCACGCACAACGAAAAAATTTACAGATCCGGATATAGCTCCAGGGCGACATAATGGGAATACGGATCGATCCATGAATCCGGAATTACCGACATTCATGTCCGATAAATCATTAGTTATTGAGGGTTCCATATCAGCCCTTTTTTGGATTAAAAAAAACTACTATACATCCTTCATAGTATGTTAGAAATAGTCCAGTTCAAACATGAGAATACAATGGATAATAAACTACTGTTGATTAAATCTGCTACACTATTATTTAGAGAGAGTCAACTACCTATTAAAACAGATAGTAGTGCTGACCTAGTCCGTACTGTAATTAAGGCGGTAAATCTAAATGACATTAGTAGCGTACTGAGTACCGATAGAGATATGATCATCGGTATGAAGGACTTGATATTAGAGATGTGTTCTAACGATATCAATCACGAATATTCTAGAAATGATTTAATGCAAAGATTCAAGATCATTTTAGGCAATAATGAAAAGCTATATGAGGCTGTAGAGCAAGGAATAATGGAAGAACTGACTGAAAGTCAGATTAAACGGAATATAACTAACATTAGAAAGTCTATTAATAATCATTTCAAAGAACAAAACATAGAAGCTATTTTAACTAAAGCTTCAAACATGTTTAGGTTTCAGAGAAACAATATTTCTAATGTAAACGAATTTGTAGCTAGTATTATTGACCAACTAGAACCTTTGCAAGTTAGTCAAAGCGGTGCTGATCCAGCTGTGGTTGGAGACGTAGATATAGGTAATGAAGAATCTGTATCTGCGGTATTCAATCAAGTCAAGAATAAGACTGGTGGCGGAGCTATACTTAAGACTGGATTTACAGCACTCAATAAGATGCTGCAGGGTGGTTTCAGGCGAGGTGAAATGGTAGTCATTGGTGCTCTACAGCATAAATATAAGACTGGGTTTACATTATCGCTATTCCAGCAAATAGCTGTATTAAATAAACCTACACCTAAAGATCCTAGTAAAAAACCATTATTATTAAGGATCTCATTTGAAGACGATATTACTAATAATCTACAATTTCTATATCAGTCATTAAAATTTGACGAGACTAGAATGGATGTATCTATAGATGGAATATCTGTAGATGAAATGAGTAAATACGTACAGTCTAAGATGCAGGTAAATGGATACCATATAAAACTTTTACGTGTGGATCCAACACAATGGACGTATAAGTCTATCTGTAATACCATCATAGACCTAGAAGCTCAAGGATATGAGATAGAATTACTGATGCTTGACTATTTGGCTTTGGTTCCTACTACTGGTTGTAGGAGCGATGGCCCTATGGGTACTCCTGTTAGAGATTTATTTAGGAGAATCAGAAATTTTTGTGGTCCTAAAGACATAGCTGTAATTACACCACATCAATTATCTACAGAGGCTAAACAGCTCACTAGAATGGGAATACCAGAAGCATCCTTTGTTAAAGAGATTAATGAAAAAGGATACTATGCTGAAACAAAGCAGCTGGATCAAGAAGTAGATCTAGAGCTATATATCCATATAGCTAAATATAACAAAGAGAGCTATCTGACAGTACAGCGAGGAAAGCATAGAATACCTACTATTCTGCCTGAAGAAGATAAGTATTTTATGTTAAAATTTCCTAGAGGCATGCCTATACCTTCTGATAGAGATGGTGAGGACCAGTCATATAAGAAGTATCCTCAACCTACTAATAGTGGCGATAAACAATTTACATTTTAGATGCAGTTTTGTAACGGACGACATATCAGACTCCATAGCCGTAATTGGCTATGGAGTCTGATGTCAGTTTAGCAATTTACACCTGGAGTAGGACCGGTTCCTCGTGAGAAGAAAGTGGCCTGGTTCAAATTACCACCAGCTACCACCGCATTGGTTGTGTATGTGTAGATCGATGTAAGCGATATTATTGACGAATATGTTCCGGAATACCCACCGGAAATTGCTCCGACAGTACAGTTGGTTGCGGAGGCTTGTTTCTCCACCGTATAGGATAGATTACCGCCAGATGCCTCTGCAAAGTTGGAATACATGTATATTGTAGTGTAACTAACTGCTGCCCCACCGTTCAATCCTCCGCCTACAAACACGCCCTCTGTCGTATTTCCTATACCGGCAAGCTGTTGAATTTGGTTGCCTGAATAGTTGCTAGAAGCTGAAGTGTTGTTGGCATAGGTATAATAGCATAAACTATTAATAAAGGCGTAAGCACCATATCCGGCGACAAACAACCCAATGGTGGAATTACCAGATGACCCACAATTAGCCATGACATATGGTAACGCCCCTCCAGTAACAGATGTTGAACTACTGTATGTATAGACGTTAGTGGAACTTACTGGTATTGACCCATAATTCCACCCTCCTGCTACGACACCAACTGAGTTATTCCCGGATGAACCAGATTCATAAATAACAGTAGACAAATATACCGACTCAGTTACTACGGAATTATTACTATAGGTATATGTCGAAATATTGCTGAAAATGGTTCCGCTAGAAACAGATTTGCCGCCATACAAATAGCCAGTACTTCCAGTAGAGGTAGCGCTGGGAGATATAGCAGTATACGACATATTGGTTCCAGCAGCATATGTGTTGTTGCTAAATGAATATATGTTTACGTTGCTTATGGAGTTATTTGCTTGCTGTCCTGACGCCAAGTCAGCTCCTCCGGCGAATATAGCTATATTTGGAATCCCGGTAGGTACATCTACACTACTGACTATATATGGCAGTACATTCACACCGACATTGGGGCTACCTGCCGCCATGCCAAATCCGCCTACAGCCAGATGGCCTCCGGCTACAAATGTGTTAGAGGTATAGCTATATATGCAGGTATCGTACAGAGCTATGGTGGTAGTGACTCCGGAGCCCACTATGCCTGTGGAGGCATTTCCAGTAGCTGTAGAGCCATACGCTGGATAGTCTAGATATGCTCCGGCAGCTGTGGTAGCCGTGCTATAGGAGTATATGGAGCTAATAGACACTGGAGCTCCATCGCTACCCTGGCTAAATACAGCTACGGTGCTATTGCCCATAGCCGATAGCATATACGCACTATAGCTCAGTGTGCCAGCAGCTACGGTGCTATTAGTCGAATAGTCGTATAGGCTGGTGGTGGAGCTATATGAGCTAGTATAGCCACCTCCAAATATAGCCACGGCGTCATTACCAGCCGCAGCTAGACTATATGCTCCATAGCTCATGGTGGCTCCGACAGCAGAGGTATTAGAGCTGTAGGTGTATAGTGAGCTATTAGAGGCTATGGCTGTGTTATAGCCGTTTCCAAATACGGCTATAGTGGCATTACCGGCTCCAGCTAGCCCATACGCCGAATAGCTCAGTGCTCCACCAGCCGATACTGCATTAGAGCTGTAGGTGTACTGAGACGTACTGGACACATAGTTAGCTCCTGTGGAGCTACCTCCGGCAAATAGAGCTAGGGAGCTAATAGACGTACAGGCTCCATAGACCATACCGGCTCCTAGGTCTGTACCCTGCACGGAGCTATTATAGCTATAGGTGTATATAGATGTGGCTGATTGGACGGTGAGTCCCTCAGGGCTACCTCCTCCAAATATAGCTGTAGCTGGCTGGTCTAATGCGGCTATAGCAGCCTGTAGTGCCGACACATCAGCACCGGAGCCCAATTGCACCCATTCGACACCATTATCAAACCAGACTATGTTAGTAGAGCTATCTTGGACTGTACGTCCGAATGTGCCGGGAGCTATACTGGACACTGAGACCAGAGGTAGCTGAGGTGGTTTACTAAATAGCATCGATGGCTCCTATGAATTTAAATACTGAAAAATAAGTCATCTGATTATTTAAAATTTTACACATATACAGAGATTCTATAGGTAGAATTTAGATCTACATATATAGGAGAATCGTCGTGAGTTTTTCTCTAAAACCAGAATTTGAAACAGCCCCCGTAGTTAAAGCTCTAATTAATATTGGTGCTCTAATGGATATACCTACCGGATACTACATGACCGGAGTCCATGGAGAATCAGTTCTGAACGGAGGTTTGGGTCAGTTAACTGGTGTGGTAGGTATAGGTAATAGTTTTAAATCCACTATTCTGCACTATATGTCTCTGAGTGCTATGGATAAGATTACTGCCAGTGTAGAAACTAGTTTAGGAACATATGACACCGAAGTCAACACGCATATAGAAAGACTGCTTGCACTAGCTAAACGGTTTCCATTTATCGGCAACATGGATCTGATAAATACAGGCCTTTGGAATATTACAGATAAGACTATGTACTACGCTAATGAGTGGTACGAGATGCTGAAGAAGTTTCTTAAGGGTAAGAAAGATAATGCATCTAAAATTTTAGTAGAGACTCCATTCCTAGATAAGGATGGTAAGACTCTGATGAAAATACTGACACCTACATTTAGTGAGATTGACTCTTTCAGCGCCTTCCAAACGGAAGATGTAGCTAAGATTCAAGAAGAAACTGAATTAGGAGACTCTAGCGGCAATACCATTTACATGCGTCAGGGATTAGCTAAGAATAGATTTTTAATGGAGATGCCTAAAGAGTCTATGTCAGCAAATCATTACGTATTGATGACTGCTCACGTAGGTAAAGAAATTCAGATGGCTAGTGGTCCAGTGCCACAACCTCCAGCTAGAAAGTTATTACAGTTAAAGAATGGAGATAAAATTAAAGGAGTAACTGATCAGTTTTTCTTTCTGATGAGCAACTGCTGGCAAACTGTCACTGCAGCTCCATTGATGAATCAAGGAACTAAGACTGTAGAGTATCCTAAAAACTCTGATGATAATGTGGTAGGTGATAACGACCTACACATAGTGACCATGCGCCAGCTGAGAGGTAAGTCTGGGCCATCTGGTGCAGTGATAGAAATTATCGTGTCGCAAATAGAAGGCGTATTGCCAGAATTGACTGAATTTCACTATATAAAAGGCAGTGATAGATTTGGCATATCTGGTAGCTTACAACACTATAGTTTAGATTTGTTGCCTGATGTCAAGCTTTCACGAACTACTGTGCGCGGTAAGATAGATGAGAATCCTAAACTCAGGAGAGCTCTAAATATTACTGCCGAAATGTGTCAGATGAAGCAGTATCATAAATATGACATTTTGATGTGCACTCCTAAAGAATTATATGATGACCTGATTAAGTTGGGTTATGACTGGAATGTATTGTTGGAAACTAGAGGTTGGTGGACTGTCAATAACGACAAACACCCAATTAAGTTTTTGAGTACTCTGGACTTATTGAAAATGAGAGCGGAGCTTTATCGGCCTTACTGGATGGACAAAAAATGACAAAAACAATTACTAAAGATGAGGCACTGGATATTATCAATTCGGAAAAGCCGGAAGGAGATATCGATCTAGTGCTAGAAGTACGGAACATGCTGGTTTCTAGCGGTCTAGCTAGCCAGCTAGAGACGGCGTATGACTGTAATAGGTATATCACAGATGCAGTCAATAAAAACTCAGATATACAGAGATTCTATCTGAATAGATATTGGAACATTCAGCTGATGAGTGCTCCGGAAGCCTCTATAGAAGAGAGGTATTGCTTACTGCCTGGAGGGGATACTAAAGCTTGGTTAGAGATATTCCAAGCTAAAGTACTACCTTTCATTATTAAACACAGACTACCCGTGGCTATCTAATCATGGCTAAGAATAGGAAAGCTGCTGAGGAATTCATAATTAGTAGTATTTCTAAAATAGTTAAAGGTAAGTTTAATATAGAGAGATATAAGAAGTATTTCAATTCTTTATCAGATAAAGAATTTGATGACTTCATGAAGGATCTAAAGTCTGAGGATAAATTTCTAACTATTCAGCTGCCTAACTTCAGTGAGTCGGATATCACGGTGGAGAATAATGTTAAGGTAGCTGATCAGCTAGGATTGAGTTTTTTCCAAGGTCTATGGATTGGTCCTACTGGAGACACTCCGAAGTATCTCACTCCGGTTAAGTATCTCGTTATTGACTTACCTTTAAGAAGAGCATCGCAGATGTTGATTAAGAAGATAGCTGTGGCTGAACATACTAGGACTACAGACATGTATACTGGTCAGGTAGCTGGAGACTCTAAGACATCTAAGATATCTTTCCCTGAACTACAAATAGCTGCAGCTATGAATTTAGACAATAGCATGGTAGAGCTGATTAAATACAGGGGCGGAGATATTAAGGGCGGTTATGCTCTGGATGCCATGCTGAAGAAGTATGGTCACGCCAGTATAGCTACACTGTCTAAATACGCGTCTGGTGTAGAATCAACAGACACGCTAAAGACTTTCCTGAACTGCTGTCATCTGAAAAACACTCTATGATAAAATCTAGACTATTCGTAGAGTTCGACGCTATATTCGACACCAGAGCAGCTACAATATATAGCTATGGTGAGCAAGCTGTTCTGGATAACATAAATGAGAAATACTTTATCAGAATAATCGATCGATTTAAAAATATTGACTATGATGATTTCAAAAATAGATATGCAGCTAGGGACAAGAGAGCTATCTTTAACTCTGTTACTACTCCTGTGTTGTACATGGTATCTGACTTTGTAGAGTCCACTATTGTAAACTCTATAAATAGTCCAGATAAAATGATACCGGAAATAATAATCAATACATATCCATATGTATTGTCGGAAGAAGAAATAAAGCTAATACAAGAAACTTTAGTTAACTACACTAAAGGGTATGCTGAGATAGTATTCGTACATATGGCTATATCTGAAATCACACCTATGTATGTCAGAGATAATCTAAGCATATTAATTTTATATGATTACCCAGTATGGCTAGAGACCCATAGCGCTACTGGAGATCTAAATAAAATTACAGCTCCATCTACTACTTTAATAGGCCCAGAGATATTCTACATTGATCCGGATCCATCTATAGTCAGAATGGCTGATAGTTCTAAGATAAATATATTCAGAGCTATGGAAGACTATACGTCTCCATTTATAAATCTTAAACTATTACCTATCTATATATTTAGTATGGCTATAAAGTACGAGGGAGTTAAACCAAACAAATCTCCATAGCCGAAAGTGGCTATGGAGATTGTATGTCTTTTAAGCATTTATACCCACATTAGGACTGCCTGCAGCCATACCGAAACCACCGTTGGCTAGATCACATCCATAAATAGCTGTGCCAGTACTGTAGTCGTAAATAGATGTGGAGAACATAGCCATAGGAGCTACTATGCCTCCTCCAAACACACCAGTAGTCGCATTACCTGTACCAGCTACTGCTTGAGCTGCATATGCTATATTAGATGCAGCAGCATAGGTACCGGAGCTATATGTATATAGTGAAGTAGTCGACACCGGAGTTCCACCAGAATTACCTGCTGTAAATATAGCTACAGTAGATATGGACGCAGCAGCCAACAATAATGATGAATACGACATATTTCCTGTGGCTATAGCTGTGTTAGTGCTGTATGTATATAAAGAAGATGTAGATAGATATGTTGCATTGTATCCACCGCCAAACACAGCTTCTGTAGCGTTACCTGCTCCAGCCAGACCATATGCAGTATATGATAGCGCTCCACCCACAGACACTGCATTAGTAGAATATGTATATACAGATGTAGTCGAGACAGCAGCTGTGCTATACCCACCAGCAAATACACCTACCGTGGTATTGCCAGCCGCAGCCATCGAATAAATGCCAGCAGATAGCGAGCCTCCAGCTTTAACAGCATTGCTAGAATATGTGTATTCCGAGCTAGTAGATATATAAGTAGATCCATCTGGACTGCCTCCCATAAATAATGCGGCAGTACCGGTGCTAGAACACGCACTATATACCGTAGCACTGTTTAGATTGCTTCCTTTCACCGATGTATTATAGCTATATGTGTAAAGCGATGTTGTTGATAGGAAGGAAATAGCTTCAGGGCTACCGCCTCCAAAAATAGCTGACTCTGGATTGTTCAGTGCAGTAATTGCAGCTTGGAGTGGAGCTATTTGAGAGTTCAGCGCTAAATTGATCCAGGCTGTACCATTATCGAAGTACATGTTTCCAGATACACTATCGATAGCTACTCTGCCGTTCTCTCCGGCAGCTATGTTAGATATATCTAAAACAGGAAGTTGCGGTGGTGTCATAAACTGCATTATTCAGTCTCCTCTTGGATGTCAGGTAGTTCAACGGTTTTTCCAGCTAGGTCATGCGTGCAATCATTTAGAAATTGTATCATTCCGTCAGTAATGTAATAATGACATATATGTTCTTTTTTCTTTTGAGGCCATGGATTTTTTTCATACTCTTCCAAATTTTTTGGTGTTACCGGAGGAGTCCATATATGCCGGGTATACAAAATAGATGGTGTAGCAGTCGGTTTGTATAAATTGCCATTGAAATTCCACCTGGGTCGTGTAGTTTTATCATCACCCACGTATATGTAATGTCGATGATTACATCCTGGACAGATGAAGTACAGCAAATCATCTTGATAGTTAGCTTTCATTAATTCTCCGTAAGTTAATTTAGATTGGCTCAATATCTATGTGCCCCACAGTCAACTCTCCTTCAACTATCGTACCGACATCTACGTCGCTACCAAGACATGGGGTAGACTGTCTTTTACCAGTATATAAATCTCTAGGAGTTTTTAACAGCAATTCAGCTATCAAGTTGGAATTCTTTTCCATATTACTATTGGCTTTTTCCTCATTCCTTATCTTAGCTTTACCTAACACCGATCTATCTAATCCATCTAAGCTACCTAACAGTAGGCGTATACTGTCTCCGTCATCAGGAATTTTTCCATTTTCTGTTAATTTGTTTATGATATTCTTACGGACGCTAGCAGTGAGTTCTAATAATTTACTATCGTCATCTGACAAAACTGAATCATTACTCATGGTGTTGTTCCTGCTCTAAAATTTTAAGTAACACAGTCATACTATTGACATACTTTCTATCGGAGGATCGATGTGGGAACTGATTAAGAAATCAATTTCTGATTATTTCCTGGTGTATTTGTTCAAAAATAAGGACAGCGGAGAATCCAGAAAAATAAAAGACAGAGATATAAAAGCTATATCTGATTTAAAGAAAATATCTTTACAAGCTATTGGTAAAGCCAACACAATAGAAATGTCTGGAGTTAGGATATATTCTAATTTCGATAGCTTAGAAACTTTAAACAGATATGTAGAGCAAGGTATATTAGATATAAATAGGAAACTGTCTGTATCTAAGCCGTTCAATAAAGAAGATAAAGTCCTATATCTATGTGACTTTGTAGGTTATATAAACACAAACAATAATCTAAAAGAATACTTTGCTAAGTTTAGAGAAAATTGCATAATTTTCTTACGTAAGTATGCTGAACTAAATTCTACAGTAAGTCCCACTTTAAACGAGCAAAAGGTAATTAGAAATTATCAGAATGTATATATACAGATACAAAATATAGCCGAGCAGCTATCTAAGATTAGATAGATTTGGAAATATGGACGATCATATATCATCTATACGAGAACGGCCTCTATACAAATCGGAGTAAAATTTATGGCTATGGATAAGGTACATAAGAAGACGACAAGTAATAGCGTCGAAAGCGTTCTATCTAAGTTATTCAGACAGATATCGTATAATCTGAGTATGCAGACAATCGTCTCCAGCATCAATGCGTATTTGATACGAAGGCATAGAGGAGGCACGGTCAGAGAGTTGAGTAGCTCTCGTGGAAATATTCAGAAAGAATTGAACTCCGAGACTATGAGCTGGAAGGTATTTTGTAGAGCGCTGGAGATCATCAATGTTAAGAAATTCACCATCAGCATTGATGTAGAGTGGCATAATGGTCGAACTACTGTTCATAAACAGACTGTAGTTTTCAGCGATATTGTGAATCAAAATGTAGACGGTGAAGAAGATGGATGAAGAGTTTGTAAGTAAGGTACGGAAAATCCTCATAGATGTGATAGATGAGGAATACAGTCGATTCAATGAGTTGGATCAGGAAATAATAAAATTATGGGTAGGAGGAATATACTATGAGCAAAACATATATGCCTTGTTGCATGGTAAGGTGTTTCAGGATATAATTTCGTATGTTTTCTCAAATGAGGCGGTACTGTCATTCTTGTTAGCTGTAACTGTAAACTTTAATCAGCGTATTTATTTCCTTAATACACAGTCTGGTTCAGCTAGCAATCAGCTCATTAGAAGTATAGCAGACGGACTTAGCTCTTTAAGTCTATCTTTAGACAATAATCTAAAAGGGGAGATTCCGACATATCTAACTGATGGCATAGACTATCCGGCGGCTTCAGTAATTGATCGCCTGGAAAAGAATCGTATTATGGTAGCTGTATTTTCCATACATATGTTCGCAGGAAGCAGCCATATATTGACTGTACCTGGGGCAGAACCAACTCATCGTGAATAAAGGAAGTTAAAATGAGCAAAGAAAACAAAAGCCTCTTCGGCAAGACACAGCTCGGTGTTCTTCTAAGGGACGCTTTGTTAAAAAACGAAAAAAGCTACTCTTCGTTCAAGAACCGAAATAAGAACAAGAAGTTCCATGCTATCGATATCCCTGACTTGCCTGCCATTGAAACACTCGGAAATGACGGAGTAGATTATCTGCGTGTAGGCTTTAATAGTAAAACAGATTTGGGAAAATCTCTTTCTCCTGACTTCCCAATTGGTTTCACTCACGATGTATTAGGTAAGTTTCTGTCAATCCAGGCTTTCTGGATCTGGATTCGTGCCGAAGAAAGGACTGACGACCTTAGAAACTTGTCTCGTCATGAAGTCTACAAATACCAGCAAATCGACAAAAACGCAATTAACTACAATTTTAAAAATTACAAAGCTGTGGTTATGGATGCATGCTATCGACTCATCGTCAACACTCCAGAAATCTCAGGAGAGATGAAAGGGAGTGTTCTGCCTTTCGATATGGTATATATGGACAAAGCATCCAAAAAGCTAAATCGGCCAAGTTATGCCGTGTGGTATATATATGGTCTTAATGAAATCCGCAATGCGCTGAAGGAAGATAGACTGCCTGATTTCGTTAAGTTAATGGATGATCCAACGGTAAGTATTTCCCAGTGTTTGGAGTCTTTGATCTAACATACCTATTGAGCTACCTCCCGCTGCTGGAGGTAGCTCAATATCATATGACTATTTTTTTTAGGAGAGCGAGATGACTGTATCTGCTCAACGATTTACATTTAAAGACAATCAGACTAATGTACCTGTAGCTAATTTAACTACACAGACTAGTAGCAATTTACTTAACACTCCGTCTAATGATCTACAGACATTATGTCAGAATATATCCAATCTACTACACTCTAACCATCTATCGTCGATAGAGAATTCCCTATCAGGTAATTCTTTAGTTTCTAGTACATTGAGTGCAGTTAAGTCTTTTGCATCCACTGTAGCATCTGACGTATCGTCTACAGTAGCCGCAGCTAAAGGGGCTCTCCAGACTGCTGTTTCCGATATTGGCTCCGGAATAAATGCAGTTGTCGGTGGTATAGAAGGTAATTGTCCTTCAGCTACATCTGCAGAGAGTTCTATATCTTCAGCTGCTAAAGGACTAGCTGGGAATAGCACTGTAAACGGCATAGCTAGTAATTTGGGTCAATTAAGAATTACTAAAGATTTCTTTTCGTCCGGAATAAATCTAACAGCTACTCCTTCAGCCGTTCTGAATAGTGCCGCCAATTCTTTACTAGGCAGCAACCCACAGGCTGCTAGTGCATTAAAACAACTGTCATCTACTTGCCAGAATACAATTCTAGCTGGATTTGTTCCTTCCGGTCAAAGTACTAATTTAGTTAGTTGTGCTAACGGTGGCACCAGACAAGCCAGCGTAGGCAGCTGTAATATAAACCAGTATGCTAACCTTTTAGCAGCTCAGAATGGCGGAATTTATAATCCAACCATATCTAATCAATATAACATGGTAAATACAGCTTCTTTATTAGGTATAGCTGGGTATAAGCAAGGACTGTGTGGTGTTTTCACGGCACTTACGTCTAATGTAGATAATGTCGACGCTTTAAGTAAAATAGCATCTAATATGTTAGGATCCGCAGCTACTGGTAAAGATATGTTATCGGTTATGGATATTGGATCTAGCTTAAAAGGCGGTAATGTTCCTTCTGTAGTTCCTGGCATATCTTCAGTTATATTAAGTAACTATCAGCAACCCTCTGAAATAACTAACTCTAAACTAGGTAATTTTTCTAATAACTTTCTATCGTCACTATCTAATATTGACTCTAATTGGTCTACCGACAGTAACACTGGACTGCCTTCGGTTGTTAATCTAGGAGGAATTAATAGTTCCAATTCTAAAAGTATAAACACACTACTAAGAGCTAATAGTAACAGCCAGGCAGTTAGTCCATCTACAGACGGATCAGTAGCTCCAGGCTCAGTCAGTAGCTACTTATTAGTAGGTAATAATTTCGACACCAGCAACACTACGTCTAGCTTACTTTCATCTATGCTTTGACATATAGACACCACCCTTGCCAGTAAGGCAAGGGTGGCATTCTTTGACGGAAAAAAACACAGTCATATATAATCAATATGGCTTTTTAAGTCAGATCAATAGTGGTTTGGCAAAAACTTTAGGAGAAAAAAATGTCTGAGATCGTATTTACTACAGCCCTGGCTCTTGGTAGCGACATTGAAGTGAGCAATCTGGTAAATATCACTTTGAAATATGCTGAAGACGATCTTAATGCCGTAAATATCAAGGCAAGATTTGTAGGGTCAGATATCGGTCTCGAACTATCAAGCAAAGACATCAGTAAGATTGTTACAGCTAATAGCAGTCTTTTCACGGAGCTTGGTTTAGATCCAGAATGTTTTAAGCTGGAATTGAAGCCAGATCTGAGTTTCAATATTCGTACATATGGTTCCAACTAAACTCATGGAGGTTGTAAATGGACACTCTGATAAAAATGCTTGAGAAACATTTCCGGTGTAAGGTTAAAAGCCTTTCGGCCACTGAAGATTCACGAAAAGTAATCGTCAACGGGGTTGAATATCCAGTAAGTGAATTCTCTACCAAAATAGTTACTGAGCTTTACCTGGAGCTCGGTATTACTGGATAACGCACTTAGCTTCTCAGCAGGGAATATCCGTACATTTAAATGAATTGCCACGGTGGCCCTAGCGGCCACCATGGCAGTTTCTTTTTTTGTATTTTTTATAGTAACATATCATATTTTTGTGTAACTTACCATTGGAGGTTTAAAATGACCGATTTTAAAAGAATCAAGGCTAGAATAAGAGTAACCAACGCTACTACGGATATGTCTACAGCAAGACAGCCTTTGGTTGGTGCGTTTATGGTATACACCAGATATCTGAATGGGTCAGATAGCGATGTATATATTAAAGAAAGAATTGGGACTACTGTAGCTATCAGTAAAATGGATTATGTCGGTAGGAGAAATATAACCCAAAGAACTACAGGTGTGACTCCTGGACACTCGGCTGGAAATTTCGAATATAGCGACGATACAGTACCTACATATAACGAATTCATGGTAACAAAGTCATATGTGATAACTAGCAAATATGCTCGTGAGTTTTTCGCCACAGCTAATGCTTATATAGATAAAATCGCTGAACATGACAGGAATTGTGAGAATAATAAACATGACAAAGAAAACGATCCTTTGTATCTGCTGTATATGGAATATCTGCATCAGTATAACAAACTTCCTCAGGATGGAAACCCAGCATATAGTGCAGAGACTTCGACATATAACATAGCTTTAAATTACATCTTCGACATAAGCTCCTTACGCATAGACAATAATGGCGTCAAAATAAAAGAGATTAACAGCGATGCTGATTTCATATTAGGATATAATGATCATCTCGACCTAGTAGTGTCTTTAAATAAAGATACTGGTAAGTATGACCATCCATTATCTACGACAGCTTTGGTAGATGAAAGAGCTAATGAAATATATAAAAGCATAAAAGGCAATGTTGTAATTGTTGAGATTGTTGATAACTCGAAAAAATGTTCTGCTAAATATATGCGGCTAGGAAATAGCGTAATAAAGATTACTCCTGTGATAGATCACTCCAGAGAAGATGGAGTCGTCATATCTAAGTATATTTATAACAATGGAATAGGTATTCTGGACGGACCTCCTATTACTTGTTCTTTTGAAGAGATGGAAGAGAAAGCTGGCTTGTATAGTACTATTGAAGAAGCCGAAAGCTTGGGTAATCTGGATAAAAATAGAGATAAAATAATCGATGGGTTGAAAGAAGAACTAACGGCATTGAAAATTAAAGCTGCTCTGGATAAAGAGAAAAATGCGTTGGAATTAGCTCAAGTCAAAACTGACGCTAAAGAAAAAGAAGAAATGCTCACAGAGAAGATGAGAGCTAGAGAAGACTATTATGATAGTAGGAAGAAAGAAAGGTCCGACTATTATGAAGAAAGAAGTTATGTAAGAAAAGACAGCAGCGAGATAGTGAAATGGATTCCAACTATCGTTGGTGGTGTGTTAGGTATAGCAGCGATAATCTACGCTAAGCAAAAATAAAAAAAATATCCGCAGGTAGCATCATGTGTTAATGATGTATGTATTTTGAAAACATGAATCGGGAGTTTCTTATGCAAGAATTATTTTCAAGAATGATAGAAAAGCACACTCCGAAATCAAACCCCGATATAATGAACGGGGTTGTTATAAATTACATGCAGAATTCGTTAGACTATGTGGACTCTGTCTTTAAGTCGGCATCTGAATCTTTTCCTAAAGGTTTAGAATATCTTGGGTATGAGAGATGTAGTCCCGTGGAAGAGTTCGAAGAAGTAACCAGACCTAGAAACGGCAAGAGGCAGTTTGATCTAGCCAGAAATGATTTATATATGGTCAAATATTTCTTCCGGTTTAATGGAGAGGACTTGCCTCCTAGGTATATTTATATGCCGAACATAGGAGAGGCCGGGATGTTTTATATCGGAGGTGTGAACTTCCACATGACTCCAGTTTTATCTGACAATGTCATATCCCCAGGCTTAGACACTATCTTCGTTAAGCTACTCAGAGATAAGGTTATTTTCAGGAGATTGTATCATACCATGGTCGTGAATGATGAAAGAATCATGACTCAAATTGTGTGGTCTGCAATCTATAGAAAAAACCAAACAAAAAATACCAGGACTACTAAGGCGGTTACATGTCTGGCGCACTATCTATTTGCCAAATATGGAGTCACTGGAGCTTTTAGAAAGTATTGTGGTTTTGTACCTGTATTCGGAGATGAGGAAATCACAGAAGTTTTATATCCTAAAGATAAATGGATGATCTGTGAATCTATAAAGATGAAACCAAAAGACTTTATGGGTAACTTCTACACTCCTAATACTATTAGAATGGCAATTCCTAAAGACCAGTGGAATATGAATGTACAGGCATTAGTATCCGGGTTCTTTTATGTGGTAGATTATTTTCCTAGTAAGGTGCGTGTGAAATATATCGATAATGTCGATATGTGGATGGTGCTTCTAGGACATATAATCTTCAGCGGTAATTATAGCGACAGTAAATTATTCAAGGACATAGAAAGCCACTTTATCTCTCTGAGTGAGTATGTGGATGCGATTGTAATAGATAAGCTGAAGAAGCTTAATTATACTATCTATAACTTTTATGACTTGCTGGCTGTAATACTGAAAGACTTTAATTCCATTATCGTCAGATCTAATAAATCGACCAATAATGTTTTCAATAAGACAGTAGAAGTACTCTATTATGCTCTATATGACATCACGTCTGGTATATTTAGAGTAAACTTCAAACTGAATAAACTAGCTGCTAAAAAGGAATTGACTGCTAGAGAAGTAGTTGAGGTTTTCAATAAGCAATTGAAGACTGGAGCTATATTCTCTCTATCTTCAGGAAAGATAGTAACTGGCAGTGTAGGGTATAGTGGAGATCACAAGTATCCTAAATTGACTTCAATTCTAACTGAGCAAGAAAATCTACCTGGAGCTACAAGAGGTAAGAAGAGTAAAAAGACTGTGACTGAAAAGAATAGGATTCATACATCCATGCTAGAAGTCGGCTCTCTTTTGTTTCTGCCAAAATCTAATCCCACTCCTGTAGTTAGGGTGAATCCATTTCTGCGTGTGAATACCGAAACTGGAGCAATTATTCCTAATGAGAAATTTACAGAGCTGTTGGACCGTACTCAAGAAATGCTGAAAGGCACTAGGTCTTCAGTGAATGTGGATATTTTAGAAACAGAATAAATCCAGCTAAAATAGCCCTAGGTTAACCTAGGTCTATTATATCATTAAGAAAGGCTAGTCTATTATGATTGCAAATGCATCAAATATCGAAGTATTTAAATTTGAAGCTAATGACTATTTTGTATTTGGTAGCAATACTGCGGGTATTCACGGAGCTGGAAGCGCTCAGTGGGCTAGGAGATTCTACGGAGCTAAATATGGAGTGGGCGAAGGAATTTGTGGATCATCATACGCTCTCCCATCAGTTTTAGCAAAAGGTACCCGGCTGGATAAGATGAGTTGGGATGAATTCATTGAGCATTGTAATAGGTTCATAGACTTTGCTAGGGATAATTCTGCGAAGAGATTTTGGCTAACTAAAGTTGGCTGTGGCTTGGCTAGATTTGATGAAAAATCTGTATCGTCCTTTTTTCTCAAAGCAGACTTACCTCCAAATATTCTTTTACCTGGCGTTTGGTTAGCTAAAAAAGAAACTAACTTAATCAGAGCTGTGGTTGCCGGATCAAGAAAATACGTAGATAAGGTTAGAGTGTTTCAATCTCTGGACTCCTACTTCCAAAACAATCCTGGTAATATTGCGATAGTTTCTGGAGACGCTACTGGTCCTGATAAGTTTGGTAAACAATATGGTTTAGAAAGAAATATTCCAGTAAAACTGTTTCCAGCTCAGTGGAACGTGTATGGAAATTTGGCTGGGTTTGTCAGAAACAACTTGATGGCTATATATGGAACCGTCCTGTTTGCATACCATATGAATAACTCTAGTGGTACTGCAGATATGATAAAAACTTCTAAGAGGGAGGGGCTTAGTGTTGGAGAGATTATGTCTATTTGAGTGTAGCTCAAATGGGTATTTAAATGGCCATATATCATCAATAAGAGAATATAGTAGGAGATTGACATGGGCTTACCTGTCCCTTATTCCCAAGCAATAACTCCTGTGGTGATATATCCAGACACAGGTCCACCTGCCATGTTTGATTTAGCTGTAGACGAGAGGGTTCGCGGGATAGTACCGGCAATGCTGTCGTCTCTGGCAAACGAACTAGGTAGAAAACATAGCCTAAATGCAGCCAGAACTTTCATATATAATCTAGTCAGTCTAAATGGCTGGCAAAATAATGACTATTTTGAGTTATCTCAGTTTGCTATAGACTTATTACTCTTTAATATGAATAAGGGTTTTATCATCAATCCTTATAGTGAGATTAATAACATAGCAAATCAAGCCATCACTCTTTGGTCATCAAGAAAGGTTTTACAATTCCCAGAACTCAGGGGAGTTGTAGATAGCAGAGTAATATCTGCTTGCGAAGAGAATTCCGTAGTCTTAAATAATTTACTCCAGGAGATTCAGTCGATGTATAATAACCCTTATCATCCCAATCAACAAATGCAAAACGTACCTATGGATACTGTAATGGATACTCCTAATGGCCGTATGATAATGACTCCTAGTGGGTGGCAGCCGTACAATCCATATGGATCCATGTATCAACAGAATAATCCTGGTTTTCAGAATTACAATAGACCTAATACAGTGTATCGAGGTGGGTATATGGGAGGCCAACAGCCCCAGGGACCAGGTGTACTGCAGGGTAACCAGGTAGATAATGTGAACACTAATATCGATAGTCGATTTGGAAGTTCGTATTCTGGAAGAATGCAGCCTGAACCTGTTCGAGAAGAATTTATTCAAAAACCTGAAGTGGCTGTTAAAGAATATACGGCTAAAGACTGGACTAGTAGTGATTCTCAGCCGTATCGGTCTTTGCTAGTCAAAAGTGTGGAGGATGCCGTATATCGCTTGGTGAATGGAGTGGTGACTGAAATAGTTTTCGAAAAAGAGGGGAACCTAATGGACAGAGGTATGCATCGACTGAATTATGTACTCAATGTACCGGTCGTCAATGACAATAGACCGGATGCGATAGTTCAGGATTCTGCTGAAATCTATTCCATTAATAATGTTGAGAAAACTACTAAGTCCAAAGATAAGGCCTCTATGCTGGTTAGCAAGGGTCTTGGTCTCTATGCCTATCTGGACGAGATTGTAACATATTCTGCAGTTAATCTCGTTAAAAGTGGTAGAACCATCCATCGGTGTTTTGGTAATATATTCACACCTATTCCTGGAAAGAGTGATTATTGGAATGTGATTGAGCGCATTGGTGAGGAAACTAACAGCTTCAACAGTACTGCAGCTTTGTTGATGGAAATGGCTGAAGCTACCAATGGCGATCTGGATGCTCTCATGTATATCGATCACATTGATAGGCAATTGACTAATATTATCAATAGTTTCCTAGGAAATAATCTTTCTCTGGAAGGTCTGTCTATTGATTCCTTTTCCACAGATATTGGTGAGCTTAGTCAGTACATTACCAAGCATTTCGGAAACAGCTATGCAAAGTCCCTAGAGCTGTTCGAAATGGAGTTCATGAGATCGTTCTACAGATTAGTCAGAAAAGAAGATACCGTAAGTATCTTTGGATCTGAGTATGATGGTAGAAAGGACGGAATTGTTTATAACTTTACTGTAGATGGTGTCAGTATCACTACAGTAAACATGAGTAGTTCTGAGCTGGAAATAGATGCTGATAAGAACATAGCTCTCATGATTCAGGAAGGTCGGTCTCCCGTGCTGTATAACATCGCAGCCAGTCTGTTTGAGCAAATCAAAAGTCTGGGGGGTGGAACCCCGTTTTATAATTATATGATCACGAGAGAAGGAGCCAGATTCCTATTATATAAAGGATATCTGGGTGCTGACTGCTATCTGATCCGCAAGATTTAAAAGACACACAGACACACAGGCCTTAATTGGCCTGTGTGCCTGTTGTTTTTTTTAGTTTAGTAGAGGATTTGTTATAGAGCTATTACCTTGAACTGCTGCTTTTAGTATTCCAGCCGGAGCTGTATTTCCAACCAGATTAGCCCAATATGCAGGAGATATTAACTTTCTATAGTTATTTATAGTTTTAGCTAAATTTAATTTAGCTCTAGGTATGGCATATATTTGAGAGTATATGTCCTGGCCTGCCAATACAGCTAAGTAGTCCATTAATATATTATCTGCATCCATTCCTATATTTCCATTAAATAGACTGCCAGTACTCACAGGCATGTGCATTATGGAAGATAGATCCATAACACTAAAGCTTACGTCTATAGCTAGTGGAACTCCGGTGTTTGTAAAACCTAAATTGGACACCCCTCTAGTTATAGTGAGTGAGTCTATCATTCCTGTCTGAATCTGTATCCTACCTCTATCCCATAACTGAACCAGGAATGGACTGGTATACGATTGCTTACCTGTTGATAAAGGTAATGCTCCGGCTAAAATCATAGACAGAGGAATGTATATATTCATCATTTGCGATATTGGGTTTCCATATGGACTAATTAACTTTATATTATATGTTGATCTAGGTAATGATGCGGATGAGCTTTGCCAGTGTTTAGGAATATCTATATATCCTTGACCTGCTAGAATACCTAAGGCTGATAATACTCCTTGTCCTAAACCAAATGTAGCTCCAGCCAATACACCTGAAGCCACGTCCTTAACTGTACTAACTAAAGTGTCTGCTAAACCACCAATAGCCCCACCAAGCAAGTTTCCATTCTCTAAGCTGAATCTAGCTTCTCTAGCTTCTGACGATGTAGAATTTATCTTATTAGCTATCTCACTATCCACTGCTGAATTTGAAAATGATTCCGATACTGATCCGGTATAGTCTACTTGAAAGATAGCAAACTCTGCACCATCTCTAATGTTAGCATCAAAATACTTTACTGCAGAAGATATCCATCCAGGAGAAGAAGCCGCGTTACTAGTAGTCGGAGCTGTAGTATTATCTATTATATTTCCATTTGCATCTACAGCTGGAGTAGATCCTTCTGTTTTTATAGGAGCCCCTCCTCTTGGATCAGTTTCTATTCCAGAACTATTTTTGCTGCTTCCGGAAGCCATAAAGTATGAACTGAACATTAGAGCTTCGTTAATATATGCTGCAAAATTATGATATCCTTCTTTTGTATCCACATATGTTTTGTTCCTGGGATCATTAGCATTGTTGCTATTCACATATCCAGTAAAATCAGTAGTAGTCGAAGGGTTTACATCATTATAGTCTTGCGTGAATAAATTATTGGCTAGTACCTGTGGTCTGGAAGCTATAGCAAACACATCAAAATATCCACTAGAGTCCATGATGCCAGGAAACATAGTAGCTAGCTCTTCCATATTAGCCGTATCGAACTGATATAAGTTAGATATTTTTTGGCTATTAGGATTACTAGACAAATATGCTGGCAATAAACCTCTATTAACTGCTATTGTATTTGCTAGCATATTTACTGAAGACCAATATAGATGCATTGTTGGCTTAACAGTATAATACTTGCTTGTTGGGAAAGCAAACAGGCTGCTAACTGCCTTACCTATATATACTGCTGTAGATAGCACGGGAAATGAAACAAACATAGCTATGCCAGTAACCAGCTTAGATATCTTATACGCGGTAGACAGTCTACCAGTCCTAGCTAGTTGAGTAGAATCTGGATCTGCAGCTCCTAGTAAGAAACTCACCAATGAGTTATACTGAGGTACTCCAAATCTCATAAAGATTTTTTGAGCATTATCGTCTATTGCTTCACTATAGTACCTGCCCATTCCGTAGTTTCCGGAAGTATTGAATAGCGTGACGTCATTACGTCCCTTTAATCTACCCTTAACTCGAATATCTGCATATCTAGTATACTGAGCTCTGTTGTTAACAGCTATGCTACTGCCGATTACAGCAGAAGAAAATTTAGATGAAGCACTAGACCAGAATCTATTTACTCCATCAGCAGGATTACTAAGAAAGCTATTACCTATCATGAATGACTGTTTTAGCCAATCTTTATCCAGTAATGTACTAGGTATGTCGGCTACCAATTGAGACTGACTAGCCATTATTTGCTTAGAGTTAACTCCAGCTATAGTAGCGTCTCTAACAGGCGTAGTATTTACATTGTTTAATGGAATGCTGCCAGGGGAACTAGCTGGTATAGCCATTTCACTTCCTTTTAAATTTCGTCAGAAGATATATGCCAACCATAGCTTTTTAAGGCTATGGTTGGCATATTGTCTCTTTAGCTATTTCTATTTAAACTAACAGCAGGTTTTGGTACCTGAGTAGCCTGTTTTCCAGGTGCTTCTGCATTACCAGAGGTCTGAGTCTTAGCACCACTGGAATTAGAAGCAATTTTATTAATACTATCCAGCATCTGTTTCTGTACAAGCAGAGATTGGTTTAGTATTCCAGACACATCAGATAATCCTTCATGAACTTTCTGCATATGGAACCCCTGACCTACCTCTGCTGGAGATGCCTTAGTTATAAATTTAGCAGGAGTTGGTACCGCTGTATTCTGTCTAGTAGTTTCTTTAGCTGTAGGTATATTTTGAGAATATGATCCAGTTGTTCTATTTAAAGCCATTGGATCATTATTACTCACTAAAGGTTTACTATTAGGAGTTTGTGGAGTCTCATTTGTTTTAGCTACATTATCCAAACTAGGCCTATTAATAGGAGCTGCTGGTTTTTTATCTCCAGAAGCTAATTCAGGTCCGGATATATTTAATCCAAATTGAGTAGCTCTCTTGTTCACTAGAGTATTTATTCCGTCATAAAACTGAGCTACAGTTAGGGCATTACCATTCTTATAAAATAGAGATTGGTTAGCTCTAGCTGCTGCTGGTAATATATCGGCAGCTTTTTCAGATGGATCTGCTTTCAGTATAGCTAATGCACCAGCCGGCCCTAAGAAATGTGCTAGATACACATCTGTAGGTGTTGGGTTAGGTTTTACTTGTTTCAGAATCTCTATATTTTGTTTTAAGAACATAGCTCCCATTATAGCATTAGCTTTGGGGTCTGTTCTAGGAGTGTCCTCAGTAATACCAAACTGAGACCCATACATATGCACCATATTCTGCCATGTACCTATTGTGAATTGGTACAGTCCTGATGCGGTGGATGTAGCCGCCATAGCAGATGGATTAAAAGACGATTCTATAGCAGCTATAACTAACATAATGGCTGGGTTTATTCCAGCACTAATAGCTATTTTAGAAATCATATCTTTCATTGCAGATATGTTTTTACCAACATATTTAACTGCAGTCATGGCTGCTTTTCCGGCTGTAGTTAATCCAGAGCCAACTGCTTTATATGCTGTTTTTAATGCTGTTCCAGATATAGTATATGCTTTATGAGCAGCTTTGGAAGCCCAGCTATATGCACCAGCTGCTTTTCCGGCTACCCAATGAGCTGTCTTACCAGCATACTCTTTAGCTTTACCATATGCGTTTTTAAAGAACCCGCCTACTTTATCTAGAGCTGATTTATCTTTTGCTGTAGCTGCAGTTGTAGCTGCTGCAGTTGCTACTGCTTTTTTAATGGTGGTATTCTTACTCTTATTTTCAGACTTAGCCTTATGCTCTAAGAATGACTTATATTTACCAAACTCTTTATCGTAAATACTCTTTACATATTTAGAGTCAGCAGTCAATTTAGAAAGTCCTTGAGATATCAGAGGGCTACTAAAGACACTATATGCTCCAGGTATATTTTCAACCATAGGAAACATTTTAGTAATCTCGTCTTTAGATAGCTTATCTGTATCAGTAAGTCTAAGATTTTTATTTACAGCGAACAGAGCAGACACACTGTTTAGAAATACTGGCTTAAATCTGCCATTAAACCATTTTTCAAAAGCATGTACTTGATCAGTATTCTTTATATCTATTCCGAATATATCGAAAATCTTTTTAACATCCATTTTCTGTTGTATTAGATATGCTTTACCTAACTTATAACCAACAGCATTTTTAATCAGAAATTCTTCTAGGGATAAAGCATAATGGTAATACTTTTTCTGTTCTTCTAGAAAGCCATATTGAGCCATCCTGAATTTACCTAAAGAATCTGTATTGTTTCTGGTAAAGTATTTATATGTTTTATACCCTGCATATCCTAGTCCAGCTATTACTGCGGGTACTAATAGCACTGGACTAGTTAAAACTGCAGCTATTCCTGAAAGAGCCGCTCCACCTACAGCTAGAACGGCAGATAATGCTGCTCCACCAACAGTAGCTGCTGCCGATCCTGCTAAAGATAGAGCCCCTGTGGCTAATCCTCCTATAGCAGACATTATTCCACCGCCTTCAGCAGCAGCTCCAGCCACTTCTGCTCCTTCAGCTACTTCTCCGGCTGCAGATGCTCCTTTAAATAGATTACCTAATAGAGGTATCTTACCAAGCAGCTTTCCTATCTTACCGACACCGGGAATGTCCGCTAGCATATCAAAAGCTTTACCTAAAAATCCTTTAAAGCCTTTCACTTTAGACATAAGACCAGAAAACAAACCTTTACCATTCATGTACCTGGGTTTATTATCTGCATGAGCCGTGTTGGCTTCGTTTTTAGCTAATTGATCTGCGTATTCTTTTTCTTGCAGTGATACGTTAGACATTCTTCCCTTTAGCTTATTTTTTAAACTGCGGGCTTTTTCTTTCATGCTGTAGAAAAAACCTTTAGTTTTAGGAGTATTAATATTAGATTCACCAGTAGCTTTTCTATCCGAATTCTCTTCCGATGAATAACTTTCATGGATGTCTTCAATTCCAAATCCCATTTTCAATATATCTCGTATCTCTATAAGAACTTTTAAGCTACTTCCTCCAGAGAAACCGAAATTAAATCCTGACCCAGAACTAGACTTTCTGTTATTAATGAAATCTTTGGCCTTATTGAAAATTCCCAATGCCTTATCCTTAATGAAACCTAAACTGGACATTGCGAAATCTTTAGCTAATTGAGTTAGTGTTCTTATTGGTTTCCCATATACATCTACTAAGCCTTTAGCTATGTCAGCATATGTCAGGACTATATTTTCTTTATCGTCTAAAACCTGGCCTTTAATATCGTCTATAGTTCTGATAACTTTACCAGATTTTTCATCTATGTATCCACCAGCTTCCATGACTGATTTGTATAGTACCGGAGTAGTTCCTCCGACCACATAAATGTCTCTAGGAGCATTTACCGTATTTTTCAGAAAGTCTATTCCACCTTTACCTATATCTCTCAGGTTACGTATTCCGTTAGGAATTTTATGCTCTATAAAGTCACTGGCTTTTCTTAGTAACTTTTCTGCTTTCTTTCTCAGTATAGCTGATGTATTCTTTATAGGAAGTCCTTGGAAATCCACTAGACCTTTTATCATTTCTTGTAGAGTCAATACTGTATTACCTTCGCTATCTAATACAGGTCCCTTTATATCATTCAAACTGCGGATTATTTTTCCAGTCTCTCTATCTAAGTACATTCCCTTAAGTATGAAATCGGCGTATAAAACAGGCTGGGATAAATCACCTTTAACGTATACATCAACTACTGGGTTTATTAAATTATGCAATCCGGCAATTCCGCTAGCAGTAATTTCTTTACCGAAATTATAAGCTCCATTAACTTTTTCCTTAGCGAAAGGATAAGCTGTGTTTTTAATAAATGGGCTTATTTTTCTATTATAAGCTATTCTTCCTTTACGTAAGAATCTCTTGAAAGAATAAACACCAGAACCTATCTTGTCTCCGGCATATTTCAATATATCTTTAAATGTTGTTTTACCTTTCTCTAAGATACCGCTTTCTTTTAAGTCATTAATGAGATCCGAAACCTTTAGCTTTCCAGACTGTATTAAATCGGAAGCCTTTAGCATACCGCTGTTAACTAAGGCCATGATCTCATCTTTACTCAGCGCGCCTAGCCTAATACCAGACCCAGACATCTTTCTGGTGTTTTCTTCAATAGCTAAAAGTATTTCTTTTACACTATTGTCTTTCCCTAGGCTACTTTTCATTTTATCTTGTTCATTAGCTAGTTCTTTTATAGCTGCCATAGAGGCACCATTTAAACTAACTACGTCTATGGACTTACCGCCAGGAGCATACTCATCTCCTAGGTGCTTATTCACATCTTGAGCCATAGGACCAACGTGTTCATTAGCGCCTTTATTTTTATCTTTATAGTTCCATTTTAGATTGGACTTTATCTTTCTGATGCCTTCTAATATCTTCCGTCCTTGTGTCTGGCGTATATTTCCTTTAGCATGTACGTCAGATGTTCTAATTCTTTCATTTAGGCTACCGTCTCTCTTAGCCTTAAAGTAATTAGAAGCATTGATAGTATATTTATCAGGATCAGTTTTATTTGGAGTTATTATCTTTAACTCTTCTAAGATATCTCTATGTCCACCATTTATCAAATCTTCTATTTCTTTCTTTACATCAATAGTGTCCGCAGTAGCTTCTGCTCTATACTTATGGAGTAAAATGTCTCTATAGCCGTATGTATCTCTACCTACATATCCTAGCCTCTCTAAGTTAGATCCATGTCCTGCTAAATTATACATATCTAACTTAGACCTAATATCCGGTATATAACTCCTATATTTAGCGAGTGCTTGGCCTATTGAATTTTCTCTTCGACCAAATGTATCTTCATCCCTATTATACCTTGAAGATATATGCTGTTTTATCTCTTTAGCTACAGATGGATCTAATGTCTTTAAAAAGTTATTATCTAAAAAAGAAGAATGAGACATGGCTAAGGACTGATCAAAACCAATATCTTCTATTCTCCTACCTAAAGCTTCTTTGGCTTCTGGAGATAAAGATTCTCCACCTAATAGCGCAGTGATAGCATTAGCTTTACCATACGACAAAGATCCAGTCTTTAAAGATTTTTTAATATCTGTGTCTATGTCTTTAGTGATTTTCTTAGATGTACTAAACCGATCCTTACTGTAATTAAATTCAGTAAGTTCTATGTTTTTGTTACCAGTTCTAGTAATCTGTAGTTCTCTATATATTCTAGCTAAATAGCCTGGAATAATAGTAGTTATGCTTTTATGAGCTCTGTTATCGAAAGTTGCTGGAGCTCCTAAATCACCCAGCCCAATTTTAGATGATTTAAGCATCATATCTGGTTTTTCTGGTGAGAATATATCTAAAGAGTTTCTTAAAAGCTCTTTAATTTTTTCACTTACAGTACCGTTTTTAGTTATATCTTCTCTAAGATATCTATGGTCTTTCAGATTCCTAGCTAAAGAAGGTATATCATTTAACGCAGCAGACGCTCTTCCGGCGTAGTTGTCAGCTTTACTATTTTCTGGAATTAGTTTATTCTTATATTTCTTAACTAAAGAACCAACAGCAGCTTCAAGACCATATCCGCCCAATAAAGACGCTATAAAACTGCCGTTATTCTCTCCCATCGATTCAGACATTTCGGACATTTCGTTTCCAGTCCGGATCATGTCTACACCCATCAGTCCTTTTTCTATGCCGCTTTTTATCTTTTCTACTATATCCCTTTTCTTCCTATCTATCCTGTTTTTTAAGGAATCGAAAAAAGCATTGTTTCCGAACATATGTGTTCCGAAAGATCCTTTTATACCTTTCTGATAAGCTGCTGAGTTTTTAATCTTCTCAGACTCAGGCATGCTATTTAATCTTATAAGTTCATTATTTTGAGACCTCAATAACTCTAATAATGTCTTATTTGTATTTAATAGATCTGTCTGTAAGAATACGGACCTATACTGCAATTCTAAAGACTTCTTTTGGTAAGCTATATTAATCTTTTCATTGAATGCAGCTAACCTACTGACACTGGAAGAAATAGTACCTAATAGAGTGCTAGATATATTAAACCTAGTTAAGTCGGTTTGTTCCTTTATTAGCCTTGTAGCTCCATCCCTAGCTCTTTCCCTGGCATTTTCTTCAGCCTGTAGAGCAAATATTTGGCTCAATGCAGAATCTATGGTAGACTGCCTAGCTTGTTCTTGGGATATATCACCCTGATAGTTTAGTAAATCTCCACCAGTTATTTTATTCAGCTTGCCTGTGAAAGCTTTAAGTCTTTTTTGCTCAGCTGGAACTAACTTATCTACCTGCCTGCTCAGTTGCTGCAAACCTGGTTTCACATCCCTAACCGCTTCGTCGAAAGCAGAAGAGAGTGTAGATTTTAGTTTACCAATATTATCTAAGGAGCTTAAATACGAGTCAGGTAGTGCTTTTTTAAGCATCCTGCCCCAGAAGCTTCCAGATCTTAAAGTATCTTTAGCTCCAGATATAGCTCCTATAGCAAATGATTTTGCTCCAGACCTTTTATCAATATGTGTATTGATTTTTGAGGATCCGAGATTCGCATTATCATTTAAAAAAGAATCTATGTCGAAATCATTTGAACCTAATTTATTTTTAGTCGTAGCCATTAAAATCTACCTCGTTTTGGCACATGTCAAAGGATTGTCAAATGCAGTCAAATCTAATACCATTCAATCTAGACTTATTGGTCATAGATGAACAAATAGCTAAAACAATGTTGCCTGTTACTGACTTACATATATTTGAAGGGTCGTCTAAGAACTTTCACCCTAAGGGACTGTTCAGCGTCGAGATATTTGGCAGAATCGGTGATAGTGCCCGCAATAAGACATACTCTTATATAAACTTCAACATCCCAATTCTTCATCCATTAATATTCGAGATTTATGGACAGTTGAAAGGTCTTTATAGTGACATTATGCTATCTAAAGCATATGCCGTCTGGAATGAAGAAATAGATGATTTTGAAAAGAGTACCCCTACTGCTGGTGAAACAGGATATTCCTTTTTCTTTAAGCACTTTAGAAATATAAAGTTAAAGACTAATGAATCTCCTAAGAGAGATTTCAATATAAAGATTATAGAGAAGTACATGAATAAGCTAACAATGACTCGTTTACTAGTTATGCCTGCTGGCTTGAGAGACTTCGAAGTGGATGAGTCTGGTAAACCCACTGAAGACGAGATCAACACTAAGTACAGAAAGGTTATAAGTCTATCTAACTTAGTAGACACTACATCTAAAGATTTCAATTCTCCAATCTATGATTCAGTTAGGGCTTCGCTACAAGTAGCTGTATATGAAATATATGTCTATATAAAAAGCCTATTAGAGGGTAAACATAAACTCATTCTAGGCAAATGGGCTGCTAGACGTATTAATAACGGCACTAGAAATGTTATCACTACATTGAATTCAGATACATCTGAATTACATGGAAGTCGTAGTGTTAGTTGTAACGAAACAGTAGTTGGCCTATATCAGTATCTTAAATCTACCACACCAATGTCTATATATGACTTACGATCTGGATTCCTTTCGAAAGTATTTGTTGGTCCTAATAGCCCTGCACTGTTAGTAAATAAAAAGACACTAAAAAAAGAACAAGTAAATATTAGTCCGACTATATTTGACGAATGGATGACTTCTGAGGGTCTGGAGAAAATCATTAACAAATATGGTGTTGAGGATCTGAGGAAATTACCTATAGATATAGATGGCTATTGGCTAGGTTTGATATATAAAGACGATAAGTCATTTAAGATATTCCAGGACATAGAAGACTTACCTGAGAATATGGATCGAAAAAAAGTATACCCTATAAACTTTACTGAGCTGTTATATATTTCTGTGTATAGAAAATCCAAAATAGTATCTGGGTTTGTAACCAGATATCCAATTACTGGCTATGGTAGTATATATCCATCTAAGATATATCTG